>SDBV01008044.1_pt1 | contig 14278 bp, 8 predicted proteins | sample 2277081 | NCBI WGS metagenome assembly SDBV01 (sample SAMN10402039, study PRJNA504765) | marine sediment metagenome | isolation source: marine sediment core GS10_PC15, 223 cmbsf | place: Arctic Ocean: Southern Knipovich Ridge | collected 2010
TCTTTAACGATGAGTTTAGACCCATCTTTTAAATTTAATTTTTTCCTTAATTTTGAAGGGATTGTAACCATTCCTCGACTTGTAACTGTTACTTCGTTTTTCATTTTATTCATCAATTAAAATTATAATTTACTTGTATTTATAATATTTTTCATGTGAAAAAAAGTTTTTCATGAAAAAAATATAAAATAATGTAGATATATAACGTAGAAAGAAATGAATTGAAAAGCACTAAATTATAATAAGATTTATTCCGTTAAGTAATCTTTAGCACCTTCAATATCAGAAAATGGTTTAGCATTAACTTGTGTAAGTCTGTTTACAACGTTTAATAATATTTTTTTCACTCCAGTTATTCCCAGAACCGCAGTTTTAGGAAATAAGTGTCCAGTGACTTTTCCTGCTTCAGTAAACGCACTCACAGCGTCTTTATTTGCAAAGCTATTAGAAAGGTCTATGATTAATAGCATGTCTTTTTTCCCCATATTTAATTCTAAATGAGAGAAGATCGGAACTCTTGTTGCGATTTGTTCTCCGCTATAGTGAGTATAATTTTCGTAGAGAATTTCCTTTCCTTTATGGGTAATCCACACCATCTTATCTTTTATTTCATTTAATAATTCTTCATCTATTTCATGTTCCAACATTTTAAGTTCCCCGCCTAAATTTTTTTGGTTGAACTAAGCAAATACTCGATAAATTCACTAAATTTAAATGTGAGTTTTTCAAAAAAGACCAAAAAAAATTTTTTTTTTATCGAAAATGGAAATTCAGAGTTCTGGTTTAAATTAAAATTTCTTGGGGATCAATATTGATTATTGATTTGTATCTCAAATTTACATTCAACATTTATAAGGTAAAATCTTCTAATGAATTATTGGTGAAAAAAAATGATAAAAATAAAAAAAAATATTGTGAGCATCAAGATACGAAATAAGAATAATATTAAATTCTACTTTATATTGTGTGTGTTAATCTTACTACTTTATCAAGTTTCTAATGGAAATAAAAGAACTGAAAAGATTGATGAAACATCCTCCGTCTTTGTAGATGAAAAGGAGTCATTCAAACTATTTTCAAGTGAAACTCAATCATCCTTAAATACTTCAATTTCATTAAATCAAACCGGTTATCTACCTGGTTCGGTTGTAAATATTACTTTAACATTAAAAAACAACTTTTCACAGAGTTTGACAAATATACAGTTCGATTCGGCATTTAATTCTGATATTGAGTTACTTAGTGGGAATCTACAAAGCAACTTTACTTCACTCAGCGTAGGTGAAACTGTTTCATCCTCAATATTATTTCAAATTCCTGATAATGAGACAGAAAATATAGCTCCTTCATTAGATGTTGTGTTTTTAATCGATGGGAGTGGATCTATGGGACAAGAAATTGATGAAGTAAAAGCAAAAGTTCTGGATTTAGTTGACGAATTAAAAACCTTAGTTGATGATCTCAGAGTTGGTTTTATTTTCTTTGGTTCGACGATTTATTCTGAAAATCCTTATGACGACCAAAGAAATATTTTAGATTTTACTAACAGTCAAGCCACAATCCAAGAATTTGTTAATCTTTTTTCAGCAGGTGGAGTTGAAGAGCCGTGGGGAGATGCACTGAATTATATGAAAGGAATGAGTTGGCAAGAAAATTCAATACGAGTTGCTATATTGATTACAGATGAAATGGATAATAATGGAAGATTTATCCGATATGATTCTCATAGATCTACCTTAGCAACAGAATTAGCTGAATTAGAGATTATAGTCAGTACAATGGAATGTTATGGGAGTGATGATGGATTAACAGAACAATTAACAAGCTTCTCAGAAGTTACAGGAGGTATTTATACTCAATTATCATCAGATGCTTCTACATTAATTGATGAAGCAATTATAATATGTGAAGAAGCAATTGGTGAATATGGATTAAAAATTGAAACAAATTTTACAGCGGATTTGGGTGGAAGTGCATTAACTAAATTAGAATATAAATGGATCTTAATAGATAATAACCCACCTTCTTTATCTATCTCATATATGCCTGTTTTTCAGCCTAATGAAGATATTTTCTTATATCGTATGATTTGTCGTGCATACGATTCGAGCCCAGTAGAAAATGTTACTCTCTATTACCAAATTAATGTAGGAATTTTTCTAAAACAAATCATGGAGACAAGTACTTCTGGTATTTTTACATTTCTATTTCCGTATCTAAATGAAGGCGATAGAATAACCTACTATTTGGAAGCTTGGGATATCCTAAATAATACAATAACTACGGAACAAGAAAACTTTACGGTGAACTTTGACATAACAGAATTATTTGTAGATAGTTTTTTAGATCTTGCTTTGGATGCAGGTGAATCAGTATTACTGAAAATCAACTTAACTACTATTGATGATTATGCTTTTCTAACATATAGTGAAGGAAAATCATCTATAGATTTTGTTTGTCAAGAAAACACAAGTCTATCAGAACAGTTGACTTTTACAGACCAATATCAATTTAACATGAAAAGGTTGTCAAACTTTTCGGGGTCCGCTATCTTATCACTTATAAGCGATGAGATAAGTGGTCTAATTTCTATTCAATTAGTTTTAACTAAAATTTCACAATCTACAATCGATTCTGAAACAAATGTTATTATATCAAGTCAAAATCCAGTCTATCTTTATGAATTAGATATAAATTCAGATGACAATACATTCCACTGTATTGTCGACATCGAAGATGAGTTCCAGTTCTTTAAACTATCTGTTTTCAATGTTACTACTCTTCTAAAAACACATTATTTCCATACGATTAGTGTGGACGCAGAATCTCCAGGTAGATACTATATTTTAATTCTCTTGACAGATACACGGCCCGACCCGATTACAGCTACGGTAAAAATAAATTCTGGTGAAATTAATGATGATCCATATTGGCAAACTTATGGAGCATCTAGCCCATCAATAAATGGATTTCCAATTTTTTCAATTCTACTACTAATATTTGGTCCTTGTATTGCCATATGTGTAATAAAAAAACGAAAGATAAAAATTAGATAAAAATCATTTTTTTTCTTAATATAGGAAGGAAATGTTATCATCAATGCAGGGAAAAAATAACACCAAGAGGATTGTTCTACTTTTATTGGTAATAATTTGTTTAAATATAATGTTATCAACAAAAACCAACAGTAATAGAAATGATGTGAATCAGAAAGATGCCTTTTTACTTCCACAATCTTCTGAAAAAGTTTCCCCAATATATATTGATGGTAATACAGATCTAGATAATTTTTCAAATAAAACAGGTTCAGGAACTCTGAATGACCCATATATAATCAAAAATTTAGAAATTGATGGTGAAAATATTGGTTCCGGTATAGATATTAAAAATACAGATAGATTTTTGATTATTATAAATTGTACAATTGAAAATTCCGGTATTTTATCAAATGAAAGCAACGCTGGAATTTTAATTGATCACAGCATTAATATAAATATCACAGGATGTCTTTTAATCAATAATCTGTTTGGTGTTTATCTAAGAACCTCATATAACAATTCAATCACGCTAAACACAATTTCGAATAGTTCAGAAGATGGTATTCGTTTATGGGGTTCCTATTCTAATGTAATTTCTTCAAATAATCTTTCATTTTCAGATGGATCTGGTATTTTTTTATTAGGGTCTTCAACCGATAATTTAGTTTCTTATAATACTGTCATAAATAGTGATTATGGGATACGTATGGGCCAATCAGGAAACAATGAAGTTTTTATGAATTCGATTTCTCTAGCTGATCTTGAATGCATTTTTGAACAACCTGTAGAAAATGATATTCACGATAATTTTATTTATTGTACTGATAACGATATTGACCCTCCCCCAGATCCTCCCCCAGATCCTCCCCCAGATCCTCCTCCGGATGCACCAATAATAATTATTCCAATAATTATCGGTGCATGTATTTTTATTGGGATTTTTGCTATTGGTGTTAGAAAATCAAAGAGAAGTAGGAATAAAATTCAAGACCTATCCAAACCCATTATAAATAATGAAAATGTTAAAAGCAAGAAAAAAGAAAGAGTTCAAGTGAAAAAAGTAAATAAGAATAAGAATAAAGATATAGAATTAAAACGTGGAATTGACTTTTTAGGGGGCTTAATTCGATATAAGGTGGTCATTAAAAACAAATCCAAAATGATTATGTCTAATTTGGATATCTCACTTCAAATGACTGCTGAACATGTAAGGGTGGTTGATATTAAACCTAATGTGTATAAAAAATTTAATCGGGCAAAAATCTCAAACATGGCCCCTAAACAATCTGTGAGTATAGACTTTTTCTTAGAACCAATGATTTGTGGAACCATTCCGGTCATTCCTCTTATAACATATTTAGATGCATATAGTAAACCCCAAATTTCAACAGGGGATTCTCTAGAAGTCGTATCTAAATGCCCACTAATTTTTAATCCTGGTGAGGAGAATATAGCAAGAATTAAGGAACTATATAGTAATGTTGATATCATTACAACTAAGAGAACATTTGAGTTAGAACATGATCCTCGAAAATCATTTGATTTACTTCAAGAAGCTATTGGAAATTGGGCAGGAAAGCCGGTATCCAACCCTATTTATGAGAGTACCAAACCCTTTATTGCAGAAGTTTATTTTTACAATATGAATCAAAATGTAGATCCTGACTTAGGGCATCAAGAACAGATTATTATAAAGGTAAGAGTTGATGAAAGCATGAAGGTAGCTTCTCTGTATGTTGGTGCCGAAAAAAATGAAACTGTAAATGGAGTCTTAACTAACATTTGGCAATTAACGAATGAAAGATATGGTCACGTTTTCGGTATATATTTTGAATCGTTGCATTGCCCCTTCTGCGGAACATCGGTTGAATGCTTAGAATTAGACCAAGAGCTGGTAATATGCAGTAATTGTGGAGAAAAATGCAAGAAAAAGGAGTTAAAGAAATTTTAAATTATCTAAGGATTTCAATGAAAATTTAAAGGAGATTAGCTCTATTAAAAAGTTTATAATATCAATATTTAATAGAATTTTCCTTGGAATAATCTTAAAAAAAAAATTAGGCTTCAATTATTTCTTCAAGTCTTTGGAAGAAAGAATAAGTTTGATGATGGAAGTTTATAAAATATTACACGACTAATTTTTTCACATTCCATTTTAATAGGTTCATACAATAATCTTTCCTATGATTAATTCCTACCTACCTTATTGTACCCCTCCAAAAAAGTAGGATGTAAGAGTGGAGCTTATTTTATTCTCTTTAGATTTTCTCTCAATTAATAATGGGTGGTAAATAGAAATTTATCAAAAGGATTTCTATGCAAAAATTTATATAAAATCTTGATAAAGTATTTACTACCTTCATTCAAAAATTCTAATCGAAACATGATGATTAAAAAAAAACAAAGAGGATTAGCTTTAATTTTATTAATTTCTTTTTTTATCATTTCTCCGATGTATTCTACAATTGTAAAACTTAGTGAAATCGATGGACCCATAATACTTAATTATTTCGTGACTCCTGAAGATTTGAGAACGTCAGTATATGTGGGTGTAATAAGGATTGATGAACTTGATCCCGGTTACACATGGGCAGACACAGTTGCTAAATACGGATGGATTACTGGTAATGGAACCGTCGAAAATCCATACATAATAGAGAATGTTACTTGTACAATAAGTATCGACTATTCGGATGCCTACTTTATAATAAGAAACTGTACCGTTATTAGGAATTTTGGTAATCCTTATCTGGGTACAATTACCTTATATCGTACAAGTAATGGTATAATTGAATATAATGATTGTAGTGGGAGTCTTTATAATGGAATTAGTTTGATAATTAGTGATAATAATACAGTGAGGTGGAATGATGTTTCTAACAGTGGTTGGAGTGGTGTTTTAGTCGTTCAGGGTTCGGATTATAATACAGTTATTGGAAATAATGCATCATTTTGTGATTATCAGGGCATATATATTGACGGACGTTATAATTCCTATTGTACTTATAATTACGTTGCTGAAAATATAGTTAACAATAACGAAAAAAATGGTATTCATTTAGATCATAGCACTAATTATAATATTATTCATAATAACACAGTTAAGTATAATAAACAAAGAGGAATCCTTGTAGAAACTGAAAATGGACATACTAGCTACAATAATTTCACATCAAATATAGTTGAAGATAATTTCAATGAAGGTTTATATTTTTGGGGAACTTGGGGTGTATGTGTAGGTAATCTGATTTCAGGAAATTATTTTATATCAAATAATGGAGGGAATGGTCGAGATGACGGATCAAATAATATATGGAATAAATCTCTAATGGGAAATTATTGGAGTAATTATGGTGGTCGTGATCAAAATGATGATGGTATAGGTGATACGCCTTATAATATTCCAGGAAGTGCTGGCTCACAAGATCAAAACCCTATTTGGACGGATGGAATCGAATCCTTTCCTTATTTTATAGATGAACTCGAAGATTTTTCAATGACAGAGGGAGATGAAAGTGTAAATATTACATGGTCACCTAAAGATATTAATAAAAATTATGATTCATACCAGATTTTGCAAAATGGAACTCAGATAGTAAGTGATGTATGGTTTGGATCACAAATAATATATACTGAACTATTTTCTTTAGCTCCCGGTATATTTAATTTTACCTGTGTTGTTCGAGATACTGATGGATTTTCAAATTATTCTATGGTTATCATTAATATTATGACGGATATTTTTGAACCTGAAATTAATATAATTTATCCAACAGTTAATAGCCTTTTTGGAAACGAAACAACTAATTTTGAAATTGCAATCATTGAACCAAATTTAGATTCCACATGGTACTGTTTAAATGGGAGTCCAAATTATTTTTTTAGTGGTTTAGTAGGAACAATAAACCAACAAGCTTGGGATGCATTTGATAACGGGACCGTCGATATTGAATTTTATGCAAATGATACTTTTAATAACATAGGTATGGAAGTTATACGTGTTAGGAAAGATACTAGATTTCCTGAATTAGTGATTATATCTCCAACATCTTCTCAATTATGTGGTAATTTAGCACCCTACTATAATATATCACTGGATGAATCAAAACTTGACGCCATTTGGTATTCACTTAATGGAGGTTTTAACTATACAATTACAGAACTGGAAGGCTTCATTGACCAAGCTGCATGGAATCTATGTGGAAACGGAACTGTTAATATGAAGTTTTATGCAAATAATAGTGTTGGAAATGAAGCATTTATAGAAGTTACTGTAAGAAAAGATATTTTGAATCCTGTAATTTCTGTTATCTCTCCGGAATATCATGAATTATTTGGAAATAACACTATTGAGTTCGAACTTACTATAAATGAACCAAATCTGGATTCAACTTGGTATTCTTTAAACGGTGGACCAAATTACTTTTTTACTGGGTTAATAGAAACCATAAACCAACAAGCTTGGGATGCATGTGGAAATGGAACTGTTAACATTCAATTTTACGCAAATGATACATTAGGAAATTCTGCTTTAAACAATATAATTGTGCGAAAAGATAATCTTAATCCTGTAATTTCTATTATCTCTCCCGAATATCATGAATTATTTGGAAATAACACTATTGAGTTCGAACTTACTATAAGTGAACCAAATCTGGATACTGCTTGGTATTCTCTAAATGGTGGACCAAACTACTTTTTTAGTGGGTTAATAGGAACCATAAATCAACAAGCTTGGGATGCATGTGGAAATGGAACTGTTAATATTCAATTTTTCGCAAATGATACTTTAGGACACTTTGCTATAAACAATATAACTGTCCGAAAAGATAATCTTAATCCTGTAATTTCTATTATCTCTCCTGAATATAATGAATTCCTTGGAAATAACACATTTGATTTCGAACTTACTATAATTGAACCAAACCTGGACTCTACATGGTATTTTCTAAACGGTGGACCCAATTATTTTTTTAGTGGGTTAATAGGAACCATAAACCAACAAGCTTGGGATGCATGTGGAAATGGAACTGTTAACATTCAATTTTACGCAAATGATACCTTAGGACACTTTGCAATGAACAATATAACTGTACGAAAAGATATTTTTATACCAGGTATCATAATTAATTTACCTTCACCAAATCAATTTTGTGGTATACTTGCACCTAGTTATAATGTTACTATAATTGGAAATGATATTGACACATGTTGGTATCGTGTTAATGATACATCTGTGCATGAGTTCACAGGATTGACGGGATTAATAGAACAGCAAACATGGGACATATTTAGTGACGGTTTAATCAGTATAAAATTCTTTGCCAATAATTCATTTGGCCATTATTCAATAGAGGAGGTCTGGGTTTTAAAACGTACCTATCTAACCGAGAGAAATGCTTACGCGATTGTAATAGGCATTTCTGATTATCCTGGAACAAGTAATGATTTGAGTTACTGTGATGATGATGCAAATGGTATATATAATATGTTAATAAGCGATTATAATTTTAGGTCTGAGAATATTATTTATCTACAGGATTCTAGCGCTTCAAAAACAGATATAAATAATGCCTTTGATTCAATCTCATCAGTGCTTAATCCGGATGATATTTTTTTCTTTTATTATTCAGGTCATGGGGGAAGAAATACATACAACACACAAGTTTCCAAAACTGTAGAATCTCTGCATCCTTATTGGAATAATTACGATCAAATTTGGAGTATTTCCCACCCTGGAGCTATTCAAATAAGGGTTCATTTTGAAAGATTTCAAACAGAGAGTGTTAATGATTACGCATTATTAGGTGGTTGGGGAGTTACTCAGGGATATTACGATGAAATGTTAACCGGTAATTTAGGTTATAATTTTTGGTCAAGTTACATCCCTGTGAGTAGATACTATATTAGATTTATATCAGATAGCTCGAATTTTAATCCTTTCTTAGATTATGGTTTTAAAATAGATAAATACGAAGCTATATTAGAAGATGGTACACATTTTCTTAGCTCCTACGATTCAATTCCAAATAATCCTAGTGCAAATTACATTGATACGCTACTCGATTCAAAATTAGATTCATTAAATTGTAGTGATAAATATGTAATTTTGGATTCATGTAATAGTGGTGGTCTAATTCCAGAGGTTCAAGATATAGGAAGGTATATTATGACTGCCTGCAGTAGTTCTGAAGAAAGCTTGGAAATAATATATTTAGAACACGGGATTTTCACTAACTACCTTTTAGAATCACAAGGAAATGCTAATGATTTAAACGGAGATGGAGTATTATCTTTGGAAGAGATTTATAGCTATGTTTATTCTAATACTGTATCTTATTCTGGGAGTTTTGGAAGTGAATATACATATCATCCTCAGGAATCCGATGGAATTATTGGTGAGTCTGTATTATATCCTTCTATTGGTTCCGTATCGATAAATTCAGTTGATAACCAATTATTTTATTCATTTTATCTATATGGACATGGATTACTCAGGACACTTAACATAACTGTTCTTTCTATCTCCCCGACTATAACTTATAAAACTGTGGATATTAAGAATCTAATCATATCTCCTACTGGTTTTGGATATTATTCTGGACTAATTGAGTTACAAGAGGGTTATATTGCTGGTGGAATCCAGATTTTGGCCGAAATAGAAGGAAATCAAATAGTTGTGATTAATTTAACGATAGGAGATTCTGATGGGGATGGCTTAACGGATTTTTTTGAAGTTTTAGAAGGAGGTGGACTAGATCCCACATCGAATGATACAGATTCTGATGGCTTAAGTGATTTTGAAGAGTTTTATGGGCTTACTGATCCCTTGAATAATGATTCTGATTCTGATGGATTATTAGACGGGGAAGAGATTAACATTTATGGTACTAATCCCTTGTTAAATGATTCAGACTTGGATGGATTATCAGATGGAGATGAGATTAATATACATGGTACTAACCCACTCACTAATGATACCGATTCAGATGGTCTTTTTGACTCGGAGGAAATCAATATTTACTTTACTAACCCTTTAAATAATGATACTGATTCAGATAACTTATTTGATTTAGAAGAAATCTTGTTATATAATACTGATCCCCTAAATCATGATACTGATTCGGATAGTTTGACTGATGGCGATGAAGTATTTATTTTTTTCACTGATCCATTATTAGCTGATACAGATTCAGATGGATTGACAGATGGTGACGAAATAAATATTTACAGCACAGATCCGTTATCGGCTGATACAGATTCGGATGGATTAACTGATGGAGACGAATTAAATACCCATAACACAGATCCAACAAATGATGATACAGATTTAGATACTTTACCGGATGGGTGGGAGGTGATTAATTTGTTAGATCCTTTGACTAATGATTCCGCACTTGATCCCGATAATGATCTGTTAACTAACTTAGAAGAATTTCAATTTAATACACATCCATTCAATAATGATACTGATTCTGATGGGTTATTAGATGGAGTAGAAGTAAATATTCATAATACTGATCCTTTACAGGAAGATTCTGATTCTGATGGGTTATTAGATGGAGCAGAAGTAAATATTCATAATACTGATCCTTTACAGGAAGATTCTGATTCTGATGGGTTATTAGATGGAGCAGAAGTAAATATTCATAATACTGATCCACTGCAAGAAGATACTGATTCGGATGGTTTATTTGATGGTGAAGAAGTAAATATTCATAATACTGATCCACTGCAAGAAGATACTGATTTAGACCTGATGCCCGATAAATGGGAAGTTGATAACTTATTAAATCCCTTGGTTAATGATACGATGCTTGATCCTGATACTGACCTTTTGATGAACATCTTAGAATATCAACTTGGTACTAATCCACAAGATCCTGATACTGATGATGATGGTTGGATTGATGGTGATGAAGTATTAGTTTATGATACGGATCCTCTTGATCCAGATGATCACCCAAATCCAAGGCAAGATCAAGCAATTCCCGGATACTCTTTAGGATTTATTTTATTCATATCTGCGATAACTATAACAATATTGAGATTAAAATATTTTAGGTTCAAAGATAAGGCTAGTTAAAAATCAAATTTCAGATATTAAATAATGGCGAGGAAATTTGTGAAGAAATTAATTGAATTTGATTTATATCCGGTACATAAAATATTGCTAACGCATTCGCACTATGACCATATACAATCAGTAGGGAAATTAAAGAAATTAATGAAGGAGACAGAGATAGAGGTTTTAGCTTCTGAGAATGCAATAAAGAATTTAAAGGATCCAGAAAGCTATAATGAAGATTATGATATGAGAGTAAGACCAATAGAAGAAGTAACACCTTTAAAAGGGGGTGATATCATTGATTTAAAAGGTTTAGAGTTGGAAGTTTTTAACTTTTTTGGTCATTCTCAAGATTCAATAGCAATTTTAGATAAAGAAAATAAGAATATTTTTGTGGGTGATGCAATCATGATGAGGTGGGATCCTGAAACACCAACTGCTCCTATTATGCCCCCTGATTTTAATGAATCTGAACTTCTCAAAACTTTCGAAAAGTTAAGAAATTTGAAAAGTAAAATAAATTCCATTAGTTTTGCTCATTTTGGAGCCTACATGGACGAAGATTGTGATAAAATTATCGATGAGATGCAAGAACTATATTTCAATGTTAAAAGTTCACTTATTAAATGGTATAATGAAAATCCTTCTATTGATTATATTGTTCCTTTGTATTATGACAAGTTTACTCCTAATAGTAAAATCGAGTCTAGAGAAAATCCCGTCCTATTAAAAATGGTATTAGGATGGGCTATGGAAGGTATGAAAAAAAGTGGATTTATATCTTAAAAGTACATTTCAATAGCAAATCCAGATCTATCGCTTGACAAAACTTATCTCCTCCTAACTTCTGATTGATGCCAAAATCATTTATAACAAAACCCTAAAATCCAGACATTGAAAAAAAAAAAAATAATATTGTTAAATGCCTAGTTATTTATATTGTTATAGATATAGATTTTATTATATTATATCATATTTTAAAGAGGAATATTAAATGAGGAACAAACAAATCGTTCTATTATCGACAATTTTGATGGGAATGATTCTAGTAACCGCAGTACCTAGTAGTTTTGGCTTCGATGTACCCCCGACATTGACTGATCCGTATGGAGATCCCACAATTGGTGACGATATCATAAAAGTTTGGATTGATAATAATGCGACATATATTATGTTTCAAATCGAATTCAATAGCACATTCCTGATAGATAGCGCGACAGGGGATTATTTTTATGTGTATATTTCCACAAATCCTTTAACGGGAACTAATATTGCTGGAGCTGGTTTTAATGTAGACTATTATCTATGGATGCGTTATACAGAAGATTTAGATTTTTACGATGTGGTAAATGGTTCTAACAATTTAATGAGTTCTAATCTCGTTGGTAGTGGATATTATATCTCATCAAATAACAATTACACTCTTGAACTTGGATATAAAATGAACCACTATTCGCCTAGTGGAACAGGTTATCTCAATCTTACGCTTGGACAAACAATCGAGATACGGTTTCGATCAGATCAGACTTCGGATTGGTGTCCCGACAGTGATGCATTTAGTTATCTTATTGAAATAGACTCTGTTGAATCAGCAATTCCAGGATATAACCTAATCTTTCTACTTAGCATTCTGTCCGTTGTAGCAATCCTTCTAGGTAAAAAACTCAAGAAATCCTAAAATCTAATTACAAAGCTTTTTTTTCCCTTTCTTGATCAATCGTATTAATTACATTTTAGACGAAATTATTGAAGCTTTAAATTAATTTGCATAATTCATACATGAATTAATTTAAAACTTAATAAAAAACAATTCTTACTTAAAGAACTCTAACTATAAACGTGGATTTCTTTCAACTATTCATAACTGTAGATATTTTTTCATTGCATTTTTTCAAGAAATTCTAAGAACTCTGTTATTTGTTTGTTAGTAGTTTTATGGGTACTTTCAATTGACTTCACTAAATGACCCATTTTATCCCAATTAAGTTTAAAACCGTAGACATTTCTAAAAATATGGCGAAATCTTAAATAATCGTATAAGATCTCTTTTAAATCTTCGTTAATAACATTCTTTCTTATATTGGCTATATTTAAGCTCATTCGATTTAATAATATGCTATGCCAAGTTGGATCTGATGGTAATTCGTCATCTATATTTATGGCAATTTTCCTAAAAATATTCTCGATACACGTATAAAAATCGTGTAAAATACTCCCAAGAACTCTCAAGTTTGTTGAGGAATTAATTTGATTTTTGTTTAATTCATAAAATTGCTTACATTCCTGGGCTAATTGTTCAAAATGCTTTAATTCTTGCTTTATTTCTGCTATAATTATATAAAAATGATTTTCTCCTATTATATTAAAACACCATTCTTTTTAATCATTATTTTCATTGATTCCGAAGCGGTTTCTTCAGTAATTAAATCAATATCTACCCCGTTTGGTAATAATTGATATAATTCTTTCAATGCGGAAAAATAATCCTCATCTGGTAACCCAATAACTACTAAGTCGATGTCCGATGTTTCGTGAATTTTATATTCTCGCACTAAAGAGCCGATTAAATAAACCTTTTTAATTTTATACTTCTTTTTCAATAAAATGGAGCATTTATTCGCTAAATTCTCTAAAAATTTTCTCCTCTTCTGCAAATTCTGTTTTCTTTTTTCAATTTTTTCTTTCCAATATCTAGAATAGTTGCGTATTGAATTAACCGAGTCGTAATTTTCCATTCTATATCGCTTAATTTTTGTGTTTTAATTTAAATTTTTGATTGAAACTTTTAACATCATTAGCTCGTTTTAAAAATAGCTCTGTTTCTTCCTTATGCATACATAATAAATTTGTTTTTTCAACTATATATTTTTATTTCAATAAGCTAAAAAAACTCTACAATATTTTATTCTTCACTGAGAATTAGCTTAATTGTTTCTTTTAATTTAAGAATATAGTTTTCAACCACATCCCATATTAAGTCATAATCAACACTAAAATAGTGATGGATTAGTTTATCTCTCATTCCCGCAATTTTATTCAATTTGATCTGTCTTATTGTTCACATACTTGTTTAGGAATGGTTTTTACAGCTTCTCCAATAATCTCCATTCATCTGAGTTTGGTGAGAAAGCATTATGCTGCATATAAAGGAGTTTATGTACAATTTTCCAAG
>SDBV01008045.1_pt1 | contig 14278 bp, 21 predicted proteins | sample 2277081 | NCBI WGS metagenome assembly SDBV01 (sample SAMN10402039, study PRJNA504765) | marine sediment metagenome | isolation source: marine sediment core GS10_PC15, 223 cmbsf | place: Arctic Ocean: Southern Knipovich Ridge | collected 2010
GGGAAAAAGCATTGCCACAATTTAAGAAAGCCCAAGAAGAAATTGCTTCGGCAAGAAAACAAGTTATTTCTGAGAGGGCAAGAGTTGCACCAATTAAAGCAGAATTAACAAAGGCAGAACAATTTGAAAGAGGTAGAAAATTAGCTCAAAGTGGGGGATTATTATTTGGAGAACCTAAAGAAGTTGAACGGGGATTCCGATTCCAAAAACAAGCGTCAAGAATTAGCCGACAACAAATCGCACTAAGGAAAATCGGAGAACCACTTTTTATAGATGGAAAGTTATTTGGATTTGAAGCAGATCGGCAAACGATCCCACTAGAAAGTTTGAGTATTGAAAGATTAGAATCTTTACAATCCGCAGGTATTTTGGAATTAGGGAAAGTAGAAGCCCCACAGCAATTATTTACTCCTGCCCCTGATATTCAAACAGATAGAACATTTTTTGGGAAAGCAAAGGATGTTTTTATAGAAGGTCTTATCCCATTCACAAAAATAGAAAGGAAAATTTTCAAAGAGAAAGTTGTTCCACCAGTTTCAGAATTTTTATTTACAAAACCAGACATTTCAGATTTACAAGAAAAGAGTGTGGGGGCAGGGGCTGTTGAGTTAGTTAAGTTTGCAATATTTCAACCAATTGCAGGGATAGGGCAAGAATTAAGATTAGAAGGGTCAAGAATTAAAGGGGGTGGTAGTGGGGTTGATCTTGTTGCAGGAACAATCGTGGGGGGTGTTGGAACATTAGTCCCAGAAACTCCTGGTGGGCAAATCGGAACTATTGGGGCTTTTAAATTATTATCAATAGCTGCACCAGTAGTAAGAGCAGGGGCTTCCGTTGTATTTGGCGTGTTAGGGACAAGAACAGCATTAGATCCCTCATTCACCCCTGAAGAAAGAGTTGGTGGTGGAATTGTTGGGGCGTTAGGTTTTGCAGGAACAGCTTTTGAATTAGCCCCTTTTGTTAAGGGTGGCTTAACAAGATTTTCACCAGATTTTAAGCCAGTAAAAACTGGTGAAGCAGATATTGCAGGAACAAAGTTTGATACAAAATTCATCGGTGATTTAGCTTTTGATAGTGGAAAAGGGCAGATAGGATTTATTCCAGAAGGCATTGGTAAATCTCCACGTGGATTCCCTGCTGGTGCTGGTGCTTTAGAAAGGGGTGGATTTGGTTTCAAACCATCAGAACAATTAAAAGGTTTTGGCGGAAAGGAATTAAGATTAACAACATCTCAAAGGGGGTTGGTTGAAGAAGCAGGGCAATTTAAAGTTGATCCTGCTGTTAGCGAATTTGGTTTCTTCTTCACACCTGCCGATCCTATAACGGGAATACCTCAAACAAGAGTTAGTCGTTTAGGTCTTACTGATTTTTTAGAATCTCCAAAAGGAGATATTAGTTTTTCTCTAACAGGAAAAGGACAACCACAAATAATTGTTACTGAACCAACTCCTTTGGTAACTTTTGGAAAAACGGGATTAGGTGGAAAGGCAAGAGTTAGTCCTAAAGGAACTTCTGAATTAGAAGTAACAGCATTAGCAAACATTAAAGTTTTGGAGAATTTAGGGGCTACCGTAATTAAGGGGCAAAGGGTTGATATTATTAGGGGAAGTTTAACAGATGTTGGAGTTACTAGACCAAGTGGAAGGGGAAGGGTGGGGGATATTATTCCTTCAATAACAAAAACAGAAATCCCAATAACTTCTGTGTTAGGTGGAACTTTCGGAATTACAACAAATCTCACTGAGCTAACTTCAAAAAAAACAGGGGGGATCTTAAAAGGACAGGGGGGATCTTTTCCACCAACTAATCTAATAAGTCCGAAAATAACTTTGGGCTTTGATTTTTCTAAAAAAGGGATTCCAACTTTTGATATTCCAACAACTGGTTTAACCACCCCAATTATCCCCCCTGGAGTTCCAACTATTTTTACAGAACTTCCTGAATTAATAATTGAAAGTCCTAAAGAAAAAGGAAGAAGAAGGAAAAAAAGAAAAACAAGTTTAAGAGGTGTAGATTCATTCAATACATTTGTTAAATCAAAAGGCAAGTTTGTAAGAGTTAATAAAAAACCAAAGAGATTGGAGAACGCATTATCTCTTGGTGCAGACTTAGTTGATAATTCAACTTCTAGACAATTTAAAGTAAAAAAGGCAAAGATAAAAATTAAGAAACCAAAAAAAATAGATCCTTATTTCAAATCTAACAGATTTAAATTTAGAGAATTTAAACAGAAAGGAATGGAGAGAGTTAGAACTCCACTTAACTTTATTGAAAGAACTAACTTTGCAATTGACACAAGAAACGAAGTTGCAGGAATTCCTTTAAAAGGAGTATTAGAACAAAGAAGGCGGAAGGTTCAAGGAAAGAAATTGGGAATTAAACCAGTTAGGAAGAAAAAGCAACCTAAGAAGAAATAGGTAAGTTTCTATTTTTCCATGAGAAAAATTCAATTATTAAAGAAATCAATATAAAAATTGTTGCAATAATTAAGGACACCCTCTCTTCAATGGTTACCCATTTATAATTTTTTATAACTCCAAAAATACCGAAAGCTAATAAAAAATAACCAGTATTTTTAATCCAATTTTCCATTTTATTCTTCTTTTATAAGTTCCTCAATTGATTTATCAAAAACCATTTGGGGTGAGATATTCTTTTCTGTTAAGAACTTTGAAACACTTTTAGTTGTTCTTAAATGTATTCTAACATCTTTAAGTTCTTTCTTTATCTTTCTTGTTACATCTTTTATTTCCATTTTATCCTCCATTGTATTTAGTGTGTTCTTAGCACACACAGATACTACTTAAATCTTTCTATTTCTTAATTATAAATGTAGTTAAAAGGATTTCATCTATTCTTTAGATGGATGATCAACAATTTGCTAATAAGCAATTAGATAAGCAATTAGCAAACGATCCTCAAGCATTACTTGCAGATCAATATAGGGAAGAAAGGGCAACAAATATTCTTGCACAAATTAATCCAGATAATTTATTAACAGATATTGAACATAGAATTAGGGGTGAGAAAAAAGATCAATTTGGTGCGTGGTCTACTATTTCACAAACTCAAACTCCCGTATCTGAAAAACTTATCTCCGATTTCATTTCATATTTAGGTAGTATCTTAAATCAAAATACTTCTATGAGTAATTTTTCTACAGATGAAATAAATAATCTAATGTCTCTTGTAATTGATTGGGTACAAGAAAATCTAGTAGTTAATGCAGAAAATTATGGTATTGAAGGAAACTTTCCAGAGTATAATAGAATTGCACACATAGTTTGTAATTCTTGTTTCACAGTATTAAAGAGAGCATTAAACGGAAGAGAATCAATTAGAATATTTAAGATGATGAGGATGCACGAAAACATAACACCTGAGAAAAAAAATAAACTTATGGATAGTCTTAACTTTATGAAATGAAAATAGATCAAGAAAAATTTAATCAGTTGAAGCAGATGGATAGGATTGAGTATCGACAGAAAAAAGATATAATTGAGAATTGGAACGCTGGAAGTTGGGGTCTCCCATTTTTATGGTTGTCTGCTGCACTTGTTGCTTTTACTATGTTATTAATTCCACAAGGATATTCTGTATGGGGAATAGAATTTGTAAATGATTTAGTTAATGTTTTTAAATTATTTCTAGGTTTGTCTTTAATATTGGCAATAGTTGGTTTCTGGATTGATCTTGCATTATGTTTAGTTAGAAGAAATAATTTAAAAGAACTACAAGAAGAATATTTTTCTGTGGAGATTAAAAAGTAATGGCTAATATTGGGGAAACTGTAACTGGTTTAATACCTAGTGGAAGTATTATTGGTTTAATTATGCTTCTTATTGTATTTGGTATTGCAACACTTGTAGTAATTGGAGTTATTGGTTTGTTAATATGGAACAAGAAAAGATGGAATCTTAAAGTAGAAATTAAATTACCTAGAAGCAATGGAAAAATAATAAATGGTGAATGGGGAAAAGGATACTTCCATTCAAAACAAGGAGTTGTTTATATAAGAAGACCAGGATTTATGCAACCGAAGATACCTTTAAAGATATTTGATCCAAAGAGATACCTACAAGGAACTGATTTACTCACAGTTATACAATTATCCCCATTAGATTATCGACCTGTAAGACCTGAAAGTTTTTTGAATTATGATATTGAATATACTTGTGAAAAGGATTACTCTGATAATAAATCATTTTTTGATAATATAAAATTCGGAAAGAAATATAGTGAAGAAGATATTCAAAGTTTAAAGAAAGGTGATGTTGTTATTGTTAAAGAATCAGTTATGAATCTTGAATGTGATACTGGTGCAAGTAAGGCATGGCAAGTTTCATTTGAAGCTGCTGCAAAGAAAGCATATAGTCTTCAATCGTTCTTTAGTCAATTCCAAACACCTATCGCTATAGCAATAGTTTTGATAGCGGTTTTCGTGGGCTTCGCAGCATTGTGGACGCAACTCCCAGGATCATAAATGAAAATAAAAAATAAAGAACTTGATAAAAGATACAAAGAATTGGATCAACAAGATAGAATGGAGTATCTTGCAATTAGTTCTATTTATGAAAGAAGAGAAAATACCTATGAACAAACTTATGATATTTTATGGGGAATAAAATATTTTGTAATGTTATTCTTTATTTTTATTTTATTCTCTGCCGCTAATGCAATTAGTGAATCTAATGGTGTTGAGGGAGTTTCTCTTTCAGGATTTATTGAAGAAATTAAAGACACTAGCTTTTTTGAATTCTCTATGGTTATTTTATTGGGAATATTTACTCTGTTGATTGAATTTTTGATAATGTGTAAATCTTTTTCTAATAGTGGGAAAAGAAAGAAAGTATTAGTAGAATTTTTATCTGAAAGGAATGTCTAGTTAAAATGAAAATAGAATACGTTTGGCATAGTATCGCAAACAACTATGGAAGTTATATTGAGATTAATAGACATTTAAAAGATTATCCAGAACTATTAAAACCAATACTTCAACATGAACTTGATCACAAAGAAGGTGGTTGGACTTGGAGTGATTTTAAATTAGATTTCATTTCAGATTCGGGTATGAATATTTTTCAATTATTTAAGTTTATGATTAAACATCCAGCAAGTTTTCTTCAGCTATCACCAATAGTTTATTCAAAGAAAAGAGGATTTTCATTTGACATTAATTTATTAGTAATGTATTTAACTATGATTTTCGTATTTTCATTAACAATTTATTTAGGATTAAAATACTTATGACAAAACAATGCATAATTTGTAAGGAAAAGATAATAGAGAAGAAAGAAAGGTGGGTTAGACTAACTGATTTTAATAGGGGTGCAGAAATTGGAAATACTTATTACCATCTTGAATGTTGGAGGGATAGATTTAGGATAAGTAATTCTGAAAGAAAACAAAAAATGTACAAACAAACCCAAAAAGCGATTGGCAAGATAGTAGGTGGATTGTTAAATAAAAATCCTGATTCTGAAGAAGTTTACAAAATGCCTAGTTAGATAATGTATTTATAATAGAAAAAATAATAAATACTATGACAGAACTAACTTTGGAAGAAAAAGAGAGATTTTTTAAGAATCAAAAGAAAGTTGGAATGGTTATAATAAATCACGTTAAGAAAAAAGGTCTAATTCTTTTTGGACAAAAAGCAACTAATAGACAATTACCCTCAGACTTGAGAAAGGATACTCAGGACTATGATATTTTTTCTAGTACTCCAAAAATATCTGCTAATAGAATTGAGAGGAAGCTTGATAGAAAATTAGATGGAAATTATTTTGAAGTAAGGGAAGCAAAGCATGGTGGAACATACAAAGTGATTCAAAGAATAGGGGATAAAGGAGTTGCAGATGTTGGAAAGCCAGATAGAAAAGTTCCAATAGTAGTTAGGAAAGGAGTTAAGTTAGCAACATTAGGATTCCAAAAACAGCAAATAAAGAAGTCATTAGCAGATCCACAATCAAAGTTTAGACACGCAAAGGATAGAGAAGTTAGATCAAGGATTAAGATAGCAGAAAAGAGAAAAGAGTTTAAAAAAATTAAAAAGAAATCTGCACCAAAAAACCTAAGATTCAATTTACCAATATTCAAAGTAAATCCTAAACCTGGTTTTTAATAAAATGAAAAGAAAAGTTACAACATTAGCAGTTGATAATAAATTTTTCGATAACATATTTGAAAAAGAAAGAAAGAAGATGCAAGACAAAATTGGAGTTGGAAATCTATCTCAAGCAAACTTTTCTAAAATGATTAAGGGACTTAAAATAAGGCAACCAAAACAAAATCTTTCTGAATTAAATACTAGTTTTGGAAGAAAAAATGTTAAAAGATAAGAAAGGCGATTTGCCAGATATGTTAATATTTCTAATAACGATATTTATATTTGCTATTGGATTACTTATTATGGCATTTGTAATTCCAGAAATATCTGATGGTTTAAATACTGCTGGAATGAATGAGACCTCTGGAGGTAAACTTGCAATTGATGAATTAACTGAGTTAGGAGTTAATGGAATGCAGAAAGGTTTCTTATTCTTATTCGTTGGTTTCATAATGGGATTAATGATTAGCTCTTTCTTAGTAAGAACACATCCAATATTCATATTCTTGTATATAATTTTCTTAGGTATAACTTTGTTCCTAGGAACATTCATAGGAAATGCCTTTGAGCAAGTTGCAACTTCAAGTGCTTTAGCAGATACTGCTGCATCACAAGGATTGATTACAATAGTTATGCAAAACATAGTTGGAATAACTTTAGCAGTTGGTGCTTTGAGTATGATAATTATCTTTGCCAAATTTTCTGGTATTGGTGGGAGTAGGAATCCATTATGAAATTTAAAATTTTTTGGAGGTTAAAAAACAATGATTAGAAAATTATTACTAATTGGATTTTTATTGTTTATTTTAATTCCACAAATTAGTTCTTTTGAATTTGATAATAAACTAACTTACTATAATGAAGATTTGAAAGTTGAATTAACTAATTGGTTTGGTCTTGGAGTTGATTACGGAACTGTTGAATTGAAATCTCATAAATCTGTTGATGAAGTTAGGGATGTGGCCATTGGAAAAGATAGAGTTGTTATGTATTATGACTTTGATTTCTTAGAATTGTATGAAGAGGGATTGGGAAAAGTTTATTTTACAGATGAAAGAACAGGGGAAGAAATAGAAAAGAATTATTCATTTGTTTATTGGACAAACGAAACTTATGAGAAAAATATTTATGAAGAACAATGTTCAGAATCTTTTAACGGAACAAATATTTGTGGAACAATAGTTATAGGAAAAGAAAATGCAACTAGGGAAATTTGGAAACCTTATAATTCAAGAGATATTCAAGAAGGTAAAATAAGAATTGGATTACAAACAGATGTAAAATTCAATGATATTATCGATGGTGTTTGGACTATTGGGGGAAAGAAAATTGAAAGACATGCTATTTGGGGAGCAAGTAATGGATTAGTTTCTTATTATAAATTAGATGAATCTAGTGGATCTACTGCATTTGATGAAATGTTCCTTAATAATTTAACAAATGTGGGGATGACTGTAAATCAAGATGGAATTTTAAATAAATCTTATCTGGGGGCAAATAATGCTCAAGCAAGTAAGGTAACAGGTTTTGATTTTAATAATGATCATACTGTATCACTTTGGGCGAACTTAACTAGCCATGCTACTGTTTCTGCTTATTATCAAGGTGGAAGTACTAATCTTTATTATCTTATAACACAAACGGACGGATCGATTATTATAGTTTTAGGGGGAAGACCTTCTGCACCAACAACTCCCGCAGGAGTTATTCAAAATAATCAATGGCAAAATATTGTCGTAACAAGGGATGGAAATAATTGGGAGATATGGGTTGATGGAATAAATAAAGAAAATCATACAGAAAGTCAAACAATAACTACAAATGGTTTTTTTCAGTTAGCGAATAATGATGGAAATGAAGCAACAAGAGGTTTGACTGGAAGAATTGATGAAGTTGGAGTTTGGAATAGAACTTTATCTTCAGACGAAATAATCCAACTATATAATGAAAGAAACGCTTGTGAATTTGGTAATGAACTTTGCACTGTTAATATAGATATAACTTTGAATTCTCCAATAGATAATTTCAATTCAACAAGTCAAACAATAGATTTTAATGGAACTATTTTTAGTGAAACTGGAAATGCTATTGTTAATGTTTCTTTAATAATTAATAATACTTATAATGAAACAAATACTTCTGGAATAAATAACACAGATTATTTATTTACAAAAATTTTATCTGATGGGTTTTATAATTGGATGTATGAATCTTGCGATGATTCTTCATCTTGTATAAATGCCACATTTAGAAATTTATTTATAGATACAATTTTTCCAACAATAAACCTAACTTCCCCAACAGGAGAAATTAATTCTCATTCTATTGGTGATTCTTTATTTTTAAATTGGTCTGTTGTTGATGCAAATTTAGATTCTTGTTGGTTTAATTATGATGGTACAAATACAACAGTTACTTGTAATGATAATACCACAACTTTTAATACAGTTGAGGATGAACAAAATTTAACATTTTATGCTAATGATACAATTGGTAATGAAAATTCTTCAGTAACTTCTTGGACTTATGCTTTTTTAGAAACAGGGGTTGAATTTGATTTTAATGTATCTGAAACTTCTAATCAGTCCTTTGAAATAAATGTTACAACAGATATAAATGTTTTATCCATTTCTGCAATATTAACATATAATGGAACAAATTTTACATCAACTGCCTCTTGTGATTCTGGAAATTGTACTATCTCAAATCTAATTGATATACCTTTAATTATCTCTGGGGAATTTGAAAATAAGAGTTTCTTATGGAATTTAGCAATTTTTAATGGTACAAGTTCAAGTTCTATACAAACCACAACAAGAATACAAAATGTTTCAAAGATACATTTAGAATCATGTAACGCAACTTTTCCAACACAAACATTAAACTTTACTGTTTATGATGAACAAACATTAGATAGGATTTCACCATTCTCTTTTGATGGGGATTTTGATCTTTGGATTGGAAGTGGAAATGTAATGAGAAATAATTCAATATCTGAAAATGCAACTGATGTAGAATTATGTTTAAGTCCAAATGTAACAATTATAACTGATGCAATAATTGATTACGATTCAAGCACTTTAACAAATTATACAAATCGTTTTTATTATTTTGATGAGAAACCAATAGATAATTCTTCTGAAGATATTTTTATGTATTTATTACAATCTGCATCTTCAACAAGTTTTATATTAAAAGTTCAAGATGAAAGTTTGTTACCAGTAACAGATGCAATAATTGAGATACATAGATTTTATCCTGGAACTGGAGAATTTAGAATAGTTCAAATAGCAAGAACAGATGATAATGGAAAGTCCATTGGTTTCTTTGAAACAGAAACTGTTGATTATAAATTCATAATAAAGAAGGATGGAGTTACATTATTAGAAACAGGACAGCAAAAAGTAGTTCCAGAAACTTCTCCATTTACTTTAACATTTAATACTGGTGATCCATTAGATGAACCATGGGCTTCACAAGAAGAATTAGAAGAATTTAATTCAACATTAATTTGGAATGATACTTCTGAATTTGTAACTTATGTTTACATAGATACTTCAGGAAATTTTACTTTAGCAAGGTTATTAGTTATTAAAGAATCATTAGTTAATTCTACAAATGATACAACAATTTGTGAAGAAACATCAGCATTAACTTCTGCAACATTAAGTTGTAATGTTGGTTCAACAAATGGTTTTTATGTTGCAAGTTCATTTATTACTAGAGATTCTACTGAAACATTAGATGAGCAAAAAACATTTCAAATAGAAACTTTATCTGGTGTTGTTGGATTACTTGGATTATTTTATGGTTGGTTCTTAGTTTTGATTGCATCATTTATGTTCAAGTTTAATGAGATTGCAGGTATTTGGGCAGTAACTATAACTGTATTCTTAATTAATTTGTTTGGTTTAATAAATTTTGGAGGGGTGTTTGTAACTGGAACTATTGCAGTTGCTTTAATTTTAACATGGATAATGGAAAAACCTTAAATAAAAAAGGATTCCTAACAAGGGATTTCTTAATAGCAGGTATTTTGTTTAGTGGAATGGTTGCATTATTTGTATTAATGATTGCAGGAATTTCTGATGAATATGATTCTTCACTTTTAACTAATGAGGAATTTGCAGCTAATTATGATACCCTTGTTGAACAAACAGATAGGATTGAAACTGCTAGACAGACTGCTGCGGCAGGTGATGGTTTGAGTTTCATAGGAACTTTTGATGTTGCATTTCAATCTACATTTACAGTTATCCAAATGGTATTCCAAACACTTAATCTGTTTGGAGATATGAGTGGTAGCTTCGCAGAAGACTTTGGAGTTGATCCAACAGTTACAAGAATAGTATTTTTAATCGCATTATCAATATTAACTACGATAATAGTTTGGGTTTGGATTTCTAGCATATCACGAGGCAAGATCTGATGATAAAAAAAACATTAAATAAAAACAAAGATGGTAGGGGGAGTAACTCAGTGGAAACTCAATTTAAGAAAGGGCAACTTCCATGGAATACGGGAATTAGTGGTGAAGAACTTTCTAAACATTATAAGATTGGAAGTGTGTGGAATAAAGATTTATCAGGATATAAAATTCATTCAGAAGAACACAAAGAAAAATTAAGAATATCTTTCACAGGAAACAAATTTAGAGAAGGAAAAGAACCTTGGAACAAAGGAGTTAAAGGATTGAAAAGAGAACCAAGATCTGAAGAAATAAGAAAAAGAATAAGTGAATCTCTCAAAAATCATCCATGTTATAAAGATAAAGAAAGAGGAAAAAATATAAGTATTGCACAAAAGAAATTCTTTAAAAAGAATCCAAAAGCATTAACAGAATTAAGGGAAAGATTAAAGAGAATTAAAACACCAAAACAAGATACAAAAATAGAAGTTAAAATGCAAAACTTCCTAAAGGAATTAGGAATAAATTTTTTCACCCACCAATATATGAAAATAGAACATGGTTATTTATGTGATATTTTAATTCCATCAATGAATCTTGTAATAGAATGTGATGGCGATTACTGGCATAAATATCCAATTGGAAATGATGTTGATCATATTAGAACTAAAGAGTTAATTGATAATGGTTTTAAAGTATTGAGACTTTGGGAATTTGAGATTAAAGAAATGGATATAAAAACATTTGAAAATAAATTGAATGAGGTTAAATCATAATGGTTTTTTCACCAACCTATTACCCAGTTCCAAATGCAACAGATACTAGAGACCTCCTAAGTGTTTTCCAATGGATAAGTCAAACGGCAACAGATGGATTATTCTTTCCTGTGATGATTCTTGTTGTATGGATTGTTCAATTTATTGGAGTACTTTCAGAAGGAAGACCAGCATCAAGAGCATGGGTATTTGCTAGTTTCACTGCAACAATACTTTCCATCATGCTTGGAATACTTGCTATGATGGCACAGAAGTGGATTTACTTGTTAGTTCTAATGGTATCACTTGGGGCATTCTGGATTAAATTAGCGACAGCTAGAGAATAAAAATGGGTGAAGAAAAAAATAGTTTTGTAATAAGGGTTGGAAAGAAAATGAGACAAGTCTTAGATCAACAAAAAAAACAAATAGAAGAAGCAACTTATGATGTTGTTGAAGCAAGTGATTATGAAGCTGGAGAGATTCTTGCTAAAAAATTTCTTAAAGAAATTTAGATGTAACACTTTGTAACATTCTGTAACACTTTGTTACAATTTAATTATTAATGTAGATATATTATTTTTTTAATTAAATTTAATGGTTTGTTTATCAAACAATTTAGATATTCGTGAAAGGAGGTCATTTTAGTATGGAATTAAGAAAAATTAATTCAAAATCAAAGAAAGGTATTCAGTTGAGCCAAGCTTTCGGAGCAGTTCTTACTTTGGTGTTAGTAGCCGTTCTAGTTATTATAGCAATTTTCTTGTTTGTAACTTTGAGTGATAGTTTTGATGCCAATAGTGCAGAAGCAAATGCTTCTGATGATATGGTTGATGAATTTAGTAACTACACCTCTCTGATTGGATTAGTCGGAACAATAATTTTCCTAGGATTAGTTATTGGTGTTCTTGTAGCATCATTTGCTTTCGGAGGAAAGAGAGTTTAATTAATCTAAAAAAGAAAGATGGAAAATAAGAAAGGTATTCAGTTGAGCCAAGCTTTCGGAGCAGTTCTTACTTTGGTGTTAGTATCTGTTTTAGTTATTGTAGCGATAGTTATTTTTGTAAGTCTTCAATCTAGTTTTTCAGGTACATCAAGTGTTACAACAACTAATGAAACTGGAGGATATATTAACGCAACAGGATATACGTTGGTTAATGCATCCGATTGTGGATTTGCAAATCCATCAGTTACTGCAAGAAATGCTAGTGATGGTGAAACCATTTTGGGTGCTAATTATACCACAAGTTCAGTAGGAGTTGTTTCAAATGCAACTACAACAGTTTGGTCTAATGTAAACTTTGATTACTCATATACATGGGGATCAGAAGCTTGTACTGCAAGTGAGGACATGACTACAGAGTTTGGCAACTACACATCTTTGATTGGATTAGTGGGAACAATAATCTTCTTGGGAATAGTAATTGGTGTCTTAGTGGTATCATTTGCTTTCGGTGGAAGAAGAGAAACGTAAAAGTTTGATTTAAATTATGAGGGGGGAAACCCCCTCTACTTTTATTTTAAACATCAATATTCATAAAATGGTAAAGATAAAAGGTATTTCGTTTAAAGCGATTAAAGGAATGACAGTTGGAGAAGTTAAAAAATTAACAAAGGACTTCAAGAAATTCAAAGTACCTAACATTAAATTAGTTATAGACTATGGGAAACCCACACCCTTATAGATATAGTAGTGTAAGGAGGTATAAAATAATATGGTAGTAAAAAATTCACAAACAAAGAAGACAGCAATGATGAAAGCAGCTGCAGCTAGAAAAAAAGGATTTGAAGCATCAGTTTTCAAAAAGAAAAAAGGATACGGAACTTCAGTAACAAGAAAATAGTTACAAAAAGATAATGTATTTAATATAATTATTACTTGTAAGGAGGTATTAAAAAATGGTAACACTAGAAGAATTAAAAATAAGTATTGAAGAGGAAAGAAAGAAAGTTAAGAAGGCTCAAGAAAAAGAAGCCCTAAGAATAAAGGAAAGTCAATTGAAGCAAGAACTATTTAAGTTAAAACATAGTAAAGCAATTGCTGCTAGTGGAAAGGGAGCAAGACTTTTGAAAAGAGCAGGAATGGGACTTCTTAAAGTTAGTAAAACTGTAGCACCTGTTCTTGCAAAACAAGCTAGACTAATTAGGGATCAACAATTAAGAGATGACGCTATTGAAAGAAAAATATCTAAAAAATTAAAACCAAAGGGAAGAAAGAAGAAATCAAAAACTAAAAAAAGTAAATCTAGATCAAGGAAAATTTCAAAAACTCTTAGATTGGAATTTTGATAATGTATTTATATAGTAGTTTTTTAATTATGTAATGGAAGTTCTAAAAAAAGTATTGGTAATTATATTTTTAATATTTATGTTTCCATTAATTTCAGCAGAATTGCCAGATTTGAGAGATGGCGATCAAACATTACCAGAACTTAAAGATCCAAATACCTTGATTGGAAATTTTACTTATGGTTCTAAATGCATTGATGGTGGTGCAGAAATAAGAAGCGATGGAACAATCTGCGGACAAAGATTAGAAGTTTTTAATATTACTACCGTAAATGTTACTCAACAAAATGTAACTGTGTTAGAGAACTTTATTATTCAAGGAAACATTCTTTTAGAAAATATAATTGAATTTGCATTTGCTGAAACTATTGACAACATAATTGATGGATTGATTAATATTAATGGGAATTTATCTGTTGTTGGAAATCTATCTGTGGATGGAAATGCAACAGCAGATTTTTTCTTTGGAAATACACTAACTCCAGAATTACCTTTAAATTTAGTAAACAAAGATTATGTCGATGACGCAGTTTCTTCAACAGCTTTTGATTTTTTCTTTAACAATTTAGCTTCAGATATAACAAATCATTTTAATATGACAGAATCAGATTTAGAAAATCCTGAATCTTCTTTAACAACTGGTTCATTAGTTGCTGGAACAGTTAGTATTTTTAATTGGACTACATTGCAAAATCAACCAGAATTTAATGAATTAAGA
>SDBV01008046.1_pt1 | contig 14276 bp, 11 predicted proteins | sample 2277081 | NCBI WGS metagenome assembly SDBV01 (sample SAMN10402039, study PRJNA504765) | marine sediment metagenome | isolation source: marine sediment core GS10_PC15, 223 cmbsf | place: Arctic Ocean: Southern Knipovich Ridge | collected 2010
TTAAGAATAGACAAAGAACATTACAATATACTATTAACTGAACAAAGAGAAAGAAGCAGAAAACGAACACTGGAGATCAATATTAATGAAATGGTAAAGATCGGAGATAAAGTGAATGTACCTACAGCTGACTTGGGTGGAGTAGCAGGAGAGGTACTTAAAAAGCTGAATCTACAACATAGCGTGGATACGGCAAATATTTTCCGCGGATATCAAAAAATAGAGCTAAGTACGACACTAATTGCAATAATCAAAGGGGGAAAAGAAGTAGAAAAAATACGAGAAGGTGAAGAAGCAGAACTCCTTCTTTCATCCACTCCTTTTTATCCCGAAGGGGGAGGACAGATAGGAGACAAAGGCAAGATATCCACTGCTATAAGCTGTGCTGAGGTACTAGGCACTCATGGAACAAAAGACCAGATAATTCTTCATCGAGTAAGAATGTTAAAAGGGGAATTCAAAAAGACGAATAGGGTGATGGCTGAAGTTGATCAAAAAAGAAGAAAAGCTATTGCTCGTGCTCATACTGCTACTCATCTTCTGCAGGCAGCCTTGAGACAAGTTCTAGGCGAAATAGTCAAACAAAGTGGCTCATTCGTTGGCGAAGATAGAGTTCGTTTTGATTTTACCTATTTTTCTCCTTTAAGCGATGAACAGCTCAAAAAGACAACTTACTTAATCAACAAAAAAATAAGAGAGAATCTTTCGGTTACGGTAAGGCAAATGAGCTTAAAGGAAGCGCAGGAAAAAGGAGCTATAGCCCTTTTTGAAGCCAAATACAAAGAAAAGGTGCGTGTGATAATCATGGCGAAGTTCAGCCAGGAAGTCTGTGGAGGAACTCATCTTTCCAATACTGGAGAGATAGGAATACTGCGAATAGTTAATGAATCAAGTATTGCTTCTGGAGTAAGGAGAATAGAAGCTCTGGTAGGAGAGAAGGCCTTAGATTCAATAGAAGAGAAAGAAAGTCTTCTCAGGAGAGTTGGCGAAGCATTAGAGACTGGGGAAGAGGCAATCTTGACGCGCATCCAGGAGAAGAATGACAAACTTCAAAAGCAAGAGAAGCAGATGAAGGAATGGCAGAAGAGATTAGCAGAGATTGAGATGGAAAACATAATGCAGCACACTTCCCGGGTTGGAGACATAAGACTAGCAACAGCAGAATGGGGGAATTTGTCACCTGAAATCCTAAGGCAAACCGCAGAAAAGCTGAAAGTTAAACTGAAAAAAGGTATCGTGGTGTTGGCTTCAACAATTCAAAAGAAAGCTTTTCTGGTAGTTGCTTCCAGTCAAAAAGAACTACCCGCTGATAAGATAATCAAAGAAATTTGCCGCATTACCGGAGGAAGCGGCGGTGGTAGATGGGATTTTGCCCAGGGAGGAACCTCCTCCCCCGAAACAGTAGGCCAGGCATTAAAAGAAGTCCCTCTCATTATCGAGAAGATGTATTCTCACTCAGGTAGAGGTTCCATTGTGGAGCTGGCGGAGGGACTTGAACCCCCAACCTGCTGATTACAAATCAGCTGCTCTACCAGTTGAGCTACGCCAGCCTGTATTGGTGAATAGTGAATTGCAAGCAAGAAAGCTATACCGCTATTTACTTCTAACCGACCTTTTGCATATTTTGTTTTTCTTAATCATTTAATCCTTGATCCTGGTTTAATTGACTCTCCATACTGTCCTGTTTTCTTTGTCTTCCAGTTTTATTCCTAACCTATCTAATCCTTTTCGTATCTTATCAGCAAGTTCCCATTGTTTTCCCTCTCGCAGTGTCTCTCTTATATTAACGAAGAGCTCAATTAACTGATCTTCTTTTCCTTCCAGTTCTTTCTCTTTTTCCCCCTGGAGAAGTCCTAAAATATTTCCTAGCGTTTTAATCTTCTGGTACGTCTTTGAAAGAATCTGGAAAGAAGAATCATCTAAATATTTTCCGTCTCCCAATAATAGATTCGCTTTCCTGGTTAATTCAAAAATAACAGAAAGAGCTATAGGAACATTGAAATCGTCATCTAGGGCTCTGGTTAATTTGTGCTTGGCTTCTTTTAGGCAGTTAAGTAACTCGTCTGCCTTTGCCTTTACCTTAATTGGTCCAATTGAAGTATTTCCCAGAAGGCCATTTGTGCGCTCTTCTCCTAATTCCTCTATTTTTCTGAGGGTATTATGAATTCTCTTTAGAGAAGTAGCAGCTTTTTCTAGACTGTTTTTACTATAGTTTAGGGGACTTCTATAGTGAGCCGAAAGAAGAAAATATCTTACTATTTCTCCTCCGTAATCATTAAGAGCACTGGATAAGGTAAAAAAATTCCCGGTAGATTTAGACATTTTTGCATCTTTCATTCTCACCAAACCATTATGTAACCAGTACTTGACAAATGTGTTTCGCGTGGCGCCCTCTGACTGAGCGATTTCATTCTCATGGTGAGGAAATATCAGATCCTTTCCTCCTCCATGGATATCCAGGTTCTCGCCCAGGTATTTCATAGCCATAGCGGAGCATTCAACATGCCAGCCAGGCCTTCCCTTCCCCCATGGACTATCCCAGGAAGGTTCATTTTCCTTACTTTTTTTCCAAAGGACAAAATCGAGAGGATTTTCTTTTTTTTCCTCAACCTCCACCCTTACTCCTACTAAGACGTCTTCTAAGTTCTGGCCCGAAAGTTTGCCATAGGAGGAGAACTTCCTCACTCGAAAAAAGACATCTCCATCAACAGAATACGCCAATCCTCTGTTTTCTAGTTTCTTAATTAACTGCACTATCTCCTTTATGTGTTCAGTAGCACGGGGGTGGCAATTGGCCTTTTTTATCCCCAATTGTTGCATCTGCGCGAAATATTCTGTTATGAATTTTTCTGCCAGCTCAGAAACAGAGACTCCCAGAGATTGAGCACGAGAAATCATTTTATCATCTATGTCGGTGAAATTGGTGATATAGTTCACCTCGTAACCCTTGTATTCAAGGTATTTTCGGATTACATCAAACACTACTGCATATCGGGCATGCCCTAGATGTAATTGATCATAAAGAGTTACACCGCAAACATACGCTTTTACCCTTTTATACTCTAGGGGCACAAACTCTTCTTTCTTTCTGGTTAAGGTGTTATAAACCATGAGAGACAATTTCTTACTCCCACTATCTCGTTTTGCGTATATCGTATGTTGTATTGCGCAATACGCATCACGCACGATGCATCACGAATTTGAGCAATTCACCCTTTGAATGTTGGCCACTGCCCAGCAACAAATTGCTTTCTTTTTGCCTAAGAAACCCATTTTTTCAGAAGTAGTGGCCTTGATTCCTATCCGATCAGCCTCGATTTCTAAGGTACGAGCAATATTCTCTTTCATCTTGTCGACATAGGGTGAAATCCTGGGTTCTTCTGCGACTAACGTAGCATCTAAATTATTTATTCGGTAGCCATCTTCCCTCAGTAATTGGAAGATTCTTCTTAATAATATTAAGCTCGAAATTCCTTTATATTTGGGATCATTGTCGGGGAATAAAGAGCCTATATCTTTTTTGCCTGCTGCTCCCAACAAGGCATCTCCTATACTGTGCAACAAAAGATCAGCATCAGAATGCCCCCTCAGACCCTTCACATGAGGGATATGAACTCCTCCTAAGACAAGTTTTCTGCCTCTCACCAGGGGATGCACATCGTAGCCAATTCCTACACGCATTTTTTGTCTCGTATCTCGTTGTTCGTATCTAGTATCTAGTATAGCATATAGCGTTTAGGATGAATCTCTAAAGCGAAAAATCATAATCCAAAATTCAAAAACTTATTTCTGCCATCTTCTAATTCGATCTTAAGTCTTGGTTTTGCATTTTGGCTTTGCCTTTTTTTCACTATACGCTATCCGCTATTTATTAACAATATTTCGGCTAATTTCAAATCCAGGGAAGTAGTAATCTTGATATTCATCTCATCTCCCAGAACTATGCTGATCCTCTCCCCTATTCTTTCCACAAGGGCAGCATCATCACTTGCCCATTGACCCGATTCCTTGGCCACTTGGTAGGCTTTCCATATTGTGTCTCTCTTAAATCCCTGAGGAGTCTGGATAGAGTAGAGCTTCTTTCTATCCAGGGTCCGAGCCACAGCATCTTCTAGATCAACCTCTTTGACTGTTTCTTTCATTGGAACAGCCAATGTTGCCGAGTCATATTTCTCTACCTGGTGAATTAGTTTTTCGATTAACTTGGGAAAGATTAAAGGGCGAACCCCATCGTGTATCAGTACTATATCAGTAGCTCTATCTACCAACTGCAAGCCATGGAAGACAGAATCACCTCTCTCTTTGCCTCCCTCAACAGTAGCTTTTATTTTCTTGTAGTCAGAGTAGGATAGAATCGATTTCTGAACATATTCCTTCATTCTGGGGGGTATGACGAGAATGATTTTGTCTATCAGTTCACACTTTTCAAACCTCTCGATAGTCCAGCAGAGAATTGGCTTCTTACAAAGATAAGAAAACTGTTTTGGTCGAACTTCACCAAACCTTACCCCTTTGCCAGCTCCTACGATAATCACCTCTACTCTCAATTGCTTTGTTCTTTAGCTCGGGGTCTTTTCGTTTTTACTTTGTTCTTATTTGCCCCTTGTTTTAATTCAGTGAATATCATTTTTCCTGTAGTAGTTTGAAGGACAGAAGTGACGATAATGTCTGCTTCCCTGCCAATGTACTTCTTTCCTTTCTCTACCACCACCATTGTGCCATCTTCCAGATAGGCAATTCCTTGATTGGGATTTTCTCCTTCCTTGAGGATATTGATTCTTAAAGCCTCTCCTGGCAAAAGAATAGGCTTGAGAGCAGTCGCTATTTCATTTATGTTCAGTACCTCTACATTCTTGATCTTAGCTACTTTTTTTAGATTATAATCGTTAGTAATTACCAGTCCTTTCATTGTTTTGGCTAGTTCAAGTAATTTGCTATCTACTTCTAGTATATCTGGAAAATCGGTATCCACAATCTTTACGGCAACTCTCTCCTGACTTTGGAGTCTATTGACTATATCCAAACCTCTTCTACCTCGAGTTCGCTTTGTGGAAGATGGAGAATCGGCAATCTGCTGCAGTTCAGTAAGAACAAAATGCGGAATTACCAGCATTCCTTCGATAAAACCCGTTTCACATAGGTCAACTATTCTACCATCAATGATAACAGACGTATCCAGGATTTTATGTTTCCCCATTCCTGTGCTGATTTTCCCACCAGTAGAGCGGAATAGAAAATTATCTATTTCCTCCTTTTTCTTGAGGGATACAGACAAACCAATAGTAGCAAATACCAGATTAATCACAAAAAGGATAAAGGGAGAGAACGACTTCAAGGGAAGAATCAATAGGATAGGATAAGCTATCAAATTGGCGATTATGACACCTCCCACTAATCCAATTACGCCTATTATTAATCCTTTTGCAGAAATATTGGTTAATTTTCGTTCAACGGCGATTATTATTGTAGCTATCCAGCATCCCGCCAGAGCAGGTATCCAAGGATCAAAATCCATGAAAAGCGCTATTCCATAACAAACAATACCTACTAAGACAACAAATAGAGTCCGCAATCTTATTTCTTCAAATTTCATTAAATTCTCATCTCCTTTTTTTTAGCGTATAGCGTATAGTGAAAATGCAAAACCAAAACTCAGAATTAAACTAGAATTAAGAAAACATGAGTTTTGAATCATAGTTTCTCGCCTTGAGTCTTTCACGCTGTTGACTTTTCCTATACGCTAAACGCTGCACTAATAACGTTTGCCTAGCAACGCTCTATTTTTGAGTCGTTCCAACTCCCGCTTGATCGAGCCAGCTCTCCACTCTCCCACCTCATTAACTCCGGTTAATTCTAGTACAGTTGAGTTCATGATATTGGGTAAATCTCCCAGGGCAGCTACTACATTTTCTACTACCGAGGTTGATAAATGAGGCACTTTGAATAGAATTCGATATCCCTTGGGGAAAACTGACAAATCCAGATTCTCGGGTTTTGTCCCGTAACCCAAAATACGCATAATGCCTTCTGCTTCTAACAGCTTTTCTGTACTTATTGCTTCTAATTCTAGAGAGACCTTCTCATAATCTCTCTTCACATAGTCCCGCAATATTTGTCTAATTTCATTTAACGTATTACCTACTATTTCCTTCAGTTGCATCTCCGTTAAACGTCCCTCTCCCCCCAGCTCTATAATATATCTTTCTATTTCCTCCTTTATCCTTCTTATCATTTCTCCTCGTTGAATAGCTCTTATCGCATCAATCAACCTCATTTCATCCTGAAATTCCAAAACGTCTAGTTCCGTCGACACCTCGTTGAAGGCTGCCCGATATTTTTCCAGAGTCTGTAGAGCCTGATTAGACCTATTTATAAGTTCAGCTACACTCCCTAACACATACTTGGTTTCTCCCTGATACAAAGTAATTACATGCCTGGACTGAGAAACGGCTACAACAGGACAATCTATCTGCTTGGCCATTCTTTCTGCTGCCCGGTGACGAGTTCCCCTTTCGCTAGTTGATATTAGATAATCTGGAACTAACTGAGTATTAGCATATAAGATTCTTTTTGCATCTCTGGAGAGAATAATAGCTCCATCCATCTTAGCTAATTCAGCCAGAGCAGCAGGAGTCAAGTAACAGTCCACCTTAAAACCTCCCTCAACAACACTAAGTACTTTTTCTGTATCTCCTATAACAATAAGGCCACCCGTCTTCGCCTGTAATATTATTTTTAGCCCTTGGCCTAGACTGGCTCCCGGAGATACTATTCTAAGAAATGTCCATAGTTTTTCCTCCTTGCCCTTTGTATCTTCAGGCATTCACGTTCTCCTTTATTCCTTTTTCAAGAGCATCCTCAATTGTTTTCACCCCTATCAACTCCACCTCTGGCAAGGTTTTTATTCCTTTCGTGTCGCAATAAGGCAATAAATAACGCCTGAATCCAAGCTTTACTGCTTCTTTTATTCTTTTTTCAATGAAACTCACAGGTCGTATTTCTCCCGTAAGCCCCACCTCGCCGATAGCAACCGCCTGTTTCAATAAAGGCTTATTCTTAAGGCTGGAAGCAACGGCTAACGCTATTGCCAGGTCACAAGCAGGTTCACTTACCTTCACCCCTCCAGCTATATTCAAATAAACGTCCTGGTTGAAGAAATGTAGTCCTCCTCTTTTTTCCAATACAGCTAGAAGTAAGCAAAGCCGATTATAATCTATACCCTGAGCTATTCTTCTGGGAATAGCCAGATTGGAAGCACTTACCAGGGCCTGAATCTCTACCAGGAAACTACGAGTCCCCTCAATAGTAGGTACTATAGCTGTGCCTGAAGCGTTTTCATCTGTAGAAGAATTTCGCAGAAAAAACTTAGAGGAATCAGTGACTTCTTTTAGACCATCCTTCTCCATACTAAAGATCCCAATTTCCGAAGTGGAACCAAAGCGATTCTTGACTGTCCGTAGAATTCTGTAATGAGAGTTTCTCTCCGATTCGAAATAAAGAACTGTATCTACAATATGCTCTAGTATCTTTGGTCCCGCAATAGCACCCTCCTTAGTGACGTGACCAATTATGAAAATAGTTATCTCTTTCTGTTTGGCTAATCGCATCAGATGAACTGTGGATTCCCTTATTTGAGAAGGAGAACCGGCAAAGGAGTTGTAGTTTTCACTATAGACAGTTTGGATGGAATCTATTATTACTATCTTGGGGTTTAACTCACTGATTTGATAAGTAATTTCTTCTAAATTAGTCTGGGACGATATATAAAGATAATCTGAATTTATTGCCAGTCTTGAAGCTCTTAACTTGCTCTGCCCTGCAGATTCTTCTCCCGATACATAAAGAACAGGCGATTCTGAACCACTTAGTCGGTTACCTATTTCCAGAAGGAGAGTAGATTTACCAATTCCCGGTTCCCCCCCAATTAATACAACAGATCCCGGAACTACTCCACCTCCCAAAATACGGTCAAATTCTTTCATGCCGGTTGCGTGTCGATATTGGTCATAACCTTTAACTTCCTTCAGAAGCTTAGGTTTGACGTAGGAGGCATTTGAATTTTGGCAAAGACCTCCTTTTCTCATTTTTTCTTCGCAAAAACTATCCCACTCATCACACTCAGGGCAACGGCCAAGCCACTTAAAAGAGATATGTTGACAGTTTTGACAAATAAATCTGCTTTTTTCTTTTTGCATCACGAATATGTCTCTTTTAATAGGTCTATATGCTGCAAGGCCCTTCCTGTTCCGATAGCTACGCAAGACATAGGGTCGTCCGCTAGATGAGCGGTAATACCAGTTGTTTCTTCTATCAGTTTGGGAAAATTCTTCAAAAGACTCCCCCCGCCGGCCAGAAAAATTCCCTTTTCAATTATGTCTGCGGCAAGTTCCGGCGGCGTTCTTTCCAGAACCAGTTTTGTTCCCTCTACAATCGAGGACAGCGGTTCAGATAGAGTTTCAGAAATTTCCTCTGCCGTAACTTCGATGGTTTTTGGCAGGCCCGCTAACAAATCCCGGCCTCGTATACTCATTTTCTCATTCTTGGGGGGACAAATAGCATATCCTATATTATGCTTTATCGCTTCTGTAGTAATTTCTCCTACGGCAAGATTATATCTCTTCCTTAAATATCTATTAATAGCTTCATTCTGTTTATTGCCGCCAGTACGAAGAGTTTGGGCAGTGACAATCTCCCCCATAGAGAGAACAGCCACGTCAGTTGTGCCACCCCCTACATCTATGACCATATTGCCTTCTGGCTTAGCAATGTCAAGGTTTGCTCCTATAGCCACTGCTTTAGATTCTTCGATAAGAAAGACTTTCTTACATCCAATTTTGATGGCAGCATTCCTTACAGCTCTTCTTTGTATAGAAGTTCCTCCCGAAGGTATACAAATCATCAAATAAGGCGGAAAAAAAAGCCGTTTGTTGTGAATTTTCTTGATATAGAATTTAAGCATACTTTCCACAATGCTGTAGTCAGCAATAACCCCATCTTCTATCGGTTTTATGGCTACGATAGCACTGGGAGTTCTCCCAAGCATCTCCCTGGCTTCTTTTCCGATAGCAAGAATTTTACCGGACTCTTTATTTATAGCTATCACGGAAGGCTCATTAAGGACGACTCCTTCGCCTTCTACGTAAATCAATATATTGGTAGTTCCCAGATCTATGCCTATTTTCTTACCAAATGCAAACATCTTAATCTCTTATCCTTTCAATCCTGGCTCCTAATTTAGACAATTTCTCTTCCAATCGCTCGTAGCCACGGTCGACATGGTTGATTTCCTTGACTTCGCTCATCCCTTCGGCTGCCAATCCAGCCAGAATAAGAGCAGCTCCTCCTCTTATATCAGGAGCTGCAACAGAAGCTGGACGAAGCGAAGAAACTCCCTTTACCTCTACTTTCGCTTTTTCTCTTTTGATTTGGGCTCCCATCTTCTTCAACCCCGCAACATGAGTAAAACGACTTTCGAAGATAGTTTCAGTAATCGTACTGGTCCCTTCAGCCAGACAAACAACAGTGGTTATTTGTGGCTGCAAATCTGTAGAAAAACCAGGATAAGGAAGAGTCTTGACCCCGATTGGTTTTAAAACACCGTCTCCCTTGACTCTCACCGTGTAGTTATCGACATCAACTTCTGCTCCCATTTGTCTTAGTTTATCAAGAATTATTTTTAGATAATTAGGGGGAATACCTTCCAGAATCACTTCTCCCCTGGTAATAACAGCTGCCATTAGCAAAGTTCCTGCTTCAATCCGGTCAGGAATTATTGAATGACTTGCCGGAGAAAGTTCTTTTACTCCATCTATTTTCAGTATAGATGTCCCTTCTCCTTCTATATGCGCTCCCATCTTTTTCAAGAAATTTGCTACATCTATTACTTCAGGATCGCAGGAAGGATTCTCAATCAAGGTCGTCCCCCTAGCTAGAGTAGCAGCAAACATTATATTCTCTGTTGCTCCTACACTGGGAACATCCAAGTAAACATTTGCCCCCCGAAGGTTTGTTTTTACCCGTGCTTCAATATATCCATTTCCAACTTCAATACTTGCTCCCAATTGTTCTAGTCCTTTAAGATGAAGGTCTACCGGCCTTGCACCTATATTACATCCTCCCGGAAGGGAAACCCTTGCTCGTCCGCAGCGGGCCAAGAGAGGCCCTAAAACAAGGATGGAAGCTCGCATCAACTTAACCAGGTCATAGGGGGTCTCCCAGCAGCAAAGAGATGCGGAATCAACCTCCGCAGTTTCATTCTCTCTCTCTGTTTTAACCCCTAGTTCTTCCAGTACGCTAAACATAGTTGCTATGTCCGTAAGACAAGGAACATTTTTCAGATGGGATTTCCCCTCCGTTAATAAACAAGCGGCAAGGATGGGAAGGGTGGCATTCTTAGCCCCATTCACCCTGACTTTCCCTTTTAGAGGAAACCCTCCTTTGATAATGAATTTATCCAATCTTCTCTCCTGATTTCGTGAATCGTATTTCGTGGATTGTGAATATCGCGCTGTCCGTGTTAACAGCTAAAGACTTACCTTCGCTTTTCTTCGATTTGACTTTGAATTTTTCGCTTTATGTTTTTCACTATATACGATATACTGAATACCATATACCGTTCTTATATTATTCTAATATCCGCTTTCTCCCTTAACTCTCTTATCCATTCCTGTAAGACTTCTTCTCCCTTTTTATTTCTTAAATAACTTTCCATCCGGTCTTTGTATTCAGAATAAAGAAAGTTTCTCCGTTCCTTTAGTTGAATAACCCAGAAGGAACCGTTCTCCTTAACTTCTAATTTACTTGTCTGCCCTATCTTTAGGGAAATAATGGCTTCTCTTAAGTGCGGTTTAATTTCTCTTAGGTTGATCACAGCTTCCCGGAAGAATTCGGCGCCTAAAGACATTTCCTCTACCAGCAGAAGAGAGTCTTCTCCTTCTTCCAATCTTTCTTGTATCTTATCTGCCATAATTTCATCCATTACTATAAAGTAGACTATCTTGACCTTTCCTATATCTTCTAGCTCCTCCCCATAAATTTGGTAAAATTCCCTTACTTCCTTTTCTGAATCCGGGAATCCATCCAAGTACCATTTTAATTTTGAATAAAACTCATCTACTTCTGCGTCTTGTACTCTTATATCTTTGCTGATTTGCATCCCTTTTTGACCTATCATTCCCTCCTGTAAAAGGATTCTTTCCATCCACTCTCTGTATTCAGCAATAGTTAAATTACTCTCTCTCAATATTGTTTCTAGCTCTGCTTGAGAATACTCTTTCTCAAGTTTGGATATCCGCTCCTCTATTGCTCTTAAGTCTACAGGTATTCCTTCTTCTCTTGCTTCTTGAGTAAGGATACAGATATCTATCATATCCTCGACTGCAAAATCTTCCTTAATTATAGCTTTTCCCTGGTCCAATTGCCTTTGAGTGACAACCTCTCCGTTTACTATAGCTACTATCCCATCGATTAATTCGGCCGAATAGACAGGGGTAATTGACGCCCCTATCCAGAAGGAAATCAAAAGCAAAATATAACTCAACTTAGCAAGTATCATAGTATCCTTGATTATATCACATCTTTTAATTCTTGTAAAATCTCTATCAGAGAGATTAACGATTCCTCACCACCCCCCTTCTTCATTATTAGCAGATTCTTTTCGTCGAGCGGGAAAGATTGCTCCTCTGGCCACAACTTTTCCTTAATTTTGTTCCGCTTTTCCTGGTCAAGTGGGGCAAAAGGAGAAAAAGTAATCCAAACCTTAGACTTTTTGCTTCTCAAAGAAATAATATCCAGTTCTTTTGCTATAAGTCCTATTCGTAAAAGACTTATCAGATTTCTGAGCTGGCAAGGAAGAGGCCCGTAACGATCTCGCAATTCTTCTTTAAACTCAAAAACCTCTTCTTCTTTCTCTATCTTTCCTGCCTTCCGATAAAGTTCAAATCTTTGTTCCTGGTAAGGTACGTAAAAAGAAGGAATTCTTGCTTCTACTTCCAGATCTAAACTGAGAGGTAAGGATTGAGAGATTTTGTTTCCTGCTAATCTCTTTACTTCCTCGGAAAGAAGCTGGGTGTAGAGAGTAAAGCCCACTGCCCCTATATTACCGTGTTGTTCTTTACCTAAGAGATTGCCTGCGCCTCTTATTTCAAGATCCTGCATGGCAATGTGAAAGCCAGCTTTGGTATCTCTAAATTGGCTAATAATTTCGAGTCGTTTACGTGCTTCGTCGGTAAGAGGCTTATTAGGAGTAGGAAAGAAGTAGACATATCCTTTTTCTTTTCCCCTACCCACTCTTCCCCTTAACTGATAAAGTTCAGCCAGTCCAAATCGCTCTGCGTTTTCCACAATCAATGTATTGACATTGGGCATATCTATGCCAGATTCGATAATGGTAGTGCAAACTAATATGTCGTATTCTTTGTTCAAAAAATTCCTGATTATAACTTCCAATTCTTTGGAAGACATTTTTCCATGCGAAACAGCAATACAACTGCCGGGAACTATTCGCTCTATCTTCCGGGCTACCTTGTAGATATCCTTAATTCTGTTGTAAAGGTAAAAGACCTGCCCATTTCGTTCTAATTCGTTGAGTACCACCCTTTTTATTAATGTCTCGTCGTACTCTGTCACCTCGATTTTTGCGTTTTGTCTTTCTGGCGGAGGCGTAGAAATCATACTCATTTCCCTGACTCCCACTAAGGACATATAGAGAGAGCGGGGAATTGGGGTAGCGCTTAAACTTAAAACATCAACTGACTTCTGCATTTCCCTTAATTTTTCCTTCTGAAGAACCCCAAATCGCTGTTCTTCGTCAATAATTACTAAGCCTAAATTCTTAAAGCGTATATCTCTTTGAATTAGACGGTGAGTTCCTATGACGATGTCTATTCTTCCTTTTTTGAGGGCCACAATAATATCTTTCTGTTTAGAGAGAGACTGGAAACGAGAAAGCACCTCTATATGAATAGGATAGGCGGCCATCCTATCTTTAAATGTTCGATAGTGTTGTTCAGCAAGAATGGTGGTAGGAACCAAAGTAGCCACTTGTTGATTATCCATCACTGCTTTAAAAGCCGCTCGTATAGCTACTTCTGTTTTTCCGTATCCAGCATCGCCGCAGATTAATCTGTCCATTGGAGTGGGGCTTTCCATGTTCTGTTTTATTTCCTGGATAGCTTTTAATTGGTCAGGGGTTTCTTGATAAGGAAAAGACGACTCAAACTCTAATTGCCATCCCGTATCCGGAGAAAAAGAATGGCCAGGAACTGCCTTCCTTATCGAGTAGAGTCGTAGAAGAGAGGCAGCAAGTTCTCGAGTCGCCTTTCTAACCCTTTGTTTTATCCATCTCCATCGCCCTCCTTCCAGACCATGGACAGGAGGAGGGCAATCAGAACTTCCCACATACTTGTGAAGGCGATCTAATTGATGAACGGGAATAAAGAGACGGTCGGTCCCCTTGTAGTCAACGCGGAAGTAATCGTTCTTCTTTCTGTCAATCGATAGGGTTTCTATGCCTTTGAATTTACCTACTCCGTAATCAACATGGACTACATAATCCCCTTCCTTGAGTTCCGTCCATCTCTTAATCCTTTTTTCTTCCTGGCTAGGCCATCTCTGCCGCCTTTCACTATAACGTTTGAAAATATCTTCATCAGTTACAAAGACCAGTTTTGCTTCCTTGAAGATAAAACCTTTTCTTAAATCCCCTTTAATAATGGAAAGAAAAGGGAAATTATCCACTAAAGGGAATTCTCCCTTTAGTGGCGCTTCAATTCCTTTTTCGTGCAATAATTCTTTCAGTCTTTGTCCCTGTCCTGGACTCGGAGTCAGGAGTACTGTTTTGTACCTTTTCTTTGTTCATAACTTCATGTCTCCAATTAACAAATCAAAATGTCCTTGATAGGAAGTCAAAGATGAAAAGGATAGAGAAAGAGATCGTTTAGAGGTTGACCAGGAGCTTTTTTGAGAAAAACTGGAAAGGTAAAGATTTGCATTTTTCAAAAAACGTTTTAGATTGGCCGCTTCTTGGTAATTCTTTCCCTCTATTTGTGCTTCGATGACACCTGGTTCATCCAAAATAATAACAGGGGACGAGAGAACTCTGAAAAAGGGGGAGAGGTTTTCTCCCGATTTTTTGGTTGAGAATATTTCATTTCTTGAAGATAATAGAACCTTTTCTCTCTTTTTTACAGAGGACTGGGTAAGTGGATCAAATTCTCGTATAGACCCTATCTTTTCTGCCAACAATTCGATTCTAATAGGATGGGAATAAAGAGGAG
>SDBV01008047.1_pt1 | contig 14275 bp, 14 predicted proteins | sample 2277081 | NCBI WGS metagenome assembly SDBV01 (sample SAMN10402039, study PRJNA504765) | marine sediment metagenome | isolation source: marine sediment core GS10_PC15, 223 cmbsf | place: Arctic Ocean: Southern Knipovich Ridge | collected 2010
ACCTTCGTTGTCAAGCCCACACTGCCGAAACCTCTGGAAAACCTCAAAGTCGTCGCCAATAATCTGTTCTGGTGCTGGAACAGCGAGTTTGTGGACCTTTTCAGGCGTATCGATAGCAATCTGTGGCAGGAAAGCATGCACAACCCCGTCAAACTGCTGGGAAGTGCGTCTCAGGCGAGACTCGAGGATCTTGCGGGCAATGAAGGCTTTCTCTATCAACTGCAGCGGGCGATGGAAAAACTCAACGAATGCCTGGAAGCGCCCACGTGGTACGACAAGGTTTACTCCAAGACAACCAAGCCGGTGATTGCCTATTTCAGTGCCGAATTCGGCATTCATGAGTCTCTTCCCATCTATTCAGGCGGGTTGGGCATCCTGGCGGGCGATCATCTCAAGAGTGCCTCGGACCTCGGGGTGCCGTTGATTGGGGTCGGGCTGCTCTATCAGAAGGGGTATTTCAGGCAGTATCTCAATACCGACGGCTGGCAGCAGGAACATTACATCGACAATGATTTCCACAACATGCCCGTCGAATTAGTGCGCAAGAAGGGCAGACGTCCCCTGACGATAAGTGTGCAGTTCCCGGGAAGGAACATCCTTGCTCAGATATGGAAGGCGACGATAGGACGAACCGTGCTGTACCTTCTTGATACGAATCTGGCCAAGAATGCTCCGGAAGATCGCATCATTACACAGGTTCTGTACGGGGGCGACGTCGAAATGCGTATCTGCCAGGAGATCATCTTAGGCATAGGTGGCATGAAGGCGCTTCTGGCGATGGGCATCGAGCCGACGGTTTGCCATATGAACGAAGGTCATGCGGCTTTTATGGCGCTGGAGCGCATCCGAAGGCTTCGCAGCGGCAAAGGCATGACATTCGAGGAAGCCGCCGAAGCGGCCAGGTCAAGCAATGTTTTTACGGTTCATACGCCGGTTGCCGCGGGCAGCGACGAGTTCAAGCCGGAACTGATCGACAAATACTTCGGTCATTACTACGGCAAGCTGGGAATCAACAGGAAGGAGTTTCTGGCGATGGGACGGGTCAATCCGGATGATGACAAGGAGGCGTTCAAGATGCCGGTGCTTGCGATTCGGATGAGTTCGTATCGAAACGGCGTCAGCCTGCTGCACGGGGAGGTTTCGCGGGAGATATGGGCGGATCTGTGGCCGGACCTGCCCAAAGAAGAGATACCCATTAAGTCGATTACCAACGGTGTTCATGCCAAGAGCTGGCTAAGCGCCGAGATAAACTCCCTCTTTGAGCGATACCTGGGTTCGAGGTGGAGCGACGAGGTGGTTGACAAATCCATATGGCACCACGTCGACCAGATTCCCGATGAAGAGCTTTGGCGGATACATCAGCGGTGCAAGGAGCGTCTGGTGGGCTTTACACGGAAGCGATTGAAGATGCAGATGCAGCGTCGCGGCGCCTTCCATACCGAATTGGGCTGGGCGGAAGAAGTTCTCGATCCCGAGGCGCTGACAATCGGCTTTGCCAGACGGTTTGCAATGTACAAGCGGGGCAATCTGCTGCTGAAGGATACCGAACGGCTGATCAGGCTGCTGACCGATACCGAAAAGCCCGTGCAGTTTATTTTTGCCGGCAAGGCCCATCCCAAGGACAATGCGGGCAAGGAGATCATCAGGCAGATCGTCCATTTCGCCAAGCAGCAGCATGTTCGACGTCGGATCGTGTTCCTCGAGGATTACAATATAGATGTCGCCCGGTATCTTGTCCAGGGTGTGGACGTGTGGCTGAACAACCCCCGCAGGCCCATGGAGGCCAGCGGCACAAGCGGCATGAAGGCGGCGATGAACGGGGTGCTCAATATGAGTATCCTGGACGGCTGGTGGTGCGAAGGCTATACGCCCGAAGGCGGCTGGATCATCGGCGCAGGCGAAGCGTATGATGACTTCGAGTACCAGGACGAGGTTGAATCGCAGGCGATTTTCAACCTGCTGGAAAACGAGGTTGTGCCGCTGTTCTATTCGCAGTCGAGGGACCGCCTGCCGCGACGCTGGATCCAGCGGATGAAGAATACGATCAAGTGGTGTGCTCCGCGTTTCAACACGAGCCGGATGGTTGCCGAATACACGCGTAAATTCTACAATCCGGCGGCGGCCAGATGGCGTTATCTGACCGCTGAAGCCATGGCTCGGGTCAGAGCGCTGTCTATGTGGAAGGCCAACGTCAAGAACGCCTGGTCCGACCTTGCGATCGAGAAGGTCGATGTGCAGATTGCCGACGGCCAGAAGACGAGTCAGTTGGATGTTCGCGAGCCTCAACTGGAGGTGGGATCACAACTGCGCGTTGTCGCCGAAGTGAAGATGGGCCGACTCAGCCCCGATGACATTGCGGTGGAGATCTACCACGGCAAGGTGGATTCGGGCGGTCAAATCACCAGCGGCGAGGTCGTCCGAATGGAATTCGTCTCCTGCGATGAAAGCGAGCATCTCTGCACGTTTAACGGCGCCATTCCGTGCCGGATATCCGGCCAGCACGGATTTGCCATTCGCGTCATGCCAAAACACGCCGACCTCCTGGAGCCCTATGAGCCGGGGATGATCCTCTGGGAATCGACCAACAACGTCTGAGCATGTGTGTGGGCCAACTTTCACCGTTAATGGGTGAAAGCACGATTATCGAGAGTATTGTCCCGCAGATCCTCAAGCATTGCCCCGCCCTTCAAAATGTGCAGAAAATAGCCCTCACACCACGGGGGCTCATACCCAATTTGCAGAATTGCACAACGCTTTTTCCTGTTTTCTTGACTTTCCACCGAAAAGAGTCATAATATATCTTGGAGCGTGATGGGAAGCACCCCGCCCCGGTGCATCCCTTTGAGTTAGTATTGTGCGCATCGTGCGCGGAAGATACGTTTAACTTTTTTGGAGGGAGTGGAAGATGAGAAGCAGATCAATTCTTGTGGTGGTGATGGTTGTGTTCTCGGCAGGAACGGTTTTCGCTGAGATTCTGTACAATGTCATTGAATTGGGTTACGGTCATCCTTACTCGATCAACGACAACGGACAAATTGTGGGAAGTGCCCAAGATGGCAGTTGGCAGGCGGCACTTTTTGATGCAACGGGTAGTGGAGCAAATATCGACCTGAACACACTAATCGATCCCATACTCGGCTGGAATTTAGAAGTCGCTTACAGCATAAACGACAACGGCTGGATAGTTGGCACAGGTATCAATCCAGATGGTAACAACAAGGCTTATTTGCTTACCCCCATCCCCGAACCCACCACGCTCTTACTTCTCGGCTAGGGCGGTTTGATGGTGCGAAAGTGGAAACATTAATTTATATTTATTGTGAAGGAGAAAAAAATGGCGAAGAGAATTGTAAACACGAATCTGACAGTAATCCTGGCGGTGGTTGTGGGATTGATGATCTATGGGATAGTGGCAAAGGCAGGCTTGGAGCCACCAGCCCCTCCCGGTGAATCGAGCATGAAAACGCTCGATGATATCCAGCCGGGAATACCCATCCAATCACTCTCCGGGAATGCAGATTCGCTTTATGTCATTGCTGAACCCGGTTCGTACTATCTAACCGGTAACATCAGCGGTGTCCCAGGTAAGAACGGCATCGAGATCGCCTCCGACAATGTATCAATCGATTTGGGAGGCTTCGCCCTCATAGGCATCGCGGAGTCTATGGATGGTATCACTTCTGGTACAAGTCACTATAACATCGCTGTGGCCAATGGCTCTGTCAGCGGGTGGGGTGGGGGCGGCTTGAATGGGGCGAACATCGAAAACAGCCAATTCGCAGACCTTCGGATATACGGTAATACGGGAGCCGGTCTAATTGCCGGCAAGGGCAGCATGGTCAACCGCTGCACCGCACAGGCTAACGGCTTTGTCGGGATCGGGACTAATTCCGGTACGGTCAATAACTGCACGGCCTACTCCAACAGCGGTATTGGGATCCTTGCCGACAACGGTAGCACGGTTGTCGACTGCAGCACCCGCTCCAACGGTAGTGTGGGTATCCGCGTGGGCACCGGTGGTGGCACGATCAGGGGGTGTACGGCACGCTACAATGATGATGGCGGAATCTCTGCGGCAAGCGGATGTGCGGTCAGCGATTGCACGGCTGAGTTCAACGACGGGGACGGATTCAACACGGGTGAAGGTTGTACTGTTGTCCGCTGTACTGCCAGATCCAACAAGCTTTCCGGTATTTACACTGGCGATGCGAGCATTGTGAACAATTGTACAGCGAGTAACAACGGAAATTCAGTCCTGTATGTGATAATTTACGGTATCTATGCAGGAGCAGGCAGCACCGTGACCGGCAGCACCGCCTTCAACAACGGAAATTCAAATAGAGAGCACATTTATGGTATCTATGCAGGTTTAGGGAGCACGGTGACCGGGAACACGGCCGTTAATAACGGAGATTCAGCTCGCGGTGTCGTTGAGGGTATCTATGTAGGTTTAGGGAGCACGGTGACCGGGAACACGGCTGTTGGGAATGGAGTTTCGGCCTGGTTCAATACAACCGTCTACGGCATCCATGTAGGCGGGGGGAGCACGGTGACCGGGAACACGGCTAGAGGGAATGGAGATTCGGCTTTAAGCGATGAAATATGGGGGATCAAGTGCAACGAAGGCAGCGCGGTGATCGGCAACGCATCTTATTACAACGGAAAATTGGCTGATTGGATGGACCAGAATATCTATGGCATCGGCGCGGGAGGACGTGGCATTGCAGACCAGAACACAGCATACGGTCATCCAACGAACATGAAATCTACGGGTGGGATTGTTTATGGTACGAACCATTGGCCGTAATTGCAGGAAAGGTGGTAAAAACTGAAAGCATTTGTGATTTGGGACAAGTGTTTTACTCATTGAGAATGATGAATAAGACAAGGATACTACAATGAACCATAAGAAGAAACTGGGAATGCTCACTATTTTAGCGGTATTTGCATTGCCAATGAGTCTGGCATCGGGCGAGAATATTGACCCTTCCGAAGACAACTCACAGTACGCATATGGCGTAAACGTCGGCTGGCTGAATTTTGATCCAATTACCGGTGATGGTGTGCAGGTGGCAAGCAATAGACTTACCGGGTGGGTCTGGGGTGAGAACATCGGATGGATTAGCCTTTCCTGTGAAAACACCTCAAGCTGCAAAAGAGTAAGTTATGGTGTGGCAAACGATGGCAATGGGAACCTGTCAGGTTTCGCCTGGGGAGAAAATGTCGGCTGGATCAACTTTGATCCGCGGGTTTTGGGCGATAGAACGGATTACGGCGTAATAATCGACGCCGACGGCAATTTCGACGGCTGGGCTTGGGGTGAGAGCACTGGGTGGATTCGGTTTGACTCGAGCAAGACATACAATGTTCAAGCGTGTGTGGTGACGTTGGAGGATTTGGCAAATTTCGCTTCGAAGTGGCTCACCGATGTTGACACCCGGGATTTTGCCGAATTTGCACAGTACTGGCTGGATTTTTGTCCGGACGGCTGGGAACCGAAATAATATGGAAGACCCACCACGCTCTTGCTTCTCTGCTTGGGCGGTTTGATGCTGAGACGAAAGAGATAGCGAGCCATCGCACTCCAAGGAAGGGAAAGGGGGGCATGGAGGCCCTTTTGATTTTAGCGGGCAAGGCAGCGATACCGGGGGGGGGCTTACAGGTCCGGTCAATCACGGGCACTGGAGGGCGTCAAGATGCTGTCAGACGTCGGGCGGGCGTGCTGGAGGTCCGAATATAGGGAAGGAGCAGGCGTCTCCAACAGCGCGACACGGGCTATTTTCCTATGTTGCCCGATGGGTCGTCAGGTTGATTTACAGCTCAAAAACGCTGTTTTTCCAAGTTTATGGTTGTGTGTTTCTATATTTGAATGTTTTAATGGTTTAATATTTTAATATTTCCGTGTTTTTATGCTTGAACAACTATAGCACATTTGCGATAATATGTGTATAAGGCTTAAAGCGTGTAGATGAGGTATGGATGCCACAAACGGAAATAAGAATATACCAAGAAGGGCCCGGGAATTCCCCGCTTATGAAATGGCTCAAAAGGCAACGAAGAAAAGTACGGGACAAGTGTTGGACGCGAATTGAAGATTTACAGGAAGCAGGATATGACTTGAAACGCCCAGTGGCGGAGACGCTTCGCGGTGGAATTTACGCTTTGCGAATAAGATATGGGCGTGTTCACCACAGGGTGTTGTATGGGTTTGTCGGACAAAACATTGTGCTTCTAACGAATGGAACACTCAAGGAAAAAGAAGTACCTGCCGGAGACATTGACAGGGCAATTGAGTACATAGGGCGATATAAAGAAAATCCAGAACTGCACACTTATAGAAAATGAGGTGTAATTATGATTGAGAAGGAAAAGACATCTGATGCAGTAGCAATACTGGAGAAGACGTTTGTTAAAGGTAGCCGGAGGCGACGACGGTCCATTGCCAAGGAGCGAGAGAAGCTTGAGATTGCAAAACAGATTTATGATCTTAGGAAACAGGTAGGGCTTACACAGAAACAACTCGCCGACCGAGTAGGGACGACACAGTCCGTTATTTGTCGCCTTGAAGATGCTGACTACGGCAGACAAAGCCTCAGAATGCTCGAGCGTATTGCACGAGCAATGAATTGCAAGGTAAAGGTTCAGATTGTCCCCGATGATACATCCGGATTGACACTTGCTACTTAACCCGACACCTTCCTCCTGATGTCCCTGGGTACGCTTGGAAGAAACAAGAACACCGAGACAGAGAAGTTCTGGCCAGCCCTGCAAAGCGTTTCACGTCGCCCTCGGCCCGGAATCACCCATATTCGGCAAACGAGGGCGGGGCCTTGATATTGCCTTTTTGGGGAGTGGCGGGTTTAACGGTGTGCCGGGGGCAATTTGGCGGTAATCAGGCAAATTATTCTGGGGGATTATCGGTCCTTGTCAATTTTCCGATACAATGGGCTTTGGCGGGTTTCCGGTTGATTTTTAGAGGCAGATACTGTATGATAACAGTATCCTATTTCTGATTCTCCGGCATGGATTTGGCACAGAGTTTTGCGTGTGTGGTTTTGTCGAGCAAGTGGGCCGGAAGATGAACAGAGATTTGAAATCTCGATCATTTGCGACAGGGTGGATATCGAAACAAAGAACATTATGACGCTGCCGATGACAGATACTCTTAAACGATGAACACACAATGACCGCCAGAAAACGACAATACGAAGTGTTTCTTGTGGATGACGATCCCGGGATACGCCAGGTCGTTGCCGAGGACCTCAAAGAGTTGGGGTGCAACGTCACTTGTTTCGCCGGCGCCGCCGACTGCCTGAAACAACTGCCCAAACAAAACTGCCATCTGCTCATCACCGATGTCAAAATGCCGGAGATGGACGGTCTGGCGCTGCTTGGCAGGGTTAAGCGTGTGGCGCCGTGGGTATCGGTTATGATCGTTACCGGTTTCGGCGATATTCCCATGACCGTCAGGGCCCTTAAATTGGGCGCGGTGGACTTTCTTGAAAAACCGCTCGATAGAAAGGTGTTCCTGCAGAAGGTTGAGGATATCTTAAGGAAGGACGATTTTGTAGATTCGTTGGCCGGCGGGACCCTGACCAAGACCGAGAAGAAGATATTGAAATTGATCCTCGATGGAAAAGCCAATAAGGAAATGGCCTATGTCCTCGGCCGGGCCCTGCGTACGGTCGAGCGGCATCGCAGCAGTATTATGCACAAGTTTGACGTCGATAACGTGGTTGACCTGGTGAAGAAGGCCGCTCTGATAAACCTCGATGACGTTGAATGAAGGGGCGTCGTTCGGCAATCGCCTGGAAACTTTTTTTTTGACTGCATCAAAATCCAGAAAAAACCGCAATTCGTCAATTTTTTTTTCACTTTTTGACCCTCAGAAATGCCCCTGAGAGCCCCAAAACGCATTTTTACCGGTCCGTCCGAGAAAAGCGTCGGTTTACCGCAATTGATACTGTTCCCTGCAAAACCCTATAATACCCTGTAACGTGAAAGCAGAGTTTTGTTCCTTAGAAGGGTGGGGCAAGGCTTTGGAAGAGGGAACTGAAAATATTGTTTTTGGAATGATGAAAAGGAGGGTCGTGATGCGAAGGTTAGTGAATGGAGGAAGTTTTGGTGTGCGCCATGTCGTAGTGATTTTAGCCCTGATAGTCTTTGCCGGAAGTGCGTGCGTACAGGCGGGGGTACTGATACCGCTTAGTACCCACAGTTCAGAGGGTGCTATCGACTCAGGTCTTTTAAGCGCTGACTGGCTGCTTACTTCTGTTGTTCTGGACCAGGAGGACGAGGGTAATGACGCGAAGGAGTGGCTGCTATCGTACAGTTTGACAAACTTGACGGCGGACCCGACGGCTTTTAGCGTCGATCAGATTTACTTCAACATGGATGTGGATCCGGCGTTTATAACCGAGGTCGAGGTCAAGGCTTTTGACCTCGGTGATAAGAGCAACTGGATCCTGGAGTACGACAGCGATAATATTCAGGTCGCCGAGTTTGGGCAGTTCGATTTGGGCCTTAGAAGTACCGCAGAGGTGATAGGCCCAGGACAAACAGGAACATTCCAGCTCAAGATCGAGACGACGTTCGCAGCAACATTAACAGAAGATGATTTTTATGCGTTATCGGTTCCGCCTGGCGGCAGCGCCAGCGACGAGCAGATGCCTGCCTATGGCGCTGCAAAATTCAAGCGAGGCCCGAATGATGATAGCAGTTATGGTGCGTATGTTCCCGAGCCTGCAACGCTGTGTCTTCTTGGCCTGGGCGCCTTGGTGCTTCGCCGAAAGCGTGCCTGAGAAGCAGTATTAAAGAAGTATTGAAAATTTAAGATTACGACCCTTTCAGTGATGGAACGAAACCTTCGGCCGCCCACTCTACGGAGTGGGCGGTTTTTTTTATCCCGACCAAATAGAAAAGCCCCTGGAGGCTGTCTGCCTGAAGGGGCTTATCGAATGGGCGATGGGGGATTCGAACCCACGACCCGCTGATTAAGAGTCAGCTGCTCTGCCAACTGAGCTAATCGCCCGTAATTTCCCGGTTCACACAAGGCCCGTCACAGCCGATACGGCCGGGCATTTTGCGTGTTCGGGTTCTAACTTTACAATGCAGGGGCCGGTATTTCAAGGCTTTTTCCTCATTTTGTTCAAGAAAACACCGCCCGCGGGGGTTTTGGCTTGCTATTTGTCCGCGGGTGTTGACAATAAGGCATTCATGGACCCCGACAAACAGGGATGATTGTTGACAAATGACAGCGAAATCCAAATCCCGATCATCGGCTCGCCTGCGCAGTGAGGCGGACGAATCCGGCACGGTCACGTTGGGCTATGCCGGTCGGCTGGACTCGGCGAACGTCGGTTCGCTGTGGCGGCAGAGTGCCGATATCCTCAAACACACGAAGCCGGCGCGGGTGATCGTGCTTGGCGACGAAATCGCCTATTGCGACGGTTCGGGTGTGGCGCTGCTGTTTTCTCTACGGCTGAAAGGCCGCAATCAAGGCTTCGCGGTGGAGTTCAGGGGTTTGCGGCCGGAGGTAGCCGAGTTGCTGGATCGCTTTGACGCCGATCGGTTCGCCGAGTACGGCAAGGAAAAGCGACATATCCATCCGGCCGAGGAGATAGGCCATTTCACCTGGCAGTTGTTTGTGGACGTTCGGGAGCAGTTGGCCTTCATTGGCGAACTGCACGTTGCAATGGTTCGTTGTTTAGTGCGTCGCGGGCAACTGAGGTGGAAGGAAGTGTTTATAACTGCAGAACGCGCAGGGGCCAACGCCGTGGGAATTGTGTCATTGATCGGTTTTCTTTTCGGTTTGATCATGGCTTACAGTTTCGCGATGCCGATGCGTCAGTTCGGCATCGACATATATGTGGCCGATCTTGTGGCTGTGGGACTGGTCCGGGTGCTCGGGCCGTTCATTACGGCGATCATATTAGCCGGTCGAAGCGGTTCGGCTTATGCGGCGGAATTAGGCACGATGAAGATAAACGATGAAATTGACGCGCTGACGACGATGAGCCTGAATCCGGTGCGGTTCCTGGTCGTACCAAAGGTGTTGGCGACGATATTTGTAACCCCCCTGCTGACGGTGTTTGCGAACGTTTTCGGTTTGATCGGCTGTGGTGTCGTCATGCTGTCGTTGGGTTTTCCGCTGGCTACCTACACCAACCACGTCAAGTCGGCGATTGACTCGGGGGACGTTGCTGTGGGACTGTTCAAGGCGCTGGTATTCGGAGGCCTTGTTGCCGGCGTGGGGTGCCTGCGTGGACTGCAGACGGAAACCGGCCCGAGCGCTGTGGGTATTGCAACCACGCGTGCGGTTGTAAGCGCCATTGTCCTGATCGTATTGGCTGAAGGCGTATTTGCTGTTCTGTTTCATTATATGGGCATTTAGGTAAGATGAGCAACGAAAGCGAGCCTGTCATTCGAGTTGAGGGCCTCTCGGCGGGGTACGGAGAGGAGGTGATCCTCGAGGACATCTCCTTTGAAGTCGATCCCGGCGAGGTCTTTGTCATCGCGGGCGGCTCGGGCTGCGGCAAGACCACGCTGCTGAAGAACATGATCGGCCTGCTCGAACCGGATGCAGGCAGGGTCCTGATCGACGGAGACGATATCGTTGCCGCCTCCGGGCGGTCTCGCCACAGTATTCTGCGGAAGATCGGTGTGATGTTCCAGACCGGCGCGCTGTTCGGTTCGATGACGCTGTTAGAGAATGTGCGTCTTGAACTGGACGAGTTCACCGACCTGCCGCGGGATGCGGCGAATCTGATCGCGGCGATGAAGCTTGACCTGGTCGGTCTGGGTGGTTATGGTGATTATATGCCCGCGGAACTCAGCGGCGGGATGCAGAAGCGGGCGGCAATCGCACGCGCAATGGTGCTGGACCCGCAGATTCTGTTTCTCGATGAGCCGTCGGCGGGGCTGGACCCGGTTACGTCGGCGGGTCTGGACGGGCTGATACGGCGTCTGGCCGAGAGCCTCGGGATCACGTTTGTCATCGTGAGCCATGAATTGGCAAGTATATACGCGGTAGCCGACAGGGTGATTATGCTGGAAAAGGAGGCCAAGAAGATTGTCGCCAGCGGCCCGCCCGAGCAGTTGCGCGACAGCACGGATAATGCATGGGTGCGGCGGTTTTTCCACCGTCAGGCGGAGTAGCGAAGCTGGTGGGGTATGCCCCACCCTGCTGCGTGAGACGCTGCTGAACATATTGGATCGATCAAGAAGGTTGATATCGCCATGAGTACACAAGCAAACTATTTCAAGATAGGCGTTTTCATAATCGCGGTGTTTGCAATCCTTGCCGTCGGTATTATCATCCTGAGCGCCGGCGCCCTGACAAGAGATTCGCTTCTGTTGGAAACGTACATAGATGAGTCTGTGCAGGGCCTCAGCGTGGGGTCGTCGGTCTATCACCGGGGCGTTCGGATCGGCACTGTCAAGCAAATCACGTTTCTTCCCACGGGCTACCCCCGCAAGATGAAGTACGGCTCCGGGGCCTATGAGAAATACAGCCGATACGTCCTGGTTATCATGGCGGTGGACCGGTCGAATTTTCCTCAGGATGCCGACGACGAGGTCATCTGGGGAATCATCGACGGGTGGGTCGCCAAGGGCCTGAGACTGAAGATTTCTTATCAGGGCATCACCGGGATCAGTTATATCGAAGCGGATTATATCGACCCGGAGCGCTATGCCGACAAGGAACTTGAGATAACATGGGAGCCCAGGAATTTCTATATTCCTGCGACGGTCAGCCTTTACAAGAACCTCACCGACTCGATTGATTCGATTCTTCGGACCCTCAACACGATTGATTTCAAGGGCCTTGAGCGTTCACTGGCGACGACGCTGAAAACGCTCGATACAGCAATAAGCGACGCTGAAGTCCCCAAGATACGAGCCGACCTGATGGGACTTGTCGCCGACCTGCGTGTGACCAACGAGTTTGTCGTGGGCATGTTGGACAAGTCCAAGAGCCCCGACGGCGTGAACATCCCCGAGACAATCGCACAACTCGATATGACGTTGAGGCGTCTGGACAAGTTCGTGGCGGCTCAGCAATCGCAGATCGACGGTATCATGAACAACGTAAGACAGACCACCGCAAACCTGCGGGATTTCACCGAGAAGCTCAAAAGGTATCCCGGGCTTGTCATTGGAGGCCCGCCACCGGAGGTATCAGAATGATTACGATTCGTTCCCTTAAACTGTTGGCGGCAGCATGCTGTCTCGCTACGGCTATTCTTGTGTATGTTGCCGGGTGCACCCAAAACGCAAGAATAGTCCAGAACCAGTATAGACTCGATGTGGCTCGGGTCTCCGACGAGTCGCAGACCCGGGGACAAGGCGTACTGAAGGTTCGGCATTTTGCCATTTCAACCCCGTTCGAGACACACGAATTTGTTTACCGCAAGGCCAAATCGAGGTACGTTTCCGACTTCTATAACAGGTTTCTTTCTCCGCCTGCCGGCTTGATCACCGGGGAGACACGCCAGTGGCTCTCCGAAAGCGGCGTCTTTGCAAATGTTGTTGGCACGTTCAGCGGTGTTGACTATGACTATATGCTCGAAGGCGACATTGGGGCTGTTTACGGCGATCACCGCAGTGAAACGGAACCTAATGCGGTAATGGAAATTGAGTTTGCCCTGATAGATGAGCACCTGAAAAAGGACGCCATTGTTTTCAGCAGGAAATACCGTTCCGTCCAGCCGATAGACGATAAAAGCGGCTCGTCGCTGGCGGAAGGGCTCAATGCCTGTCTGGCGGAGATTCTCACAAATCTGGAAGCCGATCTTCGTCGGCTGCCTCGAAACGTCCAGTAGCGGTGAAGCGATGAGAGCGCCGGCGGGAATAGAAGATTATTTGACGACCGAGGAGATGTCTCAGTGGCTGCAGGATGCCCCTGACCGGGGGTCTTACAAACGGCGTATGGCGGTGTGGCTGACGCATTCGGAAAGACTGCATGCCCATCAGGTAGCGGATATCCTGGGCGTGTCCCTTCAGGCAGTGTGGCTTTGGATCGGCCAGTACAACGCCCGTGGTCCGGGGGGGCTGGAACGCACGGGTCGCGGGGGCAGGCGCTGGTGTTATCTGACAGTTCGCCAGGAAACCGAAGTGCTCAAGTCTTTCATGGCCAAGGTCCGGGCCGGCAAGCGTCCTAAGCCGACGATGTTGAAGCCCCTGATCGAAAAGAAAGCCGGCAGAATGGTTTCCATGCAGTACATTTACCGCCTTTTGGCTCGACACAACTGGGCCGGGGAGATCGCCCAATCGCACCCGGTTGCCGAAAAGCCGGAGGTTGCCGACGATTTCCGCAAGTACTCCCGGCCGTGGCTGAGAAATGCGTAACATTTTAGCCATGTGCGGTTAACGGTGGGCTAAGAGCCCACCCTACGAATCCGCCGCAGGCGGACACGCTACCGGCTGCCGCCCAACCACCACAATCCTTTCCTGCGGCGTGATTTGAAAAATTGGCGGGGATTTTGCTGTTATCCGGCTGTCTGGGCGATATAATGTTGGTTCTTGATGGTTGGGATGTTCGCTGCTGAACCACTGAGGCGATAAAGGCGGCAGGTATATGGATGTGACGAAACAAGTAGAGTATTGGACGGCAAGCAGCGGCGAGGATATTGCAGCAGCAGAATCTTTGCTGGAGAAGGGACATATGCGGCATTGTCTTTTTTTTGCACACCTTTCTCTTGAGAAGTTGCTGAAGGCGCATGTTGTTCGGCAAACCGGCGATGTGCCGCCACGAACACACAGTCTGATTCGTCTTGCTGAGATTGCAGGATTGGATCTCGACGAGGAGCGGGATGAGTTCATACGCAGCTTTGGTGTATACCAGTTGGAAGGGCGTTATCCCGACGCCAGGTTGTATGCACTTGAAGCAGACTATGTCCTGGCGGAACTGTCTCGTACGAAGGAGACTCTTGAATGGTTGAGGAATCAATTATAGTTACGATAAAGGCCTATCTCGCAGGTTTGCATGAACTTGGGATCCATGCCGACAAAGCGGTGTTGTTCGGTTCTTTTGCCAACGGCAAAGGCGGCGAATACAGCGATATTGATTTAATTGTGATTGCCCCGGAGTTTGACGACGGCCATGAAGTGGACATGGTCAAGAAGCTTTGGAAGGCGACGAGATGCGATAACCGAATTGAGCCTATCGCGTGTGGTGAACAGGAATGGGAAAGCGATCAATCCCGTCCCATAATCGAAATTGCCAGACGCGAAGGAATCATGATCGCTGCATGATAAATAGCTTGTGTGTTGG
>SDBV01008048.1_pt1 | contig 14274 bp, 12 predicted proteins | sample 2277081 | NCBI WGS metagenome assembly SDBV01 (sample SAMN10402039, study PRJNA504765) | marine sediment metagenome | isolation source: marine sediment core GS10_PC15, 223 cmbsf | place: Arctic Ocean: Southern Knipovich Ridge | collected 2010
GTAAAATTGATTTGAGGTGGATGTGTAAAAAAAGATGGTAAATAACCATAATCATAGGTATGATACAAATAATAACGGAGATACGGAAGAACTGCGAATAGGATATTATTGCTGCGAATGAGGTATTAATATCAAAAGGAAAATCGACTGCGACAAGTTAGTAGATTATGCAAAGGAATTGGATGAGAATATTGTAATTGCGAAGAAAAATCCATTTCTTTGAACAGAGAGCGCTCAAAACGAAATAATTGAAGACATTAAAGAAAATAATTTAAATAGAATAGTTGCATCGGCTTGAACTCCAAGGACACATGAGCCAATATATAGAGCTTCCATAAAAAAAACAGACTTAAGCCCATACTATTTCCAAATGGCTAATATCCGGGAACATGTTTCTTGGTGTACAGAAAAAAGTGAAGACGCTTTAGAGAAAGCAAAAGTCATAGTAAAAAGTGCTATAGCTAGGGCAAAACTTTTAGAAGTGGTCCCTATTAAAACTGTTCCCGTAGAACGAGCTACTTTAGTTGTGGGAGGTGGTATAGCAGGTATGAACGCTGCACTTGATCTAGCTAATCAAGGAATTAAAGTACATCTTGTTGAAATGAAAACAACTATAGGAGGTAGAATGGCTCAATTAGATCGAACATTTCCAACTGATGATTGTGCAATATGAATCTGTGGTCCAAAAATGTTGGAAGTCAACCGTCACGAAAATATTGATATTTTAAGCTATTCTGAAGTGAAAGAAGTTGAAGGATATGTAGGAAATTATGATATTACGGTTGAAAAGAAGCCTCGGTATATAAATGATGATTGTAATGGATGTGGTGCATGTACAGAGGTGTGTCCAATATATACAAGCAATTATTTTGATGAACATTTAAGCGCAAGAAAAGCTATTGATATATCCTTCGGACAAGCTGTACCATTTTTATATGATATAGATAGAGATGTATGTGTGGAATGCTTTAATTGTGTGGATGCTTGCGAGCTGAATGCAATTGATTTTAGTCAAGGGCCCGAAGAAGTGAAGTTTAAAGTTGGTACTATTATTATTGCAACAGGGTGGGACATATATGAACCTTTTGGTGAATATGGATACGGCAAATTTGAGAATGTAATTACTGAAATTCAATTAGAACGGATGTTAGCTCCTAATGGTCCTTTGGAGGGACATGTACATAGAATTTCGGATGATAAAAAACCGAAGGAAATTGTTTTCATTCAATGCGTTGGAAGTAGAGAATCAGAACGAACTTACTGCTCAGGAGTATGTTGTATGTTGGCTCTTAAAAATGCAAAACTACTAAAAGAAGAATTCCCAGATGCCATTATTACTATTTGTTACATTGACATTAGAACTAATGAAAAAGGCTTTGAAGAATATTATCAACGTGCTAAAGATTTTGATATTCGAATGATAAGAGGAAAAGTAGGTGAAATAACTGAAGATCCCGAAACAAAGGATGTAAAAGTTCGAGTTTATTCATCCTTAACTGATGAAATAGTTAATATCGATGCTGATTTAGTAGTATTGTCATCTGCCGCATTGCCTTCAGCTGGCACAAATCAAATTGCGAAAGTTTTAAATTTAGATGCCAACCGAGATGGATTTTTAACCGAATCCCACTTTGGTTTAATGCCCCAAGAAACTAAAGCAAAAGGAATTTTCATTGCTGGCTTCGTACAAGGTCCAAAGGATATTGCATATTCAGTTTCTCAAGCACGTGCAGCAGCTAGTAAAGTGGCTGAATTGACATCGCCTGGAGAAGTTGACATTGAACTCATAATCGCTGAAGTCGAGAGAGATTTTTGTATCTCATGTAATAGATGTGAAAAAGAATGCCCTAAAGGAGCAATTAAAGTTGTTGATGCTGAAGGGGCTATAGTAGATGAAATAAATTGCGACGGATGTGGAATATGTGTGACATGTTGTCCTACTCGAGCTATTGATCTTAGATATTATAGAGATAATCAATTATATGCTGAAATTTCAAGTATTTTAGAAGGAGGTTAAGCAAAAATGGAGAATAATCTTAATATTTTAATGTTTGCATGCTTGAAATGAGGTTACAGCGCAGCTGATTTGGCCGGTGTTTCTCGATTAAAATATACTCCATCTGTAAAAATCATTAAATTGAGATGTACGGGAAGGATTGACGTGAAACACTTGTTATTTGCTATAAAATCTGGAGCTGATGGAGTAATGGTTGTTGGTTGAAGACCGAATGAGTGTCAATTTAAGAACGGCAACTTTACTGCTCAGAAACACGTGGCCTTAGCTAATAGAATCTTAGATCGCAGAGGTTTTGGAAACCAAAGGATAAACCAATACTGGCTAAGTGGGGCTGAATCGGAGAAGTTAGTAAAAAGCGTTGAAGATGCTTACGAAAAAATCAAAAGAGCGGGACCAAGTCCAATTAATTCAAGTGAGACAAAAACTAATATGAAAAAAGCTTTAACTACCCCGTAGAATGATTCTTGTAAGAAAATTTTAGTTACAAGGAAACTAACCTGGCAATGGAAGGGGTTTTAAAAATTTTTAAATTTTTTTAAAAAGAAATAATAAAGGATAAGAAAATGGTTCAAATAATAAATGAGAAAACGTTCGATGGAATTTCTCCAAAAATTTTAATGGAGGCAACTTTTAAAGCCTCAGAAAATTTTCAAGTTCGAGCCTTTTTTGAGGCTAAAGATGAAATCTTAAATAGTGGTAAATATTCAGAAGATGAGTTTCATGAAATCCTCGATTCTATGGTTGATGCTGAGACAGAGCGTAAATTAATATTAGAACAATTAAAGGGGAAAGACCCTTTATTTTTAAAGGAGCTAGTAGAAATTATTAAAGATTTTCCTCCTGATAATGTAATTCGTGATATTATTTACCTAAAAGAACAAGGTTATGTTGAAGAACATGTTGAAATTAAAGTTAAAATGGTAAAGAAGAAAATCAAGGGAGAAGAAAAAGAGGTTGAGGAAAAAGAATTTTTTTATAGGTATCAAATAAAAAATCTCACTGATGATTTTATTGAGCATTACTTTGAACCTGTTTCAGTTGTTTTTGATTCTGGAGCTTGTTGCCATTGTGGATGGTGTTCTTCAATATGTCCTGTAAATGCTATAAATGTTACGGCAGATACTTTAGATGTTGATGATAATATTTGTATGAAATGTGGTTTATGTTTTTCTGTTTGTCCTCGATCTTTTTCTATTGAGCAAGGCACTATTACAATGAAAAAGCTGGATAAAAAATTAAATTACTCAAAAGGAATCGGCGGCTATATTAACGCTTATTCAGGGACCACAACAAAAGATGAAATTAAAAAAGTGCGACAAGATGGTGGAGTTGTAACTGCTTTATTTGAATATTTATTAGAGAATAAATTAGTGGAAGCCATAGTTGCGGTTCAACATTCTAAAGATATATGGAAACCAGAACCAGTAATTATTGATGATATCAAAGATTTATATAAGACAGGGGGAACAAAATATGCTAACGCACCTTCATTAGTAATCATCGACAAAGCTAAAAAATATGATAGTATCGCAGTTGTGGGCGTTCCCTGTATGATAAACGCTTTAGAAAAGGGAGATTTATTCCCTGGGGGTGTATCATTTTTTAAAAATATTAAATATAAGATAGGAATCTTCTGTATGGAGAGTTTTCCCTATGAAGGTATTGTTAAATTAACCCAGGAAAAGTTTGATGAAGACCTTAGCAATATTACTAAAATGGATATTAGTGCAGGAAAATTCATTTTAACCTTAAAATCAGGAGAAACAAAACCTGTTCCCCTTAAAGAAGTAAAATCCTATGCTCGCCCTAATTGTCATTATTGCGAAGATCTAACAGCAGATCATTCAGATATCTCTGTGGGATCGATAGGCTCACCTGGGGGTAGTTCTTCAGTAATTACAAGGACCAAAAAAGGCGACAAACTTTTTCAAGATGCAATAAAAAGTGGATTAATTGAGGCTAAATCTCTGAAAGAAACTAAACCAGGGCAAGGTTTGCTAGAAAGAATTGCTATTATTAAAAGAAAAAACTGTAAACCAATTAATTTAGAAAAAAATTAAATGATTTAACAAAATGAGAACTAAAACATTTGAAGATTTAATAACAGAAGTGCATGAAAGAGGTATCTGCCAAGAATGTGGAGGCTGTGTCTCTTTTTGTAGTTCAGTTGATTATAAAGTTATTGGTTTTAAAGAACCATATTCACCTCCCGAATATATAAATAAGGATAAATGTCTTGAATGCGGTATATGTTATTATATATGCCCCCAAACCCAGATTTTAGACGAAGATATTAATAAAACATATAAATTTGAGGGTTTATCCTCCATGCCCATGGGTTATTTTGAGGAAATTTATTCCTGTCAAGCGACTGATATGGAATTTCTAGAGCATGGAACTGATGGTGGAGTAGTAAACTCTATAATTAATTATTTAATTGAAAAAAAAGTTATAGATGGCGCAATTGTATCTAAAGTTGAGGCGCCATTTTCAAGAGAAGCTATGTTTGCCAATAAAAAAGAAGATCTTATCAAAGCATCGGGAACAAGTCTGGAGATATCTTCTCAATTGGACGAACTTAATAAATTCTCGACTTATACTCACTCAATTTCAGAATTAAATCATTATAAATTTAAAAAATTAGCCGTAGTTGGAACACCGTGTCAGATTTACACAATTCGTCTTATGCAAAGTTTAGGTGTAACTCCATCTGAAAATATTGAAATTTGCTTAGGATTATTTTGCTTTGAGAATTTTTTCTTTAATAAAGCTCAAATCGAAAAATTTGAAAAAGACTTTAATATAAAAGTTGAAAATATACAAAAAATGAACATAAAAGAAGATTTGATTTTAAAATTAAAAGATGGAGATTCAGGAGAGCGTATAGTTCATATTCCCTTTAATCATTTAACTGATTATATGCGCCAAGCTTGTAATGCTTGTAATGATTTCTCAAATATTTTTTCAGATATTTCCTTTGGGGGCGTAGGATCTCCAGATAAATACACTACAGTTATTCCTCGTACTGAAAAAGGAAAAAAATTATTTGATAAAGTTTTAAATGAAGGAGTAATAAAGAGTTTAGACATTGAATCAAAAAGAAAAACTAAAATGAAAGAGCTAATAATTCAATTATCTCAAATAAAAATTCAGCGAAGGGAAAATTTTGTCAAAAATTTGGATTGAATAATTTATTCTCTGGAGAGTCCTTTCTCTTTATTAAGATTTGAAATTAAGGTTTTTATCTTTCTTTCGGCAATATAACCCATGTTCTGTCAATGATATCACTAATATAATGTGAACTAACCACTGTGGAAATTTTGATGAATCAAGTATAGGAAACATTAATATTAAAACCAAATATAGTAAAAAAAATATCCAAAAAAAGCATGTAATTAACGCAATTATGGATTGCCGATTAGAAATTTTAGGATTTTTGAGCTCTAAAATTCCAAGAAAAAGCCAAAATAATAAAGATCCTATCCAATATATCAATGCTGCAAAGGAATGTTCAATAGATGCTTCCCCTATATATTTGACGGGGAATAAACCAATTAGAAAAAGTCCAAAGCAAGATAAAAATCCAAAAATTAAAGTTAACCTAATTAATACTTCACTCCCATTACTTTTTGAAAGAAAACGAGTGTAATATAGAATAAATAGAAACAAGAAAATGCTTGAAAAAATTATTGATATATTAAAAAAAGTTCCACATGGACTTGCCCCTAAATCACTCATCCATAATGAAAGTAAATCAATTTTTGGATAAACTAAATACAATGAGTTTATAGCGACAGTTGTTGAGATTACAGCAATGCCTACACCGATAAATGCAAAATAACTTCCATGGAATTTAGAATAAAGTTTGTTTAGTGCATTCATGCTTTATTTTTTCTCTAATTTTTAATTTTTTTACTCTTTGATGTAGTTATAAAAACTAAACAGAACTTATTTAGTATAAAAAAAAAGAATAATAAATATGCACTATTATAAAAATTAAGTGTTTGAAATTAAGTACTTATCATTTAGCTAACAAATCAATTAAATATATTCGAGCTTATAATTCAATTAAAATTTAAAATTGGAAGTGAGATTTATAACAGAAATAAAAAAGGATGATCAACTAGACCAAAATCTTGAAGATGATGGAATTCTATTTGAAAAGGTTTATACAGAAAAATTACGCGATATGTTAAAGCGTTGCTATCAATGCGCGCGCTGCTCGGGCGTTTGTCAACTTAGTAAAGTTCAAAAATTCACACCTAGTAAGATTATCCAAATGATTTTGGAAGGTTTTGAAGAAAAAGTACTTAAAAGTGGTGTATTATGGGATTGTTTGACGTGTAATGCTTGCCTTCAAAACTGCCCTGAAGATATCGATTTCGCTGATCTCGTTCGAATAGCAAAATACAAGATGCAAAAATTAGCAAACCAAAACCCCGAGGAGCTAATTGCCCATAAGGGGATTTATACTACGATTTCTGAAATTATGAGTCAACCCTATATCCAGCCAGATAGAAATCTTGATTGGGTACCAAATCAATGTAAAATTTCCGAAGAAGGAAATATAATGTATTATGTTGGATGCCTACCATATTTTAATTTCGAATTTGAAAATCAAGATACAATAGCGGCTAGTACTCTAAAAATTATTTGTCAAATTGAAAAGGAGCCAATTGTCGTCCAAAAAGATGAAATTTGTTGTGGACATGATTTGTATTGGGGTCAAGGGAAGCTTGAAACTTTTATAGATTTGGCAAAAAAGAATAGAACTAAATTTATAAAATCAGGAGTTTCTACTATAATAACCGCATGTGCTGAATGTTATAGAACATTTAAAGTTGATTATCCTAATTTATTTGATGATTTTGAGGAAATATTTGATGTGAAGCATATTATCGAATATGTATATGATAAGTGGAAGCAAAACAAAATTGATTTTAATATTCCTAATGAAGAGAATGAACTTGTAGAATTTACTTTTCATGATCCGTGCCGTTTAAGTAGATTTTTGCCAAAAAGTAATAATATTCTTGAAAAATCACGTGAAATTTTTTCATATTTGAAAAAGTCAGGTTATAAGTTTACAGAAATGGCACACAATAAGCAAAATTCTTTATGTTGTGGAGTAAGTACTTGGATGAATTGCAATGAACGTTCTAAAGCGTTAAGATATAAACGCCTTTTAGAAGCTAAAGATGCTGGAACAAAAATGATTACCTCATGTCCAAAATGTAATATACATTTATCATGTCTACAAGATGATTATGAAGATATAGCTTCAATAGAAATATTGGATTTTTCAGAATTTATCGTAAACTTAATAATAATAAAAGAAACAAATGAAACTAAGGAGGAAGAACAATAATGGAAGGCTCTGTAGTAGTAATTGGAGGAGGAATAGCAGGAATTCAAACATCCCTGGATTTAACCGAATTAGGTTTTAAAGTTTATTTAGTAGAAAAAACACCCTCGATCGGGGGAAGGATGTCTCAACTTGATAAAACATTTCCAACTAATGATTGTTCTCTTTGTATTCTTGCTCCAAAAATGGTTGAAGTTTATAGAAATCCTAACATCGAATTAATGACATATCATGAAGTTCAAAAGGTTGAGGGTAAAGCGGGAAATTTTAAAGTTACTGTATTGAAAAAGCCACGATATGTTGATGAGACACTGTGCAAAGGCTGCGGAGACTGTGCTACTAAATGCCCAAAAATTCAAGTTCCTAATATATTTGAGATGAATTTGGGTAAAAGAAAATCAGCATATATACCTTTTCCACAAGCAGTCCCTCCTATATATCTAATTGACCCTGAATTATGTTTAAAACTAACCAAAGGAGTATGCGGAGTATGTGAAAAAGTTTGTACTGCGAAGGCAATAGATTATGAACAACAACCAAAAGAAATTGAGTTAAATGTAGGAGCGATTGTAGTTGCAACTGGTTTTGATATGTTTGGTGAAGAATTATCATCTAGATGGGGATATCAATATAAAAATGTAGTTAATGCGTTAGAATATGAGCGTATATTAAGTGCCTCAGGTCCATTTAGCGGACATGTATTAAGACCTAGCGATGAGGAAGAGCCTGAAATAGTTGCCTTTATTCAATGTGCAGGTTCAAGAGATTTACACGAAAAAGTCCCATATTGTTCTAGCGTATGCTGTATGTATACGGCAAAAGAAGCAATCATTACAAAAGAACATTCCGAAAATTCAAAATGTTATGTGTTTAGACACGACATAAGAGCTTATGGAAAAAACTTCTATGAATATACTCAAAGAGCCCAAGATGAATATGGTGTCGAATATTTTCAAACCAAAATTAGTAAAATTGAAGAAGATTCAGAAACAAATGATTTATTTATCCATTATGAAGATTTAAAGACAGGAGAATTTAAAGATTTTCGAGCAAATCTAGTTGTTTTAGCCACTCCGTTAGTTCCCTCTAAAGGAACTAGAGAATTTGCAAAAATTCTTGATATCAATTTAGATTCATATGATTTCTATAAAGAGAAATCCTATTTCAATAAATCCTTATCATCTAAAGATGGTGTTTTCCTATGTGGTTTTTGCCAAGGCCCATTGGATATTCCAGAAACGGTAGCTGATGCCAGCGGAGTTGCTTCTCAAGTAGCGACTCTATTAAATTCCGTTAAATATACAGAAGTGAGGGATAAGATATATGAAAATCCTGAGAAGGAAGTTAATGATACCGATGAACCGAGAATAGGAGTAATGATTTGCCATTGCGGAATTAATATTGGGAAATATGTGGATGTTCCTAGTACAGCAGATTATATTAGAACACTACCTAATGTCGTCCATTGTGAAGATAATCTTTATTCGTGTAGTTCTGATTCTCAAGTGAGAATTAAAGAATTAATAGAGGAACATAATCTAAATAGATTTATTGTAGCATCGTGCACGCCAAGAACGCATGAACCATTATTTCAAGAAACTTGTCAAGAAGCAGGTTTAAATAAATATCTTTTTGAAATGGTCAATATCCGTGATCAATGTTCGTGGGTACACATGACAGAAAAGGAGGCTGCTACAGATAAATCAATGGATTTGATTAGAATGGCAGTGGCAAAAGCAAAATTAATAAAACCCCAAAGTGAAGAGAAGGTTAAAGTTACTCCCGCGGCACTTATTATTGGTGGTGGTGTTTCTGGAATGACTGCTGCATTGAGTGTAGCTAATCAAGGATATAAAACTTTTCTCGTTGAAAAAGAAAAAGTTTTAGGCGGTAATTTAAACCATCTAAATATTTTATATCCGATCCAAGACGAAGCTTCAACTCTTCTAAACGAAGTAATAGAAAAAGTCGAGAGCAATAAAAACATCAAAATCTTCCTTTTATCTAAAGTTCAAGATATTAAAGGATTTATTGGAAATTACGATGTATCTATCATTGATTCTAATAAAAAAATTAATGATTTAAAGGTAGGGGCGGTTATTGTAGCAACAGGCGGTCAAGAACTAAAGCCTAATGGATTATTTAAATATGATGGAAAAAATAATAATGTTATCACTCAATTAGAATTGGAACAAAAATTAAAAAATAGTGATACATCATGGCTCAGTCAAATAAATCGTATAACTTTTTTGCAATGTGCAAATTCCAGACAAAAAGAAGGAATAACTTACTGCTCAAATATATGCTGCGGGACTTCAATTAAGAATGTTAATATTTTAAAGCAATTAAAACCAGACCTTGAAATCATAGTACTTTATAGAGATTTTCAAATGGCAAAAAAGGAATTTGAAGAATATTATCGTGAACGAAGAAAAGATGCTATTTTATTAAGATATGATTTAAATAACATGCCAGAAATCAGTAAAATAAAAAAGAATTATAAAATTAAAGTTTTTGATACTAATTTACAAGATAATATAGAATTTGAAACGGATTTAGTTGTATTAGCAACTCCCATGATCCCTGCCGATAATTTAGGAGAATTAGCAAAGATGCTTAAAGTTCCATTGGATAAAAATGGATTTTTTCTTGAAGCCCATGTAAAATTGAGGCCATTAGATTTTGCCACTGATGGAATCTTCTTATGTGGTTGTGCTCAATGGCCAAAAAATATCCAAGATTCTATTTCACAAGCAAATGGCGCAGCAGGTAGAGCTTGCCGATTTTTAAGTGCTAAAGAAATTACTACCTCTGGATTAGTTGCTGAAGTTAATCCGGATAAGTGCATTGGTTGCGGAAAGTGTGAGCCTGTGTGTCCTTATAAAGCAATTGAATTGATAGAAACTACTAAAGATTTTGAAGATCTTACAATTATCATAAATAAATCTTCTATAAATTCTGCTCTATGCAAAGGTTGTGGGACTTGTGCTGCTACCTGTCCAGTTGGAGCAATATCAGTTAAACACTATGATTTTGATCAAATTGGTGCTATGATTGATTCATTTTTATTAAAAAAAGCCAAAAATTAAGGTGTAATAAATAGTATGTCAAAGACAAAAAAAAAAGTAATTACAAAAAAAAAGAAAGATTGGGAACCAAAGCTGCTCGTTTTTTGTTGTAATTGGTGTAGTTATGCAGGAGCCGATTTGGCAGGTGTTTCTAGATTTCAATATCCTCCTAATATTAGAATTCTAAGGGTTATGTGTTCGGGTCGGGTTGACCCATCATTTGTTTTAAAGGCTTTAAAAAATGGGGCTGATGGGATCCTCATTAGTGGATGTCATATTGGAGATTGCCATTATTTATCCGGGAATGAATACACTAAAGAGAGATTTGAAAAATTACATGGCTTTATAATAAAACAATTAGGTATTAATTCAGAGCGTGTTAGACTTGAATGGGTCTCAGCAAGTGAAGGGAAACGATTCTCAGAGGTTATTACCGAGTTTACAAATAATATTAAAGAACTAGGACCTCTAAGGAAAGGTCATTAATTTTTTCGCTCAAATAGATTTTCACTATTTTAACTTTTATGTCGTAAACCAACGACAGCAAAATAGAATGTAAATAGCAAGAATGCTACCATTTGTGCAGCAGTAACATCAGCAAAAAAAGCGAAACCATATGCCACCGCTACTCTAGTCGAGTATTCTTTGGCTTGGAGAGGTTCATCTTCACTCATATTAATCAATATATAGAAACAGATTTAAGATTTTATAATTTTAATTTGCTCCAAAAAGTCTGCAGTTTGGTTATGGATTTTGTAAAAATTTTGATGCAATTATTACATAAATATTTTAATTTACAATCAATATTTTAGTTAAATTTATTGAGGATTATTATTCCATTTGATTCTTTAATAATAGAAATATAATAAACTGGTATTTAGTGGCAGACGACATTTCTTTTTTAGAACTTTGTGAGATTTACCTTCTTTACTTCGATGAAATCCGTGGAATAATCCCGTTTTTAATCTATCCTAGTAGTATTATTAAAAGTGATAAGGAAAAAATGCGTCCTATTAAATCTCACTATATAAAATGGATAGATCTAAAAGAACAAGCGAAGTTTGATGACATTGAACTAGGATATGGAAATAAAACCTATTTTGCCAGAAAATTCATAACTTTAACACAAAGGCAAATGTACAAGTCAAAACATAAATATGACAATTATGAAACAATTTCAATTATATTAGCTTTGCCAAACGATATAAGCATTTTTGGTAAAAATCTCTTACTCAAATTAACCACCGAAATTATAAAAAATTTCGAAGGAAGGTTATTTCGAATAGTTGAATCCGAAATTGCAAAAGAAGAAATAATAAAAACTAATACAATAAAAAAGATTATTAAGGACGGTGCTGATCTAAAAAAAGAAGTAAATGAAATAATAAAAAGTACATGTAAGGACTTTTTTTCTATTGTTATTAAAAAAGTTAACATAGGTTCAATTAAACAACAAAAATCTATTGCTAATTTTGCTCTAAAAAGCAAAGATGTAATGCTTATTGATGACGTTGAGGAAAAAACACTCGGGCCATTATTAATTACTAATATTAAAATTAGTGAAAATGGGAGAGAATATGAAATAATTGTTCAAAACAATACTGAAACGGAATTTAAAAACTTTTACATCAGAATAACATTTTTAAAAGATTTCTTCGAAAAAGAAATTATGAATCAGGTCATAGATGTGTGGTACCCTCAAGAAGAGCTTTTGTTTATCTCTCCAATAATACCTTATGTTAGCAAATATCTCTTTCTTATAGGTGATATTAATAAAAAGGTTCTAACTAAAATTATTGACTTAGATTTACTTAAAAATGTTAAGGATTGAAATATAAACTATTATTTTATGTGATTAGTAATTTTATAGCCTCGTTTATTGGTAGGTATTTTAATTCATAGGCTTTCTCATAGTGTTTCTTACAAAACCATTCTGCGTAAGGAGGATGTCCTACCATTCCCTTTTCTTCCATTTTTTTATCCCACTCTTTATCAATTGGACGTTTCTTAAAATATATTAAGCCACCATCATCCATACCCATTTTCTTGTCGCAAATATAACAGATTGGAGGTCTCATGATATAATCCCGATTTTTTTTTTGGTGCCAGCTCGTTTTTATGAGCCATTCCAGCATTAGGGTAGCAATATTTACACTTCAAAAGTGCAAATACACCAGTTTTTAAATTGGTGGCGATACATAAAACTATATTTCGCTTATTGTATATTTATTATTCTTATAATAAATAATTTTAGAACAAAGATTGTCATTTGATAATTATATTAAAGAACTTTGTAAATAGAATAACAAGATGTCCATTAGTTTTATGGAATTGTTATCTTATACTAATATAACATATAACTAGTAGATCAAAATGTCATCCATTCTACAAGAAGTATTTAGTTTTTTAGGGAGTAATTACATCGTCTATAAAATTTTTTGCTTAAAGATAATTAAACTAGGGTGTTTTCTCAATCTCCGTAAATTACGGTAGTAAGAATCTCTTCAATCATATATATACTTGATATCTTGAAAGATTTGGAAAGCTTTAAATAATAAGTAGAAATAACAAGTATAACTATGTAGAAGCAACAAAAGCTATTCAAAGTGCAAAAGATGAGTTTTTATAAAAATGTGGTGTTAGTGAAGGCTGAAGTTGAATTTTTTGACGTAAGCTTTTTTGAGGCAAATATTCCATTATGTTATTTAAGTGCGATGATAAAAAATTATGTAAATTCTGTTTCGATGCCAATAGATATGAGAATAGATCTCAAACCTTTTGAAAAATTTGAGAACAATTTGGATAAAATGACTAATCAAGGTATGAGATGCGATCTCGTGGCTATTTCAACCATGACAGCTTCATTTCCAAACGCACTTAAACTGGCAAGAATTGCTAAAAAACATGGCGCTACTGTTGTTGTTGGAGGGTATCATCCATCGGCTCTTTACAAAGAAATGTTTGAATACTCAGATATTGATGCTGTCGTTCGAGGCGAAGGAGAAAAAACTTTTAAAGAATTCATTCTAAAAGGACCATTAGATTCTATTAAAGGTCTTAGCTATAAAGATATTAATGGTAAAATCCATCATAACCCCAAAAGGGAGAATATTTCAAACCTTGATGAGTTACCATTTCCAGATCGAAGTATTCGTCCCAATAATCCAATATTCAAAAAGCATGAAGTTGTTGTAACTTCACGTGGTTGTAATGGAGTCTGCACATTTTGTGCAAATGATATCATCCACGGAAGATGGAGGGGAAGATCACCTAAAAACGTGGTATCTGAACTTAAAAAGTTATATAATGAGAATCCAGATTTAACAATTCATATATGGGATGCCAATTTCATGCAAGACGGTCCAAGAGTTGCAGAAATAATCGAGTTAATTAAAGAGAATCAAATTAAGTTTAGATATTTTAGTGAGATGCGGGTGGATCACATTGTTAAAAATCCAGAATTAATCAAAGGGCTAGCGGAAATTGGAATGGAATGGATTGCTATTGGAATTGAAAGTCCAAATCAAGAAATTTTAAAAAAATTAATGAAAGGAATTACCTTATCTACTGTAGAATCAGCAATTAAAATACTGAAAGAGAATCATATTAAAATAATCGGATATTTAATGATAGGAGATCCTGATGAGACAGAAGAACAAATGAAGGAATATCCACGGTTTGCTATCAAAATGGGAGTAGATAAAATTATGTTAGCAATCCAAACACCTCACCCTGGAACTATATTCTATAAATCATTAGAAGAAGAAAATGGTATTACTTCATATGATTGGGAAAAATATGATATTGGGCATTCTGTTGCAAAA
>SDBV01008049.1_pt1 | contig 14272 bp, 20 predicted proteins | sample 2277081 | NCBI WGS metagenome assembly SDBV01 (sample SAMN10402039, study PRJNA504765) | marine sediment metagenome | isolation source: marine sediment core GS10_PC15, 223 cmbsf | place: Arctic Ocean: Southern Knipovich Ridge | collected 2010
ACACTGGAGCTTAAAGATGTCGAGCGCCTATCATCAAACAAGAGGAGGATCATTGTGCAAGTATTGAAAAGTAAAAAAAGAAACAGAAAAGTCAGTGGAAATAACAAGCCAAGGAAAGCAGAATCAATAAACAGAAAACAGTTGCATGAAAAATTATCAGCGGAGCCAAAGCCCTGGAAAAAAGGAGAACTTATAATGTTAAAAACCTATAAATCTTAATCCACAGCGGGAGGGAGGGGAGAAGGGGGATGTGGGGGGTTTAAAGGAAAATGCTCCAAAAATAAAAAACCCGGGTTAAAAAAATGTTTGGGGGAAAAAATTATCACAAAAAAAAAGAAGTAAAAATTAAAAGGGGGGGGGGGGCTGGGTCCCCCCCCCCCCCCCCCCCCCCCGCTGCGCATTAAAATTTATAGGCGTTTAACATTATAAGTACGCCTTTTTGCACTTGCTGGGGCGCCGCCGAAAATTTTTCATGCAACTGTTTTCTGTTTATTGATACCGCTTTCCTTGGCTTTTTATTTCCACCGACCTTTCTTCTTCTTTTTTTACTTTTCAATACTTGCACAATGATCCTCCTCTTGTTTGATGATAGGCGCTCGACATCTTTAAGCTCCAGTGTTTTACTTTATATTAAAAATAATATAAAGTAAAGTCCCTTAATATAAGTAATACGATGAAATAAACGAGGAAATTCCGGTAAATACACAGAAAATCCTCTCGGCGACGCCGCCGGTCTTAAATCCAATCGGAGCCCTGTATCTCTTTTTGCTAGGCCACAATACGGGTATTCCGCTGTTGGTGAAATAATCTGCCAACTGGTGGGAGGCGTAACCGACCCCCAGAGCGAGCGCCCACAAATTGGCCGCTTCAACAAACTCAACAAGCACAACAACCGTCAACAAACAAAAAGCGGCTGTTCCTAACAAGCTGTGGGTGAATCCGCGATGGCCGAATATATTCGAAATCGGCCAGGAAAGAAAGCCCAGGCGCCGGCCGATATATGAGTTCGGTTCGTCGATGTCTGGCGCAACGGCGCCGACGGCAACCGCGGCGATCAGTAAAGGGTCGGGTGATGCCGCTCCTACAGCACACAGTGCATTCCACCCTAGAATACCCACCGCAAAATGTGATTTAATCATCATAATGGTCAATATTTATAGCATGGCCAATATGAAATGTAAAGAATAAAGTTATAGTGGGAAATGAATAAAAAAAACACTAAAACATAATGATTCAAACAAAATTAGGATATCAAAGACAGCCTGAGGGTTAGAAATTCCCATTGACATAGGACCAAATTTAGTTTTAATATGGTTCTATGCCATTGACAAGGAGGTGACCAATGAGATTATCTAACCAAATTAAATCAATAAGCTATCTGAAGGCTCATGCAGCAGAAATCATTAGAAATTTGGGAGATGAAGGATATCCACTCATCATTACCCAAAACGGTGAAGCTAAAGTCATTATTCAGGATATTGTGAGTTACGAGCAAACCCAGGAAACTTTGGCTCTACTCAAAATTCTAACTCTTGGTAATCGCCAGATTAAAAAAGGAAAAGTAATATCGGCCACTGATGCAATAAACAGTCTTCGCGAAGGAAAGAAGTCAATTTAGTGACTTTCACGGTTCTACTCACTGAAGACGCTGAAAGAGACCTTAGAAACCTCTATACATATATTTCAGAACACGATTCACCTCAGAAAGCAGAAAATGTACTAAACAAGATTGAGGAAAAATTTATCCGCCTGAGTGAACTGCCAGAACGGGGAGTGTATCCAAAAGAACTTCTGTCTCTGGGGATTCGTGACTATCGTGAGATATTTTTCAAACCTTACCGCATTATTTATCGAATTGACAATCAAAATGTTTATGTATACCTCATTGTAGATGGTCGTCGTGACATGCAAGCACTCCTCCAGCGAAGATTGCTGGGTGAGTTTTGACATTTGAATATATTTTCTTCTTTAGAACTCCTCTCTTTTCATCAAATTTTGATAGTTTTTATCGGATATATTATAGATGTTGCGGAAAAGGCTAACCTACCAGCTAGCCAAAAGGTAATACGGTCAGCCGAAGAAGAAAAAGAGATGAGAAATATTAACCGGCGACCTTTTTAGAGAATTGTGTGCGAAAATAAAACAAAGCGGTATCGCTGAAATTAAAACTACCCCCTTGGATAATAGGAATATGGCGTTTCATTGAATTGGAGCTATGGGATAAAAGTTTCATGGATATGGAGGTAATGCCCGCCAAGTCATACCGATCCCGGGTTATGGCCCCATCGGCGCAATGGACCACCACTACGGCCATATCGAATACCGGCAAGGCGGGATACCTCCGATTGTAATTCCTTATTTACCGCTTCCATGGCTATTGGAATCAACATCTGGATAAGAGCGGCACGGCTGTCCACATCGCTTTCAATTCCGCTATTGACATCTTTCTTCTTTCCGTTTACTTTCTTCATATGACCTCCTTGCTATTTTTTGTTTTTTCCCACAAAGACATTTTAGCAGGTGAGGTCATACCTTATTTTCAACTAACTTTAGGACTACTCTTTTCTATTGTGATAAAGTCTAGTCAAACTGGACTTTAATGAAGTATACAATACGGGGAATCCGCAATTATTTTGCTACTGGGATTCGTTTGTATTCGGTACGGTGCTTTTTTTCGGTTTGCTGGAGATCAAAAGCAGCCTGCCAGTTCATCCAATACTCAGCAGAAGTTCCAAGGTACTTAGCCACACGCAAAGCTGTATCAGAGGTAATGCCACGTTTCCCATTTAAAACTTCATTGGCACGTGCAAAGCTAATATTGATGTCTCTGGCGAATCTTGTTTGGGTAATCCCTCTAGGCTTTAAATATTCTTCCCACAAGACAACACCGGGATGTTCTAATTTAAAATCAACTTTCGACATTTTTCATTGACCTCTTTCTCAATCTTCAATGATAATCGGTAATCTTAACGTCATATGCATTCCCATTCTCAAAACGGAAACAAATTCTATATTGATCGTTAATCCTTATACTCCATTGTCCCTTCCGCTTTCCTTTCAACGCTTCTAGTCTGTTGCCTGGGGCAGTCCTTAAATCTTCAAGCCTTGTAGCAAAATGCAACATTGAAAGTTTCCTTAAAGCTTGTTTCTTAATTGCTTTCAAGAAACTAAAAGCACGCCCTTTCTCAAAAAGCTTTTGAGTTCGCTTGCTTGAGGAAGATTCTATCACGACCGCTATTATAATGGAATTCGTTATATTCGTTATATTATGAAATAGAATTATTCAAGACTTGAAAGACTCCATTACTTCATCAAGAATTGAATCCATTGGAATTAATAGAATCTTTGGACACATTGGAAATAATGGAAAGTATTTAAGGGGTTGAAATTAAACCAAATCGGGGAAACCAGCCTAGCTTCAAACCCTTGAAAAACATTACTTACGTGCTCTTAATCAGCTGATACAATTATTTTTTTCAAGAGTTTTTTCTCCTAAAAACCCTTCTCTTCCCCCCCCCCTAAACGTTGCACGCTTAGCCATATATCAAGTAGAGGAGGACTTACCTGGGAGGTAAGCCCTGTTAAGGAGAATGTATGGCGAAGAAGATATTGGTTGTAGCTGAAAAGGCCGATGTAGGCCGGAAAATTGCCGCAGCCCTGGGCAAGAACCAAAGGCGCCCCGATGGCGCCATTGAGGTGGCATACAAGGGGAGGGGGTATGTCATAACATGGGCAATCGGCCACCTTCTTGAGCTGGTGGAGCCCCATGTGTACGAGGAGCGCTACAAGTCGTGGCGTCTTGAGGACTTGCCGATAATTCCGCGGGAATTCCGGTATCGGGTAGCGAAAGGCAAGGGCTCTCAATTTAAGCTTATTAAGGCGCTGGTTAAATCTTCCGAGTTTGAAAGTGTTATTAACGCCTGCGATGCCGGCCGCGAGGGTGAGGGCATATTCGGGTCCATCATGAAGCATGCAGGGAACCGGCTGCCGGTTTATCGTGCATGGTTCAGGTCGCTTATCCCCTCTATTATTCGGGCGGAGTTCGATAGTCCGAGGCCGGGACGGGAGTATGAAAGATTGCTGGACGCCGCGATCAGCCGTCAACGCGCCGATTGGCTCGTAGGCATCAATGGAACGCGGGGATATACCGTTAAATCGGGGACTTTGTGTAATGTCGGCCGTGTAATAACTCCCACAATGATGCTGCTTGTAAAGAGAGAAAGGAGCATCACCGATTTCAAGCCTTCCAAATACTGGACGATTGAGGTCGGATTTAAAACAGAAGCCGGAAATTATTCGGGGATATGGATAAACAAGTCTAAAAAAAACGATGAACCCGGTGGCCATCAAAATAGCGACAATAAAAAAGACGACAAGCCGGCGGCTTCCCGGATACCAAGTGAATGTCAGGCGGAAAAAATCCAGGAAAGGGTAACCGGCGGTACAGGCAAAATTTCAGAAATCACCAAGGAAACTAAAAACGATAATCCTTTCCTTTTGTTCGATCTCTCAACATTGCAGGGCGAAGCCAATTCCCTTTTCATGTTTACCGCCGCGAAAACGCTTGGGATCGTCCAAAAGTTGTATGAAGCACAGATCCTCTCGTATCCGAGAACCGACAGCCAGCATCTCGGCGACGAACACAAAGACGAAGTCCGCAAAATCCTGAATGCCCTTAAGGGAAACGGGTTTGCCGGACTGGATTACTCCAAATGTGACGTTAACCTTCCCGGGACAAGAGTCTTTAATCTGGGAAAGCTTACCGACCATCATGCCTTGATTCCGACAGGCACGATACTGACGGGAGGATCGGAAGACGAAAGAAAGATCTATGAGCTTGTGGTTCGAAGATTCGTCGCTGCCTTTAATCCCCCGTATAAATATCTGAGCGTGGTCGTAATCACGAAGGTCGGCGAAGATTCATTTAAGACTACCGGGCACACTACCGTAGACCTTGGATGGAAGGCGATATACGGGTTTACGGGAAAAGACAAGCCGGCGCCGGTATTGGAAAGAAATGCCGAGGCAAAAGTCGGTGAAGTTGATCTTCAGAAAAAGCAAACGTCGCCCTCTTCTCGGCACAGCGAGAAAACCCTTCTCGACAATATGAAAAATATAGGGCGCCATGTCGCCGATAAAAGCCTGAAAAAGGTTCTCAGGGAAACTGCCGGATTGGGTACGCAATCGACGCGCCATGAGGTTATTGAGCGCCTGAAGAAGGGGGAGTTTGTGTCAGTTAGGGGAAGGCTTCTTGTTCCAACCGAGAAGGCCTTTTTCTTGGCGGGGGTTGTAGGCGACGAGGCCGTCGCCGACCCCGCTTATACCGCGCTGTTTGAGCAGGAACTAGAGGAAATTTCGAAGGGGAAAGGTTCGCTTAACGCCTTTATGCAAAAAGTACAGTCCTACACAAGAGATATGGTTGGCAGGGCAAAAAATAAGAACATCGAGAAGCAGACTTTCGGTTCTCCTAAAGGGAACGGAAAGGCCCGTGGAAATTCTTCAAGGAAGATGGGCGCCTGCCCGGAGTGCGATGTTGGGCATATAACAGAAAATGACAAGTCGTTCCACTGTTCGCAGTGGCGCAAAGGGTGCAAGTTCACCTTCTGGAAATCCCGCCTTTCATCGTTCAAAAAGAACTTCGGCAAGGCTCCGTCATCGACGGAAATGGACAGGTTGCTTTCCGGCGGCGAATTAATTCTGAAAAAATTTTCCCGTAACGGCAAAACATTCGACGCGCCGATCAGGCTGGAAAACAGTTCCAAGCGGGGCTGGGGGATAAGTTTTGTGGAGAAAACACAGTGAAGGCCGTAATTGTGGCGCTGCAGATTTTTCTCTTATCCCAGCCCGCTTCCGCGTTCTGTTTTGACGAGGCGGCCGGCGAACATGATTTAAACTCCGATCTTCTACTGGCTATCGCCTGGGTGGAGTCGCGATTCAACCATAAGGCCGTGGGAAGGGGAGGGAGAACCACCGACTACGGGATTATGCAGATATCGAGCTGGTGGAGACCTAAGGTTGACGCAGATACCTGGCGGAAAATCCTTGAGGATCCCTGTGAAAACGTAAAGTTCGGCGCGGGAGTTCTCGCGGACTGTGTCCGGAGGCTGGGGGAAACATGGAAGGCCGTAGGCTGTTACAACTCCCGCAAAACAGAGTACCAGGTTCGTTATGCGTGGAAGGTTTACCACGCCTACGAGAATGTCCTTAAAGTCAAAAGAAAAATCGAGAAAAAATGAGAACCGAAGGTGTCAGACAGCTTGCGGAAGGTCTAGCGCGAAAGCACGGGCTTCCCGTGGGGGAAATTCTTGACGACGTTGAGCAGTCTATTGCCACGGTATTAACCGACAGGTACGGCGAAGCGGTTACCGCTTACTTTACGAATAAAGGGAACCTGGAGGTTTGGCGCGATGGCGGACACAACGGGGGTAACGGCTATACTCGGCTAAACCCTCGCCGCATTCGTACGCAGGACCCCGCAATAATGGGGCAGATTCGCGCAGCGGTAGAGTCGGGCATAAGGGAGCGCGTCTCCCTTCAGGCGTATGAGGCTTTTAAGGTCTTAAGGCATACCGCCGTTCGAGGCCGAATTATTCGCACGCAGGAAGATGGGCAGGCTTACGTGGACATTTTGGTCTTGGGGGGTTTTGAGACTTGCGTAGGCGTTATCGACCTGAGAAACCAACCTCCGCAAGAGAGGTGGACGTATTATCCCGGGCAGGAATACTGGTTCTACGTTTCCAAGGTTCTGTATGTTCCGGACGTTATCAACGAAGGAAGCGCGTTCAGGGTTGTTCTCAGCCGAACCTCAAGGACGCTCGTAGAAAAAGTTCTCTGGGAGCACTCAAGAAAACACGAGATATATACCGAGATTAAATGTATTCGCCGCATTGCGGGGTATATGAGCCATGTCAAATCAAGGGAGAGGCTGCCCAAGGAGGCAATATTAAAAACCTCCAAGGAATTTGGAGGAGAAAGGATTGTCGTTTTGTATGGATAAGCCAGCTATAGAAAAAGCAAAAGAAACTCCGGCGAAAAAAGAGAAGCGCCGCAAAAAACCCATTGCGAAAATGACTCTTGATTTCGCCAAGTGGCTGCTAGAGCCGAAAATAGACGATAAGGTTATTCCTTCCTACACGATTCCCGATAGGATGATGGAAAGAAATACCACCCGGTTTGGGGAAGGGTTCGCTCTCTCCACGGGACGCGGAGACATTACGGATTTCACCCTCAGGAGTGAAAAGGAGCGCCGGTATATAGAGATTCCCGACAGGCACAGGGAGGGGCACTTCCTGTGCATAGGCACGACACGAGTGGGGAAGACCCGCGTGATCGAAAATGTCATAGAGGCGGATATTAACAAGGGCTATAACGTGGTCATAATAGACCCGAAGATAGACCACAGCCTGTTCGAAAAAGTCGTCCAAGTCGCCGCGGAAACGGGGCGCATGGAAGACCTTATACTTGTAAATCCGATTTACCCCGACCTGAGTTCCACTATCGACCCCTTGAGCCATCATTACATGCTGGAGGAGCTAGTGTCGCATCTTGTCAGTGGCGTTAGCGAGGGGAAGGAGCCTTACTTTAAAGACGTTGCGAGAAGCGTATCCCTTGCGGTAGTGGAGGCTTTTTCAATTCTCGCCAGGTATGAACGTCGGCCTCTTAAATTCAACCTGAACGATGTCAAAAACAGCATCTCGCAGGCCGCCCTTAAAGAGCTTATGGCGCAGGTGCAAGCCGTGGACGATCCGGAACTTATGGAAGACGCGAAACAGGTAGCCATGCAGCTCTATACCATTACCAATAATCCTCCGGACTACTTCAGTAAGATTTCGAACGGCCTTGCCGTTGCGCTACAGGAGTTAACCGCCGGCAATATCGGGAAAATAATCGGCAAAGCGGTCACCAACCGATTTATCACCCGGTTGGAAGAGGGGAAAAGGGTTATCGTTGTTATTCATTTAGGGTCTCTTCTTACGCATCGCGCCGGCTATACGCTCGGGAAGGTTATTTTGAGCATGATCCAGAGTTTCGTGGGCAGGCGCTATTCTTCCAAGAGAAAAATTAATCCCCAGCTAACCCTGATTATAGACGAGTTTCAGAACGTGCTCTATCGCGGCATCGACGACCTGTTTGCAAAGGCTGGCGGAGCCGGCGTGTGTATACATGGATTTTGCCAGAGCATTTCCCAGATATATGCAGCGCTTGGAGAAGATTACGGTAACGTCATTCTCGATAATACGAATACGAAAATGATAATGCGCGTTCCGGATCCCGCAACAGCGCAATACGTAGCAAGGTACTTTGGAAAGAAAAAGGTGTATTCGCCCTTTTTCACCGTGGGAGGTCCTATGGGTTCCCGGGAAGCCGAGGAGGATGTGGTGGCCCCGAGCGACGCCCTTACACTCAAGGCCCGTGAATTTTTTCTTCATACGTACGGCGGAGCCTTTAAGGGAAAGACCGCCGAAGTGTCTCCCCTGTGGGTAGATGTGAAATTCCCCGATATCAATGTAGGGGGATAATGATGGTATACGGTATCTCAATAAACGAAATTCTGTTATATCCCCTTGGAATCGCATTGGGAGTGTTGATAGGGAACCTTTTTGTGCTTTTCAGAATACATTCGAAATCGCCCGTACCCTTTAAGGTCTGGATACGATGGTGGGTTTACCGGATCATAAAGAAAGGTTCCTGGAAAAGGGAAATAGGGATTCAATCGCTTATGCCGCTTTGGAAAAAGGAGCATACCAAAAAAGAGAGGATTATTTATGTCGACGAGATGGCGGAATTGTGGCGGACAAACGGTAGGCGTTCGGTAGAAACCAACAGGCCGGAATTCAAATCTCAAAGATTAGAGGAATTCTGGGAAAGATATATAGAGGTTAACAGTTTTATCGGTGGACCGGCCCTTAAGGTATTGCAAAAAATCATGGAAATATTGGATACGCACGGTCACTGTTCGTCTATTGTGGGAGGCCAAAACGAACCCGAAGGTTCGCAGTTTCAGGCCAACGTATTCGATACCCTTTCCAAGGTAACCCTTCTCGATCACACCGTGAATGTCGCGGAAATAGTTTGTGCGAAAATGTCTTCAGGCCCGTCCGCGACCAAGGCTCTTATTGCCGCATTTGCACACGATATAGGTAAATTGCCGATATACCGTGACGACGAAGGTCTTTACAAGATGGGCGACCACCCTCTTATTTCGAACACGATCATTGAGAGGATACCGGCGTTTCACGAGATACCGTATGCGGCCGACCTTAAGAATGCGATAAGGATGCACCATCGTAATCCGCGCGAAACCGACCGTTTCGCTTGGATACTGAAGGAGGCCGACGGCGCGGCAAGGGTGAAAGAACTGAGCAAATTAGCGGCACAGACGGCACAGGCGGAACAGGCCGCGAGAAATTCCGAGAGCCAGGAATCCGCTACGCCTTCAGGAAACTCTCCGGCAGAGAAGCCCGTAGCGGGAATGCTCCAAAAGCAGGAGCCTGCGCCTGCCATAGCAACCGGCGCAAACCCCCAACCCCCGCAGGGTTTCCCCCCATCCCTTCGGGGATGGGGGACAAGTGGGACAAGCGGGCAAGACATGTTCGGTAACGCAAAAAATACTAAAGGCAAAAACATTTTGGGAGAGAAGGTTTACGAAGCCCCAAAGGACGAAGGAGAGGTAGACAGAGTCGTGTTTAGTAAGGTGGACCTGTCTTGGTTTGAGCCCATGGCATTTTTAAATGACCTCTTTCCCCTCATAAACAGGCCTACAGGGGTAAGCGGTAAAGGGTTCTCCGCATTCAGCATGCCTAACGGGTGCGTATATATCCAGATAAATCCTGTCTGGCAGGCCTTAAAGAAGCAGGCAGATTTGAAGAATGTGCATGATGTCGCCGTCCACGGCGCCATTCGGGATATGAGGCTCTCTTACCTGCTTGCGGCGGTTGAAGAGTTAAAGGCTGAAGGAATGATTATGCCGGGGCATGTTGGCGACGGTTTTATTTCCGGAAGGTATCAACTGACGATGAGGGATAAAACCAATTGGGGCATCGGCGGTCCCGACAGGATTTACAAGTATGTTCCGATTACGGCCGAAGCGTTCGAAAAAAAGGTTTCCGAGCTTGAATCTTTAAAGATAGATAAAACAGCGGTCAATGACATTATGAAATGCGAGTCCGCAATTCCCAAAGGAACGCAGGTATAGCCATGTCTAATAAAAACGGGAACCGGTTTGTTTTTTATCATCCCGTAGGCGTGGCCGAAGTGGTCAAAAAACTTCTCGCTTGCCTTAAGTGCGGACATACGTGGAATCCAAGGAAGAGGTTTATCCGTATTTGTCCGAAGTGCAAGACGGTCCGCTGGAATATTGCTCAACCAGGCGACAAGGAGATAGCGCATGAAAGGAGGTAGGCCGTGAAGGAAAGCTGGCTTGATTACCTGAATGTTCCGAAGATGGTGGGCGAGAGTGAATACCGGCAGTTCTGGGACTCGGCGCTTGAGAACGTTTTTCAGGGTTTCTGGGCGAGGTTCTTTGCGACGGCATTGCTCTTTCTCGCTTTTTGGGTTGGTGTTCGCCGGCAGAACATGCCGCAGGCGGCGCTGTTTTTTCTATTGGCCGTTATTTTGACGTATGGCGGTTTTTTATTCGGGTTCCTATTCGGAGAGTAAAAGATGAAAGACTCAGTAACCACTCAGGGCAACGACGGCGTATTCATAACCAATAATACGCAGGTAAAACCCAAAAACATAATCGACGCCATTTCCGAAATACAGCAGATGTTCGTGCAGGAGCGCCAAGGCGCCGTGATAGACGAGAACTTTTTCACGTCTAATAATACCCTCGAGTTCTTTGAGGTCGGATTCAAGGGTGCTTTCGCGAGTGGAATTATTGCCGCGCTTTTTACCCCTCTTGCGTTCGCGGTGCTTGAAAGGACGATCCCCGTTTTTGGGAGTATGGAGCCGTCGCGGTTCGATCAGGCGTTTGTCCTAATGATGGCGACATTCCTTCATATAGGATACGCGCTGTTCCTATGCTCCCTTGGCAAGTATTACGTCGGACACATTACGAGGCAGATGATTAACTGGCTGGCTTACGGGGTAACGGCGGGAGCCGCCCTTAAAGGATTTATCATTTTCATTTTTTACCATTGGTTGAGCATGAAAGTGGCGACGCCGGAATCGGTCGCGGAATTTCTCAGCAGGGGAGTGGGATGGGTGAGCGTTGAGACACTGCAAAACGTCTACTGGTTTATGCTTAACATAAACTCCGTACTGATTCCCGCGGCCCATTTTGTGGCCATAGCGACCGTGGTATTCATAGCAATCCCCACGGCAAGCATTCTTTGGGGAAGCTTTAAATACGGAAGAGTCAAGAAAGGATTTTAGTTTATTAACCGTTTTATTAAAGAAGGAGGTTCGTAATGGAAACACAGGCAGTAACAGATCCGAAAGCAGGACGGAAGAACAAGAAAAGGAGAAAGATACCGGCTCCGGGTGCGCAGGGTGCGGCGCAGGCGGCGAATTTCTTGAATTATCGCGACCACCGTAGTAATGGCAACAAGAGGCTTAGCGCCCCCGAGCTTCTCGCCTTGGCAGACGCCAAGGTGATGGAAGCGCGCGAGCTGTATTCAAAAGCCCAAAAGGCTATGGGAGGGAGGAGGATTCCGGATTCCAATCCCAGGGCGTATTTTGTTCTTACGCACTGGAGGAAACCCGTCCTTCATGCCGACCTGCTGCATGCTACGGAGCTTCAGGCGGCCTTTGAGGTGCTGAGAGTGGTTAACCCTTCGTTCCGCAGGCTGAGGGACGGAAAGTATCCGTTATCGGAAGCGACCGAGGTTCGCCAACTCGTCGATGTGGAATGGGTGACGAAACTGCTCGCCCTTGCCGAGGTTGGAGAGAGGATAGTAAAGAAGGACGGCGCCGAGTTCAAATACCCGTGGTGGCTCGTCGAGAAGTTCCCCGAGCTCAAGGCGCGCCTTGATCAGGAACGCCAGGAGAGGGAAGAAAAAATCCGCAAAGAAAAGGAAGAGGCCAGGACCGCCAAAGAGGCAAAGAAGAAGGCAACGGTGGAGGCGAAAAAGGCGACCGCCGAGGCGAATACCGATCCCGGGAAAGGCAAGAAGGAGGTTAAGAAGAAATAGTGGTTTTTACCGTTAAGGAGGGTTATCCCCTCCTTCCGGTGGAACTAGAAAGAAAATAAAAAAATATGTTGCATTTATTCAATATAAAGCTATAATTTAGTTGACTTCTGTCCTTTTGGACACTTTGCTCGCTCTTTGAGCAGCAACCAAGGCAGCGGTTTTTTACCGACTGTCACAAAACGGCCGTTTTTACGGACCGTCCAAATTTTCCAACCAGAGGTGCGTCTTTTCTTTATGCTTTCGTCATAAATCCAGATGTTCTCTGTTTACCCCCCAATGCGGGAAGCGACCCTGCCAAATATGAGCAGGCCGAACCTTTACCAGTTCAACTTCCTGCGAGGGTATACCTCCAGTTGAAGTTTGCGCTGTTTTGATTTTTTTAATCATTTCAACCAATCAATTCCTATGGAGGATGTCATGGAAAAAGATAAAAAAGGCGCAAAAGCTGCGTCAAGTTTGAAGAACCTGGTAAAAGCCCTGTCTTCCATCAGGAAGAATGACGAAATAGCAGAGGATGCTATCTCGCAGGGCAACCAGGAATTACTTAGGGCTACCATTTAGGAGCCTACTTATTTTCAGGAGGAAAAAAATGGATACAATTTACAACAAGTGCGCAATCGAGGCCAACGGTTACGTCGCCAAGGAGTCGAAAGTTCTTGAGAACGCTCGGAACCTCGAATCCGGCGAGCAGCGTATAACATTCGGTTTGACCGTGAAAAAGGGCGTGCAACGCAAGCCATGGAACGAGATGACCGAAACCGAGCAGGCCGAAGCCAGAGCTAACACGCTTTGGTTTGATATCTACGCGACCGTGCCCGAAGGCACAGTGATCGAAAAAGGCAAAAAAGTAAACGTGAAGGGTTCCTTTAACCGCGTCAAAAAGGTTAAGGAAGACCGCACGTACTACAGCCTTACGATCAACGCTTCCGAGCTCGAGTTCATCGAGCCGAAGGCGGCCGATGCCGATGCCGGCGAAATGCCGGTTGAGGAAGATGTTTCGGAAACGGACTCCGCTTCGGCGGAAGAGGCGCAGACTGACGAAAAGCCCGCCGCTTCCAACAACGGCAGCCAGAGGGCCGAAGGAACCATAGACCGCGTCCGCAAGGACGGCAAGAGCTTCATGATCGGCGACACATGGTACAACCTTGGTAATAACTCCAAGATTGAGGGTGTCACGATAGAAAAGGGCAGCCGCGTTTCGTTCGACTTCAAGACGAACGATAGCAACGGTAAGACCTTCCGTAACGTAGGAACGGTCGTAAAGGCCTAACCCGCGTTTGCCGATTGTCTCCCGAAATGTGGAGATAGGCGTACAGAACGCGATGCGAGTAGTCAGGGCTTATGCCCTGATGAAAGCATCGCTTTTTTTGAAAGAAAAGGGAGACAGCGATGTCTTTCTTCAGCGATAATCCCGCTCTAGCGGGGACAGTTCAAATTCATATGTCCCCGTTAAGGGAGAGGGTAACGCCTCTTCTCCGGGGACATTTATGTTTTTAGGAGGAGATGTTTTATGGCAACTCAAATTAGAGTTTACGACGTTCCTGAGGTTATTGACCGCTACACAGTGGTTATAGACAGAGGGGATGTTGTGGAATTTTACGCTATGAGCGAAAACCCCTTCCATCCGCAAGGCGTGAATGTGTTTTGCGGGGAATCCCAGGAAGGTTATGAGGAATTTAATCTTGGGCAACTACTCAATATGATTCCTCAAGGCATCTTACCTGCCATTATGGAAAGGCTTTAATTATGGATTTACAATTTGATCCATCTCAAATCGCAGTTGTCGATGACGCTGTAGAACAGTGTGTATCGTGCGATGTCATGGTTATCAACGGTATTCGGTGTCACGAATTGGGTTGTCCGGACGCTTGGATGGACTACCTGAGGAAGTGCAAATGGTGTGAATTGGAATTTTATCCAATTGAAGAATCCCAAGTTGTGTGCTCTCGAGAGTGCGCCGAAAGTTACTATTTTTAAATAAGCCCCTTGGAGCCGTTCTATGTTTAACATGCACGGCTCCGGAGGGAAACTCTCCTTTTGAGCCGTGTTTTGAAAGGAGTAGGAGAATGCAAAATCTCTATGTCGAGGAAACTTTCGTGAATGCTACGGAACAATATATTGCCGGTGACAGCGGAGTG
>SDBV01008050.1_pt1 | contig 14272 bp, 18 predicted proteins | sample 2277081 | NCBI WGS metagenome assembly SDBV01 (sample SAMN10402039, study PRJNA504765) | marine sediment metagenome | isolation source: marine sediment core GS10_PC15, 223 cmbsf | place: Arctic Ocean: Southern Knipovich Ridge | collected 2010
TCATCTTTCACAGCCACTCTTAAGAGGAATACACCATCTTCAGCATAAGTGTAGTCGTGTACGGGAGTGTCCTTTATAACTGTGGAAGAATCATCCCCCATATTGAACCAGTATTCAATGATGGTCCCATCCTCGTCGGTTGACTTACTAGCATTGACCTTAATATGGCGGTTGAGCACCGGGTTATCGGGAGCACCCACGAACAGATCCGCCATGAGTAAACCGTACCCGTAAAACTGGTCTCGACCCTTTTGCCCCAAGTCAATAACCGAACTGCGAATGTGCAGCCTAAGGTCCTCAATACCTGCTTTGATGCCCAAAGCGAAGATACCTGAGACGTGAGGTGTGGCCATGGAGGTTCCGCTAATAGTTTTATACCCACCATCTTTCCAAGTGGAAAAGATGTTCCTACCAGGACCAGCCACTTCATTCTCATCACCTAAAGAATTGTAAGACGATGAAATGTCATCCTCATCCGTGGAGACAACAGAAATGCATGAAAGGAATGCCGCAGGAAACCCGGTCGGGCCACCGCTGGAGTTACCGGCGGCACACACTGAATAGATACCCACATCAAACGCAGCTTGGAACGCGGTCTTTACGGCTGAACCTGGGTCACTGCCTCCGAACGAACACGACAAAATGTGCATACCGTTCTGGATGCACCAGTCAATGGCAACGATAATGGTTGACCACGACCCTGAACCACTGTCTGACAAAACTTTGACAGGATAGATGGACGCCCCAGGAGCCACCCCAACCGAACCAACCCCGTTGATCTGTGATCCGATGATCCCGTGAGTGTGAGTGCCGTGGCCGTGGCCATCCGTCACCGGTGTGCCGGGTGAAATGGCATGGTATTCCCCCGCACGTGTGAGGTCAGGGTGACCGATCCAAGAACCGGTATCCATAACCGCCACCTTGACTTTTTCACCCTTGTTACCAGTCGCGTGAACCTGTTGGGCATTGATCCTACCCACCCCCCAATTTGCCGCATAGTCCTTTGATAAAACAGCCTCAACACTGACGTCGAACAGCTTAATATTCGAGTCTCTGTCTACGCTGGCGACGCTGGTACTGCTCGACAACACATTCACCTTGTCGTAGGGCACATCGACAATGCAGATGTTCTTGAGACCCTTGGAATTACATGTATGCAGAACTGTCCCCCCGACACCTTGCACAGCATTTATCCTGGATGCTGAAGAACTGCTGGGCTTGAACGTTACATGTAGTACAGTCATTGTTTTCTTCCTCAAGTTGGTGTGTGTTTACCCGAAGATCGTGAACACAATTGTTGCACCTATGACTACGCCCCGTCACCCCAGAACACAGTGTTAGACAACTGATCCACGGCGATTAGAAGGTTCCAGAAATAACGGGTGATAAATTTCATGTCGCCCTGCTCCTGTGACGCACCACCACAAAAGTGCGTTGCCGGCGGGGTTTCTGCGGGCTGGTACGACGACGCTTCTTGTCGGGGTTAGCACCGCGAACTTTGTGGGCCATGTTCGAAAGCTCACCAAGGGCTTCCCGGATCATCGTTTGAACTTCCTCAACCGCTTCCGGCGGCGGCGCTACGGACGTCGACTCAGTTGGTCCGCCTTCATCGCTTGTCGTGTCATCCGAAGACAACGCGTCCGGGCTTGGCAAGACCGACAGAAGATCCTCCATGCCTTCCGGCACAACGCCCTTATCCACGAGGGACAACACGACGTCGAAGGGGAAATCTCCCCAAGAAGCTTCCACCGCCGGTATTTCCAGATCGAAGAAGTCGTTGGCGAGACCGATTGCAACGTTGGGAGTGAGCGCGCCAGCGTCATCGAACGCGGTGAGCGCGTTGATAACATCTTCCGGGTCACTGATACGTGCGGGCAGGGACCTGAACGACCAGAACTGCGGATCATACGTCGACAGGATTTTCATGTTCATGGTGTCATCAAAGCTGCTTCGCTCCGGTCCGAACACCTGCGACTCCGCCACTTCGAAAGAAGTCTTAGCAGTGGCGTGCGTGTACTCCTGAGCCATGCCAAGAAAGATGGGAGGCAAACGGAACGCCGACCTTACCTTGGACATGTTGGCTTTGTCGTATTCCTGAAACAAAGCGTCCTTCTGGCGTTCATTCCTAAGGGGTTTGATCTCCATGCGGGGGACCGGAACGGTGCCGTCTTGCGACGCAGCGTCTTCGTCACCATAGGCTTCGATCACCAGGATACGGTTGAACGACTTCCGACCACGGGCCGCGAGAAACTGGCCCTCGATGTCGTCAATGGTTCCTTGCGGGACCATACCACCTGACACAAGAAGGGCCATGGCAGGGATCGCGTTTTCTTTGAAGAAATCCAAGTTGGTCAACTCGGCTTGTCGAGAACCGAGGATCGACGGAAGCTGGTTGATCCACCGGGGAACACCGTACGGAGTGCCGGGGGTGTACAAACGGAAGTGAAGTAGCTCCGTCGCTTCCTGCTCGATGCCTACGGCCTCGTCGACACGCCCCGTCCTGGGGTTTACAGGGCGAGGGTCCCCAAATTCTTTGAAGAACACACGTCGGGCACCGATAAGCTGAACGAACCTGCGAAACGTTTTCGTCACGCGTTGAATACGCGCCTCACCCTCACGAGGAAGGATCACCTCAACGTCCACCGGCTCGGGATCTTTGTTCGTCATGCGCACCGTGTGCGCGGGGACGTGAGCCATGAAAACGATGCGAGCTTTCCGGTCGCGCCCGATCTCCACGTACGCGTTGCCGGTTGTCTCAATGTCCCGCCTCAGACGCTCACGTAGCTCCTGCAACGAATGGTCATCATTCGGGAACCGGAGAAGATTGTCCAGCGTGGTGTCTTCGTCGTTGGCGGCGGGGGACTCCTCTTGTCCCTCCGGTCCAACGTATTCCAACCGCCAGCCGTGACCGTCAATATTCGTGACCATGGCATCGATGCACTGGCGAAGGATGTTGTTCTCCCTCGGCAGTCTCAGGAGGCTTCCCATGTTGTACGGGGGTTCCACAACCTGAAGACCGGACACCTCCCCTATGGCCCCGATGTGGTCCCGGAACGGGTCATCTATTTGTTGGGATTGCGCCGCCTTGAGGACCGCTATATGCGGGTCCTCTTCCGAGGGGTCGTCAACTCTGAATGTCCGACGTGTACCTTTGGGGCGGACACGTTCCTTCCGCTCTCGGGGAGAAATGTCCAGCGCCCGGCGCGTGCGATGTCGCACTTCTTCCATGAGCCGCTCCGACGAATGTTCTGTCGGAACTTACGCTCGTGTTATCCCCGCGTCAAGCGTTTCATTGCAACGCGTTGCAACTATTTAAGATCGATGACCCGGACGATACTTTCATCCGCCACCTTCTTAACGGCTTCAGTCTTTTTTCTTTCTTCAATGTTGGTCATATGTTTCTCATGATCCGCACCGGACGCCTGTCTTATCTGTCTTATATGCTCATCCCGTAATGAGTAGTACCGCATCCTCCAATCTTCACCAGATGGTTCGCCGTCATTACCCTCGCCACCACCTGCACCTCCACCATCACCAGCATTCTCTCTTGGGTACCCCCCACGCCCGCCCAAGCTCCAATGCACCTCCGTGCCGATGATGGAAGAATACGCCTCAGAACGAGCCACCCGTCTGGCTCTTTGTTCTTTTTTGTCTTTTATCGTACACCACAACACCATCAGTTGTGTCAGTACCCACAGCCCAAACATACCCACCACAGCAGTAGACATGATCCAAAAAAGTATGACGTGGAATTCAGACATGGGCTGCCTCCAGTGGTACGGTCGCCATGGGTCCCGCAACGATTTTGATCAAGTCCTTTCGGGTATGCGCCGGAAGAATGGACCACCCGGCCCCATTCATCTCATCAAGATCCAAGTAGATAACATACTTGGCGGCGGCTCGGCGTTTAACATTGCTGTTCGGGTTGGTGACGATGTCAACAAGAGTTTCCATGTCGCCTCGGTGTTTCATGGGGTGGCTCATCAGTTACTCACTACATTGTTCAATGGGTCCGTTCCACCCCCTGAACTTAACACCCAAAAGTTACCAAATAGTAAACGTTAAACCCCGAAAAATCCCAAATCACACCGCTGTGTGATCCTTATACCCAGTAATACGTCAGAACTGACTTATTCGTCAGACCCCGCACCGTCATATCATCCGGGGCGGGAATGGCCCGCACCATGCCTTCACGCATAGACAGACTTCCTGTCCCATCATTCACTTCATTGGGAGGTATGGCATCTCCGGGCATGTCCCCGGCGGAGATATCGCCCACGCGTATCCGGTACTCACCGGCCTCACATTCAAGGTACAGCGTCCGCACAGGACCTTGCGGATTGTTGAGAACGTCCACCTTCTGTCCACGAAGGTGGTTGATCTCTTCTGGTACCGAAACGTCTATGACTTGTGTTACACCACCACGTTTGTCCGACATACACCCCCCTGCGAACTAACTTACGAAGACCAGAGGTAAGCCACCACCGTGGCCGCGTCCATGCCGACCAGCGTGAGAAGACGGGGGGCGGGGATAGTCAACGTAGCACCCGCTTTCAACAAGATACCACCGCTTCCGTCTTGGATGCTCGCGGTCGGCGCTGCCACCATGTTGTAGGACCCGTCGATGGTGTGCGTTCCCGTACCCGCATCGGTAAGGTCTATGGCCGTGCTGTCGATGGCGTTGGCCCGAGACGTCGCCAGCTTGAAACTGTTGGCGTCCACTTTGATGATGTAAGCCTCATCATCAGAACCACCGGTCAGGGTCGCATCGTCCCAGTCTCCCGTGATGGTCTCGGTGGTGGCGATGGCGTTGCCGGGGGCACCCTCGTTCTTCGCGGTCGCGCCCATCGTGTCACCAGCACCGACCGCAGCCGTGACGGTCGGGTGAAGCGTAGTGGCCGCTGCATACGTGGAACCTGAACCTGCGCCAAGAGTGATGGCCGCGATAAGGTTATCGATGCTGTCCGTCGCCGCCGCGCCGATCAACACGTGGCCGTCGATATTATCCAAAATGGTGTCGTCAAAAGTGTAGACCTTGCTGTCGATAGTGACGGTTTCAAGGTCCGACGCGTTGGCGCTGAGGGTCAAAACACCCGTAGCCGCTACGTTGATGCCGGCCGGAACGTCTATCGTGGATGTGATGTGATAAGGACCGTCGCCGGTCAGAAGACCATGCGCTGTAAGTGCAATGACGTCCGTAGACGGAGTGACTGCTCCCGCCGCGAAGGTTTGTGGAGCCATGGAACCGATCTTGACCCGGCAGTTATTAACATCGCCGAACATGTGTAAGTTTTTCCACGCGACTGTCGGGATTTGATCCTGGGAGAAGTCGGTATGGATACCGGCTCCACCGCGAACGGTTTTGATGATGCCTTGGTCCGAGACGGACGGGGGGTTGATCAAAGTTGGTGTGGTGCCGACGTAGTAGTGTACATCCCGGCCCAAAAGAACGATGTTGTCACCCATGGTTTATCTCCAAAATTCCGCCGCCCTCTGTGTTGTAGCACCACCCGGCGTGTCAGTCAACGGGTCTCGCGTGCAACGGGTTGCAATTAAAGATCCAGTTTCCGGCGGATCGGTCCACCATGCGCCACCGTCTTCACGGGGCGGTTCTTACTTGTCACCCGGTGATCTTTGGGAAGGTGAACCTCCGAACAGGGGTTGATGTTCAGCGGCTCACTTAAATTAGGCCGGCGGATGTTGCCACGTGCGGCCATAAGCTCCACAGACGGAACTGAAAGGTCCCCCATACGCCCTTCAGCCCGAGGGGGGAACTCAAAATCTATCCGGCGTAAAGGTCCGGTCCTTGTACGTCCGTCATCTCGATCCGGGATCGATGCAATCGCGTTCTGCATCATCGTCATGAACATGTCGTATGTAATGACCGTGACCCCGTGACGTTCCGCAGCCGCAGCCTTTCTGGTGTCCGTGCGACTTGCCACAAGGTAATGCGTTTGGTTCGAAACAGTAGACTGTACCGCATTTCTTGATTGTCGAATCAAACGCTCCATGTCGGCGCGTGTCCAGGCATCACCCCGATACGTGCATCTTCCAGTGAAAACGAAATTCATGGTTCCCCCTCTTTCTTCAAGACCCGTGGTCTCAAAGCCAACAAAATTACCTGTGAGAACCACCCACCCCCACTGCGCCATATCAGTACCGGTTGAGTGCTCCCGCGATCAGCAAAGCGATTGCCGGCCCGGTGGTCTTGCGGTTCGAATTGTACCCAGCACTTGCGACCCGGTCGCCGTCCGCATCCAGCACCTCGCCGCCCTCGACCCGGTATGGTTTACGCAGAAGCGTTCGGTTCGGAACCGGCGTTTGTTCGGAGATGATGTCCTCTGACAAAGCTTTTTGAGGCAGATCGGGGCCTTCGAACGCTGCACGATCCGCAAGCGTGTCTGGGTGGAACGGATGACCGGCGGGGTAGTCGATGGGGTCATCGCCTTCCGCTTCCACCGGCCCTTCCTCCTTGGTCACCTTGCCCGCCTGGATTTCCTGTTGGCGCTGAAGCTCTTCGTCTTTCATCTTCCGTCTCCGTTTTGCCATGGTATGGTACCCTACCCCATCCGTGATTTTTTGTCAACTACTTGTGGCGACCCTTGATTTTAAAGGTGAAATCATCCGTCACCGCCCCGGCCCCGCCCGTGGGTTCTGGCATATTTATTCGGGCGCTGATTTCGTGTTCGATGTTTCCCTTAGGTACGTTCTTGATCCACACCCGTGAAATGGCCCCGGTGATAAGTTCATGCGTTTTGACCAACGGGCTGGGCACCGTCCACACCACCGATACGATATCAGCCGCCAAGAAATTACGCTTGGCCAGCCAGTCCGTCCAATCCACCTCGTAAAACAGATGGGCGTCCGGGTCTTGGGTGACTATCAGTCTAGCGTCTTGTGTCGCCATGTCAGCATTCCTCGAATTCGTCCGCCGTAAAGGTCGCCTTTCCGGGGTCCTTCAAGAAGGTCACTGTACCAGGGGGGGCGTCGAAATGGAAGCGTCCGGCGCGAGCATCAAATGCTTTGCCAAGGGGAACGCTCGGGAAGACTATCGCCTGCCCGCCAGCGAAGCCCATGTTCATGAGCCACATCAGCATGGCGTGGCTCCCTAGTTGCCCTTGATGGCTATGCCCGTGATGTAAACTGACGAGACCGCCGCACTCAACTGAGCCGTCCAGTTGTCTCCAACGAGGGCTTGGGTGAGTGGGACAGGAAACTTGACAATGGCCCCGCCCCCGTCCGCCGCAAGGTCGATACTGAACCGGATGGTGCCGGCGGTGTCATCCCGGAAGTCAATCCGCACTTCGGTCGCTGACTCATTGGAACACGCCAGAAACAGAAGGTCGTGAAACGTTGAAGCCGCCAAAGCGATAAGGGTCGTCTCGGTCGTGGTAGTAAGCACGATCCTGTTGTGCACGATCAGATCACGAGGTACGAACGGGTAGACAATCTGTCGCCCAAGATCGTCCGCCATGGACCGGGCCATGTCACCATCTGCCACCGCAGTGGGAAGGGTGGTGCGGGCTTCATGACCTACAAGAACGGGAGGATCGTCTACCGGTGCATCGTGGGCCGCTACCCCGTGGACCGGGCGGCCTGCATTACCTGATACGTCGCCCATGGGCTTCCTCTTGAGAGTGAGGCCCCCCGCTTAATTGCGGGGGGCGCTGCCCTAGTCCTAGTCTTCGCTGTACACGGTGCCGTACACGTCGGCCGCTTGACTGTTGTCTTGGTTAGTGATCTGCAACCGGAACCCGTCGAAGCCAGCGTTGGCCGTGAACGCCACCTCGAAGTAGTCACGATGCGGGGGCCGCCAGACGACACTGTCACCGGCCTGCGAAAACAGGGTGGTAAGGACCGTCTCAGCGCCATCATCAACCGACATGACCTCGCACTTGAGCGGAACCGACGCACTGAACTCAGCACCCGCCAGCTTCTTGGTCGCGGCCCCGAAGTCGGCACTGTCCACTTCGAACACGCCACCGGCGGCGGTGTTGGTCGAAGAAGTATGGTCCGCCGCTTCGCCAGCCGGCGTGTCCGACCCGCCGCCAGTAAGAATGTCAACCTGGAGATTGCCTTGGGCATCGACGGCCAGCGGGGTGTAGTCCAGATCAGTGTCCGAGAACGTGGTGGCGTTGGCATCATTTCTGACGCCCCAAATGGCCACGCCGGTATCACCTGTTGCGTGGGCAACATCCTCGGCCTTACCGAGATTAGTGGCTGCGGTGCCTGGAATGACTGACAGCACGTCCACATCTCCAATGTCCACGCCCGTATTGGAGCCGAGAATGACATTGAGTTCGTTGGCCGCTGTAACGTTGGCACTGCGCTCACCGCCGGCCCCGTCACGAATGTTCATGTACATTTCACGAACGGCCGACATACGAACGACACCACCATCATTTTCAGTCAGGTCACTCGGAGTGACATCATCGAAGATACCACCGATTGGAGTGTAGGAATCAGTCGTAGGGGCGAAAACCGCGCTATCAACCTCAGAAGTGCCTCCCCCAGAGCCTTGGGTCTCGACCTTCAGACGACCATTAACATCGGTCTGTAGTGGAGTATAGTCGTTGTCCGCATCTACCATGGCAGTATCGGCGTCGCGCCTCACGGCCAACAGCATGACACCAGTATCAGCAGTAACGTGAGCGGCATCTTCAGCCTTGCCCAGGTTAGTTGGACCAACTCCAGGGATAACAGAGAGAACATCCACATCACCAATGTCGACGCCCGGCTGTGCCGTGGCGATAACATTGAGTTCGAAAGCGGCTGTGACGTTGGCGCTACGCTCACCGCCGGCACCGTCCCGGATATTGGTGTACATCTCACGAACGGCTGACATGCGGACTGCACCACCGTCGCCTTCGACCAGATCGCCAGGGGCGGCGTCGTCAAAGATACCACCGACCGGAGTGTAGCTGTCCGTCGCCACGGTAAACGGATCACTATCAGTCGCGCTCGTACCGGAACCACCGGCCACCTGCTCGACCCACAACGCACCGTTTGCGTTCACGCGAAGCTGGGTATAGTCGTCATCGACAGAGCCAAGGGCCGACAGAACTGCGTCTTGAACGGCCATCGTCGCCACGCCTACATCGCCAGCCGCAATGGCTACATTCTCAGCTTTGCCGAGGAAAAGATTACCCACGCCGGGGGTGATCGACGTAGTGATCGCGCGGATGTCTCCGATCTCGTTCGTTCCCGTGGGGAGAGGGGCCACGATGTCAACTTGAAGTTCTGAGCCGACAAGGGCTGCATCCAGTGCATCGTCATGCGTCCACAGAGCACCGTTTGCATCCGTGCGAAGTTGCACGTAGTCGTTTGCCGCTTCGGACAAAGCAGCCAGCGCGTCATCTCTGACAGCCAGAATGGCTACGCCGACGTCCGCAGCCCCCCGAATGTCGTCTACCGCTTTACCGAGGTTGGTTACCCCAACTCCAGGGATTATGGAAGTGACGTCGACGTCACCGATGTCGACACCGGTGTTTGCCGCCAGGATAACTTGAAGATTACCGGAGGCGTCAACCGCTACCTCATTGGCATCGGTCGTTGGGTCAACGATCTTAACTGCTTGTTTTTGCGCTACATCGGCCATCTGTCTATTCCTCGGTTTCAGATGTCCGGTCTTGCTCTCCCACGTCGTCGTCGGGGGGTGCTTCGCCGTGTGTTTCGACCATCAACGCCAACTTACTTTCGTGGTCCGCTATGGCCTCAAGATCCGCCGCGATGTTGTCTTCGGCCTTCCGTGCCTCAGACTCATGTTGCATCTTGTCGAATTTGTGTCGCTCCAAGTTGTGCTTCAACGAAGCCACCCCAACCCGCAACCTTTGCGTCTCCACGTGGTAATCTGCCACGGCGTCTGACATGTGTCAAGCCTCCATTTACGGACTGCCGGCGGGGATGGTCCCCCCGGCTGAGTCTACCTGTACCAATTTTTCGAACACTTCACCCGTTGTCATATCAAAGGTGAATTCTTCGGGAAGCTCATACTTCCCCCGGAACGTAGCCCACGTGGCTTGTACCGATGTCCTCATCATGACCGCCGAAGCTGCCGAGTCTCGTGCAAGCCTGTCCTGAGTGGTAACGGTCGCAAGTTCCGTGTCCGTTAGTTTCACCAGAAGTTTGCCCCTGCCTTTGCTCACGTTGTCACCTTTATTCCGCCCGAACATTCTCTATTCCTCATCGTAAAAGAAGGTACCATATACATCAGCGGCTTGAGTCGTGTCAAGATTGGTCACAGTCAAACGAAACCCATCCAGACCCACCGTGACGCTTTCGGATTGAGTCACGAAACGTTTGGACGGAAGCATAATCAACTCAGCCTCCCCCAGACCCAAGAACACGGTCATACGAACCGCACTTTCGACCCCATTCAAAACTGTTTTTAGTTCGACTTTCAACGGCACCGACGACGACGCCAAGAACCCAACAAGCTTCCCGGTCAGACCGGACGAGATTTGGGCACTGTCCAAGTCCGTTGATCCAGCCGACGCAAGTGCCGCGCTCGTCGCATGGGACATGGTGGGGGAAGACATTCCGGGGATGACCGGAAACGGATTCCCTTTGTGGATGTCACCTCCACCCTCAAGCGATCCGTCCGGCCCGATGACCGGTTTTTGGCGCTGGTACTTGGTGCCAGAAATATCATCCGTGGCAATAGTGTCGCCGCCGGTACCCGGATTAAGTTCTGTGTTGTCGACCATGCAGAAGGCTCCAGTTTGCAACGCGTTGCAACGGCCCCCCGGCTGTTGTTCATCGGCGCATATTACGCGCTGATCACTTTTGCGTCAAGGACCTACCGACCCACACCCACCAGCATCAATCCGTTTGGAAGAAATGCTGGGGCGGCCCCTATATCGATGCTGTTGTACTTTATCGTGGTGCCGTCCAGCCAGACATAATCAAGATTGGTCCCCAATATTGCGCAGGAGATACGGTTACAAGTTACAGCATCCTGATCCTCAACATCAGTGGTGCCACCATTTTCTACGTCGTCGTCGTGGTAGATGTCTTGGTCTGCGTCATTGGCGTATAGAAGATGGACGTTTGTGCCGTCTACCGCGAGACAAGCAACAACATAGGGGATAGCAGACGCTCCATTACCCTTTACTGTGTTATCCCCAACACCAAGGTGAAAACTTACTGCGGGGTCTGCCCCGCTTGGAAAATGAGCTACACTGATAGTGTTTGGGCTATCTATATAAGGAATATATAGAGTATCTTCAGAATCTATAATCCCCGGCCCCATCCGCAGATCAGCAGCATCTATTGTAGTATCTAAATTTTTATCCGTTCCCAATACATCCGCAGAACTTATTGATACCATTCTCATTTGGCTACCGATTGTATAAATGAAAGTAATACGATCAGAAGAGCCTGGACCAATAGTTATTGGATTCCAAGCACTGTTCGCTACCGACGCTACGCTACCCCACGTTGTCCCCGTTCTGATAATATAAAATACATCGTCATCACCACCTGTATCGTCATGCCCTGTGAACTCAACAAGGACATCTCCGTCGCTTCGAACCGCAAACGAGCAGCCATGAATGGTTGGGGCACTATCAAAATTGGCATGGTCTCCAATCTCAGCCACATGCTCATTCTTCGTCGTCCAGGCATCCGTGCCGGGATCGAAGACGTGGAGACGAACTCGTCCGTCGTCTTCTTGTTGGGTGGCGACGTAGATATCAGACGAATGCTCAACTGCCCAAAGGGATTTAACCTTGCCACCACCCGTCCCTATGCGCACTGACCCATCTTGCTCCGACCAATTACCATCAGTCGTAGGCGATGACGTCGCCTTGAGCATAACGATATCGTAGCCATTGTGGGCGAGGAGTGGAGTGTAGAAGGCCATGTTCTAGATCTCGAACGGGCCGACGAAGTAGTTCTGGTCGGGATACTCTAGGTCGGAATCAGACAGGGCTGTGATAGCTGGTGCGGCTGGTACGGTGAGGATCATACACCACATCTCAGCTACGTCCATATCCTGACCTCCACCATCTTTGCGGAACCCAACGGCAGCGTGCTCAGTAAGTGATGGTAAAGTCGCCGCCGTCTCAGTAAGAAATTCAAAGTTCGCGTATCCGGTGCCAATATCCAGATCCGCAGATACTTCCAGGTCACTCGACACCAACGTACCCCCATTTGCATCATTGCCTATGATCCCGAATTGCGCCGTAGTACCCCCACCACTTCGGGCCATACGCCATATACCCTTCATTGCTTTAATCGTCACGCCGAGAAATCGGTCATCGCTGTTGGGACCGAGTTTGTCACCCGAACCATCCGCGAACGACACGCCGTCGTTGGTGGAACCAGACCCCGTATAAGATGGAGCCGCAGTCTGGGACTGTTCGTTCAGGGGCGTCTCGCTAGCAAGATCCCAAGTCCCCTCATCCAAGTCGGTGTCACTCAGAACACTATTGCTGCTGTCCGGTGTCGCGGAGGCCCCCACCGCGCCCTGCTTCATGTAGACTTCAACGGGGCCGAGGCGGTCAGAGGCGGCGGTGGCCCCGGAAAGAATATATACATCATCGAAAATATGACCAGCAGGACTTCCTGAACCCGCGTCACCAAACATTTGTAAACTCGACGCCGAACCTCCGAATGCATTTCCGTCTGTAAAGTCGGCAGAAGAACCACTATCTATCGATACTCCATCAACGAACCATTCCCAATCACCAGAAGCGGAATTTAAATCTGCATAAACTTCAAAATAATGATTTTCATCAGCCGCCAGTACCACTGTGGTACTTATTTCAATAGCCACAGCATTCTGTAAAGTAAAAGTACCATCGGTTTCCTTGTCGATCGCCAAAATAACCCCGGCGCTATCATCAAGAACTCTAATTGATGGAACACTTGATGAATTCTCACCGAGTTTATTAAACTTAAATCCGAAAATATATTTTACTCCAGCGTCACTAACACCACCAACCACCCAAGGAAGACTAAACGCTTGAGAACTAATACAAAGCAGCGCGCTCCCACCCGTAGGAATACTGACGGGATCATATGTTGGTGTTCCGGTTAGTGCACTTGACTCCTCAGCACCTTGAGTCTCAAAACCAGTGAAATTATTAACTGTCAACACCATCTCAACGCCTCGCTACGCGGATCGAAACAACATACTCTGTCCCATCCCAAGTCACCGTAATGATGTCCTCATTAAAGACGAGAAAGCGATCTGGCCCCTCTCTCTCATACCTCATCACCTCCCCGAACTGAGCAGTCATCTGGTTCTTATTGAAACTAAGAGTTTCCTCGTCGACCATGTCGGGATCATCGACATGTTTCCAAACCTCTATGTCTCGTTGCAGAAGCCCGCCCAGCACGGCTGCAATCTTCTGCCGTTCCGCATCTGTCCCATCATCGGGGATCAGAGTTTCAAGAACCGTCCGTACAGAGTTGCCCCTCACTTGACGTGGATCAATCTCGATCTGATCGATACTGACGCTGATAAGCCGAACACCAACCATTACTGGATAAGCTCCCCTTCAGGGGTGTGGGTACGACGGGCTGTGCGGACGGTGACGTTGAACTGGGTCCCATCCCACGCGACAGTTATAACATCACAACGAAATATGAGGTACAGATCCAAAGCAAGATCGTGTTGATGTACGCCGTCAGAATCTCCCACGTAAAAGTTTTCACGATGAGGGGGGTCAAACCTCGTCTCCTCGTCCGACACCATTGAGGTATGACGTAATCTAGTCTCCATAATTCCTTGGAACAGCGCCGTCAGTTGCCTCGCCCAACTGTTACGGTTATTGGTACGTAAGTCCGCAAAATCAACGCACCTCGTCCCAGCCCCACGGCTCATACACATTTCAGTGTCTGTGATGCGGTTTACCGAAACACACACCGCCAAAGCGGGGGACACGGTCATCAAGGCCGTGATAAAATATAGGATGAAACGCATGACGGAAACTCTCCATTGATTTCAACGGAGAAACTACACTCAGTCAGAATACCATGTCAAGCGTCATCCGACGTATCATTTACCAAACCGTTACTCGAACTTGTCCGTTTCCACCAGCTCCACTATCTCCGTCTTCAGAACCACCACCCCCACCACCGGGTTGAGTACCTGCTGTTGCTGCTGTTGAATCTATGGAACCAGCACCACCATTGCCTCCATTAATAGACGTTCCTCCTGCTCCACCGGCTCCAGAAGTTGTACCACCTCCACCTCCGCCACCTCCGCCATTAATAGATGTTCCTCCCGCTCCACCTGTGTCACCAGTGGAACCACCACCACCCC
>SDBV01008051.1_pt1 | contig 14272 bp, 15 predicted proteins | sample 2277081 | NCBI WGS metagenome assembly SDBV01 (sample SAMN10402039, study PRJNA504765) | marine sediment metagenome | isolation source: marine sediment core GS10_PC15, 223 cmbsf | place: Arctic Ocean: Southern Knipovich Ridge | collected 2010
AACCTCGACAAGCTGACTGGTGTCTAAATGGCTGTATATGGTCTTTATCCGATTGAGCGTCAAAGAGTCGCCTGAACCACACGCTTTGTAATCGTATCCGCACATGATACAGCCCGAATTGCATTCGTCTATCATCATCAGGTTAAGAGATGACGGTCCAAATATCAGTTTCTTGTCTCCGCATCGTGATGCTATGGCTATTTTGGCTTCAACTTTTTTCAGTTGAACAACCGATTTTCCTCTGGCAATAAACTCCTTCAAATTCATCGATGATATTTTTTTCTGTGCATCAAATGTTGATCAAATGTTGATCTAACTATGCAAATTTAATTTTATCCTATACAAGTAGTGCCATATTATGCTAGTCCAAAAAATGGCGATCTCTTGTCTCGAAGGCGTATACCCTTTTCTTAGTTTGGAAATTTTGCAAAAATTCCATATCCATGGTCCAAGAGGGGTTGAATTTGCACATAATCTAAACCATATCATTCCGATCGCTGTCGCCATTGCATGATTTTCATAAACCCCTTTGAGCCTATTCGTATATTGAAGATACAGTAACCACGCATGAGCACGCCTCATATCATTACGCGTAAAAAGTCTTTTTCCCCTTCCTACTGCATGATGGAAAGATAATTCTTCCTGGCTGGGTGATACATCCAGTGTTTGGAGTTGTCTTCGAAGCACGTTTTCCGTCTGATGCCTCATAATTTCCTCAAACTTGCCAGTGACACTCTCTTTATGAATTCTCATCATTAACAAAAGTTCGGGCAAATTATCTAAAAGGAAGACTCCTCTACATCTACACCATAATTCGTAGTCTTCCGTCCTGTTAAATTGTGGATCATACCTTAGCTCATTCTCAATAATAAATTGTCGTCTTAGTATCGCTGTTGGATGGGAAATGGGATTGTCAAACACCATAAAAGCATCGACAACTGATGGTCCGATAGGCCTACGGTTTATTACCGGCAATTGGCTGCCAAAAAGGCGAGTAAATGTGCCTGAAATCCCAATGGATGGGTTGCTATCCATGAATTTGACTTGGCGTTCAATGCGCATCGGCCGGCTGATATCATCAGAATCCATACGTACGATATATTCACCTTTCGCCATTTTCAAACCACGATTCAATGTATTGGCTACACCAATATTTCGTTCATTGTGGATATAATTGATCCTTTTATCACTAAAACTGAGAATAACCTCATCTGTGCTGTCGGTAGAACCATCATCAATAATCAAGAATTCAAAATCACTAAATGTTTGTCTGAGAATACTTTTTATCGATCTTGCGACATGATGTTCACAATTATACACCGGCATGAGCACCGTTACGCGCGGTTTGGCCGGATTGCTTGAGAAGAAACGGCTCATTTCATGTTACTCATTAAACGTTTTTTCAGAAGACGTTGAAACACCCCTTCATGCGCTTTAATCCAATCTCGAACATCGAAATGCTCCACGGCCCGCTTTCTTGCAGCATTGCCGTATTGACCAAGGTTTTCCAAAACTCGGCAGACCGCCTCGGAAAGCACTTTTGGATTTGGGGGATGATCCATCTCCCAATCAAGAGGAGCCTCAACCCCGACCCCCGCATCCTGGCCGACCAGCTCCGGCACACCCCCGCTTGCAGAGTATATCAAGGGCAAGCCGCATGCCATGGCTTCCACCGCCAACCGTGGGCATGGATCATTGTATTTTGTGTGAAGAAGCACGTTGTGGGATTGAAACAATTCCACAGCCTCCTTTTGGGAGTAAGGTCCCTTCAATACGATATTCTTGCCGACACCCAGAGATTCGGCAAAACATCTCGTTTCGCTAACACATTCCTGGTTTGACTTTTTCCAAGAATAACGACCGGCAATTGTTAATACCGCTTGGGGGATGCAAGTCAAAAGATACGCCATCATCTCAATCGCACTTTTTACGCGGTAAAAATGCTGATGGCTTCCAGCAAGAAGGATTCGCATTCCACTGGGCTTTTCAGTATGAGGAACAAAAACCCGGGTATCAACCGGGTTGTATAGAATTTTCCACGGAACCTGGCATGTACCAAGAAATTTGTCGGCGCTCAACTTGCAAAAATTGCTCTGGTAAAAAACAAAGTCAGCATTCCTCAGAAGATAACGCATCGACTTGTTCAGTCGTTCCCAACCAGGTCCATGCCACCCGGCATAAGCGACCCCATTTTGATTGAGCACAAAAAGAGCACCCCTTCTTTTGGCCTCTCGGACCATGACGGGCGCGTAAACCGGCATGGCGCTGTTTACAAGATAAAGTAGGTTGGCATCACGGACGGTATTGGGAAAAGCATCGGTTAAATCCTGTAACTTAATGATTGCCCCCCCGGAATTTTCTGAGCGGCTTGGAATCCGCTCGTACCCAAAAAAAACACGCGCTTCATTAAATCCCTTTTTCCGGACAGCTCTCCACCGCTGCTTTTCTTTTGCCACCCTCTCGGTGAAAAGCCACGCAAGATGCAGAAAAGACTTAAATCTGTCCAAATAATTCACGCCGCTGCCAAAACCTCACGGATAAACTCGGTGTGGGCCAAAGTGACGACAGTCACAGCGTAATAATTTCGTACGACGGTGCTGGCAGCTCCCTGCTCCTCCTTCCAATCAAGCTTACCGGAGAGCATCTCTTCTAACCTTGTCTGCCAGGCTTCTTCATCTCGGCCTATCCTCGTTTCCCAACACCACCTGATCTATTAACGATATCCTCGTAGCTGGGTTGGGTGACGAACCATGCCAACGGGATCTTTCCCTTCTTTGGACGATAAAGCTATTTCCCCAATAAAGTGCCGTCGCAGCAAAGGCCTTCAATCGATCTGAAAAACTACTCATTAAATCCATCTGTTCTTTTTTGCGCAAACCGAGCTTGCACCAATCATTTTTGTCCTACACACGGCCCAACAGATTGTTCTGCATTTCTCCAATTCCCGAAAACTGGTCGAAGAACCTTTGATAAAAAACCTAATGTCTTTTCACGTTCGGTCAACCCGGCAGGGGTATCGAGTCCATGGGCATCTGACTTGATATAGTCAAAAAAGAACAAACCATCAGCGTTCAACCGATCGAACAGATAACGCGCGATATGCAATGGTTTGTGAAGGTGCTCGAACACCTCCTGCACAATAATCAAATCGAAAGAACCACTGACATTTTCCAAGGGCGCATCGAACAGGTCCTCTGTGATGACACACGTCCTGGCCTCCAGATCCTCTGCATAGATATGCCGCGCACAGTGAAAGGGATACGATGGAATATCAGCCAAAACCCATTGGCAATCGATATGATTATAAAATCTCTGCCACGTGCGGTACATGGGGGCCAATGAACAGCCGAATTCGAGAATCCGCATGGCAGGTCGAAGAAACCGTGAGAGTTCAGGAAAACGATTCGGATTCAGTGCTTGTCTATAAACAAAAGCAAGGGTCGAATACAGATTGACTGGGGCTTGATAGTTGGAAACATGGCGTGAGGGATCAGACCAGCCTTTTGGCTCATAGGCATGAAACCGCTTGCGGTAATCATAGAGTACCATGAAAAATTCAGCCAAAGCCAGGGGACGTCCCCCAAGACAGCCAGACCAGTATTCATGGAATTCATGAAACCAACCGCTTATAATCCCCGTGTTTACTATGGCATCATGACACCCCAGCCGTTTGAGCAAAACATGTAAAATCCAGTCTGACTTGTTTACAAAAGCGCTCCGCCGCACTGAACGCTTGGGCACGGACTTCAGCCATTCTGTTTGCAGCAGAAATGACGCCGGTAAGTCCAGATGTATATTGTCCAAAAAGTTGCCCTCGGGAATATGCACGGCTTTTGGGGCTCGAGGTATACGGTTCGCTTTTTGGCGTGAAATCATTTTTGGATCATATTTCTATGAGTTTAAATTGCAAAATTTCGCCAAGGTACATCACTGACTAAGCATTCGTGGTATTTGAAATAACCTCAGCCCAGATATCACCCCATCGGATTTCCATGTAATGGATCACCATCCCGGCAGCCTGCATTTCCTCGGCAAAGGACTCCATGGTGTATTCCAGTCGATGGTCGGGATCGGCATATGCAAAAAGGCCAAGACAACGCTTTAAGGCCGCGTGATAATGCCGGTCAAAGGTCGGCACTCGGATGAGATATGTTTTGGGTTGGTACTTACTTTGAAGTTTTTTTAGCAACCCTATGCGGTCATCAACATGTTCCAGAACACTGGACAAAACCACAAAGTCGATCTTTTCTCTGGGCAGTTCGGCTGTTGCGTCGCCGGCAACAAAGCGTAAACGCGGGTGCTGGAAACGCTCCGTAGCAAACCGGACATGGTCTTTGTTGGTGTCCATGCCAATGACCTCGGCCTGGGAATGAACGGCCAGGGCATGGGCTATAAGCCCCAATTCCGCTTCCCACATCCAAGACACTCGATCCTAGGGGTATACGGTCCGTGAAAAACGAATGATTAGAGAGCGGAACTGCATCACGGCACAAACCCCTGAAAAAACTTGTCCCAGATAGGCATCTGCGACTCATAGGTATTTTCTTGGGCCGTAACCAATCCTGCAGCCACAACCCGTTCTCTCTCTTCAGGATGGTTGATACAGTGGACCGCCCAGGCAGCCAAGTCCTCGGCATCTCCCACCTCGACCATCCAGCCGTTCTGACCGTGGCGAACCAAGTCCCCGGCCTGACCGACACAGGTGGTCACCAAGGGAACGCCGCTTGCCATGCTCTCCAAAACGGACTTGGGCCCGCCCTCTTCCCGAGAGGCGACGATATAGACATCCAGACAATGATATAAGGATGCGATGTCTGGGTAGTGCTTCAAAAAGCGATGCTGATACGGCACGCCAAGCTTTTTCAGTCCATCCTTGACAAAACCCCGCGCTGGGCCGCTGAGGAGCACAAACAAATTGGGAATGCGTTTCTTGAGAATGGCCACGGCTTGAAGAAACACCTCAGGTCCTTTCGGCCATTTCGGCTCCATGCCGTCTTCCCAACCCACCCCATCCTTCTGGAACGAGCCCACAACCACTGCATCCTCTGGTACCTGATGTTCTTTTCTAGCCCGTCTTTTCATTTCTTCTGTCTGCGAGGTGAAATAGGCAAGGTTGATGCCAATGGGTATGAGAAAAACCTTTTCCGGCGCAATGCCTGAACTTAAAACCACATCGCGCATGGCCTTATGAGAAACCTGAAGCCGCCAGATATGGTTATGATATTTTTGCAAATTCTCAAAACAGATATCGAATTCCGGAATGCCTTGGCCCGGCTTTCCATGAAAATATGCAGCTGCATATCGGCAATCACGCTGAAACCACTCCTCTTTCAATAACAAATCAAAATGACTTCCGAAAAATACACATTGTTTATCCGTGAAAGGCAACAACCATTGGTGAGCCGTTCGTTTGCCCAGACGTCGTGCTATTGCTCTAATTTCACGCATTTCCCTGAAAATAACCCAAAAGGTAATATCACTAGCCAGGAATAATCTGCTGTAAGGTCGCCAAAGCTCGGTCGTTCTTGCAACAACACGTCTTGCTACTTGCTTAAAAATTCCATAAGCTTCTTGCCAATGATTATTCATGAGGCTGGCCAAGGGGAGGGAAGTGGATACACGACACCTTTCGGGTCTCCGAACAAGTCAGGAACGAACCGTATTTCTTGAAGTTTCGGTGGTACATGCCCCATTTGGCCGACAAGTATTTCTTGCTATTCCAAATACTCATAACGTTCTCTGTATTCAAATCACCTGAATTCGCATCCATGGGTATTTCCTTTCCTTCGAATTGGGCTTCGGGGGAACTCGGTCGCCCCACGGGTCCCCTCCTTTCCCCCCAGCCCCTCTATTATACCCTGTAGCGCAATTCAATACGATTTTTGGGACATAAATTAAGAAGCAGGGCTGTATTATACAACTTTGTTTTAATAAGGCTTCTTTATTGAGATAAATAACTGTGAGCCAAAATAGCGAAGAAAAGGTATTCTTGACTTGATCTCTTGCCAAATAAAGAATGTTTTAGCTCCAAATTTTTGGAAAATTGAATCATAGAGCGTTCCTCCAGTATATCTCCGGAACTCAATATATAGCGGAAGACTATATTTTTCGATAAGCACATCAAAAAATAATGGATGAAAATAACCGTGAGGGACTAAAACTTTATGGTCAATACCATTAGGGTCTTGAAAAGTATGCTCTTCGTGGTGAGGAAAAAACATTGGCTCACACCCATAAATGTTATATAATCCTCCTATATACATGAAGAGTCCAAGAAATGCATTCTTGAAAAAATGTTTTGTATTGCCTGTTTGTAGAAATAGAGAAGCTTCAGTGCCGATCATTAAGCGGCCACCAGGCGCAAGTTTACGCGTGCAAGTAAAAAGGGCTTGCGAGGGATTAGGAAGGTGTTCAAATACCTGAGTAGCCAAGATAAGATCAAGGGAGGCATCCGCAAATTTGTTTAGCAAACAAATGTCGTCGACGATCCATTTCAATTTTTTATCTGGATAAACCTCACGCATCCGTTCGATAGAGTAGGTTGATACATCAATGCCAATGTATTCCACCTTAGTAGTATCAAATATCTTTGGATAAGGCGTTCCACAACATCCTATATCAAGAACTCGAAGCACAGGCGGAACATTTGAAATGAGATGTTTGATATAGTATAAGTCCTTATAGTGATAGCTCCGGAAATCATTGAACGATTCAAGACGACGGGCAATATCTTGCGAACGAGAAACATAATCATAAAATTCGTTGTATGTTTTGTCTATTCTATCAATTTTTAGGGGGTAGGGTTTCATATTCTCTGGACTATCAAGGCAGATTCAGTGCCTTTTCACAATTGGTATTTTTTACTTACGACCTTCTTGTCTGGTTAAGTTCCGTCTATCCCAAATAGAAGAACGTTTTTAGTTTAACCTTGTATTATTGAGGGCTCTGCATAACTCCCGCTGAACTAAGCGCTTCGTGCAGTTAACCCTATAGTTTCATAAAAACATGACAAGGGGTTGGTAAAAACAATAAGAGTAAGGGGTTAGACCTATTTGGATTAGATTTCTGGAAGCGATCATAGGTGATATCAAAAAATATTGCAGAATTTGTCATATTTTTTACCCTGTGGGAAAGTCGATGAAACCGCATCTCCCACGTTGCCAAGGGTTCGCGGTAACCTACTACAGCTTCATCCTCGGACGCCTTGGACTTGCGGCATCCTCAACTTTTGCAACGCTAGGGTTAATTTCAAATTCATTCAAGATTCAATTTATATTTTCGATCATCATGAAAGGGGTGTGTTCCGGGTCTGCCATGAAAATAGGCGGTGGCAAAGCGGCAGTCGCGTTGAAACCACTCCTCTTTCAATAACAAATCAAAATGACTCCCGAAAAATACACATTGGTTGTTGCAATAAGGAAATAATGCTGCTTTTTCTGTAAGAATGCTTAAACTCTGGCAGATGGACTTCAATTCTTTCATATCCTGAGCAATTGACCACAGTGGAGTGTCAGATGATAAAAAAAGTCTAGAAAAAGGCTTCCACCTTTTAGCATATTTGCCAATTAAGGATTTTGCAAATTGCTTTGTAATATTTTTAACCATATAAAATAATGCTGTGCTATTTTTTCTTTAAAACTAATCCATTTTGGAGGCCATAAAGATGCGATCCATCAGGAATTTTTTTTCTTGAAACTATTTCATCCAAACACAATAATCCAATATTTCTTGAAAATTTTTTAGCATAGTCAATTGAAACGATTAGATTTATGTCGTTAATTGGGGCTTCCTTTTCCCTGTAACCTTTCCATAGAACAAATTTTTCAAATAACCTGTCAAGATAGTATAAAAATCGGCTTCCCTTTCCGTTAGAAAAATATGAAAACCGAGCAAAATAAAGGACAGCGATTCCACCTTTTTTTAAAACTCTATAAACTTCGCCGATATAGGATTCAAAAAATATTATTTTTTCTATGTGTTGAAACACAATAAACGAATAGACGGCATCGCTTTCAATTGGAATACTTTTTCCATCGCATTGCATTAACGTAAAATTTCTGCAACCTCTTTTTCGTAATTCCTTCTCGACGATATCACTATTTGCATGAACATCTATTCCTATAGCATTCTTAAAGGATCTACTGGCAGCACTTAACATACGTCAGCCACCGTATCCGATTTCCAGAATGTATTTTTCCTCAGGATTTGATATATATCTGCAAATTGGGATAGCAATGTAGGCAAAAAAATCCCATTGTCCTCTTATAAAAGAGGATTCAGCATCGAAAGCCGAATCGAACCAAGTAAAAAATGAATCTTTGCTTTTCCTTGAAGCTTTTTGTATTTCTTCTACAAATCCAACTTTATGACTTCGCTTTTCAATTCTCGGTTCATTTACCATCGCAAGTTACCATTTCAATTCTTTTAATTTTCTCTTAAATTTTGAATATATTTCCCATTAGTTCTCCCCAAAAGTAGCTTTTTGTCTTCTCTTTATCACTCGGCCAAATATTGTTATTAAAGGCCAATCCAGGTGATGATATTTTAAACTCTGGTTCTTCATAACAAGGAAAAACATTTCTATATTTATCAGGCTTACATGAAGCAATATGAAAAAGGTATACATTCATAAAAGGCGTATCGTTATTCCATGAGCAATAAACAGTCTTAAACTCTCGCTTTTCGAATAGTTCTTTAAGTGAGAAAGGAGTGTATCGCCAATAATCTTTGAATTCGTCCTCCTTCCAATGGAGGCATTGCATAAATGGTACAATTGTGATTATACTATCTCTTGATAGCTTACAAAGGTTGTCGATAACAATATCTACTGGAAAAATATGTTCGATGACGGTATGCGTAAATACCAAATCGTAAATGCCTAAATTGTTGGAATAAGGGACTGATAAATCCAGTTCTTTCTCATTAATATATCCCGATGAACCAAATTCTGAACCGAAATTCGTTACCGTGTAGGATTTCGAATTAGGGAAGTAGTCTTTATACCTGTTCCCATTTTTATCTAAGTCTTTCCATCCGCTTACATTGAGTATATCACCTTGATAAATTTTACCATTTTTTTTTAGTTCACCATTTGACCATTTTCTCACATCCCATTGCGTATGTGCCTGTAAGAGAAATCCGCATGCGAATTGTAGCATACGAGTGCACAGGAATGATAATACCTTATTTTGATACCTAATCATAACTTTTCCCTATTCCAAGATATACAATCAAGCTAGTTGTCACATTCTTTGCAAATATCAACATGATATCTCCCACCATTTTTTGATAATATTTTTTGATATTTTTTCATTCTTCTACTAAACCATAATCTCAACAATGGTTCATCGTTAACATGCCCAATAATATGTTTTCCATAATAATCATTACAGCATAGAATTACATTCCCTTCCCAGTTAACAACCATTTGAGTCACTGGACGCAAGCATGGATTAGTATTCTCTTTTGGTTTATCAACATTATTCAATATACCTGCTTTGTTTTTCTTAACGATATCAGAAAAATTTCTCACAGTCACATATTGGCTGTATTTATTTTCTAGCTCTTTAAGCTCATTCTTTTCAAAGCCATCATAGTTTGTAATCAAAATTGAATCCATACCAGATTCAATTAATTTTTCTAGTGTCGATTCGTTTAAAAAGTCACCATTTGACATTACAACAAACTCTGAATCCGGACATTTATCTTTTGCGTAAGTGATCAATTCAAAAATTCGTTTGTCCATTAGAGGTTCACCGTATAGATGTGGAGAAATTCTTCCCGAATAGTTAGTCTCTGAAAGTTGATCTATAATTGTTTTCCATATTGAAAATGGCATTTTACCCTTTTGCCTTTTTGGATATTGATCATTATTCGGGCAAAAACGACAGTTGCGATTGCATAAAGAAAAGGCTTCGATGCATATCGATTTGAACAATCCTTTAACTTCAAATTGATAATACTTTCTAATATTAGCTAATTTTGTACTCAAATTCATAAGATATCCAATCTCATATTGTTCAAATTTAATGTAAAATTGACTGATTTAATGTAAAATTGACTGAAAAAGCTGATTCCACTTTTGCATTATAATGTTATCTAAAAACTTGGAATTGAAAATTGAATTTGAGGTAATATTAGATTGCTCAAATTCTCTCTTGGTCCAAGACAATATCTTCATCATAGCATTAGCAATAGAAATAGAATCGTTAGAATTTACAATATAGCCATTTTTTCCTTCAATCACACCTTCTTTTACACCACCTGCATTCGTGCATATAATCGGAATTGTATGCTTTACGGCGTCCACCATCGTCCTATGCAAACCTTCTTGACATCGACCTGGTACAATAAGAGCGATGGAATTTTTTAAAAGCCTAATCAGCAGAGGCTGGTTGACCGGTTTGGAATCGATGCATATCTCCGGTTTTTTATTGAGAATCAAATTTCCTTTGCCAACAAAAAGAGTTTTAAAACCAGGGTATTTTTCAGATACGATTTCACCCGCTATTTCACCAATATCAGTTCCTTTACCGTATGATTTCTTACCTGCAACCAAAAAGTAGTTTTTTCTTTGTAGCCCCAAGGAACTAGCATATTTATCGAACGCATGTTCATCTGCGCATTCAATTTCTGTGTGGAAATTAGGGATTACCAACATATTTTGTTTTATATTTTTTACATTTCTTAATAAGAGATTTTTCAAAGTTTCGCTAATAGCAACAATTATTTTTAAGTTCTTGATGCCATTTAATCGCAATGATCTTCTTTGAATTCCACGCATAATGCCATTGAAAAGAACCCCTGGAACAGGTCTTAGACCGCTAACTCCTCTGTCTCTTTGAAATCGTAGCATACATTTTGAAGCACCCAATATGCCTCTACAAGCCACAGCCTTCTCTCCTGGTTTCGATTCAATACAAGATCCGATTTCACAAATTACATGAGAATCTCTAATGATGCCTATCGTCGGCGATCCTGTTAATTTACCTATCCTGGCGACAGGAATGTAGCATGCCGTATTGTTTGCAATTAAAATAAGACTATCACTTTTTCGGCGTTTATCGATTCATACTTTGCAAAGACGATTTCGATATGAATTCGACCATATATATAAAGATGTATCAATTGTATGCCCTTGCCTTATTGACAGTGGCGATTCAATAAAATCAATTATACATCCGCTTGATTCTGTTTGATAAGTCTTTCCATTAAAACTATTTGTAACAACATTTACTTTAATATCCCTATCTATAAATCGCCTGCACATTTGTTCAAGCGAATGCTCCGCTCCGCCTGGAGAATATGGCGGGAAATACGGGTTTGCGATGACGACCCTCAAACGTCTCCTTTTGCTGACAGCCCGTGCCAACCGGCCGGAGAGCCGGTTGCGCACAAATGTCGGACGGCGTCCAAGAAGATGTCTGCGTTAGCACGACCTCGATAACCTAGATAGGTTTCGAAGTAGGCATCGCGCGCCTTGTGCCGCATGGCGAAGTCCTCAAGGTCGCACGTGATGAGTTCCTTGAGAATTCGCTCAGTGCTCAGAAGGGACACGACTCCGGGGTAGTGGAAAAAGCCCCCCTCGCGTGCAAACCGCCGGTAGAACGGTTCGCCGGTTTCCCCGAAACTCCGATAATCCACAAGCCCCGCAACGTCCAGGGCCACGTAGGGCACTGAACAGCCGATAGCCTCGCGGACGCTGAAACTGAAGAATCCAAAGCAGAGGGAGGAAATGCTCATCGCTTCCATCACCGTGTGCGGGAAGTACGCCTCGTCGAAGATCACTCGGTCCGCAACACGCGCCTCTGCCGGCCAGAGCGGATCACGATGCCGACCCTTGATCACAAGCAATGCGTTGTTCCGGTCACAGAAAGCGCGAATGGCACGTGTCACGTGGCCCAGGTTTGGTTCGAAGTATCTGTTCAACCATTCTCGCCAATCGCGACGGTAACGACGCAGCGCGACAAGGCGGCTGCGTGCTGTCGTGGCAGGAAACATCGCCAAACGCAGATTGACGGCGCTGGTATCGACCCAGTTGAGATACAGCACGACGGGCTTACCGGCGGGGATGTCCCACTTCTTCCGAACAGCGGCGGAATCAATGGAGGAGAACTGGTCGAATTGCGGCCATCCCACAGCCAATGCCTTCCTGCGAATGATGGATTCTATTTCTGCGCCGTATGGAATCCGTGGCACCTCCTTCATCACACGAATCGCCTCCTCAAACCAGTATGGCTTGGTTACAGCGAACAGGTCCGTCTGCTTCACCTCCTCCTCATCGGTGAAATGATACGACCAATCCATATTGCCCTCAAGGCAGACGAAGTAGGGCCTGTTCGGCGGCGCAGGAAGCCCTCGGTTCCGGCAGTCCAGAAGGGGAATGATATCCACGACCACATCGACGCCATTCTCCCTCATTAGATCGAAAAAACCGTCACGGCCATGGAATTGTCGCACCGTAACATGGCCGGCGAAAACCGAGGGCAGGCGCGCGAGAGTCGGCTGGTCCTGATGGCGGTTGTCGCACGGCAGCGAGATATCGTGCCAGCACTCCACACGCCAGCCTTGACGCAGAGCGGCATGTATGGCCGCGCCAAGCAGCCGGTACCAGTTCATGCGAGTAATAACGAATGCAATCGAAGGGAACGGTCCGCGATCCGAATTTTCATACGGCTGCTGATCCACAGTGTCTCCGCCGGGGTTCAAACAAGGTCCGGATTGGCCATATACACTTCGGCCAGAAGAAAGTCTTTCAGTGTGTCGATATCCAGGCCGACGCGGGAATCGGTCTTCAGTGCGTATGTCAGCGGTGTCAAGAGCGTTCCTTCTTTCTTGAAATAGTCCCACTCAATAATGCAAACTGCACCTGACAACTGATAGTGCACTGGAAATTCCTGGCGGTTCTTCAATTTGAGCTCATCGGGCATGAAGTCTTTAAGGCAGAGATCGTCGGGGATGACGTTGCTTTGCATCGGCGGGTGATCGCATGGATAAACCGTAATAGCCGCCTTTGCCTCGGGATGGTTTGCGACGGACTCGATTCCCTTGTCGATATCCTCCACGCCTCGCAATGGGTTGGTCGGTGTCAACAAAAGGAGGTAATCATATGCGCGATCGTTTTTTTCACACCAATTCATCGCGTGCAGAACAGCATCCTCCTGCTTTGCCAGATCCGTTGCGAATTCAGCAGGCCTCATGAACGGCACATCCGCCCCGAATCGGGCACCTGCATCGGCGATCTCATCGGAATCCGTCGTGAGAATGACGCGATCCACGAACCGGGAATTTTTCGCCGCCTCCACAGTCCAGGCGATCAAAGGTTTGCCTTGCAATTCTCTGACGCTTTTGCCAGGAAGGCCCTTGGATCCACCCCGGGCCGTTATGAGGCACAATACAGTTTTGCCGTTGATCATTTTATTTCCCCCTTTTTGACTTGATCGATGAACTCCTCATATCTCGCTCGCAGCAGGTGATCGAAGCCCCGGCCATGCGCATAATCAATCAACCCCTGGATGAATCTTCCCAGCTCCGGAACAAGGCGGGAGGCTATCGGGACCACGTAGCGCGCAGACAAAGCGAGATAACTCTCCCGGTGGTCACCGGGTTCCGTCAACGTCAGCGGCCATCAGGTTGTCGGCCTTGTCCATGCATCGTACCAAAGCGAGTCCGGGGCCGAACGCCTCAATCGCCTTTTAGAATCCGCCGAGATAGGTCATGTTCCTTTCGCATGCACGATCAATTGTCAGACGGCGAATCGATTCGGCCACTTTGTCGGTGAAACCGGCGTTGACGAGGGCGGTCTCGTTGAGAATCGTACGGTCGATCCGCGCCCTATCTTCCGGTCCGAAATACCTGTCACATTCGCCGAGAAGCCGTATTTGGACAGCACATAGTGGGAAGTCGAGTTCCCGCTCTTTTCGATCAACCGCTTCTTCAATGCTGTTGAATATGACACGTAAACCGTTTCCTTAGAATAATCTTCTCGTCGTCCCGTCATCGACCGGAATTAAACCACATCACACATCTACACATGATCCCTTGAGCAACTCCTTCAATCCTAAAGAACCGTTATATTTCATAATTGTCGGAACCCCATATTGGAAATTCGGTAAACGTTCCATACTAGGAGAATTCTTTCCAAGTCTTTTTTCTTTATCAATTGCATGCCAACACTGGACTTCCCAATTTCGTTTGAGGGCTTCATTTATTGATGATGAAAGTACACGGTACCAATTCATTCGGGCGATGTTAAATGCAATCTTCACGATTA
>SDBV01008052.1_pt1 | contig 14271 bp, 12 predicted proteins | sample 2277081 | NCBI WGS metagenome assembly SDBV01 (sample SAMN10402039, study PRJNA504765) | marine sediment metagenome | isolation source: marine sediment core GS10_PC15, 223 cmbsf | place: Arctic Ocean: Southern Knipovich Ridge | collected 2010
AATGACGGTGCCATAGAATTTAACTTTCATCGACGCGTCTGAAACCGATCCTTTGTCCATCAAATCGTTCATGAATGACCCCTTCCGACAGTTGATCCCTTGGGATTCATTTGGCGGTTACGATATTTCCCGTACGGCTATTAATGACCGCCCAAATGGTTATCATTTTGACCCGGTATGGTATCATAAATGTGATAAAGATAAAAGGTGTGTTCCGGTATCCGTGCGATGCAATTTGATAGTGCACCCAAATGCCTTAATAATGACTTTTCCAAACGTGTTAATTCGGTGTAAAATTAAGGAAATTATACCTTAACGGATGTTATTAATTGCTTTTGGGTGCTATTAATTGTAAGATTAATAGAATTAAGCAGGGGGCAATTATCCGAGTAAATTTGAATTGGAAAATGGTTTAAGATAAAGAACGTTTTTTTATTGATTTTCAGTTTATCCCTTTTATAAGAGGTGTTATATTGCCGACGCGATCACCGGTATTTGAAAAAACATACCACACCTATCTATCTCAGGTTGGAGGTATTGATCTGAAACGGATTTCTAAAATTGTGGATGTTAAATCAGCAGAGAAAGGCGTTTTAATTCGGTATTTCGATAAAGAATACCATGTGAGCAAAGATGGTGTGGTCGATGTACTAGATCATACCCCTCCCTTTGATATCTGTGTGGTCCTTTTAAAATATCTGCTATTGTGTCCGGACAAAATTTCGCTGACAAAAGGATGGATCCCTTTTAGAGAAATCAAGAGTGCGACTCCAGGAATCGGTTTTTTTTCACATGATGTGCAACACGCCGTGACGGCACATTATTCCGGTCGACTGACGGATTTCAAAAAAGCAGCCCTGGCTCTGGGGGGGTGTTCGCCAATGTCGCCGTTTGATTATGACCTGTCTGTGCAGTTTGTCGCACTGCCACGCATTCCGATACTGCTTTTATTTAATGATGCAGATGCGGAATTTGAGGCTTCGTGCCTGGTTCTTTTTGAAAGTTGTGCAAAAGGTTTTTTAGATCCTGAATGCCTGGCCATGGTGGGGGCGAAACTGGCCCGCGAACTGATAGCGAAAAGCCGTTATTCTCAATAATGGGGATGTTTGATATTTGATACCGGATACTTGGTGGTGGATGAAAATACGATTTTGAGTTAGTGCCCATTCATAAATGGTCCCTAATGCCCTGCTCGGCGATTCGAAGCGGGTTTCCGGTTACGTACAGTACGTACGCCTTCCTGTCATGTTTTACAGGGACCGAAAGCCCTTGTACGGCTTGATCAGGCAAAAACTTGCAGGAAACTAAAATAAAAAAAAGGAGGTAGTTATGGCCGTTAAAGTACTGATTCAAAGAGCAGTACCCAAAAACAAAGCAAGAGACCTCATACCCCTTTTCAGAGAGATCCGAATCCTCGCCAACAATCAACCGGGTTATATTTCCGGCGAAACGCTCAAGAGCTTGGATAATCCGGAAAAGTTTCTTGTTATCAGTACATGGCAGGCTGCAGCGGACTGGAAAAACTGGCTCATGAGTTCGGAAAGGCAAACCGTCCAAAGCCGGATTGACACATTACTTGGGGGAAAAACGGAGTATGAGGTGTTTCATTACGGGTTTGTCGCATAAAGTGGTGGTGAGAAAGCGGTCAGTTACATCTGATACTTGTTCTTGAGTTCTCTTAATTTGGCCAGGTACTCTTTTTGATACATGAGACCTTGGTGGCTGCGGATGTCATGAAATGAGATATCAATGTATGGCCGGATATCAATGCCAAAAGGGTTCATGGTTTTCTCATTGGCCTGATCTAGGATAAGGATGCTGTAGTAGCTGGCCAGTATCCGTACTTTGGAATCTCGTCGCAGCAGATAACTTCGACCCCCTAATGTATTCAACAAAAAACCGGCGTATTGGTACAGGGTTTCGAGCTCAAGTGGCCGGACGTCCAAATTATAGCACCGGCCCTCGGCCGATGCCCAGCTATATATTGTCAGCATTACCGGCTCCATCATTTCGGATTCATTTTTAAAGATATCTGCCATGAGCCCGACTTTTTTCCGGCCAACAGCTCTATAGAAGTGGGTTACATTTTGAATTAACGTCCGTAAATCATCCATTTCTCCTGTGATGACCGGCATTTTTTCATTAAACGCGTCAACGATTTCCTGAAACAGGTGGCTAAAGTCCTGTTTGAAACCGTACAATTCCCGATATTCTTTTCCGTCAAGATAACCCATCAGAGATGATAATTGCCGTTTCACATCTCCACACGAAAGGGTTTTTAAGGACGGGTTTGAGGTCGTTTCCGGAAGGGTACCAAAAACAGTTGCAATTTTTTCTTTTACTTCGGGGGCCTGTTGACTTAAAGCAACCATCTCTTTGAGGATTGCCACCTGCTGATCCAGATCATTTACCTTGTCTTGCCACTGCTTTCGTTCTTGTTCAAGGGCGGTTTCCAGGTTCATTTTGTACCAGGTCTCTACCGCGCTGTAAGTAAAAAAACCGGCGATGGAAACCAAAAAAAGAATGATTACCCATTTTATGGGTTTTCCCATTAGTATTAGCCTCTGCAGCGGGTACTCGCCAAACTATTAAAAAAAGAATATACACCTGTAATCTCTTCCGAGCAACCAAATTCGAAAAGACATGATCGAAGTCTGAATTTTTGATTTTTTTTAAGTGTAATTAAAGTAATTATTCAGCGTATTTCATGTTTATTAACCTCTTTGCATCAGAAAATCGGCCCACTTGTTGTTAAACAACGGACCCAATGCATTGCCTGACTTGACTCATTGTTTTCGACAAGCCGTTAAATAACCTCATACGCGACAAAAGATTCAGGTTCCATGCATAGATCGAAAATATCCCGGATATGACCCTTAAGGCAGAAGAACAAATTCAGTGGATGGTCAACGAGGATTGGGATTGTTTGCTTGAGAAAACCGGAACGTAAACAAAATTATCAAGGTTCAAGCATCAGTGGAAGTACCAGGATAAAGACGGCACCCTGACCTTGCTCGCTTTTGAGTGCGATATCGCCGCCAAGGGATCTGGCCTGGATAAGCGCCCCAGCCAGTCCAAGCCCATGGCCTTTGCGCGATACATTCACCTTTGCACTGCTGACCTGGCAGTAACGCTGAAAAACGGCTCCGTGGTGCTGAGGATCGATTCCAGGCCCATCATCAGCAACCGCGATGTGAAGAAAACCGCCTTCCTTTGTCATCTGAATATCGATGCGGTTTTTATGATGGTACAGGGCGTTTTTGATCAGGTTGCCCAAAATCTGGCGAAATCGAGTTTCGTCCTGACACATTTCAATTTGGCCCAACCCCGGTGATATATCGACCGAAATGTGGCGGGCGGCCAGAAATTGGATCAATTCGACATTGTTTTTACACTGAACGGCGCTTTCGTGTATTTCACTGGATGTGGTTTCAATGGCGTCGATCAATACCTGGAGGGCTGTGGTTGCAGGATGGAACGGAACCGAACGGCACACGCCGGCTTCGGATCGACCAATCTCAAGCAGGTTGTTGAGCATCTCCCGGCTTTTGACGACATTTCTCAACACCCGCTTCATGGTCTTATCCTGCCGCAAGGATAATGTGCCGTATTTTTCCTGTTTTTCCAGTAGGGTTCGGACCCCGGTTTCGATAATCGAAATGGGATCTTTCATTTCATGGATTAAAAACTGGATATCGATTTCACGAAAAAAGTGATCCGTACACTCAATGGCATCTGGAAACTGACCAGGATTTTTTGAAGAATTCGTCATACTTTATCCATTCTTTACTCTTTTTAATTTTTTTTCAAGTAAATTGTCGCTGGATGTGAACCAGACCCGAACAATCGTTCCCCCGGAAGCCAGGCAGTCTTTGTCACTTTGGCAAAATTGACATTTATTAATGTCTCCCGGACAGATGTCTTCCTCGCGTGGGATAAACCCGCACCGTGTCGACGTGGTCTGGATGGAAAAATGAAATCGCTCTGAAAAGATTTTCATGCGCAACAAATCAAACCCTTTTCCACCCGCATTGAAATCGTAAGGTTTTTTTGTGGAATAATGCCGGGTGTCATAAGAAACAAAGTAATTTTCAAAGATCAGGTGTTTTTTCTCTTCCGTTATACCGACCCCATAGTCTTTGATCATCAGGACCGGACCTTTTTTTCGGTTGGAAACAAGGATTTCGACCCGACTGCCGTCCGGGGTATTTTCCACCGCATTCCGGATCAACCCTTCAACTGTTTTTGAAAGCACATCCCCGGGTATCCGGATGTATGGTGTTTTTTCAAACCGGGTGATCAAGTGAAAATTTCGATGCGCAAAACGGGTACTAATTGTTGCGATTTTTTCTTTGACAAATGTGTCGAGATGAATTTTTTCAGATAAGGATTCCCGTGGCCCGAAGAGATGGTCGATTTGCTGTCGGATCCGTTGAATCAAATGGGCGATATCCGGTTTAAAAATGCCGTCTGATGCTTGACGATCATCAAAAATCTCTGATTCAAGAAGGATTTCGATTTCATCGGTGCATGTTTCCAGAAGTGAAGACAACATGTAATAAGCCGTATAATCCCTATCCTGGAGGATGTCTTCGATCTCATATTGCATTTCCAGGATCCGATCCAGATTCCGGTGCGCCCGGAGAAGAATTCTATCCCAGTGATGATCTTTATCCTTACCCAGTTTGCGGTCCAGAAGGCTCAATGTGGCCGAAAGGATGGCGACAGGTGTTTTTAATTCATGGGATAGATGATGAATGATATTGTCCTTGGCTTTGTTTAAGCTATGGACCTCTTTGTAGGAACAGTTCAGGGCTTCATTGATTCTGGCATTTTCGATGGGAAAGCCGACAGTGTTGGCAATGGTGCTCAGCAATTCGACATCTTGTGTGTTGAATTCACCCTCTTTTTTGTTCACGGCACAAAGGACACCCACGAGCCGGTCTTGGGTCCGAATGGGTACATCCAACATGTTTTTGGTTTTATATTTGGCTTTTTCATCCACCCGGCTCAAAAAGTCGGGGTGCTGGTAGACATCCGGAACAATAATCGGTTTGCCTGTTCGGTAAACCGTCCCGGCGATACCTTTGTTGAGTGGGTATCTGATTTCTTTCATTTTTTGGCTGGTCTGAGAATCGTCGTAATCGGCAGCCCGAAAGAAGAATTCTTTTTTTTCATGATCCACTAAGATGACCGATGCCCCCTCGACACCAATGAGTTTTCGAACCTGTTGAATGATGTAGGCCAGTCGTTCATCCAGTAAACGAAATCGGTGCAGGGCGAGGGCGATTTGGTAAAGTGCGTGATTGGTTCTGGCGGCCTGCCTTTCCGATGTCACATCTCTGGCAATTCCCCGAAATCCGATTTTTTTGCCGGTATGATCAAGAATGAGATTTGAAGATATTTCTAGAATCCGGGTTTCACCGTCTTTCCGGATAATTTTCCAGGTGATGTTGGTGATGCCCTTTCCCGTCGTGTAGACTTTGTGGACGTTTTCAAATGCGACCCGGGCATTCTCCTCTTTCATGAATCGACGGAAATCCTGACCCTGTATGGCTTTTCTCGAATATCCAAAAATTCGACACAAGGCATTGTTAAAAAAAGTGAAGTTTCCTTTAAGATCGGTTTCGTAGAATCCGTCGGCAACATCCTCGATAAAAACCCGGTATCGTTCCCGGTGGACCTTGGCATCTTCCGTCTTGGTCTGATTTTCCACGAGGCCGTTTTTGGGGATCGGAATGGGAGGGTTGGAAGATTTTATTTTGAATTTTTCGTTAATTGTGATGGTCCGTGTGTCTGCTTCAAGTTAACCCTTGGGGCGTTCGTCGATCACCCGCAACGCTTTTCCCTCGCTGCGGGCAATTGTTTTTGGAGCAACAAGGACAATTTTGACACCAATGCCCAGAATACCTTTGATATGTTTTGAGACCTTTTTTTCGACTTCGGTCCGTTTTTCGATCCCACAGCCATAAATGTCTCCCTTGGCTTCGACCTTAACGGTGAGTTGGTCCAAATGACCTTTTTTGTTCACCACCAAAACATACTGGGGTTCCACTTCTTCAATATCTAAAAGCAGCGATTCAATTTGGGATGGAAATACATTCACTCCGCTGATAATCAGCATGTCATCTGAGCGCCCGGCAATTTTATCCATTTTGATTAAGGTTCTTCCGCATGTGCAAGTTTCACGGCGCAGTCGCGTCATATCCTTGGTTCGGTATCGAATCATAGGCATGGCGCGCCGCTGAAGAGCTGTGAAAACCAATTCCCCATGTTCACCTTCAGGCAGCGGCTCCAAGGTGGCGGGGTCCACAATTTCGGCCAGAAAATGATCTTCATTGATGTGGAGTCCGTCCTGGGCCTCGCAGTCAAAGGCAACCCCGGGCCCGCAAAGCTCTGTCAGACCATAGGCTTCATGGGCTTTGATCCCCATCCGTTGCTCGATTTCTTTTCGGATAGCCGCGCTCCAAGGTTCGGCGCCGCAAATGCAGACCCGGAGGGGGAGTTTTCGGATATCCACGCCTATCTCTTCGGCCCGTTCCGCAATGGTCAATGCATAAGAAGGTGTAGCAAAGAGGACATCGGCGTTGAAATCTTTCATTAAAAGGATTTGCCTTTCCGTCATTCCCGAACCGGTGGGAACGATGGTACAGCCGAGGCGGGAAGCGCCCTGGTGAAACCCGAGTCCTCCGGTAAAAAGTCCATGGCCATAGGCGTTTTGAACCACGTCATCGGGACGGACGCCGGCAGCCCACATATTCCGGGCCATGCACTCGGTCCATTGGTCTAAATCATCGGCAGAATAAGGACCGGTGATCGGTTTTCCGGTGGTTCCGGATGAGGCATGAATTCGGACCACATCTTTCATATCAACCGCACAGAGGCCAAAAGGGTAGTTGTCTCTTAAATCGGTTTTTACGGTGACGGGCAGTTTGGACACATCTTCAAGATGATTGATGTCCTCTGGTTTGATTCCCAGCTTGTCGAATGCAGTCTGATAAAAAGGGATCTTTTCATAAGCCCACGCAGCGGTCTCCCTCAGTTTTTCCAATTGAAACTTCTGTAAATTCTCAACCGGCATACATTCAAATTTGTCGTCCCAGGGCATTTCTGTACTCCTTTATTTAACAGATCAGTGTCGACTATGAATTACTTGAAGCAGCGGAAAAACCGAGATCAAAAGCGTTTAAATTATTTTCCACAAAAGCTTTTTTGGTCTTGGTTTGGATGGCTTCCTTGATATTTTGGGATGTTAACGGAACTATCTCTGTTTGCAGCAGCGCCCCCAGCAAAACCATGTTCACGGCCATCACATTTCCGGCTTCCTTGGCCAGGGCGGTGGCATTAAATGCAATTAAACTGCCTGCTTTTTTTCGAATCAAATTCTGGATTTCATCTAATTTCGGATAAATCCCTATTCCAATGTTGACTGTAAACGGCATGAGGGGAGAAAGATTGGTGATTACAACGGTTTCGGAGTTGCATTTGTTCATTGCCCGAAGTGTTTCAGAGGGCTCAAAGCCCATGAGAACATCGGCTTCACCGTTTGAAATGATACTGCTTTTAGCGTCTCCGAATATAAGAGCGGATTCGACCACGCCGCCGCGCTGGGCCATCCCGTGTATTTCACTCATTTTAATGGGGATTTGAGCCAGAAGCGCCGCTTCTCCCAGAACCCGGGATGCCAGCAGGTTTCCCTGTCCGCCAACCGCAACAATGATCACTCTCGTTGTATCCATTTGTTTGATCCTATTTTATTGTATGTAGTCTTACAAGTGTTGATTGGTTTTTAATTGAATTCAAAGATGATTCGATATTAAGTTACTTTCTTCTCACGGATCGGCAAAATCGCATTTTCCGGACAAATTTGAGCGCACACCGCGCATCCCGTGCAAAGATCGGGGTCGATCTGAACCCGATCGTTCCAGATAAAAAAGGCAGGACACGCAATTTGATTCATACAGTCCCGGTGGTCTTTGCATTTGCTGGTGATCTGAAACGGTTTACCCTGCTTCATATTGAGACTGTTGGCGTACAAGACACAAATTTCTTCAGCAATAATCACCGAAACGCCTTTAAATTCCAAAGCTTCCTTGATGGCTTGAATGCTCTTTTTAATTTTAAACGGCTTAATTTTCGTTACATATGGTGCACCCAGACCTTTGACCACATTTTCAATGGACAGGCGACCGTAGCCATGGAGGTTGAACTGGGCCATGTCCACACCCGGGTTGGGTTGATGCCCGGTCATGGCGGTGGTGCCGTTGTCCAGAATAACCAGGGTGAAATTATGATTGTTGAAAATGGCGTTGATCAGGCCCGGAATGCCGGAATGAAAAAAGGTGGAATCGCCGATAAATGCAATTACCTTTTTATCCGTGACCTGGGAAAATCCGCACGCGGTGCCGACGGATGATCCCATGCATAACAGAAAATCCGCCATAGACAAGGGAGGTGATATACCCAGGGTGTAACACCCGATATCGGTTGGATAAATCGTCTCCATCCCTTCTGCTGCTTTTTTAACCGCATAGTAAGTGGCGCGATGGGAACAACCGGCACACAGATTCGGAGGCCGCTGAGGCACTTCCGGCATGTCGGATAAATTCGGAATTGATGGCAATGAATAGTCGAAATTAAAATAGGCAGCGATATTTTTTCTGACCATACCGGGGTCAAACTCGTACAACCGTGAAAAAAGGTCTTTATCTTTTCCAGCGATGGGAATGGTCAGCCTTTCTTCTTGTGCAAATGCCTTTACCGCCTCTTCCATGATTGGTTCGCCTTCTTCAACCACCAAGACTTTTTCGCATTTGTTTAGAAATGCCTTGATGGTTTTCTCCGGCATGGGGTGCGAGAATCCGATCCGAAGAACCCGTACCTGGTCGTTAATTGCCAAATCCGTTACAGCATCTTCCACATAACCGTAGCTGACACCGTTACAGATGATCCCCATCGGGCCGTTTCCGGTGACAAAATTATAGGTCGAGTTTTCGGCAAGGGTTTTCGCTTTTTCCATATTGTCTAAAAGTTTGGCATGGAGTTTCCGGGAGACCGCTGGAATCGGGACGAGGTTGAACGGATCTTTTGTGAAATCTCCACGGGTAATCCGCTCTTTTAGCGGGCCCAGGGTGACGATGCCGTTTGAATGATTGATCCGCGTCGTGGTCCTCAAAAGAACGGGCTCTTTAAGTTTTTCCGAAAGCTCAAATGCATACCCCACCAGCTCTTTGGCCTCCTCCACTGAAGAGGGCTCTAGAACGGGAAGCCCTGCAAGCTTTCCATAGAACCGGTTATCCTGTTCGTTCTGACTGGAGAACATAAATGGATCGTCGGCAGTCAAAATCACCAGTGCTCCGGTGACACCGATATATGCCAGCGTCATAAGTACGTCGGCGGCCACGTTGACCCCGACATGTTTCATGACACACATGCTGCGCAGGCCGGAATTAGCCGCTGCAGCCGATACCTCCAGTGCCACTTTTTCATTGGTACTGTATTGGAAGTAGAGATCCGATTCCTGGGCCATCTGAAAGAAATTGAGCGATATTTCCGAAGAAGGGGTGCCTGGATAAGTGCTGGTGAAGGCCACCCCGGCCTCAATGGCGCCCCTGGCAATGGCTTCATTTCCTAACAGAAGCATTTTCTGACCGGGACGATCTGTCAATAATTTGTGCATGGTTTGTTCCTCAATTTAATAAATTAATTTTGTAAAACGGGAATAACTTTCTGTCAGGAAAGGTCCAATCCTTGTTGAATTTTTGAAGCTACATTACAGCTACATCACAGTTATGTCAAGGAAAAATATCTCTGCCGCAAAAGCGTATTTTAAAGGAAAATAGCGCATGGACAGTGGCCGGAATCATTGATTACAATGTTGTTATCAACAAACGCCGCCAGGTTCGCCAGGGTGCGGTGATTGAGAAGATGACAGGTGTCGGATTAAAAATTGACGGATGGCTTCCGGATAACCGGGAGTCAGGCTCGAGTCGCTGTGGCTGGCTCCCGGGGCGATATAGATATCGGAAGAGGCATGGGGTAGTTTGGATTTGAGTTTGAGTGCAAAATCCAGAGGGAAATGGTCGTCGTTTTCACCGTGAATGAGCATCACCGGCATCTTAAAGTGGGTCGCCAGCCGGGCCGGGCTCACGCTGTCCAATCTGCCGCGGTAAAAAAGGTTCATCCAGATCAATACCATGGGTGAAAAACAGTAATAAAAAACAGCCCCCAGCCGACGCAACAACCGCTTTAACATTTCGTGGGTATCGGCATAGCATCCTTCCAGAAACAGCATTTTTACCATTTCCGGTTTCCGGCTGGCAAAAATAGCGGCTCCGGCGCCTCCGGCGGAATGTCCGTAAAGGATTACCGGTTTGCCCACCCACTCAATCACCGCTTCGATGTCTTCAGCCATGCGAGACGCATTCATGAACTGTTTGGGACTTGAAAGACCGTGATCCCTGGCGCTGTGGATGACGGTAGTATACCCCCATTTCCCAAATATTTTTGCTCTTTTGACCATACGTCCCCGGTTTCGACTCCATCCGTGAGCCAGTACCACAACCCCTTTGGATGTTCCGTTCGGCTCGATATACCAGGTCTCAAGCAGACCTCCGTTTACGGTCGGCACCCAGGTGTCTGTAATACGGCCCCAATCCGGTAAGTCATTAATCGGTTTTCTGGGAATCTGATGGACCAGATAAGTGACAAAGAGAGTGAAAAAGAGATAAGCCAATATAATACCGCAGATAACGATAAGTGTGGTCATTAACGCCCCAACCCTTATTAACAGCTATTTTAAGATCTTGTTTAAGGTCTGATCGCAGGGTTAAAAAATTGTTTCAAAATAATGATATCCCAAATGAGTACGGCTACGCCATTTTGAACCGAATCGTAACCCGTGTCACCCCCCAACAGGGGTTTATCTTAATCGCCGGTTGTCAAGGTTTTTGGGGTCTATTCAGAAGCTGTTCGAAAAGGGCAATGGCGTCATCAGAAGCCCAGTCCCGAGCGCCAAAAGCGGTTCCGATCAGATACCCCTCCCGATCAATAATATAAGTGACTGGGATTCTCCTTGAACCATACGCCAATGCGACCTGGCCGTAAAAATCTAAAAGGATCGGAAAAGTCAGCTTAAATTTCTTTTTAAACGCATTCACTTTTTTTGTTTTTTCACGAATATTAATTGCCAGCATCGAAAAGTCCCTGTTTTTGAAATGGCCGTAAAGCTTTTCCATGGATGGCATTTCACGGCGACAGGGTGGACACCAGGTCGCCCAAAAATTTATGAAAACAATCTTTCCGCGATGATCTTCCAAACGCACCTCACTGCGGTTTAAATCCCGAAGGATAAAGTCCTTAGCTTTTATCCGATCACGGGGCTTTATAATGGAGAGTGCCTTCATATAATCAACATTTTCGGCGGCACCAGCACTAAAAACGGCAAAGTTCAAAACGAAAAGGGTCAGACCGATTAAAACGGTTTGAAATATATTTCTGAACTTTATCATTAGGGGCTTTTCCACAATTGCAGCGACAGTCGATTATCTTTATTGTATCCAAACAAAAGGATCAGCATATTCTCAATAGCGGGTTGCCGCATTCTTTATCATCATTTTGTTGGCGTCTTATTTTTCCCTATCGTCATAATAGAAAGTGATGTTTGAAAAATCAGGGGGTCTATCCTCGAAAAGAGCGTCCGGCAAGCTGCTCGGCATTTTAAAACATAAACTGAAAAGAGACGCACACCAGGATCAAAGATAATGGAATCGATTGAAAAAATCCAGAAATATTTATTGGTAGGTGGTTTCAGATATTTTACGTCAAGGAGCCAGGCGGTTACTGTTTGTTGCGTTAGAATCCGGGCCAAAGCTTTTTTAAACCCATTTAGAGATATACTAAACAATAAGAGAGGTCAAAAAATGGTCTGTAACGGACTATCTGTCCGAGCGTGAAATCAGAACCGGTATTGGACAGGGACACGGCTGCTTTCAAGCCGGTAAATAATTTATTGCCAGTTTATTGTATAGCAAAACCTGTTCATTTTCCCAAGCGCGATCATAACCTAACTCAACCGCCATTAATTTGGCCGTTTCCTGGGCCATCTCCATGCTGGCTTTAGCATCTAACAGCAAAGCACGTGTCCTGCGCGCTAACACATCTTCAACGGTGCGGGCCATTTCTTCTCTTACCGACCAGATCACCTCTGCTTTGATAAAGGGTAGTTTATCATGAAGCTTATCCCCAAGAAGAGGTTGACTCTCGATTAATTTCTTTATCGCGAATATATCTGAACCGTAGTAGTGAAGTGCTTCATTGGCGTCGATATTTTTAAACCAACCGTGAATTCGCATGTTCTTTGTGATACTTTGGCGTTCCTCTAAACCGGCAATCAAGGCCGCCTGGTCGATGGTGTCTTCTGCCATTTTTCGATAAGTAGTCCATTTGCCGCCGGTAATCGTAATGAGCCCATATTCCGAAATCAATAGAAAATGGTCTCGGGAAATAGCAGCCGTTCCTTTACTGCCGGCCGGGTTAACCAGCGGTCTGATTCCCGCAAATACACTTAGAATATCGCTGCGGCTGGGGTCTTTTGTTAGATATTTTGCTGCATGATTTAAAATAAAATCAATTTCCTCCTCAAAAGCGCAGGGCTCCAGTGTTGCTTTCTCAACCGGGGTTTCCGTGGTGCCCACAACAACCCGCTTATGCCAGGGAACCGCAAAGAGTACCCGGTCATCAGCAGTATGGGGAACCATAATCGCAGAATCGCCCGGCAGGAAATTCTGATCAAAGATTAAGTGAACACCCTGGCTCATCGTGATAATTTTCTTTGCAGAAGGATTGTCCATTTTCAAAATGGTATCGGTAAATATGCCGGTCGCATTTATGACCACCCGGCCATTTAACTCATATTCTTTCCCGGATTCCATATCTTTTGCCTGGACGCCGTTGACCATTTTATTTGATTTTAAAAGACCGGTTACCTTCATGTAGTTAATCGGCGTGTTCCCGAGGGATACAATGGTTTGCGCCAAGTTTATGGCGAGGCGAGAGTCGTCGAATTGGCCGTCGTAGTACTTAACACCACCGCGTAACCCTTTTGGTTCCAGTGTGGGGATTTTTGCCAGTGTTTGCTCTCTAGAAAGAATTCGGGAGGGACCCAGACCAAACTTTCCCGCCATGAGATCATAAACTTTCATACCCACACCGTAAAACGGACCGCGCCACCAGTCATAGGTGGGCACGATAAATGCCTGGTTGTGTACCAGATGCGGAGCGTTTTGTATGAGCATTCCTCTTTCATGAAGTGCTTCAAGAACTAACGATATGTTCCCCTGTTGCAAATATCGGACGCCACCGTGAATGAGTTTGGTGCTGCGGCTTGAGGTTCCTTTTGAAAAATCATGCTGTTCCAAAAGCAAAGTTTTATAACCTCGAGAAGCGGCTTCCACTGCGGTTCCCAAACCGGTTGCTCCGCCTCCGATAATAATAATGTCCCAGATGCCGGCAAAATTTTCGATCTCATCGATCATTTTATCTCGATTCATAACAGCCTCCTGGATGATAACCATAAATTATTCATTTTTTGTCAAAAAACAAATAATAGATTCTATTATTGGAATTCAACCGATTCTCGGACACCCTTTTAAATATTCCCTGGCCTCGCTTTTGAAAATCAGATCATTATCACTTTACAATTACTTAACTTTCAGAAAAGCGGCTAGGAAGTGGCCGGTTTTTTCGAAACAATCATGAAAAATTATTAAGAAAGTTTAGGTGAGAGGCTCTTTAACAAGCTTAATCCTTAAATGGTTGTGACTAAGGATACTTGGCTTGGCGTTTTTAAGAATAATGATTAACTTGTTATATGAGGTGCCTGATCCGGCACCACAAATAAGGTCGCAAAGGGAAAATGGAGCTCAATCCCATGGCAATTGATCAACAAAAATATATTGCACTGCCATTGATGAAAATTGGTGAAACAGCCCGGTATATGGGTGTCGGCCGTAAGATCATTTATCAGTTGCTTGAATTCGGCGAGATTCGCGCTGTAAAAGACAAAGGCCGTCTGCTTGTCGAAAAAGCAAGTGTTGATGCGTATAGGGCCAGCGGCAAACTGACTTGAACTCTTTAACTAGTGCCCAACCACAAACGGCATCTTTTGGCCCAGAGCGGCGTTTTCGCTCTTTTGAAATCCTCGACATAGCCCGCTATGCCTGCGGTTTCAAAATTGCTCAAGCCTTGCTCTGAACCAAAATCTACCATTTG
>SDBV01008053.1_pt1 | contig 14271 bp, 18 predicted proteins | sample 2277081 | NCBI WGS metagenome assembly SDBV01 (sample SAMN10402039, study PRJNA504765) | marine sediment metagenome | isolation source: marine sediment core GS10_PC15, 223 cmbsf | place: Arctic Ocean: Southern Knipovich Ridge | collected 2010
AATTATTTGATAATCAGATAGAAATCAAGTCAAACTACTACTTGAAATGGGCAGCCTAAAAAGTTCCACAAATTGGGATTGCACCCGTTGAAAGGCTTCAAATAAGAAGAAATATAATGTAAAGTTGTTTTAGGCGTAATCGATTATATACCAAGGCATAGAGATGATTGTAATTATCCAATTTTACATTATCATACAGTTTACATTACCGGTCCCAGGATTGCCAGCCAGGATTACATTTTGACCGTCTTTGATGAACTCAAGGCTTTCCAGTACACCTATTTTCTCCCGGGCATTTTTTGGTAGCTCTTCCCGTTCAAGATCCTGCAGGTACTTCTTATACGGGAAGCCTGCCTGGCGGATTCGGGCAGTTTTCCGGTTCTTTACCCTGTTTTCAAATTCATCTTCCAACAATGTCAGCAGGTAATCCTCATAGCTGGTTTTTTCCTTTATAGCTTGCCGGGAAAGGGTCGTGTAGTTATTCCGGATGGCAGGAAGCCTCAGTTCTTTAGTATAAGCAACTATTTTTTCTTTCGTATTGGTTGGTATCATTGTATTGAGTTTTTACAGATATAATTCATTTCTATTAGTTCAGTAATAAGCTTAGCTCCTCAAGCTGTGCAAGTGATTGTTGTAATATTTGGTCATTGTGGTTTTCCGGGGGTGTATACACAATGTTTTTCTGCATGCACAGAGCTTGTATCTTGTCAAGTGATATATCATGAGGACAGGTACCCTTGAGCGTCTCTATCGCCTCGTTTACCTTGTTGAAAGAGAAGTTATGATCCCGTAGGAATATCAGCAGTTCAACAAAATCTTTCGAGGAATGCACAAAATACTTCTCGAAGATATGCTTCACCTCCTCTGGTGCTGATGCCAGAGCTTGTGATTTGGCCAGGGCTCCAGGCTTCCTATTCAGGGTATACAAGTAATGGTCCAGATTGATATACCATCCATGCCGGCTGTATTGGCGTTCATGTTCGCATATCTTCTGGTTCTCATGATAACAATACAGATTTTCAGGATACACCTTCACATCTACCATCTTACCCACCAAATGATCAGGTACGCTATATCGGTTTGTAGCATAGGTAATCACTGAGTATTTATCAACTTTGCACTGTTCCATCTGTCCACAATCAAATCTGGGTGGTGCCGGATATAGCGCTCTCTTTTCAACTTCAAGCAGGTCAATAGGTCTTTTACCCTGATTATCCCGGTTATAACGGGTGTTTAACCGTCCACAGGTACCTAATAACCAGACGTTGGAGCCCTCCAATGTCGGGAAGCGGTCCTTTTTGCAAAATGCCTTCCGGCGAATAAACTCAATATTACGTTCAACATGCCCTTTTTCATTGCCACGCCTTACATTGCAAAATCGAAAATGAAACTGATAGTACGTTGATAGTTTTAGCAATGCCTCGGTAGGCTCTTTTTCTGAAGGACCTACAAACTTGCGTATGGCAACCCGCATATTATCATAAACCATCGTATGAAAAACTCCACCAACATGTTCGAAAAACAGTACGTGGGCCTGCAGGAACGAAGCAGTATCCTGGCGGTGAAATAGCACAGCATAGCGGTAATTACTCATCGCTGGGGTAAAAACCGCCATATAGAGTATCCGCATCTGACCGTTTATCTCAAGCTTGACCTCGCCCCAGTCAAACTCACAGACATCCCCGGGATTATACACTTGACGGATAAAAGCTTCATTTCTTTGGATTAGCTTCTTGTTGATTTGATGACAGATCGATGTATAGCCAATATCATAGCCCTGATCATGCAGGTGATCCAGAATATCGATCTTCTTCATTAATTGCTTATGAAGCCCCCGGCTACGCTTTTCTTCATTTGCTTGTAATAACCGGTCGACCTCCTGACTAATCTCATCGGTGAACTTTTTATTGCTGCGATTGCTGCTATCGTATTTGGGGACTTTGACAATCTCATCAATTAAGACTTCTTCTTCTTTCTCTGCATTGGATAGATTTTGCCTGGATTTCTCATATTCAGACAAATAACGACGAACCGTTTCCCGGTTTAGTTTTAACTTCCGGGCTATTCTGCGTTCTGAATAACCATCCCGGTACCTGTGAAGGATAATTTTTTGTTTCGTACTCATTCTTATCATTTTTTATTCTCCCCTCATTTGCAAAAAATGAGTGAAGATAAGCATCGATAAGTGGTATGGTTTTCAACTGAAATTTGGTATGGTTTTCAACCGGTCTATACAGGTATAGCAGGAAGGGTATGGAGCTTACCCAGGCCAGGATTTCAATGTTATAGGTAAAATGGGTCCCGGCCATAAGTACCACTCCCAGTACTAAAAACCAGATCGGATGTATATGTTTCTTTTTCATCTCTTTGTTTTATTACAAAGAAACGGGGTCCGCAATCCTGAACCATTAACATTTGATAAGAAAGTTTGAAGATCTACTTTGTGACCAGACTTTTCCGTAATCGGCTCAAAGAGACAGGAGTAATGCCCAGATAGGATGCAATATGATATTGTGAAATATAATTTTCAAGTCCGGGATATAACTCTCTGAATGCCAGGTATCTTTCTTCAGCATTTTTTGTAAGCAGGAGTATTTCCCTTTGAGTTTTATACCCAAGTTCCCGTTCAACGATGACGTTTCCATATTTCATCAGGCTGTCATATTTATAACGCAGTGACGTAAACTGATCCGCATTAAATTCTCCAAAAACAACATCTGATAAAGCCTGAATATTTAGCTGACTTGTATTATTTTTTGTACGGGTATATACAGGAGGCAATACACTATTTTCCGTATAAAATGCTACGTTTATTTCCTCACCGTCAAATGAGCGGTAAAATCCTCTTAATATGCCTTTAATAAGGAAGACTTCATTTGTAGCTCTTGCTCCTTCTCTTACTAAATAGCCCTCATTCTCAATATTAGAAATATGAACGATATTTTCTAACTCGATCCAGGCATCGGGAGGTAAGAATGCAATGCGATCAATATGCTTTTTTAATTCCAGGATAGTGTTATCGGACATCTGTGTACGCTTGCTTACTTCTAAAAATAGCTCTTTTCCCTTCTCTGGCTAAATTCCATTTATATAGGGCTAAGTCAGGTATTTTTTTGCAGTATATCTAATAAGTTTTTAATGTGGCACTTACTAGAACCTCGAGTCATCTGTATTGTTTAATCTGAATTTGTTAAGAATATCATAAAAGAGATTAATGGCTAAAAGTGATGTGTTTTTGCCTCATGCCATATAATTTAAACTTTCTGACATATAGTTTAAATCCTGCCCGATCTTTTAATCATTTTGAAGTATAGCTTCTTGTTGGCACATAGGCTTTTGTGCGAACTTTCATTAAGCAAATTAATTCAATAATTATTTACTAATTAACCCCAAAAAATTATGAAACGTTCAATCTTAATGTTATTGGTAATTGCAGTAGCCATCATCTCTTTTGGTTGCGAAAAAACGGATCCTCTGGTTCCTGAGTCAAATAGTGATCAGGAGATAAGCGCTTTGAAAGCTGCGAAAGTAAAAACGACATTTACTGGCATATGTACTCAAGTTCTTCCACCCGCCATTGAAAATGATAATGAATGGTACGATGCTACAGATGACTGGAGGACTACTGGTACCACCATTTGGAAGCAGCCTGATCCAGATATTTTCGAAGGGACTGGAATATCTGCATGAGGCAGTAAGGGTTGATCCTGCCGAACCATTGGCATATGCCGGGCTGGCGCTCGGTTATCTGGATATTGCCCATGGACCATTTAATGCCGGTGATGCCTATGTAAAAGCTGAGGCGGCAGCACGCCAGGCCATTAAAATTGACGCAAACCTGGCTGAAGCCCAATTAGCTAATGCTGAATTATGCATGTATGTTAACTGGACATTCCATGAGGCTGAGAAGTATTTTAAGCGGGCAATAGAACTAAATCCTAATTTAAGCCTCGCACATTATCACTATGCATGGGCTCTTTTTCTTTTCGGCCGGAACGACGAAGCAATTATTGAGCATGAACTTGCCTGGAAGTGTGATCCTTTCAATCCTGGGATTACTGCTTTCCTTGGAGCAATATATTCATACGTGGGCCGGTATGAAGATGCCATCCAGCAAGTTTATAAATCATTTGACCTAATAAAGGATTTTCCTGTTGGTTATTTTGTTTTGGGAGAGACCTACCTGGCCATGGGCAAGGAAAATGAGGCCATAGAAGCACATCAAAAACTTGCGAAACTTGCCCCACCTTGGGGTTGGGTGCTGGGATATACCTACGCCCTGACGAATCACCGTGATGAAGCTGAGAAAATACTGGGCGAACTGGAAAAATCTGAATTAAGTGGTTGGAATGCGTTGGGACTTGCTGTTCTGTATGGTGCATTGGGCATGTATGATGAAGCCTTCAAATGGATAGCCTATGAACCGCATCATGTATGGATTCCCTGGGTGGCAGCTATGCCCATGTGGAAACCACTATATGCTGATCCACGACATGGTGAATTTGTGAAACGCTTAAATCTACCGAAGTTGTAATTCAGTTAATCCTGCCTATTGGACTTTTGTCATTTTTAACTGAGATGAAAGTATTTCTCCTGATCATCTCGATATTATCGTTCAGTATGTGTACACGGAATGCCAACTGACGGGGAGAGAACCGAGATGGACACTTCAAGGAAAGAGGGCTCTTGAAACATTGGCCTGAAAATGGTCCCATTAGAATTTTAAAATTGAAGGCGCAGGGGCTCACTGGGCACATCCTTCTATCTTCAATGGTAAACTCTTTATTCGCCATCGGGATGAGATCACGGTCTATGATGTTTCAAAGAAGGCTAAAGCCGGGAAGGCCCGATTTTAAGAATAGGTGTGCTTACAGCGCATTTGCCGCTCATTTCTATTTAAGTGCCTCTCTTTTTGATTTAGGCAGGCTGTCAACGACAATGGTGTATGAATGGTCAATCCATTCTTTCAGCTGACTATCGCTGATGCTGCCTTTCAGGCCTACTCCGTTCCAGTGCTGCTTGTTGAAGTGCCATGCAGGTGTCACCTCAGGGTGCTGCTCCCGCAGTTCAATGGCCAGATCCGGATCACATTTCAGGCTTAATCCCCTGCTATCTTCCGACAGGTCCAGCAGGGCAAACATCTTGCCCACTTTAAATACCAACGCTGTATCATTAAATGGGAAACCTTCGGTAACGCCGGGTTTGGCGATACAGTATTCTCTGATTTCTTCGATGTTCATAGGTACTGGATTAATCCATAAGTTACATTAATGCGGGAATAGTATACATTCACGCTGATATCCCCCACAGCAGCACATCAATATGCATATATAAATGTAAGCAGAATAATAAGCATTTTGTACATTCCGCAAAGTAATACTACATTTGTATTACTATTTAAAAGGTGGTATATCATGCGAGTAACAACTAAAGGACAAGTGACAATCCCTCGGAGAGTTAGAGAGATATTAGGAATAGTTCCGGAGACAGATATTGAATTTCTGGAGGAAAATGGTAGGTTTTATATAAAAAAAACATCGAAGAACAAACCAACAAAGAAATTTACCAAGCTACGCGGTATCGCTACTGCAAAGATGTCAACTGATGAAATCATGAACCTAACAAGAAAATAGTATGAACGGAATTCTTGTTGATTCTTGTATTTTGCTCGATTTGTTTACAAATGATCCCGATTGGGCCGATTGGTCGGAAAATATTCTTGGACAATACGGACAAACCAATACCTTGTATATCAATTCCATCATATATACAGAGGTGTCAATCGGATTTAATCTAATAGAGGAAGTTGAAGCTGCTATAGATCAAACCGGTATCAAGGTTCTTGAAATACCACGGGAAGCCCTGTTTCTAGCAGGTAAGGTTTTTCTCAATTACAGAAAAAGCAAGGGTACTAAGCATTCGACACTCCCTGATTTTTATATAGGAGCTCATGCAATAGTATCTACCTTCGATTTAATAACAAGGGATATTTTGAAATTCAAAACGTATTTCCCTAATCTAAACCTCATCTATCCTAAGACTTAAAACAGGAAATTAATTAAACCTCACAGCTCGCTTCGATTCTTTGGTTAATCAGAATACGGTATAAAACAACTGCTATATGACCTTATTAAAGTGCCAGGCTGGCGTAACCTCAGGGTGTTGCTCCCGTAATTCGATGGTCAGTTCGGGATCACACTTCAGGCTGATTCCCCTGCTATCTTCTGACAGGTCAAGCAATGCAAACATTTTCCCGGCCACTTTAAATACAAGAGCGGTATCGTTGAATGGGAATCCTTCGGTCACTCCGGGTTTGGAGAGGCAGTATTCTCTGATTTCTTCGATGTTCATGGCGACTTGATTTGCACAATAAAAATACGACAATTGATAATTCGGATCAATGAGTCTCCATTTGGGACTACCCTTGAATGAAATAAGCCATATTGGGAGATCATTACATCCCAATAAATTAGTCCATCACGCTGATTTATACTCCATAAAATGCATTAACAATTGGGCCTCACTATTCATTATATTCTCCTCTAATATTTGCATCTCATGGTCATAAAAGAATTCATTCATAGAAAGATATATGATTTCCAGGGTCATAAAATCATGTTTGATTTCGACCTGTCTGAAATGTATGATGTCGAAACAAGAACATTGAAACAGGCTGTCAGACGGAATAATCACCGATTTCCCAATGATTTTCTGATGGTGCTTTCAAAGGAGGAATGGAAGAAGCTTATCACAACCTGTGATAACCTACCAGAAACTGGTATAACACTCGAAGAATCCATACAACCCTGAAAATGTCTATTAGTGATTATGAAGAAATATATTTTAAAAAACAATTAGTGGCTTAACCTACTGTCCAGGTTTGGGTTGCAAGTCCATCTCAATATCACCATCCCAAAGCAGTTTGTTCATAACCACCTCAACTTAGAGTTGAATACGATGAGGGTTCCGCCCCCGGCTTGAGTCCAGTTATTAAGTGAAACAATAACTTACTGTGGTACTTGTTTTAATCCAGAGTTCAAGACAAAGATCAAGGAGATCACAATATCTAATGATGAAAATGGCAATCAAATATTCACCATGAGTAAGATGCTGTCCAGACCAGTTTGGTCTATAGAGTATCAGTCGTAAATTCAACTAAGAATAATTGATCAATATGTTTCCAGCCGGATTAACGGTGCCGGAAGCGGAAGCGATGTACCTTTCTGCCGGGGGATAGAAGAGCATTGCTACTAACAAAGCGCATGTCTTCGATGGTATAGAAAGCGTTCGGATTAAATTTCTTGATTATGCTAATCACATCCTTGAGTACTTTCCGTTTCATAATAATGAATAGGACCCCCACCTCTCCTTCACTTCCCCTGCCGGTTATTGATGTAACAGGATATCCCTTCTCATGGAGCATCCTGATTAGATCGTCGGCACTTACCTTTGTGATCACCCTGACCAATTCATATCCAAGGGCAAGCTTCTCCTCAAGTAGCATACCAACATAGGTGCCCAGTCCGAATCCTGAGGCATACCCAATATAGGTAAACCAATTGTCCAGATTGGCTATAATCTTTGTAATCACAATCAGCCAGATCAATGATTGGAAGAATCCTATAAAGGGTGCCATATTTCGGTATCCTTTTGCAACCATAATAACACGGATGGTGTCGAGTGATACATCCACAACCCGGGCCAGCATAATCAGGATTGGAAGCACTACATAATCAAACCAGGTAAATTCCATTTTTAACAATTGTTTATTCTAATAATGAGTTAATTATTAATACAACAAAATAATGTTATTCTGTCTACGGTGTTGATATTTTATTTTTCCGAGATCCTTCCTGCTCCTCTTTTAATTACAAAATCTCCATCTGTGAGCCAATATTTTCTCCAATCAATTCTGTATGACCCTTTTGCGACTAAAATAGCATCTGCATAAATCTTCCATAGTCCCTGTTTTGTGCCGGAACTGTCTACATGGTTTATCTCTTCTTTAAATTCTGTGCCATCGGGATGCTCGGATTTACATCCAATGCATATCATTCCCAGCATGAATAACACTTGAAGGATGATTAGGAAACACAACTCTGTTTACTTTTTCCCCTTCAGTACCTTCAACAGAAATTTCCCACGTTGATAAAGGTTTATTATTTTCAAGCGTGATGACAGCCGTGACTGTAAAATCTTTATTGTCAATTCCTGAAAAATTATCCCATATTAAAATGAGCTTAGAAGGATTCCTCTTTGAGAAATGAAACTCTGAGGGAGTATCCATATCAATTGTTTCAATCTCCGAAGAGTTAAGAAAATCAACCTCCCAGAGTGAACCGGGAATGATGTTTGTATCCAGAAATTCATGTGAGTTAACTAAATCCCGGAAAACAAGAAATGCACCGGTGTTCCTGTCAAAGCCCAACTTTATCTTGCCATTCTCAATAGATACAATTCGTTCTGCAGGACTGTGATTGCAACCGAACAGCAAAAAAGATATTAGACAAAGAAATATTATATTGAGAATTCTATTTTTTTTAGTTTTCATGATTGCTGGATTAATGTTTATTACTCTTCTACAAATTGGGAACATCAAAGAGTGGCCAGTACAGTTCCATGTTGATCGCTCGTTGGTGTTTTTTGCGCGCTTTAGGAAGTACTACCCATTCTTCGGACCACTTTTTTCTTTTCTTAATTGATTATTATCATGATTCACTGGTAAAATTAATTCTAAATTTTCAACTTAACCAGTGGTCCTAAAATTGGGTAGTATTACCAAGTTCTTTGAATTAGTTTCGACGTTATTCGTTAGAATATTAAGTTTTCCTACCCGATTTGCTCTTTTCAAAAAGTAGAGTGCCCGAAAGGGCGTGCTTTTTGAAAAGAGCAAAGGCCAGCCCTTCGAAACTTTTGCCCGCGCGCAGGAAAACAAACGATCGCAGTGGTGTTCAGGATTTCGTAAAGAATCGGGATAGGTTATGGACAGAAATTGGCTCTTAATTTTTTGCGCAAGCAAGATTCACAATTTTTCATCGATCTGCCCGGATCACAAACCGGCCGGGTGACCAGCCGGTAAAGCCCGATCATGTGGAAAATTCAACGAACAGTTCCGCAGCCCGAACCGCCCGACACGGGCGGAACCGCCATAGTTCAGGAAATTTTACCTTCTTCTCCTTCGAAGAAGGTTCGAACTTCGTTCAAAACATGCGACATGACAGGACATTTTTCAACTTTCGAAGGGAGTCCTTTCTTTTTAAAGGAGCACCATCGCAAGTTTGCAGTGTTGGAAAAGACAGTTTTAATATCGGAGTTATAAGTAACTATGTTGTATTATGGATTCTGGACCATGCAACATATCTTCGGTGAACCAAACTTTGCTTGCGTAGCTATTCATACAATGGTTTTTGTCTTGTACTTCTAATGTTAACCAATTCAATAACTTTCTTGCGTGTATAAAGCCTGTAAGTAATCATAGTTAATCGATTCATTGGTCCACGATACAAGTTTTTCTTCCCAATGCTCTTTTGAAGCATTTCAGGATTTTCGCTAAGTAACTCAAGGAAGTTTGATGTTTCCTGAATAAATAATTTTACTTCCTTTTCAGACCAATTTACTAAAAGATAGGTTACTATACGGTCAAATCCCTGTTCTGCTCTTCTGGACCAGATTATCTTCAGAGCCATTTTTTGTATTTAGCCATTACCTGTTCATGAGCAACTGATTCCTCTCGATCCAGCTGAGATAGTCCTTCAAGAATCTCTGCTTTTTCATCTTCACCAATAGTATCCCACCAATCATCTTCCCCCTTTCGTAATAATTCGATCCTATTCAAAACATTCTCATCCTTAAGGCTTGTTATCCAACTGATAATGTCCAATTTCTTTGCAGCCAATCCCATAGTTTTCTCATTTATCAATTATTACAAATCTAAAGTTTCCTAGTTGTTAATCTATTGTTATTCAGTTTATTACACTCTTCATTTTTACTTTAAAAAGCATTCTATATATCAGGTATACAGCGCATTACAGATGCATTGACATCTCATGCAGTCGACTTTTTCTCAAACACCGGTGAAAAAATCCTCATGATCTCCTCCGCCCTTTGATTATCCCGGATCATTTCTTCGAACAGCTCCATAATATCCACCTTCAGTATTTCACCGATCCCACTTACGATCTCCCAGAATAGCTCCAGCAAATACCATCTGATATGATAAGTTTCCATCAGCTTATTGAACCCTATCTCCAGGTCATTGGTGATAAAGGCCTTCCATTTGCCCCCTGATCCCAGTTTTACAAAGAACAAGTTCACCCTGCGGTTATCATACCAGACAGGAACCTTAAGGGTGCAATCCCGGTATAAATTCTTCCCCATCTTAACCATCGCAATGAGCTTTATTCCTTTCGTGCGGAACGACTCAATGTGGGCAAGGATCTCTTTCCTTTACGAACTGCTTCCGGCGCTCTGCAGGGGTAAGGCCGTACAGCGGAGCTTTCTTCTCCTTCTTCCTAACCACCTCTTCTTTTTCTGCCAGGATGCTCTGGGCCAGCTTCATCTTCCCCTGCAGTCTTGATTGTTTCTTCTTGGAACGGGATACCCGTTTTTCCTGCTTCTCGTACTCTATTGCTATGGTCTTCTTTGAACAAGAACCCATCTCATCCTTAAGGGAGTTCAGCACAGCCCTTCTCTCCAGATGCTGAGTCCTGTGCTCCCGGTAAGTAGCTTCAGCCTGCTTGGCTTTTCTCTATGGGACTGTCATCGAATATCAGAGCCCTGATCTTACTACAGTTTGCAGTAATCCGGCCCGAAAGACGCAGGTACTGCTTTGCATACAGATACAGGATCGTACGCCAGCTGATATACTCATTGCCCAGCAGATCATAATAAGGGTTCTTACTGCCTTCTCTCTCTGCCTGTTTCCCATACTGGCGGGAAAAGTAACTGTGGATGTTCCTGTTTCGGTAAAACAACATGATCAAAAGGGTGGTCATAATCATGGTAACCCTGATACCGCTCTGTTTGACTGATTCAAACCGCCCGAATATGCGCTTTATGTCAAAGAACTTTATTGTGTACTCCAGGCACAGGCCTGTTTTGTTGTCGCTGTCTATGAATTTTTGAAATTCTCCGTAATTTTCGTGTGTTGCATGTCGTATTTGTTTGGTAACTAATTCAAATATAGCCTTTTAGGCTAAGACATGCAACATTTTTTGCTTATATAATTATCTCATTATCAACAATTTATCAACAAGGAAACTTCAGTTACAAATTTATAAAAATTTGAAGCGAGTATTAATAATTGGTGCATTCAAAACTTGTTTCTTAAACATATTCAAAGATAAACAAACTATAGAAACACTATCGGTAAGATTGGGTACCATGAAAGAAGTTTCTCTGCCCGATTTGCCCATTTCAAAAAGCACGCCCTGGCGGGCACTCTACTTTTTGTAAAGAGCAAAAGCCGGCCCTTCGAAACTTTTGCCAGCGCGCAGGAAAACAAGTGATCGCAGTGGTATTCTGGATTTCGCTCAGAATCGGAATAGGTTATGGACGGAAATTCACCGGGCGAATAATAAACATGTTATGAGATTATGAGTCTTCGAGAATCTCCCGTAGCATATCTTTTTCTTTCGAAAGGGCCATACGCTTAATAAAAACATAATTATCGATTTTCATACTGTCAAACCAATCTTCCCAGAGATCATTAACACGGTCCCATTCCATATCCTTGTCGCGTGGTGCAGCTTCAATGAGTATAATTTTTAAATCGGGATACTCTTGATTTACCGTCTGTAGTTTTGACAGGTCTTTTCCCACAATGGGGTATCCGTCAGTAAACAAAAACAGGAAGTTTTTAGTCAGGGTATCATTTACATAATCAACTTTCAGATCTTCATAAAAGTATTTCCAGATATCGGCACCATAAAAATCTTTTGGATTATTGCTGAATACTGCCTGATCATAAAGCTTGTCCAGATTATTGTAAAAAATTGAACGACGCTCTTTTTCCTGTTTCCTGCGTAACACTGCGGGTACATTTTCAATGTCGATGTATAAACTGTCTTCATATATTTCACTTTTAAGATCGGCACCACGTTGGTGAGCAATGACCACCTTGATCTCGTCACGCGATCGCAGGTACAAATGTTTCCTGACACGTTCTTCAAAAAGGGTATATAAATATCTGATCAGTTCTTTATCACGCTCAGGCTGGTTGTCCTGGACAATCAGGCGATCTGAAAGGTCGAGCAGGATGATATAATTATGTTTGACGGGGGTTGAGGCTTCTTTTTTTTCCTGGGGCGGCATGCATGATACAAGAAGCAGCATGACTATGGTAACCGGAACATATCGAATAAGTTGTCTCATTTTTTCTAGATGATGTTAGTTTGGCAGATGATTACAAGCTTCGACGTTTGATAACCTTTACCGTGCCTGATTTAATGGCATGCTTTTCTTCAAAATCCTTTTTAATATTCAGGCATTTAACCTTAACTTCTTTCAGGTTTTGAGGAGCGAGGTAGGAAATCCATCCTGTGGTAAACTGGTCGATGTAGGATTTTAAATTACCCAGAATCACTGTTCCAATGTCCTCGCGAAGGTTTCCAATATCGAATCTGATCGGGTCTTCCGGTATCAGCTTGTTTTGAAGGACTTTGATATCATTTCGGAGATGTTTAACGATCTTCTTGAGGTTAAAGGTAATGAGACGTTTTGCCCATTCACGAAACATGGAATCAAGAAGAATACTCCACAGGATGTAAACAATAAATCCCAGAAAGAGAATCATATAAAAAGCTGGATTCGCGGCCCATGATTTTGTTTCAAGACCCATTAACTCTTTGGCATATTCTGTATTATTATGAATCAGCAAGGCAAGCAGGAAATCAACAACGAATGTAATGGTAATCAACGAACCCAGAAATACAAATTTATATTTGTGTTTCATCTCAAGAATGACATGAAATGCCCAACCAAAAGCATAGAACACAAAAGGTACCATAAAAAGGAGGTAATTATATTGTATTGCTTCAGCCAATTCTGCAGGTTTTGGCATAATGCTTCCGGTTCCTATGCCAGCAGCTATGCGTTCAGCAATCCCTTCAAAATCGGTATACAAGGCCTTGTAAGCTGCTGATACATAGAAGAAGAATAAATAGCCTGTGAGCATAAGAAGGATAAACAGGTTTATACCAAACTTAAATGGAGAAAAAGTCTCCCTCTTCATAGCTTCCGGATCTTTTGCGTATTTTTTATGAATGTCCAGTAACTCTTCCCTCCGCACATCAATCTTGTCCTGCTTTTCCTTAATCTGGGCGTTAATTTCCTCGTTTTTCCCGCTTGTTTCCTCAAGCCTGGCTTCAAGTTTTTTCAACTTAACGCGTTTTTCAGGTTTTTCATCTTCATTAAGCCCACTGGATTTTTCATCAACCAGGTCACCATTTAATATCAAGTTGAGGTAAGAGGTATATATCTCGGGATCGCCCTTCACATTGCCGGACTTTTCATATCCGAATTCCTGCAGATTTACATAATCAACATGGTAAATGGCTTTTTCTGTTTGAGTTGATGTAGAAGGTCTGGATTTTTCCATTGGGATTGGCGTTGATTTATAATCAATAAAGAATAATTTAACAAGCTGACGTAACAGAAGATTTATTTAATTCAAGATGGATGCTTGAATACGGCCTTCCCCATTAAATGATTATTTAACAGTGCTTTATCTCACACTCCAACATCAATAGTACGAGAAAGCGCTACTTTTTCTTACTGTTTTGCCAAAGAACGCATGCTGTTGTACGATAATAACAAATCTTTGTTACAGATTGAAAAATAGTATTTTAATTCCACATCTCTAATGATTTGTACCACAATTATTTGGCTTTAGCAAAATTCATCTTTCTTTTCAGAAGCGTTTTCTGCTTAATTCTTTCCGCCACGAATTTTTACGAGAGATCCCCTGAGAGACATTCAATCAGATATTGATTGGGTTTTTAGATAATTTGTGAAGGTTGTTCAATTTATTTTTCCATGTTCTGGTTAACGTTTTTAGGATGTTAGATTTTATTAAAGTGCCCAATGTGGTAAAATCTAAAAATAAATTCAAAACAACATTTGTCTTATTGTCATCTATTTCATTTAGTTTTAACTGCTTATCCCCTTTAGTAAAGCTTGTTTTTCATTTCACTAATTCGTTAAAAGGCGTTGGTGAAATTGACACAGCCTGTTGTATCAATCGATAGAACAGCTTGCCTGTGTGTTTTGAAA
>SDBV01008054.1_pt1 | contig 14271 bp, 21 predicted proteins | sample 2277081 | NCBI WGS metagenome assembly SDBV01 (sample SAMN10402039, study PRJNA504765) | marine sediment metagenome | isolation source: marine sediment core GS10_PC15, 223 cmbsf | place: Arctic Ocean: Southern Knipovich Ridge | collected 2010
TTCGAGATGTGGCGGGCAATCAGACCGATCGATTCGCTTTTGCAATCGGCCGGCTTGTCAACGCTTGAATTAGTTGTAACTTTCGGTCAGGGAATCGACACAATGTCAACAGGCTGGCAGGCTGAAACAGGCGCAGCAGTAACAGTCAACAGCGCCACGTTATACGTTGCCGGAATCGAAGCGGTCGGAGTGCCCCAGGATACGAGATTCATCATCAACAAAGAATTTCAGATCCAGTCGATTATCAACGCAGCCAGCACGAACCACCAGATCCAGCTACCAGTCGGCAATCGGTATCGATCGATATTGATCAAGACCACAAGCGACAGCCTTAACGTCGATACGATCTTGAATAACATCAAGATCCAAAGCGGCACGGAAGTTTACAAAAACGTCAACGCGTTTCAGTTGCAGATGGAAAACAGGCTGGATTATGGGCTTGAAATTCCGCGCACAAATCAGACCGTCGACAGGCAGTACACCGAGGGCGTTATGGTAGGTTACCACTTGTTAGAATTTTGCCGCGATGGCCGGTTGACTGAATGCCTGGAAACCGAAAGGCTTTCGAGCTTGGATTTAGTCCTGGACGTGAACGCGCCCGGAACGACCGACATAATCGATATTTATCCGGTCGAACTGATCCGGCCGGCAGCTTAAAAAACCGTTTTTGCGGTTTTGATGATTGAAGGGTGAAACGGCTAACGGTTAGAAAATAACTGTTAGCCGTTTTTTTTGCAATGCTTGAGGAACTTATAAAATTCGCAAAGGATCATCACAAAGGTTTTGAACCATTTAGCGATGATCAGATTAAAACATTCTTTAAAAAGTATAAAGAGACGACAAAAGTTAGGACAAACAACGCCGGCGAAATTACAGGCTTTGCGGTTTGGGATGAACAGCCGGATAAGATTGTATTTTTGGCGGTTGCTGGGATCGGAGATCGCTGGGAGAATTTTAGAGCAATGATAAGCCATATAAGGCAATTTAAAAAGCCGGTTGTTATTCCGAAGGATATTGATCAATGGCAGAGGTAGTCGTTGCAGCTGCGATCGGTTTCGGCGTGTCGGAATATCAACGACACGAAACCAAAAAAGACGCCAAAAAAGCCGAGAAAAAAGCAAGGCAAAGGCAAGAACAACGCGAGTTGCAAGCCGGCGAATATTGGGAAGAACAGAACCGCAATCAAATGGAGATGCAGAGCCAGGGACAGATGATTAAAACGCTTGCGGATATATTGATGGAAGAAGAAGATCCGACGCCGGAATACATGACGTTACCGGCGCCGGTAGAGTTTACGCCGATGCAAAAAATAAATGATGCAATCGATAAGATGTTGAATTATTAGCGAGTAAAAAAAATGGCAGAGGAAATCGAACCAACCGAGACGGATATTTTTCAGCAGCAGCAAAAAGTTATCACTACGCTGGAAGATGTGATCCGAAATAAAAGCAATCAGCCGCAACAAATTATTTATGCTTCGCCGGCGGCGCCGGCAAAGAAGGCGCCTAACTATCTGCTTTATGCAGGTATCGGGCTTGCGGCTTATCTATCGTTGAAAGGTAAAATCTTATGAGCTTTTTAGAAAGTGCTGGGTCGTTTGTAACCGGATCGCTTGATTCGATATGGAATAAGACAAGTGGAGCTGCCAGTTATGTAGGCGACTTTTTTAGAGGTAATCAGAAAACCACAATGACAAGCCAGATCACGCAAGCGGCGCCGGTATCACCAATAGCCAGGCCCACACTTGCGCAGGCGGCCAGCCTGGGCGAGCAGTGGATGGCCGAAGGCATAAATGACCCCTTTGTTACCAGCTCGAGCGCCACGGCCAGCAGGGGGCTTCAGTCGATAGGCAGTACCGTCAAGGGCCAGTTGTGGGATATATGGGGTATGGCCCAGGATAAATATATCGAAAGCGGCGTATTGACAGAGATCGTCGGCGAAAAGCTGGGCCTGATTGACAGGCCAGAAGCCGAACCGATTCCGCAGGCGTCAAGTAATCCTGCACCAACGGGATTATGGCCTTTGATTTTCGGCAATAAAAAGCAGCAGACGCCAGGCGATTATAGCGTTGCCTATCAGCCGCAATCAAAATCGTCCAGCCTGGGAAGTGTAGGAATGTTGACTTTAGCAGGCGCCGGACTTGGCTTGTTTATGCTTGCCAGAAAGTAGAGAGATTATGAACTTTCCAGAACAGATCGACAAAATGAGGGATACTGGCCAGGGGCCGATTCGGTTGAACATCGACCTGGCTGATGCCGCAATCGATCGCGAGTTTGCCATTGCCGGCAATCATTTTTACGTTTGGGATGCGCCGGACGAAACCAGTTATGTCGATATAAAAATCAACCGAAATAGCCCGTCGGCGTTTCCTTTTGTTCGCGGGATGGGCTTGGACGTAGCATTTAGCAAATTGTACATCACAACGCCGGCCGGACAAACCGGCACGCTCGTTTTGTTGATCGAAACCGAAGATGTGCCTTTGTTTAATGTGATCGATAACAGATCCGCGACGGTCGGCAGCCTGTCAGATATTGCCGACGAACTAAAAGGCGATACAACGCACGAAGATTGGGGAACCGAAGAAACAGTAGGCACGTCGGCGGTTGAAATCATCGATGCGCTTGCAACACGAAAAGCGTTTTCAATTCAGAGCAAAGCGAGCAACACCGGACAAATATATTTAGGTTTTGATAATACTGTTACTTCGAGCAAGTGGATTGTCGAGCTTTCACCAGGTCAGGCGTTTGTCTTGGATGATTATCGAGGCGCAATATTTGCGATCAGCGATACAGCCGGTCAGCTTGTCGGCTGGGGAGAATGGTAATAGATGAAGGGCGTAACATCACCACCAAAAAGATTTGGAGCCAAGGAGAGTAAAAGCAATAACACGGTTTACCAGGCCGCTACAGATGGCTTTGTAGTAGCCCGTGCTGTTGTCTATAGTGCTCGGTTGGTGGGATTGACAGACGGCAGTAATCCTCCGACAACTGAGATGTCTGCTGCGAAAGATAATGGTGGCAACCAGGCCGAAGCGACTGTTCCTTTGTTTGTTAAAAAAAATAATTATTGGAAGATAACTTCGACTGGCAGTCCGGTTATTTATTGGATACCGCTAAAATGAAAATCACAGTAGCGACTGGTTTTGGATATTTGAAGCAGGGTGGTGAAGTTCTTCACAAGTGCGAATATTCTATCGGTGAACAAGAGATAACAGACGGCTTTGAGTATGTCGAGGTTGCCGATAAGTCTGAGCTTGACGCTATCGAGGTTTACCAGGATCCACAGGAAATCGAAGCCACACAAAACGAAGCGAAGGTTGCGCTCGAGATCAGAAGGCTTGCGGTCGAATCACTAAAGTCCGCCGGCAAACTACCACAGGAATTTGAATAATGGAAAAAATCAAAATCAGTGAAGACACGCCGCTAAAGCCAGGCGATGAAATCGAGATCCACGCCAAGCGATTCGGTTTTGGGATCATAAAAGATATGTTTGGCGCAATAACCGAAGCCAGGCTTAGGTCTAATCCGCGTTACGATGTTTATGATTGGAAGATCGGCGACGATGTTGCGATTTATAAGGTTCGGATAAAAGAGCCAGCCGGCGAAGTCTACAAGGCTGGCATTATAACACCTGGGATTATAATCGCGGCGATATGGGGAGTGTCTTTGATGTTTGTATCGATAACGGTTTATAAAGTTGTCGATCAGCCGGCCGGCAAAGCCGCCCTGGTTGGAGTAGGGGGGCTGGGAATCGCAGCTGCAGCGCTGATATTGTTAAAAAGTTTCAAGGGTAAATAAATGGATAATTGGGACATAAGGCTAAAAGAACAGGTAGATCGTAAGTTTGAGAATTACAAAGTTTTCGAGATCAACCTTGCAACTGCCAGGATTGACGACAAGTTGCCATTGGCAGGGGATTTTTTATATGTCGAATCTGTCAGTAGTGAAAGCGCAACGGCAACGGTCAAGCTGAATAAAAATCGCAACGATGCAATTACGCTAAAACATCATCGCAAAATCGAGACGGTTTTTACTGAGCTGCATATAACCAACACAGCCCAGGCCGGCGAAACAATGACGATCGTGGTTGGTATCAACTTTAAGCTATACGATAGGGAAGGCCGGCACGCAGCCCAGGCCCAGCCGGTTGTTGTGGTAACAAACGACACGCCAGACGACGACATCCAGGCGACCACCAACGTCTGCGATCGAGTACTGTTGAAAGCCAGCACAAAAAACACCGATACCGTTTGGGTCGATTTTGGAACGGCAGCAGTTGAGGATAACTGCATACCTCTGGAGCCTGGGGATAGCTTGACGGCCAATGCCAGCAATACCGATCGGGTCCACGCTTTATTTAAAGTCGCGGATGAAATTTTATTTGTGATCTATGAGGTTTGATGCTTTTAGGATTAAAAAATAAGCAGTTTGTTTTCAGTCGGCTATTGCCAAAGACAGGGCAAACGACAAGCTACCAGGCCGGCGATGATGGCGACTACGAAAAAGGCTGGTCGATCGGTCAGCGTTTTATTGAACTTACCTATGGCGGCGATCAGGTCGTTTATGATCGAGCGACCGGCTTGATGTGGGCTAAAGACGGAAACGCAGCAGGCGGCAATAGCGGGGCGGTTGCTACCTGGACAAACGCGATCACTTATGCAGAAGGATTGACGTTTGCCGGTTTTAGCGATTGGCGTTTGCCAAACCAATTGGAGCTTGCAAGCATTATCGACTACTCTCTTGCCGTTGCCCCAGTAACACACAGCGTTTTTGCAAATATTGCCAGTGATTTTTATTGGTCATCGACAACTTATGGGGCTGGGACAACGTTGGCTTTTAGGGTTTCTTATAACACTGGCTATGCTTCAGCAGGAGTAAAAATTCTAACGTGTAATTTGCTTTGTGTCAGGAGTTTGCTTTGATGGATATTCAATTCAAAGACAAAAAGCAAATAGTTACTCATCCATCCGGTGTCGTTACAGAATATACGGCCGAGCAGTTGCAGGCCCAGGCCGATGCTACCGACGCGAGAATTTTGGAATTGACTGCCGAAAAAAACTCATACTTAGCAGACGTCAACAATATCAATAATAGTTAAGGAGAACTTTTGAAATGGCAAAGCGAAAAACATACCGCAAAAAATCAACCGCAAAAAAGGCCCGCAAAAAAGGCCAGTCAGTTTACAAAGTCAAAGGCGGCTACAGGCTTCGAAGGAATAAGAAGCGATAAGCAGCGTTACTGCAAAGAATGATCGCTGTCTGATCAGACGAAATTCGAATTTTTAGAGTAACGCTTTATGTATAAACAAATAAAATATTGCCGATGGTGTAGAAAACCATATTCCGCCGCAAAACCTATCGATAGAGACGGTTTTTGCTGCCCTACCTGCAAACAAGCCCACTACAGAGCCTTCAAAAAGTACGTTACCGGAAAACGCCAGGTCCAGCTGCAGATATCAGATGGTCCAGTAACGCGGAGAAAACGAAAAACCAAACAAAAAAAGAAGCGATGATATGGATGTTATCGCCGCGATCGTGGATCGCGATATTAACTATTGGTTGGAGATTTTAAAAAATGAAGACGCTGAAAATGCTGATGATCGCAATAATTTTGCCGATGCTGATGATCGCAGGGTGCGGCGGATCGCCGGCTGAAGTTGGCGGCGCCATGGCGCTAGGCGGAGCTACGATCGCCGGAATCGAAAACGACTTGCGAAAGTCAAAGGATCGCATACTTGCCGAAAAGCTTGCCCTGGTAAACAAGGCGGATCTAAGCGAGCAGGAAGCGGCAAAGCTACGCGCAGATCTTGACAAAAAACAGATCACGATTGAAGTGCTGCAAAAAAGTGCGGAGCTTGGACAAAAGGCGGTGAGTACAGACTGGAAGGATCCACAGCAAGCGGCGCCCTGGTTGTTGGCGGTGTTGACGGCCGGCTATGGTTATTTCAAGCGCAAAGAGGGTCGATCGTTTAATGGTGTTTTGCAGAGCTATCAAAAAGCGGTGAATCAGTACACGGCCGAAGCCGATCCGGCCGAGGCGCAAAGACTAAACGCTAAACTACCACTATAACGCCTGGGCCTGGCTGATTAAAAAGCAAATAAGGCCAAGGGGTCTTAACTTGGTGATGGGTCAGACCAGGCCCACTTTTTTTTGAGAGGCAAACTATGGGTGATCAACCTTGCGAAAATCACGATGTAAGGCTAACGCATATTGAGGACCGTTTGGAGAAAATAGAAAATATGTTCACCAAACTATTACAACACAGGCTTCCGACGTGGGCCGTATTTATTATGACCGCCGGCGGCGCCGTTATCGGCTACCTGGTAAAATAAATGTTCGCCAAAATATTACAATCTGTTTTGGGAGGCTATTTCCCCAAAGGTCTGAAAGTAGAGATCGACGGGGACAAGCAAACCTTTACCTTATTTCACGGTCCAGACGTCTTTAGGGAGCTGGATTTTGCGCAGGCAGAGCAGGCCATTAACGACGCTCTGGCTGGAAGGGGAATCAAGCTATAGGCCGATCGGAGATCGGCGAACCTGAGTGGATCTGAGCTGTTTTTTTTTAGATCCTTTTTTTGCTTTCCTTTTTTTTCTTGACAGAAAACAGCGAGGCATTACCATGCGGGCGGGAGGCGGCCCTCTTTTTTTTTAAAATAAAAAGAGGGCCTGAGAAAAACGACGCCACTTTCAGCGTCGTAGTTTTTCCCTCAAGAAGGAACCGGCCTACGGCCGATAGAATTTTTAGAGGCGCCGATTAACTATCGGCTTTTGCCGGCTTGCGCCGGCGGCGGTTCAAGGGAAGGATGGCGATTTATGGTAGTGGAAACGATTGCAATTGAGTTGCTTCAGGCTGGAATACGGGCTGAACAACAACAAAACGACACCCAATCGCAGCAGAGTTATATCACAGCAGGAGATCTTAAACCGCTTTGCGACGCAATCGACAAAAATTTTCACAACCAGCACCAACAAATCGAATCACTCAACACTCGACTACTCAGACAACAACCTATTAGTGAAATTTCCACACAACAAAATCAAGCGGTCGGAGTTTTGTTTATAGCCGGCCTTTTCGTTTTTATTATTATTTCTGTTTTGCGAGGGCATAGGCTCAAAAAAAGATTAAAAAAAATTGAAATGATCATTGACAAACAAACTTGATTTAATTACATAGGGGACGCTTGCCGATAATATCGGTGATTTTTTATCAAGCATTAACAAAGTCCTATAATATATGTGATGTTTCATACGGCGTTTAAAGGCTTTCAGGGCCTATTGATTGCTAATACGCTTTTTGGCTGTGCAGGCGGCGGTTTTGCCCCATCCGCTTTGCCGGGGCGCAAAACTACTCGCTTTCGGCGTGACAATAATTCATACAGGAAAAAACACAGCTTGGCGTGGATGACACGGATTAGGAATTAAATGCGTTTTGATTGGTTCGCAGCAGACTGTCCCAATTAGCGTTAACTCTGTCAATAAGGCCGATGTTCTGAAGAACAACCGAGATATCCGTGGTCGTGTCGGCGCTGGTAAAATTTTGTTCTACCGAACGCTGGAGATTTTTTATGGCTGAACTAAATCCCGCTCTATCGCAATACAGAATGGCTGTTTTGTAGTGCAATTCGAGAAGGTTTCTGTCCATTGCTTCATCAGGAACGAGTTGTGCAAGTGCTCGCTTTTTCTGGCCGGTTTCAAGCAGACATAATGCCAGTTTTGTCCTGGCACGATGGTATGTTGGATTTATTAACAAAGCATTTTCGAAGGAATCGGCTGCTTCCTTGAGTTTTCCAAGATGCATCAAAAGCAAACCATACCGGCAATAAACATCGGAGCTTTTCAGGTCGGCGTTGATTTGATTTTCGTGCGCCCTGACCACAGCTTCTGTAAGAGTCTGCCTGTCGGGACAGGTGTCGCAGTCGAGTTCGGTCTTTGCTGTGGTCAAAAGTTGCAGTCTTGCGGCCTCGGCAAAAAGAAGCGTGCTGTTGGCCTGGATAGCAAACGCAAGAGATAAAGTCCTGCAGGAATTTTTGATTTCATTATTCATTTTCTGCGCTATGGCCAAACCAACATAGGCATCAACTATTTCATCATTAATTTCCACCGCCCTATTAAATTGCTGAGCTGCGAGACTGTAACGTTCCATTTTGAGATATTGCGTTCCAAGTTTTACGTTCGCTTCGAGGAAATCCGGCTGGGCCCGAAGGGCTTTTTCGTAATACGCAATTGCTTCAGCACTGTCGCCAGATGCTGCGTGGACATCGGCAAGCTTTATCACTAAATCGGGCCTTTCGGGATGCTGATCCAATTGCCAATTAAGTTGGTCGATTGCCTCGAGGCATTGCCCGTTCTGAAGGAGTATATCAATTTCATTGTATTCATCACTGGCCGAAAAATTATCAGGGTGTATCAGAATAGCTGTGTTGAAAGTATCAATGGCCAAATCATATTGAGCGGTCAGAATATACAGGTGACCCAAAATCACAAGCGAAGAGACATCGTCGGGATATTCTTTTTTAAGCTGCTCATATTCGTGGATGGTTTTGTCGATGCGAACATTCTTTAGATATATAGCCGCCATGCGTTCCCTGGGCAGTTTCAGGAAATTCTTGAACTTAAGGCAGTCCTGATAAAATTCTATTGCCTCAGCCTCTTTTCCGAGTCTTTCATAGCAATAGCCAAGTGCGTAAAGTGTCATCGTGTTATATGGCTGACGCATGTACACCGACTGGAGTGCGCCGACGGCATTTTCAAGCTCATTTTTATGTATATATATAGCTGCTGCGACCATGCGTCCAAACACACAGCCTGGGTCTTCTGCAAGGTAGGATTTTAGCAGGTTTTGTGCCTGATCTAACCGCATGTCAGCGAGAAGCTCCAAAACCGGTTCAAGTTTCTGGAAACTCGTGTCATCCTCGCCCGGCTTGATGGTGTCCAGCCAGTGCCATATTAAATCAGCGGTGTTTATTGTGATGGCTCTGCCAAAAATTTCCAAAAGCTTACTCATATCTACTCCAGTTAATCTTAAGGTGCAAAAAACCTAATCTCGAATGTTCCGAAGATAATATCGACGATAGCCTTTAGGAGCTTAACTGCGGATTTGACAAATACTTATAACACTGTAGTTTATTTTAGGTTAGAAAAAGCGGGTTTGCTGAGTGTAGGGATTGTCCGGCTTTTAGAAGTTTTTTTAAGCCGATTTCGATGGTTTTATCGACCGGCCAAAAGCCCCTGCAGACAAGCTAAGTACCTTGATCTGATTTATAGGACAAAATATCGGATTTGATTCAGCTATCTACCCCCCTGCTACCTTTGCTTCTGCAAGCTTAGACTTTTTCACTCTGCCGAACCTGGGACTCTACTTCACTAAGATACGCCAAGGTTCTTTCAAGCTTGTCGCTTAGATGCTTTAGCTTGAGCATCGTTTTTACTCTGGTTACCAGTTCCAGTTTGTTTACGGGTTTGCTTAAAAAATCGTCGGTGCCGGAATCGATAGCCCTTTCGATATCGCCAAGTTCATTAAGAGCGGTTACCATTATAATAGGTATCTCGCTGGTTGCAGGGTCATTCTTTATTCTCCTGCAAAACTCAAAGCCACTCATCTGCGGCATCATCACATCCAGCAAAATCAAGTCAGGTGGGTTTTTCTTGACAATTTTCATCGCCTCCAGGCCGCTTGCCGCAGGAATTGTTGTATAGTCAAAGTCTTCAAGGTAGGCTTGTAAAAGTTCAAGATTCTGCTGATTGTCGTCAACAACAAGTATTTTGGGTGTTTGATTTTCATTCTTATCGATAGCCATCTATGGATATCCTCCAGTTACAGACGCGTTTTGGGATAAACTTTTGTCCTGGTATATTAAACTATTATTATATTGGACTTGGTGCCGCCAGTCCAGAGTTATTGATTGGCTGGGACTTCTATTTCGGACTCAATTTGCCTACTTAACCCCTTCCCCTGAGCCTTCAGGTTTGTTTTTTTGGATAAAATCCCGTACTTCGGGCTTGATGTAAATATTTTCAATATCAACGATTTTCGCCACCGCCTGGGCACAAATCGAAGCTGCTTCTGCGGTCGGAGCCTGTGTATCGACGAAAAAAGTGTATTTATCCTTTATTTTGCACAAACCTCCCCCGCCGCCGCCCATCATTTCGGTGCGTATTTCGACGTCATTTTGTTCCAAAATGGCCAATAGCTCTTCTATTATGATTTGTTTGTCCATGTTTTAAGGAAAACAAGCCCTACTGTCGATAAATAGAAAGTATTTAGAGCGTCTAATTTTCTAAATATATGCTTTGGCGGTTAAAATACAAAATTATTTTTTCCATAGGAGCAAAAGATTGGCAGGTACAATTAAAAAACGCGCAGCCTTGCACAAGCAACTTGAAACCCAGGAGCAGGAAAATAAAAATCTAATATCTCACATCGGCAAGATGCAGGCCATGGCAAATATTGGCAAAACCTGCTCCATGATCGCACATGAAATTAACAATGTTTTGACACCTCTGGGCAATTATGCGCAATTGGCTTTGAATAATCCCGAGGATAGAAAGCTGGCAGAAAAGGCGCTTCAAAAAACGGTTAAAAATTCAGCCCGGGCAGGCCACATACTGGACAGTATGCTGGGATTGGTAAAAGGCGAAGCACAGGACAAAAAAAGCTGCCAATTAAGGACGCTTGTTGAGGATATTTTCAATTGTATTATCAGGGACTTTTCGAAAGACAGGATAACGGTAGATATTCGTGTGCCGGAAAATTTGGTAATGTGGGCAGTGCCTGTGCAGATGCAACAGGTCCTAATGAATTTAATACTCAATGCCCGGGAAGCCATGCTGAAATCGGGAGGGATTTTAATAATAAGTGCAAAAGAAATGGATGGCTCGGTTATAATAGATATAACAGATACGGGTTCAGGAATGGCAGAGAAAGATTTATCCATGATTTTTGAGCCATTTTTCACAACAAAGGTGTTGGATTCTCAAGCCGGACGAACAGGCACCGGGCTGGGCCTTGCGTTTTGCAGAGAGATAATTCAACGACATGACGGTATTATTTCGGTCAGCAGTGAACCCGACAAAGGGACAGCATTTAAGATAATCCTGCCCCAGAAAAATACCACAGAAATTGGTGGCTGACAGTGACGCCACTTTATGAAAATTTTTGGCACATTGGCTTATTAGCAGTTCTGCTTTGCTGCTCGGCGTTCTTTTCGGGCTCGGAAACCGCATTTTCAAACCTCACACCTCGACAGATTAACGATCTACGAAAGTCTAAGCACCGGCTGCATAAACTGGCCGAAAGACTCTTAAGAAAACCCAGACAACTTTTGGGCTGCCTTCTGTTCGGAAACATGATTGTTAACGTACTGTTTTTCGCCGCGACAAGTGTGTTAATTGTAAGGATTAGCCAAAAGGCAGGAACGCCAGTTGCGGCAATCGGTGCGGTTGTGTGCTTTTCTATCCTAATACTGTTTGGTGAAATTCTGCCGAAATCATTATCTTATTCAAACTCGAAGCAAGTAACTAAGATAGTAGCGGGCCCATGCTTTGTGCTCGTCAGACTGCTTGGTCCTGTACAAACTTTAATCAATTTTCTGATAACCGAACCTGCAACACGCCTTTTACTGGGACCGGCCAAAGCCAGTGCGCCTATAAGCCTGAGCCAACTAAAACTGCTTATCGAAGCCAGCAGGCAGAGAGGTTTAATTACTGCCGATGAGAACCAGCTTTTGGGAGAGATCGTCGAGTTCGGATGGCTTAAGGTTCGTAACGTCATGAGGCCAAGAGTCGATATGATCTCCTGCGATGTTAAGACCTCGGCCGAAGATGCGGCAAGGTTAATGGCAGAAGAAGGATTGACAAAATTGGCTGTATATTCCGATTCGATTGACAACATAGTCGGCGTTGCGTCGCTTCGTGATTTGCTGCTGAAACCGGAAATAGAGTTGGAAAAACATTTGCGTAAAGTTGAATTTATTCCAGAACAAAAAACGGTCGAGTCACTTCTTGAATACTTCAAAAAAATGCGAACCGACCTGGCTGTAGTAGTTGATGAATATGGAGGCATAGCGGGCTCTGTGTCATTAGACGATATTATTGCCGAACTCCTCGGCCAGACAGAGGGCGAAGCCGGCAAGATTGCGGTAGAGCAAATCGGGCCAACCGAGTATCGCCTGGCGGGGAATCTGGCTATTCATGACTGGGCAGAGGCCTTTGGTATCGAGCCGGAAGAAAGCAGGCTATCTACAATAGCAGGATTCACTACCGCCCTTCTCGGCAGGATTCCGCAGCAAGGAGATGTGGCAAGATTGAAGAATTTAAAGTTCACCGTAGAGACAGTCCGCAAGAGGCGCATCGAATCGGTAATACTGTCGGTCGAACCCGATAAAAACAAAAAACAAGAGGGCGGGCAGGAATGATTTTGATTTTTCAAATTATAATTATTGTATGCATCCTTGTCTTGGCAGGTTTTTTTGCCGGCACAGAAACAGGAATATACAGAGTCAGCCTGTTCAGGCTCCGTGTGGGCATAGAAAAAAAACAACGCTTTGCCAAGCTCCTGGGCAAGACCCTCGCAGACAGCCAGGGGCTGATGTTTTCAATGCTGATAGGCACTAATCTTACACACTACATAGTTACAAGTATCGTCACTTACATGTTCCTGAAACAAACCGCCAGCCCAAAAAGTGCCGAATTATATACAACGATTCTGATAGCACCGATATTATTTATTTTCTGCGAAGTACTTCCGAAAAACATATATCTTTACCGTGCCGATACGTTAATGCCGCGATTCGCCCCAGCGTTGTGGTTTTTTCACAAACTGTTTACCTTGACCGGTGCGGTCGGCCTGTTAAAGATAATTTCGAGATTTTTTACTCACCTGGTACATTCGCCAATATCAGCGGGAACCGCTATTACAGATGTCAGGCGGCATCAGATCAGACAGATTTTCCGAGAAACACGTGAGGAAGACCTTCTCAGTTCCACTCAAAATGAAATTATCAATCGGCTGGTAAATATCCCAAACCTTTGGGTAAGTTCGGTAATGGTTCCGGTTTCCAAGGTCGAAATGGTTGAGGTCAATAGCGACCACCAGATGCTACTTACGATTTTAGCCCGAACAGCTTTTACAAGACTGCCTGTTTATGAAGGTTCAAGGCAGAACATAATCGGCTTTATCAATATCTATGAGGTGCTTTGCAAAGAAAAAGATTTTGCGGATTTACACAAATTCATAAAACCCATGCTGACGTTTTCAGCCGAAACCTCGGTGCTTGACGCACTCAATCACATTCGCAAAACAGAAAATGAGATAGCGATTGTCACACAAGCCGGAAAAAAACCAGTTGCCGGAATCGTAACGATAAAAGACCTAGTCGAAGAACTCACCGGCGAATTGGCATGAAAGCTTGTCTTGCTGAGGATTAGCTGTCGTTATCGATGATGGCTTTTACTATATCGTTGATTGCCTTTCGAGTTTTGCTATTGGCGTTGCCGGCCAGGATTGAGAAAATATAATCACCATGGAGAGTAACACAAACGCCCGAAAGCGATTTGACGCCTTTTATAGTACCGCTCTTGGCAAAAACCCTGCCCTTATACTTCTTATCCGCAAAACCTGTGCGAATAGATCGCGTACCGTCTACCCCCCCTACTGCTAATGAGTTTTTAAAAAGCTGCCAGTGGCGACTTTCATAAACGTCAACTAATATCCGCGTTATGGCGTTCGCACTCAGTTTGTTTTCACTGCTCAGCCCGCTGGCATCATCGATATAAAATTCATCAGAAGCTATACCCAACCCAAGCAAATACCGCGAAATCATTTCACCGCCTTTTTGCCAACTTCCGTTCGTCCTGTCAGAACTTTTTTCAGCTGCGATGGTTTTTAACAAAGCCTCCGCAGCCAGGCCGAAACTATCTTTATTACATCTTGTCAAAACATCAGATATCGGTGTCTTGTATTCACGCAAAAGTTTAAAGCCGCCCTTCGGCCCGAATTTGGTTTCAATAAGTTTGCCGCTAACGTTTATACCAGCCCTGGACAAATTTTCAGCTAATACAAATCCGAAAAAAGCAGCAGGCCGTTCGATCGCGACCCGAACAGCAGCGGTTTTTTTGTAGCATTTGCCCATAGCGGTAATTTTGTTCGTCCCAAGCTGGCGAGCGAACCAGATTGTGCTCGGAGCCTTTGACGCGGGCTTAGCTTTATTGATAATCTCAACAAATTTTGTTTCAGGCTCAAGAGTAAGTGAAACGGATTTACCGATTGTTTT
>SDBV01008055.1_pt1 | contig 14270 bp, 10 predicted proteins | sample 2277081 | NCBI WGS metagenome assembly SDBV01 (sample SAMN10402039, study PRJNA504765) | marine sediment metagenome | isolation source: marine sediment core GS10_PC15, 223 cmbsf | place: Arctic Ocean: Southern Knipovich Ridge | collected 2010
TCCCGAAACCGGGGCCGTCGTCCGCCCGCTGCACCTCTCGGCCACCCTTGTGCTGCCCGGTGCGGGCGAAGTGGCCCAGTTCGACTACGCGCGCAGCGGCAACCCCACGCGCAGCGCGTTCGAAGCCACGCTGGCCGAGTTGGAAGTGGGCGCCGGCGGCCTGGCCTTTGCCTCGGGCATGGCCGCCACGACCTGCGCCGTGATGTTGCTCGAAGCCGGCGATCACGTCGTCGCGGGCAGCGACATCTACGGCGGCACCTACCGCTTGCTGCACGAGGTGGTCAATCGTTTTGACATCCACACCTCGCTCGTCGAGGCCGGCGATCTCGCGGCGCTCGAGTCGGCCTTCACGCCCAACACCAAGCTCTTGTGGATCGAGTCGCCCGGCAACCCGCTGATGTCGATCACCGACGTCGCGGCCTGCGCCGAGATCGCGCATCGGCACGGGGCGCTGGCGGCCGTCGACAACACGTTTGCCACGCCCGCGCTGCAGCGGCCGCTCGAACTGGGGGCCGACATCGTGATGCACTCGGCCACCAAATACATCGGCGGCCACAGCGACCTGCTAGGCGGGGCCCTGGTGGCGCGCGACAAGCCGTTGTGGGAAAGACTCTACTTCCTCCAGAATGCCACCGGTGGCGTGATGGGTCCGCTCGAATCGTTCCTCTGCACGCGCGGGCTGAAGACCCTCGAACTTCGCATCCGCGAACAATCGCGCACCGCCGCGCAAATCGCCGATTGGCTGGCGGCCGACCCGCGCGTCGCGCGCGTCCGCTATCCCGGGCGGCCGGAGCATCCGGGCCACGACATTGCTCGTCGCCAGATGGACGGCGCGTTCGGCGCCATGCTCAGCTTCGAGATCAAAGGTGATTTCGCCGCGGCCAAGCGGCTCGTCGAAGCCACCCGCTTGTTCCGCCTCGCGGTCAGCCTGGGGGCCGTCGAATCGTTGATCGAGCAGCCGGCTTCCATGTCGCACGCCAGCTACGCTGCCGAAGATCGACGGGCGCACGGCATCGCCGACGGGCTGATTCGCGCCTCGATCGGGTTGGAAGCGTTCGACGACCTGCGCGACGACTTGGATCAGGCGCTGGCGGCGGCGTGCGGCGCGGGCTAGTCGCACAACTCGCGCGAAGCAGTCACACGATGCCAAGGCTTCCACCGAATGGAAGCCGCAGGTCGGCCCGACGATCAGTGCAGAGCAATCTCGAGCTGGGGATTCGACTCGCGGAGCGTTTCCACGCCGTCTTCGGTCACGGCCGTGCGCGCAAGGCTCACGTACCGCAGTTGCCCGAGGTCCATGACGTGTGCCAAGCCTCGGTCGCCCAGTCCAGTATCGCGGAGCGAGAGATGTTCGAGCTTCGACATATTCGAAAGATGAACAAGTCCCTCGCCCTCCACTCGGGTGTGAATCAGGCTCAGGTATTCCAGATTCGTCAGCGTGCGCAAGTGGACCAGACCCGCGTCCGATACATCGGTCCGCCGCAAATAGAGCCTTCTCAAATTGATCATGCCGGAAAGATGGCGCAGCCCTTCGTCGGTTACGGGTGTATCGACCAGGCTGAGAAAGACGAGATCCGTGTGCCCTTGGAGATGCCTTAAGCCGTCGTCGGTGATGTCCGTTCCGTACAGGCGGAGTTGCCGCAGGTGGGACAGCGGCGCGAGCAGGGCAAGATCCGCGTCGGTCGCACGGGTGTCTCTCAGGTTCACGTCAACGATGCGCACGAAGTCGTCGTCGCCGACCAGCCACCGCTGCCAGGCCGGCCCTTCGGCGGGCTCCAATCCGACCCGTCCCCCCAACTCCTGGTAACGGGCGATGGTCCGCGCCTGCTCGCGATACGGCGCCACGTAGGCCAACCAGCCACTGGTCAGGCCCCCGCAAATCAGGAACAACAGCAGCAGAGATCGCAGGCTGAACTGTAGGCGTCGTCGGCGTTTCGCAGGCGTTGCATCGCTGGAACGACTCATGGAGGCCTCGCGTACTTCAGAGATCGGATTCGGCCCAGGCAAGCATTTCCGGTGAACGCATTGTAACCAGAAGAGCTGTCGGGCAGCAAAGCGATGGTGCCCTCGGCGCCGGTTCACACGCGCTGCGAGCGAAGGATGCGTGGTTGAATGATTCTGCCGCCCGGGCAGGGCGATTGCGCCATGATGGGTAATATGGCATGATTGGCGCGAGGCGATTTTCGCCGCGGGCCGTCGTGGCATCGGGGTTGAGGAGATCGCGTTGTCACCGAGGGTAAGCCATGTCGAGTATCAAGAGCGCGCGGATTGAAGATTACTTTGTCGAACGGACCGATCCACGACGTGCGGAGGTTACTTATCCGCTGGTTAATGTCGTGGTCATTGTGATCTGCGCCGTGATCTGCGGGGCCGACGATTTCGTGGCCATCGCCCGGTTCGGCCGCACGAAACGCGAATGGTTCGCGCGGCTCCTCGACCGCTTCGCGCATCCGGTCGAAGCCGTGTTCGGCTAACATCTGGAGAAGTTCGTCCCAGGCGGTAGATTGATTCGGGTGCGTCATGTCGTGCCTCCGTTCGGTCTTGCTTGGAAACAAAAACGAATAGGAGACCGCGTGTGGCTCACCCTTTCAAGTGCCACGCAGCTTGTTCCACCACGTTGTTAAAGGCACACGCTGCTGTCGCAGCACTGCTTCGTCTCGATTGTCAAACGCGTTGCGCTTAACTTCGTACCATTCTGAACACGGCCCACTGAGTGCAAGCATTTACCGCGCAACTGGGGGCTTTGCGAAAACTTTTCCGGTTTTTCGGAAGTCTTGCCGCCGGAAAGCCGATATACGGCCCCAGCCACAAGTGTGCGCTTGCGCGCTGGTGGTGGGCGGGGGGCGTCCAATCACGTTCGACGCATGCAGCCCCCTTGGCCCGACATCAAGTGCCCGCGCGCCCGCTTCGATGGCCGGCGGGATACGTCCCTTTTCCTGCGCGGGCTACTGCTGGCACTCGCCTTGTGCTGCCCGACGCGGGCCGGCTTCGCGCAGTCGACTCACTACGCGTCGACGCCACGCCTCGGCGTCGCCGGCACGGGCTACTCCGCGGCCGACCCGGCGCCGAGGATGATGGAGCCGGCCGAGGAAATCGGCCATTCACGGCCGCGAACGCGATACGTGGATCCTCGCTATCGCGGACGGGCCCGCGAAATGACCGAACTGGCGGCGCGGCGCTGGGCAAGTCGTAGGCCCGAGAGTCGAGTCCGCCTGCGAACGAGCCAGCTCGAGCCCATCGGGCCCGGCGATCCGCAAGATCCGTTCATCGAAGTGCCGCCTGGCAGCCGCCCGATGATGACGCCGCCCGACGGCGAAGTCTGGACCGACGAGGGATATCCCGGCGCGCCCCCAATCGACGGCCAGTACGTCGACGGACCGTACCTCGATGAATATCAAGGCGCATATCCAGGCGACGGGCCATGGCTCGAGGGTCACCAAGGCGACTGCGCCGGTTGCAGCCAGTGCCGCCGCCCCGTCCACAACCGCCTGCTGCCCTGTTTGGGCGATTGGTTTCACGGCGGGTCAGTGCCCGCGACGCCCGAGCAGTCGCCGTATTGGCGCAACTTCAGCTCCTTCAGCGGCGCGCAAGCCTTCAAGGCGCCGCCCGACTTGGGCATGAACGGCAATTTTGGTTTCAACAAAGGGATCAACTGGGCGATGCCCCTCTGGGACCAGCCGGCCATCGGTTTGCAAACCGGCGCCACGCTCGCCTTTAGCGACTTCGACGGATCCACCGGGCTGGTCAACCGCTCGCGCACGCAGGTCTTCGTCACCGGTGGGCTGTTTCGCCGGGCGACGTGCAACCACGGCTTCCAAGGCGGCGCCGTCGTCGACTACTTGTACGACGACTGGTACGTGACGATGAACCTGCTGCAAGTTCGGGCCGAAGTCAGTTATTTGTGGGGCTTTCACGAAGTCGGCCTGTGGGCCGCGGCCCATACCAAGAGCGACACGCAGCCCGCCCCCGCTTCGTTCACCGTGTCCACGGTTACCTGGCAGGCTACCGACCAATACAACTTGTACTACCGGGCCAACTTTTCGTACGGCGCCGTCGGCCGGATGTGGATCGGGCTGTCCGGACACGGCGACGTGCTGTTCGGCGGCGACGCCACCGCGCCCCTTTCCGAGCGGTGGGCCATCCAGATCGCACAGAACTATCTGCTGCCGCGCAAGAATTCCATCGTGCCCCGAGCCGTCCAAGAAACCTGGGGCCTAACCTTAGCCATGATCTGGTATCCCCACGCCAAGACCCCCAACCACCGCTTCGATCCCTACCGCCCCCTATTCCCCGTCGCCGACAATAGTTGGATGTTCGTGCGAACGAAGTAGGGAGGCGACGTTTTAGCACGGGGTGGCACTGGCATCTTGCCAGTGCCGATTCTCGCCCACGACGGACGCTGGCCAAACGCCCGTGCCACCCAGCCACGCGCTACCGCGCTGCCGCCCGTCTCGTTTCGCGCCGGCCCGAGTAACGGACTGCCGGGCGACCAGACACCTCCCCGACAATGCAGTCCAGCGGCTACGGCGCGGGCTAGAGCCCGACTTGACCGCGTCGCGCGGCTTGGCTCCAAGTTGCGTCGGCGTGTCGGACCGACGTGCAGTGACGCGCCGGTTATCCGCAAGCAGCAGTTATCGTGCGAGAGTGGGTTAAGGTATAATCGTCACCTTCAACACACGACGCACTGCTTCTCGTCTGGACTGGGGTCGCGTGCGCCGAGAAAGTTGCTAGGGATGACTATTCGAACGGCGCTGCCTTGAGGTATAGGAGCGGGCGGCGCGAAGATTGGCAATATCCTGTACGCGTGGGGGACTGTATGCCTGTCGTCGAGTATCTGCTGATCGTCCAGAGGGTGGACTCGTTCTGCGATTCGGTGGACGCGTTCAATCGTCTGCTGCGGGTCGATTCGTCGATCACGTTCAATGGTGGCAAGATCCGGCACAACAACAATTTCGAGTGCGACTACGCGATCACCTCGGGCAAGATCGAGGGGAAGGACCAAAGATTCTTTCACCTGAAGTTCTCCCATGACCGCACAGACCAGAACTCACTCGACCATTTCACGGACCTCTTGCGCGTCGTGCGGTCAATCATGGCTCGGATGGGCGACCAGACCGAGACCTTGTGGGACGATATTTCGTTCCACTACTCCCGCCAAGGCTACGAGCTGATCCACCGCATCGAGAATCTCATGAGGAAGCTGATTGTCAATTTCATGCTGGTGACGATCGGCAAAGAGTGGGTCACCGAGACCTCACCCAACGAGATCAAGGACGCCCTTTCCAAGAGCAAGCGCAAGGACTACCTCAACGTCCTGCACACGATCGACTTCATCCACCTCGCGGACTTCCTTCTCAAGCCTTACTCCAGAAGGCCGCCAGCTGAGATTCTGGCAGAGTTGAAAAAGGCGACTACGCCTGAGCAGTTTGAAGCCGTCAAGGCTCTCGTCCCCGAGTCGAATTGGACACGTTACTTTTCCAAGCTGGTTGATTGCGAGGACGAATACCTCAAGAAGCGTTGGGAGGAGCTGTACGAACTGCGATGTTCCGTTGCCCACAACGCCATCATCAAGAAGGCTGACCTGGAGCGGATCGCCACGCTGGTATCGGAGCTTCAGGTCAAACTTGAGGACGCCATCAACAAACTTCCACAGGTCAAGGTTCCGGTGGACGAGGTCCAGCAAGTCGCGGAGAATGCTGCAAGCACCGTGAGCGCCCTTATGGGCGAGTTCGTCGCAGTCTGGCGCGATTTGGAGGCCGCACTATTGGTAGCGGCTACGAGATTTGGTTGGACTAGTCGTCGCCCAATGGCTCGAGACGCAATGAACCATCTTCGGAACTGCGGTGTCCTTGGACCGCGCCAGTTGCATCGAATCCTCAGCATTCGGCAGATCAGGAATCACGTCGTCCATCCGACCGACGTGACGGTCTCCGAAGCCGAGATGCGGACGGCAATCGTTGACGCTCAATGGTTGCATCGATTCGTGAGTGAGGTGCAGCCGCCGGATGAAGGGCCACTCTCCTGCCGGCCAGAGCCCCCAGCGAGGTGATTAGGGAACGTCCATGCTCGGCAACAACCTTGAAGCCATCGCTCTCGCCGATCTTCGGTCGCTCGTCACGGATTGCGTGCCCGAGGGCAAGACCATCGAGTACAAGCGCGACTTTTACAACCTGGACGTTCCCAACCAGCAGCAGAAAGTGAAGCAGCACGAGGAAATGCTGAAGGACATTACTTCCTTCGCGAACACGCTTGGCGGAGACCTCATCCTCGGGATCGACGAGAAGAAGGGCGTTCCGACAAGTGTGTGCGGCTTTGAAACTGCGGACCCGGATGCGCTGCAGTTGCGAATCACGCAGATCGCCCAGAATGGAATCGAACCGCGGATCGGCTTCGCGATCAAGTCAGTCGAGCACAGCCCCGGCCGCTACGTGTTCGTCATCCGCGTCCGTCCAAGCATGGTGGCGCCGCACCGCGTCGTTTACCAAAAGAGATTCGGCCAGTTCTACGCGAGGACTTCGTCTGGAGCCCATCAGATGGATACGACCGAACTTCGTCAGTCCTTCATCCTTTCCGAAGCGATCTATGACCGCATCAAGGGCTTTCGCGGGGATCGGGTAAAGGTCATCAGGTCGGGACATACGCCCGTCATTTTGATGAACGCACCGAAACTCATCCTGCACCTTATTCCGCAGGATTCTTACGCGTCGAAGCTCAATTTTCCGGTCGATTCGTTCCGGCAATTAATGCTCCCGCTAATCGCTGGCAGCGAGGCCCGAACCGAGCGCTTTAACTTGGACGGGATCGTTACGTTCGATCGCCACGCGCCGGAACGGTCATCTGGATATGTTCAGGTGTTTCGTAATGGAATCATTGAGTCTGTCGCCGACGAAGTGACCTTTTTCCACCCAGCCGATACGGCCAAGAAGCATCCACAGTTCATAACTCGCGACCTGGAACACCTAATCCGCGTCTTCCCACACTATCTCAAAGCACTTGTCATGCTTGGGATTTCCCCTCCCGTCTGGTGCTTTCTTACGGCCACGGGCATGAAGGGCGTCTACATGCCCTCAAGCGATTTTTCCCGTTCGATCGCGTCGATCGACCGAGAAACCCTCTTGCTGCCAGAGCTTGAGATCACGGACTTGAACGTTACCGACCCCGATGGGTTTCTTCGGCCGCTCTTAGACATGCTTTGGAACTCGGCAGGCTTCGCCAGTTGTCCGAACTACAACCAACAGGGCAAGTACCACGTCAGATAGCACGAGCCCGGCATATGCACGGGATAGAAAAAGATAGAAAAAGGTTCCAGGAACCTTTGATTCACCCCCTCAGTTCTCAGCCTCTGGCGAGCCCAGGCAGAACAGATGGTTTTCGCCGCGGATGAAGATGCGATTCGCCACGGGTACGGGTGAGCCGATCACGCGCTGCTGCATGTCGTTCTGGGCGAGTAGCTCGAATCGATCGTTGGCGACCGCGACCACCTCGGCCGAGCTCAGAAGGTAAATGCGCGACCGACTAATGCACGACAGCGCCGCCCCCTTGCATTAGCGAAAGAACTCGCTATACTCCGCAGAGTTGGCGAATTGTTTCGCTAATTGAGATGACCTTCACGCGGAGCCGGAGACATTCCCGTGGGACGCCCCCAATCTTCTCAGCCCACCCAGGTGGAGCTGCAGATTCTTCGTGTGCTCTGGGAGGGAGGCCCTTCAACCGTGCGGGAAATTCACAAAGCTCTAGCAGCGGAAAAGGGCACCAATTACTCGACCACCGTGAAAATGCTGTCGGTGATGTTGGAAAAAGGACTGGTCAAACGTGACGAATCGACTCGGCCCCACGTCTATAGGTGTGTAGCAGCTCAAAAAACCACGCAGCAACGGATGCTCCGCGATCTGATTCACAGAGCGTACGACGGTTCTGCGGGAAGTCTGGTCCTACAAGCCCTATCATCGCAGAAGGCTTCCAAAGAGGAACTGGCTGAAATTCGCCGGCTGCTGGACGAACTGCAAGGAGAGAAGTCATGAACAGGCTGCCTTGGTTGCTCGACGTCGCGTGGAGTGAACGGCTGGGGTGGACGATCCTTCACTCTTTTTGGCAGATCGCGGCGATAACAGCCTTATACGCAGGCGCATCGCTCTGCTTGCGGCGCAGCTCCGCCGCCGCTCGCTACGTGCTTGGCTGCATGACCCTGGCCGCCATGGTGTGTCTTCCGTTGGCGACCTTCGCCTTGCTGGGCAATGCGCGACCGCCATCGACGGCGAGGGTCGTGTCGGCCGCCGATCGATTGCCGTCAGGTCGGGCCGATGAACCAGTGATCCGCATCCCCACTCTTTTCGAAAATGAATCCGGCGACGTACCGAAGGTCGCACTGCCTTTTTCGGCTGTGCGCGTGGGGCCTCTCCTTCCGTGGTTGTCTGGGGCCTGGCTTCTGGGCGTCGTCCTGTTCTCCGTGCGACCGCTTCTGGGCTTGCTAACGGTGCGTCGGCTACGCTGCGGTGGCTTGTCGCCCCCGTCCGCCAAACTGGCCCGGCTCGCCGGTGATCTCGTCGTGCGATTACACATCCGGCAATCGGTTCATTTTGCCGGGTCCGCGCTCGTTCAAGTGCCAACGGTCCTGGGGTACCTGCGGCCGATCGTGTTGCTTCCCGCCTCGGCATTGACCGGCTTGACTGCCAAGCAGCTAGAACTGATTCTTGCGCACGAATTGGCCCATGTTCGGCGGCACGATTACTTGGTCAATGTGCTGCAAACAGGGATTGAAACGATTCTGTTCTATCACCCGGGCATGTGGTGGGTTTCCGCTCAAGTGCGCAAGGAACGGGAGAATTGCTGCGACGACATCGCCGTGGGGCTTTGTGGCAGTCGCGCCACGTACGTACGCGCGCTGTTGGCGATGGAAGAGCAGCGGACGGCCACCTCTCTTGCGTTGGCGGCCTCGGGTGGATCGCTCCTGGAACGCGTACGGCGTTTGATCGCGCCCACCGAGTCAGAGATGGGTCGGCAGCGCGCGAGCGCGTGGTTCGCCGGACTCCTGCCCGTGGGCGTCGTTGCCCTGTTGCTACTGCTGGGGCCATCGATTGCCGTGAGCGGCGCGGCACTTGATGCCGATCCTATCGACCCACCGGCGAGCGCCGAAGACAGTGTTGAACCGGGCACACGTCAAGCATCGGCTGACAGCCAGAAGGCGCCTGCCGAGGTTGGACCTTCCGAGCTGGCCATAACAGTCACCCTGGAAGATAGTGCAAGTGAGCCGCTCAAATTTGTCCTTCTCGACCGTTATTCGCAGCCGCTCAAGACCTGGGAGAAGGTGGCACCGGGCGACGTTCGGCTCGACCTGCCGCAGCTCGAACGCGACCGCCACTCGCTCAAGGTTTCGGCAAGCGGCTACGCCGTCCGGCGCATCGCCTTGACCGTTTCCGGGGAGGGCATTCGGGCGAACGTCGAATCTCTGGAACTGCCTCGGCGGCGCTATGCCGTTCTGCGATACGCCGTGAACTTGCAAGGCCAAAGGACGCTCACCGGGCCGCACGTCAAAGAAGGACGTGTGGCGATTTCGTACGGAAGCGTTCCAGACTTGCACGGTGACTGGTTAATCCTGCAAGCGGGAACATCCCCCGTTTTCGACTTTCATCGCTATGGGAGCAATGGATTTGCCCGCCCGCCCGCGGGCGCCTCGTTCCAGGACATCGACCTGGCTCCGCATCCGGATCAATACACGGCAAAGACGGTCGTCGTGGAAAAAGGAATGGTTTTGTTGAATCGCATTCAAGGGAACGGACCTCGCGACCGGCGCTACGCAAAAATCCTTGTCGAGGACGTCACCGAGTCGCCTCCCAAGGATATCCAAGTCATCGATACGTTCCTCCCGCCAACGATCTCGAAAGCACCGCCGGCGCCCAAGATCCGCCATTCTTCGAGCGATCGAACCAGCGGGGAGTTCACCGCGACGATTCGCCTGGAGGATGACGCCCGCGATCCGATCACGCTGGAGCTTCGCGACAGTTTGAGAACGACGCTCAAGGTGTGGGAAAACCAACATCCCGGAGAGATTCGCCTGAGGCTGCCCGAGCTAGAGCACGATCGCTATGTACTCGTCGCGCGAGCGCGGGGCTATAGCCCGGCGAGCACTCCAATCGCCGTTTCGGACGCCGGCCTGCATCCGACCGAAGCAACGATCGAGCTACATCGACTTCGTTACCTCATCCTGCGCTATGTCATGAACACCAAGGGACTGCGCAACCTGACCGGTACGGACGTAAAGGCTGGACGCGTGGCCGTACTGTTCGGGCGGGTTTCCGAACTGCGCGACTGGTCCGTGGGCCAGACCGATGGACATCCGAAAGTCGTCTACCATCGCCGCTCGCCCAACGCGGGGTTCGCGACCGCGGCAGTGGGAGCATCCTTCGACGCGTTGGAGATGGCCCCGCCCACGGAGGACTACAGCCCGAGCGAAATCACCTTCGAGAAAGGCATGATTCTTTTCAACCGCGTGGTGGGACACCGTCGGGAATACGCGCGGTATGCCAAGCTCCTTGTGGAAGACATTACCGAGACGCGTCCGACGAACCTCAAAATCATCGATGCCCGACCCAGGTAACCTGGTGCCGACGACAGCGCGAAAAAGGTTCTAAGCGTGAAAAAGGTTCCTGGCACGAATGGCATATCCACGCCGATGCCGAGGGCTCTTTTACCGGAGTGTTGACTATCCTGTTCCGGCTGAAGTCTCTCTATAGGTCTACAAACGTTACCGGGCCCGACACCAGGCGTTTCGGCAAGAAGTTGCGCTCTTGGAAATTGATGGGAAGACGATCGTACTTAAGCGAGTCGTCTCGGAAAACTGAGCGCGACAGTTCTTCTCTGTTCGTTGCGCGAAGCTCGTACAACCGCTGAACCGTTCCGTCGTGAAACGCAATAGGCTATCATACCGGAAATTTCATGTGCCGCGAAACAGTAGGCAGCATGCGCGATGGGCGTCATTCGCGATATCGATCAACTTGAAGACTCGCTCAGCCAGCCGAGCGAGGCCCTCCTCAGCGATTGGGGCGACATCGACGGAGACATCCTGATCCTGGGCGTGGGCGGCAAGATGGGGCCTTCGCTCGCGCGGATGGCCCGCCGTGCCGCCGATCGTGCCGGCGTCAAACATCGTGTGATTGGAGTGAGCCGTTTCTCGAACTCGGCGCTGCCCAGCGAACTCCACGCCCACGGCATCGAAACGATTCAAGGGGATCTGCTCAGCAGCCAATTCACGCGCTCGTTGCCGAAGGTGGAAAACGTCGTCCATCTCGTGGGCCAGAAGTTCGGCACGAGCGGGAACGCACCGTTCACTTGGGCCACCAACGCGTACTTGCCGGGGATGGTAGGCGAACACTTCTGCGATAGCCGTGTCGTCGCGCTCTCCACGGGAAACGTTTACGGACTGGCGCCGGTCGAACATGGCGGCTCCAAGGAAGGCGATGCGCTGCAGCCGGTAGATGAGTATGCGATGAGCGGCCTTGGCCGTGAGCGGATATTCGAGTTCTCTAGCCGGCGGCATGGAACGCGCGTTTGCACGGTTCGCCTGAACTACGCGACGGAACTGCGCTACGGCGTTTTGGTCGACCTGGCTCAGAAGGTAAACCGTCAGGAACCCGTTCCGCTCGGCATGGGCTACTTCAACGTGATTTGGCAACGGGACGCTTGCGACATGATCCTCCGCTCGTTTTCGCAGGTGGCGAATCCGCCCTGCTACCTCAACGTCACCGGTCCTGGCGTGATCTCGTGTCGGAAAACATGCGAGCAGTTCGGCAAGCTGCTCGACAAGCCGGTCCGCTTCGAAGGGTCCGAGTCGTCGACCGCTTTGCTTAGCAACGCCGGTCGAGCGATCGAACTGTTTGGTCCACCGGCCACCTCGCTGGACGAGATGCTGACGATGACGGCCGATTGGATTCGCCGCGGGGGCGAAACCTGGAACAAGCCGACTCATTTCGAGCAACGCGATGGCAAGTTCTAACCCGCCGAAACAACACGGCGCGGATCGAGCACATCAAAGGTGTCAGGAACGAATGGAGCCTTGCCAAATGTTACGATTGCAGCATCAACTGGAATCCGATGCCGACGCCGATGTGGACGAGCATGAAAATCCCACCGATCAAGAAGGATCTTTTGATTTCCACGCCGAACAGCGCCGAAACGGCGACACCAAGCAGCGCTGCGGCGATGATTGCGGCAACGGCGATTCCCGCGATGCCCATCACCGCCGCCAGACCGATCGCCAGTACGGTTGTCCCAACAGACGCGACGAGCGCGACGACGATCGACATTCCGAAACCGATGTCTTCGTCATTGATTGTCTTGAGCAGCACCATGAGGACCAGTGCGTCGATTGCGATTCCGAGCATGGACGTGTTCCTGAAGACTTAGCTGGCGAAGTTGTTAATAGATTGAGTTTCCCAAACGATCGTGGGCACCGTGCGGATATCGTATCCGTGGGCAAGCAGGCGCGTGGCGAAAGAACGACCGCCCCCTGTCGCGTGGAAATGCACGGCCCCCATTAGAGCGGGTGCCGAAGGCAGATGCAACCACCTGTTTCGTCTAGCCCGAAGCCGCGCAGCTTCTCCCGCGCCGGTGTAGATTCCGCTATACTCCGACTTGCCCGCTATCGTCGCCGTGAGGCGTGAAGCGGATTTCCAGACCCCAACTGCTCGGATCGATCAAACCATGCACGTGACCCGAATTCGAAACGCGACGTTCGTTTTGCTGTTGTTCTCCTTGGCAAGCGGCTTGGCCAGGGCCGAGACAGCATCGGACTGGCCTAGCTGGCGCGGGCCGCAAGACATTGGCAGCACCGAGACCGGCTCTTATCCGGTCGTGTTCGACGAGAGCACCACGCTGTGGCAAACCGAGCTGCCGGGCAAGGGCTGTTCGACGCCCATCGTGGCGGACCGAACCCTTTACCTGACGGCGCCGGTGGACGGCGCCGATGCGATCCTTTCGGTGGACTGGTCCGGGGACCGCCGGTGGACGACGACGTTCGGACCCGAGAACGCCGGCAAGCACCGCAACGCCTCCGGGTGCAACGCCTCGCCGGTCACAGATGGCGACGGGGTGTTTGCGTATTTCAAGAGTGGCACGCTGGCGGCCGTTGAACTGGACGGATCGATTCGATGGCAGACCAATCTCGTCGAGCGATTCGGCCGGGACGAGCGATTCTGGGACCACGGCACGTCTCCGGTGCTGACCGATAAGTATGTCGTCATGGCGCGGATGCACGCCGGCGAGTCGTGGCTGGCCGCCTTCGACAAAGTCAGCGGTGAATTGGCGTGGAAGGTCGCCCGCAACTTCGACACGCCGACCGAAAACGATCAGTGCTACACGACGCCGCTGGTGATTCAGCGTGATGGCCGGCAAGCCGTGCTGGTGTGGGGCGCGCAGCACGTCACCATTCACGACGCGGCGAACGGCAAGGTCCGTTGGTCGTGCGGCGACTTCAACCCAGATTCCAAGCAAATGTGGCCCGCGATCGCCACCCCGGTCATCGTCGGCGAGATGGCCGTGATCTGCTACGGACGCAACGATCGACGTCAACCGCGGCTGCACGGCATCCGACTCACGGGCAGCGGCGACGTGACCGCGACGAATCACGCTTGGAAGCGGGAAGATGTCGGTACGTTCGTGCCGACGCCCGTTGCGTATCAGGGCCGGGTGTATCTGGTGCGAGATCGCGGAGAGGTCGAGTGCATCGATCCGGTGACCGGCAAGACGATTTGGAGCGATGCCTTTCCCAAAGGCCGAGCCGCCTTCTACGCCTCACCGATCATCGCGGGCGGCAAGCTGTACGCGGCGCGGGAGGACGGCGTCGTCTTCGTGGCCGCGGTCGCCAACGATCGATTCGAGCTCCTCGCCCAGAACGACATGCAGCAGCGCGTGATCGGCTCGCCCGTGCCCGTGGCGAATCGCATCTTCATTCGCGGCGAAAACCATCTCTTCTGCCTGGGTTCGCCCGCGGCTGAGTCGGCCGATTAGTTCGCGGTCCGACTTCCTGCGTCCGGGTTCGTCGGCGCACTGCAAAGAGTATCGCTCGACATCCCATTGCTGAATCAAAGGTTGCTGGAAGGCTCTGAAGAAAACTCCTCTACTGGCTTAGTCCGCTAGCTGGATTGGCTGCGTAGCGCTAATGTGTCGATTACCAGCAAATCTCCGAAAGCGGTTGCCCATGCGGCGCTCGTTGCGGCGCGGCGCGTGCTGCCATTCTATACCCATCCCAACAGCCCGAAAAAGTACACGCAGCATCA
>SDBV01008056.1_pt1 | contig 14268 bp, 23 predicted proteins | sample 2277081 | NCBI WGS metagenome assembly SDBV01 (sample SAMN10402039, study PRJNA504765) | marine sediment metagenome | isolation source: marine sediment core GS10_PC15, 223 cmbsf | place: Arctic Ocean: Southern Knipovich Ridge | collected 2010
ATTTTATTATTTAATTGATTAAAAATGATTAAAATAGAAGATGATGTATTTTATAATCCTAATTTAAAGCCAGAATCTTTTTATAAAGAGTTCTATGGCAAATGGATAGTAAAACAATATATGAAATATTTTGCTTTTGGTATAAAATTTTATGTTAAGACTCTTGAAGAATGTATACAACTTCAAAAGGAGTATGATGAAATGATTGATAACAATCAGTTTATAGAGAATTTGAAATATGACATAAGTGGACGCAAAGATTTTATAATCCAAAACAATTCATATCAAAAAAATAAAGAGTTACTTGAAATATATGAACAAAATCTAACATTACTTAATTCAAAATATGGAGAACAAGAGCCAGAATTTATAGAACATATAAATAAATTAATTAATAAATGTAAAGAAAGCCTAAAGCATGGATATTTAGTAACTAATCAATTATTTTTAATTAGTAGATATGTTGAAGATAAAAATTATTTTGAAGATGAAGAATAAGAGGATGATGATTTATAATGTTTAATCCTAATGTACGTTGGAGATATAGTAGGAGACCTCATAGGATAATAAATTTCTGTATACATTACCATCTTGAGGATAATCTGGAAGAAGAATCTTTCAATAAAAAATGGAGTCATAAGGATCTACAGAAATATTTGAGAAAGAATTATAGACGAACTTGGAAATTTATAAATGCTATTATAAAGAGGATTAGAGAAGAATCAAATATAATTATTGTCATCTATGGTTCACCAAATTCAGGTAAATCAGAAGGGGCACAGATGATTGCCTTTCTAATACGGTATTTTTTTTGGAAATATATGAACAAAAAAATAGAATTATTCACAGCGTTTTCAACGTCAGAATTTCAGATAATTTTAACAGATATGGAAATTGGAGATGTGGGAATACGAGATGAATCTCCTGACGAATCCGGTGCTGAGAGTAAGAATGTATCAAAATATTTGAATAATATTACAAGGATTATTAGACAAAATCAAAATTCCTTTATTTTCCTTGATCCTATATTAATTAAGTTAAAAGTTGCGTCCTATTATTTGGAAACGGCTGGGAAGAATAAAAAGAAGAGAAAAATTAGATTTATCTTATATGATAAAGACCATAAACCGATGGGACATATATATTTGCCTCTGCATTGGTGTGGCTTATTTAGAAAGAAATATAAGGAGAAGAAAACAACAAACATTAATTTAGGAATGGCTATGGCTGGAATGTTTACACCAAACGAATCCAAAAGATCAGATAGAGATGAAAACCGATTATTAGAATTTTGTAAAAAAAATGGAGCTACAAAGAAAGGTGAAATAGTAGGTTTATTAAGTCGTTATAATCGTCAATTTAAAAATCCTGAAGATATGATAAAGGGTTCAAATAATTATATAGGAATAGTAATTTCAAATGTGTGGCATGATCTAAATAAATTTAAAATGGAAAGAATAGAGAAAAGATTAGAAAAGCAAATGAAAATACAAAAAAATATTAAATATGTTAAGGGTGATAATTTTTCATTATTTGTTAAAAATAATTTGGTTAATGATAAATATAAAAGAATAGGATTTGGCTTATGTAGGGGCGATAGCGAAGATACAATAATGGGTAATAATCCAGATATAACAGAAAATAAAATGAAATATATAATACAAAGATTAAAGAATTTAGGAGATATCAATACAAGATTAGGATTTTTATTTGAAAGGTGGTGGGCTCTTAAATTAGGAGTTCCAAAAGAGAAATTAAGAGATGTATTAGGTGGGACATCTAATGCCCCAGATTTGATATGGAAGGGTATTATATATAGCATTAAATGGAGATCAAATAGAAAGGCAAAATCAATTCCATTTTATCAATCCAAAAAAGGAGATGGAATGTTACCCGAATATACATTTGCCAAGGAACATAACAAGAAATATATATTAGTTTTTATGAATCCAGCTTGGGATATGAGAGTTAGATTAATTAGAGTTAATCCAAAAGGAAAAGATAAAATAGTAGTTTATAAAAAACCCTGATTATAAATTTCATCTCAAGGTCACTTTATATTATAAAGTGATTATATATTAAAAGTATGTCTTTTTATATAGTACGTAAGTGACCTTGAGATATTGGATTTTTGAAATTTTTTTAAATTTTTACACAATTTGAAAATTTTCAAATAAAAAAAATAAAAATATAACTTTTCTGTACGTATCAATCTTTTTTATTCTACAGTCGAAAAAAATTATATTTAGATTTGCTTTTTAAGACCCTAATACTATTAACTAAAGATAATCTAATATCATTAAATTCATTAAAAATTAATTACATATCATTTTAATCAAAAATAATAGATATTTTGATAATATCATTTAATAAGAATATATAAAATTAATAAAATAATAGAGAAATTTGATTACAAGTAATTTTGTATAATGGAAATGATAGAGTCTTATATCAATTTTTATTGATTTTTACATTTAAAATCCAAAAAAATTTAATCCCCAGAATAAGAGATTATGTATATGTATATTGATTTTATAAGATACCCCTAAATATATGTTAGAAAAGTTGACTTATAATATTTATAAATTTTGAATATTGTATTAAGAGATTAATTATTGATATTAGAAAATAGTTGAAAAAAGTTAAAGATTATTAGAAATTTATTCTGAATAATGATTAGAAAGATTATACTCTATTTATAATAAAAATTCATCATAACAATTGGATTAGATGTTGTTTTATATCATCTGTATTTTTCTAATTATTTTAAATTAATGCTAATATTCTACAATAAAATTTATTGAAATTCTAATTTATTAAGAATCAAAATAAACAACCTGTTTTTGCTTTTTCGAATCATTAGATTATTTGAAAATGGTGTTAACATTAATTAAAAATAAACCTCAAAATTCCTTATTATATATATTAAGAATTTTTGAGGTTTAATAGTGCACTCCTTATACAAGTAAATCACTCTCAAACCATTATCCAAATCTTCTGTGGTTGACCGTGTCCTATATTTTTTCGTGTCCACTTTAAAACTCCATTATCTAATAACATATTTAATAGATCTCGAGTTGTATTCTCTGACTTTCCAAGAAATTGTGATATGTATCTTATATTAGCCCCACCTCTTCTCTTGATTTGATCCAATAATTCTTTATATTTGATTCTTAAAGCCCCGTAGAAGTTCCGTTCATTATCAAAATAACCCCTAATAATATTCCCAAATACATATAAATTAATCTCATTTGGTCTTAATAATGGTCTACCTCTATGTGCTCCATCTATCATAGTCCCTGCTCCAAATAGCCATTCTAATTCTTTTAAACTAATATTCCAAGCTTTATGCATCCACTCTCTAACATCTTCTGGAATATTACAACTCCCAAATAAAACAATCCAATCCACATTAGAATAAGCATTCTTACCCTTCAAGTAATAATAATAGTCAAAATAAATTTCTAAATTATGTCTGTCTATTATTGGTTTAAATAATGGTTTTAAATGTTTTAATACTTCTTGCATTGCCACTATAAGACCTTTATTTTTACCATTTCTATGTTCATCTAAAATTATATATTTAGTTTCTTTTGCTATTGTTCTAAATGGATTAGTAATTAAATGAGTTCTTGGATTAATTAATGAGTTCTTTTTATATTTTCCATAACTCTCATTTCCAAGTCTGGCTATATTAACACTCTTAAATTTAGCATGTGATTTAATAGTTTGATTATACAAAAATTTAAAATCTTCTGCAAAATCTGGGAATAATGCTTTAATTGTCTCTTCTCTCTGAGAGGCATCGGTACATATGGTTATATATACATTATTAACTATTTCTCTAACTCGGTCAATCTTATTAATAAAATAAGTGAAATTAGGTTTAGCTCTGTATTTATCAATAACTATATTATCCGAGAAATTTCCATTAACTTTACCATCATCTAAAATATTAATGATATCATTAAAAATATTATATGTATTATTTATATATCCAGCATGATTTAAAGCTGTTTGTTTTAATGTATTATTCCATAATATAACATCTTGAATATCATATGATTCTATAAATGTATTAAATTGGGTATTAATATTATTAACACCAATATCATAATTAATAGTATTATCTATTGCCATAAAAATTGGTATAATATCTCTATATAATTCTCTCAATTCTGTATTAAATAGAACCATTTGTCTAACTATAACATTAAAATTTCTAATAGAGTCTGAATTTAAGTTAAATTGTCGATACATAATATTCAAAAGATTCTCATCTAATATTAATATAAGTCTATTAAATTTATCAATAATATCATCAATTAAATCGGTATAAATATAGGACTTTGGAGCCATAATAAATTTGTTAATTTTACGATCAGCTAAAGTAAATAGCTCTTTATTATTTCTCTTATGTCGACAATCATATCGATATATACATTTTTTACAAAAACCATCTGTCCACCATCCTAAAATTCCCAATTTAAACATAGAATGGTTAATATAATAATTACATAAACATTTAGGTTTATTATAAAGACCCTGTTGAAATGGATTAAATATAAATTTTTTACCCCATAATGGATATGTATAGAATTTATTTATGTTTGATATTTGATCTATATTAATATAGAGTTCATCCAATAGAGCATGATTATTTGATAAAATAATATTATTAATATTTCTTTCTAATATTATTTTAGACCAACTATATGTCTTACCAGTACCCTGTATATTGACATCTCCAATTAGACTGTATCCACTTTCTAAAGCATCTATTCTACTCTTTTCTAATAATTCCCAAGGCTTAGTCATCTAATCATATGAATAACCTCCCGAATCAACTATCGATCTATAATTTTTATTATATTCCCTAATTATTAAAACCCCCTTCTCCCATTATAGATTCACCATCTTTTATTTTATATTTATTTATTCTTTCAAATAATTTGATGTTATCTTTAGCTACTTGTTTTGCTTCTTCATTTCGAACTGTACGTGTTTTTATATCTCTATTTTTAATATTCTTTATAAGTGCATCTTGAAATACTGTAAATTTCTCAATATCATCAAAAAAAGCTGTTACACAATATGTTGATATACAATGGAAACATATCCGAGTATTAACTATTTTGAGCTCTTCTTTAATAAAAAAAGTACCCTGAGATGTTATTCCCCGACATTTTGGACAGATAAAGTTTATGACCAAATTGAAATTTTCTATATCCGAATATTGCTCAACCATTATCCAGCCCTCCTAAAATGAATTGAGATAGATAAATTTGAGTTAAAAATGAGTTAGATTCTAAATCAAATAAACTAAATGTACTATATTCTATTCCCTTAATCAATTACTATATAAAGAACCCCGTGAATTGTAATTTAACGGGGAAAAAAGGAAATAAAGCTACATTTAAATTAGTAATATTAATATTTGCCATTTTCTTCTTTATCTGCCGTTTTTTATTTAAATTTTTTTTTCTAAATTAAATATAATAAACGGCATTTATAAATTTTATTTGGAATCTCACATAAAATTGATGTAATACATAATTTCATTATTTAACATATATGAGCACATGTTTTTGATAAATTTGCTCAAAGATTTATAAATATTATAAATGATGATGTAGAAAAATAATTAGGGGTTATTGGGTGTTTTACCCAAATGGCGTTGGGTAAAACTGGCAGATATAGGAAAAAAGAATTCATTTATAAAGTTAAAGGTAACTAAATAATTCGAATCATTTTTCTATTATTTATAAATTAATTAATATTTATAAATTTTTTTAAACTCATCATTCTAACTTGTCAAAATTAAATAAAAACCTATCTTTTTAATATGTTTATCTTTTTATCTATGTTCCTCTCTGCTTCCTCAACCATCTGTTTCAAAACATCTTTATTCAAAATATCCGACAATTTATAAACCCGATGTTTACTTTGAGTCTTTTTATTAGTCCATGTTTCAATCTTATTAATATTTATTTTTTCAAAATATAATGTCTTACAATTTGGACTACAAAAATTTTTATTGAATTTATGTATCTTTCCACAATGTTCACAGCGATATTTAATAAATCTGAAAGCATCCTCTGTAATATTTTGTTTATTCATTCTAAAGGTATAAAATATTTTTCCAAAATTACAAGAATAATAAATATTACAATTATGATTACAATCGTAATACAATAAATTTTATTTGAATTGTAAGACATTATCTCTACTCCTATTACCCTCCCAAAATCCAAAACTGCCAATCTTCTCTCTTCATTAAGCCAAAATAGACAGTTAATGTTATTAACATGACAAGAATCGTGAGACAAATAGAAATCCATTGAAATCGGTTTTTGAGTGTTCCCCCAGATGGTTTTGTCGCCCCTGTCATATTTTTTTCCACATTTTACAGGCATTATTTTTTGAATTTATTTCCACATTTAAGGCATACTATAAAACCATTATTTTCTATGGTTTTCTTATGTAAGCAAATAATTTTTTTAATTATACTTATCTTTTTTACCTTTTCTAATTTTATTCCACAATATCTACATATGATATAACCATCATTTTCTATGGTTTTGCTATGATTACATGATTTTCTTTTTTTCTGTCTAATTTTTTTATTTTTTAATCCAGATGTTAACATAGGAGAAAGAAATTTTGTATCCCTTTCAATTATATTCTCGATACGTTGAATTCTATATTCTTTTTCTTCCTGAGTTAATTTTCTTCTTTTTCTCTTTATCTCCTTTTTATAAGGTTTTTGATTTGGCTTATAAATTGACATTTACTCTTTCCAACTCTTTCTTTAAATTATCTTTATTAACTTTATAATTTGTACTGGAATACTTACTAATAATTTTATGAGCTTTAAAACGCCTAATTAATATTTTAAATTTACTTTTGATAATGTCATATTTGTCTGTAGGGGGTTGTTCTTTATCTATATAAATTCCTACTAATATCTTTAGGGAAAAATAATGATGTTCCTTTAAGAAATTCAAAAAAAATTCTGGGATATGATTATTCCATATGTCTTTTTTTTGTCTAATCCATATAATCCATTTAATGAACTGATTATTTATTTTATTATAATAAATAGCATTCTTTCCAGTCTCTTTTTCGAAAGAATTAATTAATTTTGGATATTTTTTTTGAAATTCTGGTATTGTTATTTTCATTATTTAAGTAATTATAAATTTATTTAAGATTACATTATATAAAGCAAGAAATACAATACTCTACCTAATACTTTTGCTACTAACCTTAATATTAACCAAGCTAAAATATATGCTACGGTATCTGGTAATGGAATTCTATCCGCTAAAATCATAACTATGGACATTATAAAAAATATCGTTTGAAATCCAATTGATAATATGTAGATCCACAGTTTCTTCCTCTGAAATTTACCCTTAAGATACAATCTAATATCTTTTACCTGCCTATGTAAAAATCTACCAAATAAAAGCTTAACTATAATATATGAAAGGGAAAATGAGACAATACCTGAAGCTACATAAAAACCAAATATATATAAAAAATTAATTAAATAATCCCTTCTAATATTCCATTGCGTTTCCCCTATATATATAAAAGTGAAAAAGAAAGCCATATTTAATATTAATTTTAAAAGTCCTGTTATGATGTATTCCATTGTCCATGCTCTTGGTTTCGTTCCATATTGCCCAGAACTCGCTTGACTTTTATAAACTGACATTATTTATCAGGAAATAACTTATTCTTTAATTTTCTATTATATTTGTTCAATTGAAATTTGTTAATAAAATAATCCTTAACTTGTTCATAATCCTTGAAATATCCTGCTAAAATATAAAATTGTTTACAATAGGGGCATAAACGTTTGAAAATAACACTATACTCATTGTCGAACCATCTATCTGCAAATAATAATTTATTATTACATCTGGGACATTTTTTATTAAATATTATATTCTCAAGTTTAGGGTTATCCCATTTTAGTAAAATAATGGATTTATGTATCAACTTTTTAACTTCTGGATTTATTAACCCTATATATTTTAACATTCTAATCATTCCTTTTTATTATTATCATCAATTAGACGTACAATAACAGAATTTAAAGGTTCTTTTGGATATTTCCTTAATATATTTAATTTATTTCTTGTTGTTCTTTTTACGTTGATTTGTGTTCTTGGATTATTTGGCTTATTATGGCGCGTCATTCTATTTAATCAATTCAATATTTTCTAATATTTTATAAAATATTGTTGATTTATAAATTTTTTGTGATTAGACAGGATTTAGACAATTGAGAAATATCAACTCCTTAGAATTTAAGATGATAAATGTTAGTTATCTTAATTGAAAAAATTAAGTTGATTGTTTAATCTTAATAAAAATCATTAAATTTAAATAAGAATTTTGAATAATATTAATTAATATAATTAAGTTTAAAAAAGTGATATAAAAAAATGACCAAAATAGAAAATATAGTAAATTTATTAGCCAAAGAGGTATTAACCTCAAAACAGATTACTGAGAGATTAGGGAATATAACATCTGATATAGTTTGTGTATATTTGAATAAATTATTAAAAGAAAAAGTAATCGAGAGAACAAATGATAAGAAACCTTACAAATATAAAAAATCGATGACTCCAATAGAACTTTTGAAATTTTCGAATGATTTTTTTAAAGAAAATATAGAGTACTTATTAAAAAATCCTAAAATAAAAGAGTTTATATTAAGCCATGAAGAATTTGATAAAATAGAGGAGGTATTTAGTTAAAATGCCAAGTTTAAGAGAATTAGCAAAACAAAAATTAGCAGAGCAAAAAGAAAAAGAAATACCAAAAACCGATGAAAAACCTAAGATAAAGAGAAAAGGAATTTCTGAAAGAAAATTGAATAAAAAACAGACATTAGAAGCAATCTATAAATTGGGAAAAGAGAGTATTAATAATATCACCGATGTTAAGCTAAGATCTATATTGGAAGATCTTAAAGTATATTCAAAAAGAAAATAAAAAAAGGAGGTATAGAAAAATGTCAAAAAAATGTGAGATATGTAATAAATGGTTGAAAAATAATAGAGGATATAATATACATTGTAATAGGATGCATAATCAAAAACAAATAAATAATTCAATTTTAGAGGAATTATTAAACAGAGTCAGAAAACTTGAATTAGACAATAGTTTTATGAAACATCAATTGAAGCATAAGGTTTTTGTTGGTAATTCCAAAGATTCAATGTTAGATTGGGATTTAACACCAGAAATAAAAGAAATCAAAAATGAAACAAAAATCCAATTTAATGTTATTGTAAAAGAATTAAAAGTTATATTTACAGGAGATAATTTTGATTATCACAATGCTCTAAGTCCTGTTAATAATCCAATTGAAGAATTAGTTATTCTTCCAATGTCAATTGAAATTGTAAACTAATTTTTTTTTCTCTAAATGTTTGAGATATTATTTAATAATATTCAGTATTACAAAATAATATTGAGTTTTTTCTAAAATAAATCAATTTTAGATGATTTCAAACTTTTCTAATAATTATTATTAATCAAAAATAGTTATTTGATACAATAGGTAAAAAATTGATGTTTTTTGATGTTTCTAAATTTTAATTTATTTGGAAAAAATCCAATTTTTTGATCTCATTGGATTCGGTTTTTAATTTATAAATTTTCAAAAAAACTATGATTTTGGTATTCTTACAAAGTCTACTCTATAATATTAGCATTAAAAAAATCTTGATTCTACATAGATTAGAACTTGTCTAATCAAATATATTCAAAAGATCAATATTATTTGGAGATCGATCATATGAAATTAACGTTTTTAATTTTCATCTAATTATTAAAATGTTAATGTAAGGTTTTAGCTCTCAATCGTTATCAAAAGAATATGTGAATGTAAAAATTATCAGATTTATAAATCATAAATAAATTTATATTAGTTCTACATACTCATTTTTAACATATTTCAAAGGAAATTGACTTGTATGCTATATTAACAATATATTTATATTGTCGCATTGTAATCTATTTTATAATATTAATTTAAAATAAAAAGCTGATAATTAGTTTAACCAAAATTAAAAACATAAGTAGGAGGTATGTATTATGACAAAAAAAATAAACAAGTCAAAAAAAGTAGAAGAAATTGAAGAAATCGAAGAAGTAGAATTTGACGAAGAAGAATTAGACGAAGATTTGGAAGATGAATTAGAAGACGAAGATGAGGAATTAGAGGAAGAAGAGGAAGTAAAACCAAAGAAGAAAGCTCCTAAAAAGAAAGTTCCAGAAGTTACTGTAGCTGATTTAAAAGTTGGTAAAATGATTCCCGATTTACATGGTAAGAAAATGAAGATTACTAAGAGCTTAATTGAACAAATGGAGGCATTTGAAAAAGACTCTAAGCAACACGCAATTTGGAAAAATAAAATAACAGGGAGTTTTCTCTATTTCAAATATTATGAGGATAATCCAAACAATAAAACAACTAAGAAACCAGGTAAAAAACCAAAAGCTGAAGCAGAAGAAATTGAAATCGAAGATGAGGAATTTGACGAGGAATTAGAGGAAATTGAAGAAGCAGTCGAAAAAAATAAATTAGACGAAGTAATTGATGATGAAGTGGAATCTGAGGAAGATCTTCTAAAAGACGCTATCGACGATTACAAAACTGAAACTGGATATAAGAAAGTAAACGTCAATACTAAGAAGTTTAAAGCCTTTTTCGAAGAATGGAAAAAGTCAGAATAAATCCAAAATTTAATTTATTTTTTATTTTTTTTTATGGTTTTATATAGCCAATTAGTCTGTATAGAGCAAACATAAAAATTATGAGATGATAAAAATATGGTTTATAATAATTATACTAAAGAAGATGACGAATGTGAAACTTATTTTGGAATTAATATCGAAAAGGCAAGTCCAGAAACACGAAGAATTATTCAAGAATGTATTAGAAAAGAAAAACACCCTAATTATTAGTCAAAGTGATTAAAAAGATGGATAAATTAGAACAATTAGTAATGAGATTTAAAAGCTGGAATAATCGAGGCAAAAGTGCTATTTGTCGATATATTTTAAATGAATTAAATATTACAGAAGAAGAATTTATTGAACATTTGCATGGATGGGAAGAAAGAAAGTTAGTTATCGATAAAGAAGGCTTTTTTGAAGTTATAATTAATTAATTTTTTTTTTCTTCAATTTTATGATTCTGAATCAAATAATCAAAAACATCAATTTATTCCCTGTTTGTTTGAAATACTTTTTCTTAATAATATTAAATATTGGAATTTTTCTAATCGCGAAATTTTCGATATTGTATTAATTTTAATCTAATCATTAAATAAATAAATTAAATTAATCTATTTTTAACGTTTGGTGCTGTTAATGATTTTAAAACACTAATGCGCATCAAAAAATCATCCAAAATTATTTAAATAATCCAAAATATTTATTATATAATTTAATTTCGAATTTTGGCTGGTGAAATCAATCACATGACAAATTTTAATGATTTAGAAAACAGAATTGAAAATTTGGACAAATTAATTGATAATTACTCTATTTTAAAATCAAATTCTACTAATGATATTTCTAAGAAGTCGTATGAATTAATTATTGAAACATTGTTAAATCAGAAAGTTAGAATTAGACAATTAATTTGCGTATTTAATCCAAAACAGAAACTTATTCCAGCTCTTTAAAGGTATATTTCAACTCGGATATGCCAAAGAGGTTAGAAGATGAAAAAATCTACAATCAGTAAAATAAACGCAATTTTTATTTTGGGTATAATTCTTATTGCTGTGGTTCCCAACGAAATATTAAGCAAAAATTTGAAACCCAAAAAACCAAAAAAGAAGGACACATCAATGGAAGTGGTTTTAAGCTACGCAGGAGAAGACCTTGATTTCGGTACAAATGACAATAAAAATTTTATTGCCAGTAAATTCGACTATTCTGGGATCTCCTATTTCATTGATGGAGTAGAGTACTTTACAGACGCATCAGGAATAATACAACATTCGTTTAACGATGAGTTAAACCATACATTTACCCTTCTATGGCATGGTGTATTAACAACCTTTAACTTTAATACATCAATAAACGAAGCGGTTGTTTTAGAAACTAAAGATATTGAGGTTAATTCCCTATGGAATGAAGTATTTACCCCAATTTCAAACATGGACTTCCAGATTTGGTATTATAACGGCATTTCTTGGAGTCTTATAGAATCAGCCCAAACAGATGTTAATGGAGTAGCAGTAATATCTGCTCTTGTTATGGGCATATATGTAGCTTGCGAAGTTGGAGACTTTAACGCATTGAATAACTTTACGGTTGATCAAATTACAACCTTATTCAGCACAGAGATTTACCAAGATGCAGTTAAAACCATTATTACAGTTGATTACTTAAATACAATTTTCGGAACTGATTATCCTGTTGATTTAGCTTCACTTATTTGGGAAGTTAGTTTCTCTGGACAAACTGCTAATTATCCAGCCCATCATGATGGAGTTATAGTTTCTGGTAATACAATTACTTACTATAACTTATTGGATAGTTTTGCTTGGAACTTTATAATAACTGGATATGCTGGATATACACAAGAATTAGTAAATATTAATGGTTTAACAGCAGTTAAATTAGATGCGAAATCATTAGAAGCTGAATTCCTATGGTCTGAAGATTCAGCACCTGTAATTGGAATGGATATTGATTTGTTCTGGTTTAATGGAACTGAATTTGTTTTAGTTGGAACTTATGTAACTGATGGAAGTGGAATTTTAACCATTACAGAGCAATTAATCATTGGTACATACAAATTGAACAGTAATCCAAGTTTTGATATTGTAGCAAGTGATGTAGTTAAAACCGTATCATATTCCGTTGAGTCTCAAAAAGAAATTATATCAATTTCTATTTTTTGGTTGTTTTATATTTACCAGTATCGGGAACTATTGGTAAATAATATTTTTTTTTAAATTAAAAAAGGTTAAAATAATGGAAAATAAAAAACCAAAAGTTAAATTAGTTGGAATGGATGGAAATGCCTTCAATATATTAGCCCATGTATCAAAAGCTTTAAGAGATAACGGACAATTAAATAAAGTAAGGGAATTTCAATTAAAAGCTACTTCGGGTGATTATGATAATCTATTACGAGTTTGTATGGAATATTGTGATATTAAATAAATTTAAATTAATGGTAGAAAATTATGCTAACCCTTAATCGCCTGAGCTGTTGGCTTACTGGATTTTTGTCTTTTGATTTCGCCCTAAACTCTTCCTACATTATAGCCAACAGCTCAATTATTTATTTATTTTGGAGGTTAATTAAAATATGAGTGAAATAGAAAGTTTAAGATGTAGAATATACGAGAATCACCAAAAAATAGATTTGTTCAATTTAAATTCAAGTACGTATAGTAGAATTACTATAAATCGTTTAAAAAAAGAGAATATTAGATTAAAAGATAAGTTGGATAAATTAAAGAAGGTTTAAAAAAATGCTAAATATTAAAAAAATTGTTTCTAAAATAATGAGAAGATTAAAACGACAGAAGTTTCTTAAACATTTAAGTCCATTACAAATTGAAACATTAGAAGAAGATATTTATGAGTTAATTGAACAATGGAGCAAAGTAACGAAGGAGATGTAGAATGCCTAAAGAATCTTATATGGAAATTTATATTAAAGAGAAATCAAAAAGGAATGAAGTAATTGATTATGATGAAATTAACGGGAATTTTAAGAAATGTGAATTCTGTAAAAAACTATTTCATCCAAAAGGTATTTATAAGCATAAATTATATTGCTCAAATAATCCAAACCGCAAAACCAAGTATAAAACAACAAGATTATGGAAGTGTAGGTATTGTAGTTTAATTTTCAAGCATAATAAGGAAAGAAATCTTCATGAGAATAGATGTTCAAAAAATCCTGAAGTTATTATAATAAATTCCAAAATGATTAATTATGATAAATTAAATTTATTTAAGAATGAGTTTCCTGAAATTTATAATATTTTATCTGATAAGCAAATAAAAAAATTTTTGGATGAGGAATGATTAAAACAAATAAGTAAACAATTATAGATGAGGAGGTGATAAAACATATGAGTAAATTAAATATATCTAAAAATGATATTAGTATTGCAGGTGAATTTTATATGGCATATATATTAGCCAAATATGGATTTAAAGTGAGTCCAACATTGGGTAGGACAGAAGTATTTGACTTATTTG
>SDBV01008057.1_pt1 | contig 14267 bp, 14 predicted proteins | sample 2277081 | NCBI WGS metagenome assembly SDBV01 (sample SAMN10402039, study PRJNA504765) | marine sediment metagenome | isolation source: marine sediment core GS10_PC15, 223 cmbsf | place: Arctic Ocean: Southern Knipovich Ridge | collected 2010
TGGAAAGAGAGATAGTTGAACTCGAAGAGCAGATGCTAGAGGCTGCCGAAGACCTGAGGTTCGAATACGCTGCCAAGATTCGTGATGAGATCAAGGAGTTGAGATATGAGTTGGACAGGATTGGTCGGTAAGAGCGCTCAAGACGGAAGCCGTTTGGCAGCCTAAGTATCCTTAATAATTATGCCCCCCAGTGACAAGATCGTTATATCCGGAGCGCGCGAGCACAATCTCGCCGATATCTCGCTTGCCCTGCCGCGAGACTCGCTAACGGTGATAACAGGGCTTTCTGGGTCCGGCAAGTCGTCACTTGCCTTCGATACGGTCTACGCAGAGGGTCAGAGGCGTTATGTGGAGTCGCTGTCGGCCTATGCACGCCAGTTCCTTGGCCAGATGGAGAAGCCAGACGTCGATTCGATTGAGGGGCTTTCTCCAGCGATCTCGATAGACCAGAAGGCGACATCGAAGAATCCACGCTCGACGGTTGGGACCGTTACCGAGGTGTACGACTACCTCAGGCTGCTGTATGCACGGATCGGGAAGCCGTTCTGCCACAACTGTGGTGAGCCGATCACGGGGCAGACGGTCGAGCAGATCGTCGATCAGGTGATGACCTTGGACGACGGTAAGCGCTTCATGGTCCTTGCGCCTGTGATTCGCGGTCGCAAGGGGGAGTACGGCCAGTTGTTCGAAAAGCTCTCCACAGACGGCTATAGCCGCGTTCAGGTGGACGGAAAGATCAAGATGCTCAACGATGAGATAAAGCTCGACAAGCGGCGCAAGCACGACATCGAGGTCGTGGTGGACAGGCTTGTTATGAAGACCGAGTTGCGCAAGAGGCTCTCGGACTCTGTTGAGACCGCGATGGCGATGGCCGACGGTCTTGTTCAGATTCAACCCGTCACGGGTAAGGGAAAAAGTGACGCTAAAAAGAGCTCTGGCGGGAAATCAGACGAGAAGACGATGATCTTCTCCGAGGAATTCGCCTGCCTCAACTGCGGCACCTCGATGCCGGAGTTGGAACCACGAAGCTTCAGCTTCAACTCACCGCACGGCGCCTGTTCCAGGTGCACGGGCATAGGCTCGCACTATGAGGTCGACCCAGAGCTCGTCGTACCGGACCCGACAGTCAGCATCGCAGACGGGGCGATAGCTCCGTGGGGTAGCTCGAGCTTCTACGACCAGCTGCTCGGGCAGGTAGCAGAGAAGCTCGGCATCGACGCATGGACTCCCTGGCAGGATCTCGACCAGTCAGATCGTGATGTATTTCTGTACGGGCTAGACAAGGCAGAACGTCTGCCCGTTACCTATCGCAGCAGAAGAGGTAGAACGCGTAAGCGCAGAGCTCGATTCGAGGGCGTTGTGAACAACCTCGAGAGACGGTACAAACAGACGGACTCGGACTATGTGCGGGACAAGATCACCCAGTTCATGTCGGCGATTCCGTGTCCTGACTGCGAGGGTGCAAGGTTGAGCCCTGAAAGCCTGTCGGTGAAAATCGGCGGCATCAATATTGACAAGCTGTGCCGTTTATCAATCCATAAGTCACTCTCCTGGTTCGACGAGCTGAACCTCAATGAGACCGAACAGCAGATAGCACGGATGATTCTGCGCGAGATCAAGGAGCGACTCCACTTTTTAGACAGCGTAGGAGTTGGCTACTTGTCACTTAATCGGGCTGCGGCGACACTCTCGGGTGGCGAAGGGCAACGAATCAGGCTAGCGACGCAGATCGGGTCGAGTCTTGTTGGCGTGGCATACATTCTGGATGAGCCGTCGATCGGCCTCCATCACCGCGACAACTCAAAGCTACTCGGAACCCTGGTACGTCTGCGGGACCTTGGTAACACGATAATCGTCGTCGAGCACGATGAGGAGACGATTAGATCGGCAGATCACGTAGTCGATCTTGGGCCAGGCGCAGGTGAGCACGGCGGCAGAATCGTTGCCGAAGGTACTCCTAAGGAGATAGAGGACTGTGAGGACTCGTTGACTGGGCAGTTTTTATCCGGCGCGAAGTCGATCCCCGTTCCAAAAGTACGAAGAGGCAAACACGGGAGTCTGAAGGTGCTGGGCGCCGAACAGCACAACCTCAAGGACCTGGACGTGGATATCCCGCTGGGTGTCTTCTGCTGCATCACTGGAGTGTCAGGGTCTGGCAAATCGACACTTGTCAACGAGATCCTCTACAAGTCGATCTCGAACCGGCTACACAAGAGCAAGATACGGCCTGGAGCCCACAGAGAAATTGAAGGACTAAACCAGGTCGACAAGGTCATATATATCGACCAGTCACCGATCGGGCGAACGCCGCGCTCGAATCCAGCCACCTACACCGGTATTTTCACGCACATAAGAGAGTTCTTCAGCCGTACGCCTGATGCACGTGCGCGCGGCTTTAAGCTGGGCCGCTTCAGCTTCAACGTCAAGGGTGGGCGCTGCGAGGTCTGCCGCGGTGACGGTCAGATCAAGATCGAGATGCACTTCCTTCCGGATATCTACGTGCCGTGCGAGCAGTGCCACGGACGCCGATACAACCGCGAGACACTTGATATCCGTTTCAAGGGAAAGACGATCGCCGATGTGCTCGATATGTCAGTGGAAGAGGCGCTCGAATTCTTCAATAAGATTCCCAAGATCAAACGCAGGCTGCAGACGCTGCACGATGTAGGCCTCGACTACATGCGGCTGGGACAGTCGGCGACCACACTCTCTGGTGGCGAGGCCCAGCGGATAAAACTCTCCTCGGAGCTCTCCAAAATCGCAACAGGAAAAACTCTGTACATTCTCGACGAACCAACGACAGGACTGCACTTCGCGGATGTCGAACGCTTGCTGAACGTGCTCGGCAGACTTGTCGATGCCGGTAACACAGTGCTCGTCATTGAGCACAACGTTGACGTAATAAAGAGCGCCGACCAGATAATCGACCTGGGCCCGGAGGGCGGCGAAGAAGGGGGAGAGCTAGTCGCGTCCGGAACCCCAGAGGAGGTCGCCGAAAACCCCGACTCCTACACCGGCCAGTTCCTAAGCAGCGTATTCGAAAGACGTGCATCAAAGGAACCAGAATCCACCGAAGCACTGGTCGCGTAAGCCATTTTTTATCAAACGGTATTCAGTCGAGCACTGTGACCGTCACACGGCGCTCGCGGGGCCGGTCGTCGAAGTCGGCAAGTACGACCTGTTGCCAGGTTCCAGTGACGAGCTTGCCGTCTCTGATGGGGAGTGTCTCGGATGGGCCGATAAACGCAGCTCTTAAGTGGGCGTGGGCGTTGCTGTCCCCGGCAAGCCGGTTGTGGTTGTAGTCGGCATCCTGGGGGATCAGCTGCTCGACGATCTCTTTCAAGTCCTGAACGCAGCCCGGCTCGTATTCGATCGTTGTCAAGGCTGCGGTTGAGTGGGCGACGAAGGCGTGCACAACGCCAGTCTCGACGCCAGAAGTGCTGACCGCTTGGGCTACACCGTCGGTGATATCAACGATCTCGCTGTCGCCGCCTGTGGATATCGAAAGCTCTGCGGTAAATGTGCCCATGTGTGGGAGCTTATTACCAGTTACTGTTTTTTGCGCCCTTTAAGACTCTTACGGAACTCATCCAGTTCCTTGGGGTCGATGCTGTAGCAGTGCTCCGGCTGCGGGAACCCGCCACTTCGCACATCTTTGACATAGTCCTCGACGCCCTCGATCATCGCTTCGCGTACCTTGCTGTAACGCTTGGCAAACCGCGGCGAGTGGCCGTCGTAAATCCCAAGTAGATCGTGGAAGACGAGCACCTGTCCGTCTGTGGACGACCCGGCGCCGATGCCGATTACCGGAACATCTATCAACGGGACAATCTCATCTGTTACCGCAGCGGGGACGGCCTCGAAGACGATCGAGAAGCAACCGGCCTTCTGCAGTGCAAGTGCGTCGTCAGCGATCGATATTGCCTTTTCTGCCGTACGGCCCTGCGCCTTGTAGCCGCCAAGAGCGGTTGCCGACTGTGGTGTCAACCCGACATGGCCCATTACCGGTATGCCGGAATCCACGATCGCCTTTACACGGCTTAGGGTTGTGCCAGCGCCTTCTACCTTGACCGCGTCGCAGCCGGCCTCCTTGATAAATCTTGTTGCGTTTTCGACGGCCTGTTCATCCGAGCTCTGGTATGAGCCGAAGGGCATGTCACCGATCAAGAACGGTGTTTTCAAGCCGCGTCTCGCGGCGGAGGCGAGCATCACCATCTCATCGGTCGTGATCGGCACGGTTGAGTCGTAGCCGAGCACCGTCATGGCTGCGGAGTCACCCACTAGAACAACATCGATGCCGGCCTCTTCAACTACACATGCGCTTGGGTAGTCGTAGGCGGTGATCATCGTGATCGATTGGTTAAGCCGCTTCATCTCCATCAAAGCGGGAAGGGTCACCTTCTGTCGTTGGACGGGTGGTGAGTCAGGGACCTTAGTCGTGGTTGTCATTTTGTACCCACCAGAAGTTCTGCCAGCTGGCTGTCTGTGCTGACAATTGAGTTTGTCTCGTCAACATGGACAACAATCGGCTTGTGATCTCTAAGCTCGTCCTCCTCGTATACACCGTAAGAGAGCACGATCACCTTGTCGCCGCTGTGAACGAGTCGTGCTGCTGCACCGTTTATCTGGACTTCGCCGCTACCGGATGAGCCCTCGATCGTGTAGGTCTCGAAGCGCTCTCCGTTGTCGATGTCCAATACATGAACCTTCTCACCTGGCAACATGTCGGCAGCACGCATTAACAGCGGATCGAGTGTAATGCTGCCAACGTAGTTGAGATCACAGTTCGTGATCGTCGCCCGATGGATCTTTGATTTCAACATATGGCGTTGCAACTTAATTACCTCCTAGCTTTCATTTAGCGGCACCCGTTGTAGTGACTTCCCGGTGCCTCTCATCGGCCGTTGAGCCGGTTTTGCCCCTCACGGGAACGTTTACCAGCTTGTTATCAATAAGCCGTGCCTTTCCAACCTGGGCAGCCACGGCGATAAGTACATCTCCATCCAGTTCATCCAGTTCAGTCAAATCCTTTGAATCGACCAGCTCTAAGTACTCGGGTTCTATGTCTGCACGTTCCAGCTCGGCCAACGCCGCCTTTACAACCACCTTGGCATCACGCTCCCCCGATTCGATCAGTTCCTCTGCGACTTCAAGTGACCGATTAATGCAGGTTGCTCTCTCTCGCTCGTCTTCCGTTAGATACACATTGCGAGAGCTCATAGCGAGCCCGTCCTTTTCTCGTACAGTGGGAAGTACCCGAATGTCGACGGGAAAGTTGAGGTCATCGACCATCTTCTGGATTACGGCTACTTGCTGCGCGTCCTTCTGCCCAAAGTAGGCGAGATCGGGTTGTACGATGTTGAACAGTTTCGAAACGACCGTGGTAACGCCGTTGAAGTGCCCCGGGCCCCTTCTTTCAGGGGAGCCACAGAGTTTCTCGCTCAACTCCGAGACATTGACTGTGGCACGAGAACCATCGCCGTACATTTCGAATGTATCGGGAGCGAAAAGCAGATCGACGCCGTACTTCTCCGCCAGCTCGTGGTCTCTGTTCGGGTCAGTCGGATAGCTCTCCAGGTCTTCTCCCGGTTGAAACTGTGTCGGGTTTACAAACAGGCTTGCAACTACGATGTCGCATTCATGTCTCGCGGCATGCATAAGCGAGAGGTGGCCATCATGGAAAGCACCCATAGTGGCTACTAAGCCGATCCGCCTGCCGGCACGGCGATGCATTTCAAGCTGTTTACGACAGCTATCGATCGTGCGGGCAATTTGCATACCCGTGGATTCCCTAGCTTTCGCTTTTTGTTTCGTTCCAGTTCCCTCGTCTGGAGATACCGGACGTCCCATTTGGGTGCTCCTTTTCAAGTTCTTGTTTGCGGTCCATCCCTTAAGGTGACGGCCGCAAAAGCGACTTAACTACTTAAGATAATAGCTGCTGCGCGGACAGATGTTCGTATGTCTGTGACAAACATCACCGAGCACTGATCAAGCCGAGCGCAAATTGGGCGAAATCGATGTTTTGTAAGCGTTGATTCACCGATTTACTTTCGTCTTCTGATATACGTAGAATTATTAAATCGAGGTGGCGGAAGGAGGTACCAGTTGGCGCTAGAGACGATGACCGCAGAGGAGCGAAAGCAAGAGCTGGTCAGTTTCTTTCATGAGATCGAGGACTGTAAGAAGTGCGGCCTTTGCCAAACGCGCACTAACGTGGTGTTCGGTAGTGGCGATCCGGATTCAGAGATCATGTTCGTCGGTGAAGCGCCGGGCTTTCACGAGGACCAGCAAGGAAAGCCGTTTGTAGGTAGAGCGGGAAAGCTTTTAGAGGAGCTTCTCGAAGAGATCGGGCTCACGCGAGAGCAGGTCTTTATAGGCAACGTCTTAAAGTGCAGACCTCCAGACAACCGGGACCCGGATCCAGAAGAGATCGAGTCCTGCAAAGAGCATCTCTTCAAGCAGATCGAGCTGATCAGGCCACGAGTAATCTGCACTCTGGGCAACTTCTCGACAAAACTACTCAGTGGCCAGCCTGAGGGCATTACTAATGTTCACGGAAAACTTAGACAGTGTTCTATCCACGACACAACCGTCTACCTCTATCCCATATTTCACCCGGCAGCGGCGCTGTACACACCGAAGATGCGTGAGACGCTCAGTGAGGACTTCAAGAGGTTGCCATCTGTCTTAAGGGAGTTGGAGGGTGAGGCAGCGCAGACGCCTGATGCTGGCTCCACCGAAGGAGACGAAAGCGATGAGGCCGAGGCAGTGATGGCAGGCGCTCCACAGGAGCCAAACCAGATGGATCTCTTCTAGCTTGCCCCGCGCTTCATATAAAACAAGCTCTGCGGCCGAAACCGAAGAGTTGGGTGTGGAGTGTTCCGCACTTCTACAGCCCGGTGACGTGGTGTCAGTCTCAGGCGAGCTTGGAGCTGGGAAGACGACGTTTATTAAGGGAGCATGCCGTGGCCTTGGTGTTAAAGAAGCCGTCACCAGCCCGTCGTTTGTAATAGGTCAGATCTATGAAGGAAAAGTCAGTGTCGCCCACATAGATCTGTACCGTATCGACTCTTTCAAGGGCGAGGACCAATCAATTCTGGATGACTACATCACAGCTGACAGAGTATCGTTTGTCGAGTGGCCAAAGAGTGGAGCACAGATGCCGATCAAACAACGTATGCAGGTATATATCGAGCATGCCGGTGGTGACGGCCGCACGATCGATATTAAGGGTGAAGGCCCATTGCCTGAGGAGAAAGTGTGAAGCTGCTCGGATTCGACACCGCAACCGACATAACCGCAGTTTGTGTTGCCACCGAAGGACGATTCTTCGAGCGAGCTTCGCCAGAGGTGAGCGAAGAGCGTCACCCGAAGCACACGCAGGAACTCTTACCAGAGATAACAGAGGTGCTGCAGCGCGCTGGCGTGAGTCTTAGAGATATAGACGAGATAGCCGTAGGCGTAGGACCCGGGACGTATACGGGCCTGCGGATTGGTGTTGCGACTGCGAGGGCGCTGGCACAGTCACTGGATCTAAAGCTGACACCAGTCTCAACGTTGGAGGTGGTAGCGATGGGCATCGCCGACGATTGCGCTGTTGGCGACGTCGTACTACCGGTGATCGATGCAAAAAGAGACGAGGTGTTCAGCTGTGCGTATCAACCAATTCAAGATAAGAACGACACTGTTCTCAAACCACTGTCCGAACCGTTTGTCTCGAAACCCCTAGACATAGCAAAATCACTAGGAGACATAGAAGTCGGCAGTGCAGTAGCTGCGGGCGATGGGGCTGTCAGGTACAGGACTGAGCTGCAGAGTGTTGGAATAAAGGTACTTGACGATGAAAATGGAGCTCACATCCCAATTGGTCGCAACATATGCAAGCTGGCCGCGCGCATCGATTCAATACCGCTTGAAGAAATTGCACCGAATTATTTGCGATTACCGGACGCGGAGCTTACCCTGAGAGCAGGCAAACTAAATGTCTAATAAAGGTGGTAACTATTCAGATATGACGCCTTTTACCTCAACCAAGGTTGAGTACAAGGTCTGCGACTGAGTGTGTATGGAACTAAGCGAAGGAGCTAGTTGTCTGTGAGCAGATCCCACATACCTACGCCGCCCGACGGCGTGTACGTTGGGCGGTATACGCAAGGGAAGAGGTGCTAAACAGTTACTAATAAAACATACATACGCAGACTTGATTACGAGGATCTCCCTCACGTCATGGGCATCGAGAGACAGGCGTTCACAAGCCCATGGTCGCTGGCTATGTTTGTACTAGAGATGTCTAAGCCGAGCAGTGTCTGTCTAGCAGCCGTAAACAAAGACGATCAAGTGTACGGCTATCTGGTCTGCTCACGATACGACACGGTCTGGCATCTGATGAACGTCTCCGTCGAAAGCAGCCTTCGCAGACAAGGGATCGCAGGCGCGCTGTTAGGCAGAATGTTCGAGCAGACGCGGAGAGAGAGCGGGGAGCAGCAGTACACCCTCGAGGTACGTCTTTCAAACACCTCGGCCATTCAGATGTACGAACGGTACGGTTTTCACAGTGCCGGGGTCAGGCACCGCTACTACCAAAACGATGACGAAGACGCTCTCATCATGTGGCTCACTGTTTCGGAGAGCGATGAGCTCGCTGCAGGATTGGAGCCCGACCTCTTGTCACAGCTTTGATCCTCGCGATCGAAACCTCATGTGACGACACCTGCGCTGCTGTTCTTGGTGGCGAAGGCGAGATACGGTCGAACGTTATCTCCTCGCAAGCCGAGCTTCACGACAGATACGGCGGTGTCGTTCCTGAGGTAGCGTCAAGGCAGCACCTGTCGCTGATCAATGCGGTTATCGATGAATCGCTGTCGGAAGCCAGTGTCTCGCTAGATGAGGTCACACTTATTGCAGCGACAGAAGGACCTGGTCTGATCGGTGCCTTACTGGTAGGGATAAGTACGGCAAAGTCTCTCGCTGCCGCAAGGGAGCTTCCGTTTGTCGCAGTGGATCACATGCTCGGCCATGTCGCTGCGAACTTTCTAATCAACGATCTGGTTGAGCCACCCTTCCTGTGCCTGATCGCATCTGGAGGCCACACATTGATTGCGGCGGTGGAGGACTACTCACGATACGAGGTTCTGGGCCAAACGCTCGACGATGCAGCCGGAGAGGCGTTTGACAAGGGTGCTCGGATGCTGGGTCTTCCGTACCCGGGTGGTGCCGAGCTTGACAGGTTGGCAACAGCTGGTGATCCAGAGAGATTTGACTTTCCGATCAGCATGAGCGGATCGGACAGCTTGGACTTCAGCTACAGCGGTCTGAAGACGTCACTTGTGTATAAGATCAAGGATATGGCGCCGGAAGAGGTGCGTAGATGCCGTGCCGATCTGGCAGCCTCCTACCAAGATGCGATCTGTGCTCAGCTTATCGACAAATGCAAAAAAGCGATCGAGCAAACCGGCTATGAAAAACTGGCAGTGGGAGGTGGGGTTGCGGCAAACTCCGTGCTCCGTAGACAGATGCACGATCTGGCTGAGGAGCTTGGGATTCGGCTGGCCGTGCCCCCAACAGAACTATGCACCGATAACGCAGCGATGATCGCCAGCGCAGCGCGTTATCTGGACGAAGTTCCATATCCCGAATACCTGGATTTTGATGCTTTTGCAAAACAGTGAACGACAGACTTAGCGCCATTTGTTGCTATGCGACGTAAACTACATGAAACAGTATGAAGGTAACTGTGTACGGAAAGCCGGACTGTTGCCTCTGTGACGAGGCTAAGACGGTGCTCGAGAGAGTTCGGTCGGATCATCCATTTCAGCTTGAGGAAATTGATATAACGTCAGATTCACAACTTGAGCTCGAATACGGGGACAGAGTCCCATTGGTAAAGATTGACGATAGGCTGGCTTTCAAGTATCACGTTGATGAGAGGGAGCTTGTAACAAGATTGGGCGGCATCGGATGACTGACCAGGTTGATCAAGAAAATAATGAGAGCGATGAAATTCTCGACTCGAATAACGTTGAGAAACTGACCCTTGGGGTTGCAGCACGGCTTTCTCGATACCTGCAGGTCCTGACTGAGGCCAAAAAGATGGGAAAGGACACGATCTCATCGAAAGAGCTGTCGGACTACACGCACGTTAACTCGACTCAAATAAGGCGCGACCTATCAGGCTTCGGTAAGTTTGGCAAAAGGGGAGTTGGCTATCAAATCGAATCGTTGGTAGACCAAATCAGGAGAATACTGCGCACCTCAGGCCATCACAACATCGCGTTGATAGGGGCCGGGAACCTGGGTCAAGCGATAGCCTCGTCAGATATATTTGCCGACCACGGCTTTCGAGTGAAAGCGATCTTCGACGGCGATAGAGCAAAGATAGGCAAGCAGGTCGGCAGCCTTCTCGTACAGCCGATGGATCGACTTGGTGACGGCGTTGATGAACACGACATCATCGTCGGCGTGCTGGCAGTACCGAAGGAAGCTGCTCAGGATGTTGCCGACAACCTCGTTGATGCCGGAGTTAAGATCATTTTCAACTATTCGGAGGCGCTTCTACAGGTACCACCTGATGTCACTGTTCACACCTCGTCTCCGGCTGTAGATCTGCTCTACGCACTCTATTTCTACCTGGCATAGACGTCTCTTATTTGGTGAACCCTACGATGGCGACAATGGATCTCGAAAAAGCACGCAAGAGATTCGAAGACTCCACCGACTTTACGATCGCACTTGAGGAAGAGTTTTTATTACTCGACCCGCAGACTCTCGACTCGGCGCATAGATACAAAGAGATCTTGGAGCAAGCCGAAAAGGACCCCTTTCTACATGACCTAGTCGCGGGAGAACTGATCAGATCAGAGATCGAGATTAAATCTGGTCGCTGCGAGAGCTTTACCGAAGTCGTGAACAAGCAGCAGCAAGTTCGCAAACGGCTTTACGAGATAGCCGATCGTCTTGGAATAGTGCTGGCGGCAACCGCTACTCACCCCTGGGTCCCGTGGCAGGAGCAAAAGATCATCGACACTGCTCATTACAAAATGGTCGAGGAGAGGTTGAAATACGTAGCCTGGCGAAACAACACATTCAGTATGCACGTGCATGTCGGAGTAAGAGGAGCAGACAGAGCGATTGCGGTCTGCGACAGATTGAGGGAGGTTCTGCCCGAATTACTTGCACTTTCTAGTAATTCGCCATTCTTGGATGGCAGGTTTTCGGGACTGCACTCGGCACGCAGTCAGATATTTACTCGAAGTTTTCCACGCTGCGCGATCCCGGAAGCCTTCGGCAACTGGCAAGAGCACGCGGACTTTGTTGAGTTTCTCGTACGCAGCAACTCGGCCACTGAGCCGACACAGCTCTGGTGGAGCATCAGGCCACACCATTTGTTCGGCACGGTGGAGATCCGTATCTGCGACGCACAGTATCGGGGTGATGAGAGTTATTCGTTGGCAGCACTCATGTTTTCATGTGTAGCGCAGGCAGCGAAGGATTTTGACGATGGCATTAGGCAGGATCCGACAGAGCAGCGCAAGCTCGACGAGAATCTCTGGCGTGCGATCAGATACGGTCTGGACGGCAAGATGATCGAGCTGCCGGACCCAAAGGAGCGTTCAACCGTCGATGCCGTCGCTTCACTGATCGAGTGGACTGAGCCGGCTCAACGAGAGCTGGGCGTGGATCGGTTCCTGGGCCCAGTCAAAACTATGTTGGACAGTGGAAACGGCGCCCAGCGGCAGATAGCCGCATATCAGGATGGGGAGCACATGCGTGAAGTGTTCGACGAGACGATCAAAACGGCACGTAGGACCTATATCGGAGAAGAGGCAAACGAGTTTATAAGAAACACCGAGGAGGTACTTAAATGAACGAGGAGCCCAAGCGGGATCCGGCGGACGGCCCACCGGAAGATGCCGGAGCCAGCAACCATGAGAGTGAAGTAGACACGGGTAAAGGTCAGGCGGGGCCTGGACCTGATGGCATGAGTGAGGAGGAGTTCAAGAAGCAACTGCAGGAGCAGATGCGTAGGATCAGCGTAGAGGACGTTGTGCTACAGACAACGGTCACGCTCGTCAATTTAGGGTTTCACAGGCTCGGACTGAGCGAGGAGACCAAAGGGGATCGTGACCTCGACCAGGCAAAATTAGCGATCGATGCGATCAATAGCCTGATGGGGCTCGTCGAGTCGTCGGCAGGGGAGCAGGCGCAGGCGTTAAAGGACGCGCTGTCGCAGCTGCAGCTCAACTACGTGCGCCTAGCCGATGAAGAAGAGAATCAGGAGAAGGGTGAAAAAACCGGAAAAAGCGATGATAAAACCCAACCGACGGAATCGAAGAAGACCGATGAGACGGGCGGATCCAAGAAGAGCAAGCTGTGGACGCCGCCCGGGAGTTAGCTTACTTAGATACACTCCCCGCGCTTTCAACTCGAAAAGGAAATAGCTTTGACAGACTTTCTAACTGATAACGGCGTAGTCATCGCGCTTGTATGCTCCGGGGCAGCGGTCGTGTACGGGCTGCTCACCACTAGATGGCTATTGAAGAAGTCGCCGGGCAACGAGGAGATGCAGTCGATCTCAAAAGCCATCCAAGAAGGCGCCAAGGCATACTTGAAGAGGCAGTACACAACTATCGGCATAGTTGCCGTGATTATCTTCGTCGTTCTACTTATTGCGCTCGATTGGCACACGGCAGTAGGGTTCTTGTTTGGTGCCGTTCTCTCTGCTTCTGCAGGATTCATCGGGATGAATGTCTCGGTTCGTGCGAATGCTCGCGTTGCCGAGGCAGCTAGAAGTGGAGTTCCTCAAGCGCTCTCAGTCGCGTTCAAGGGGGGCTCGGTTACCGGTATGCTGGTCGTGGGCCTTGCGCTTATCGGCGTGGCTGGGTTTTACGGCTTCCTTCAACTTGTTACCAATCTCAGCGAGAAGGAGATCATCGATGCGCTGCTGGGGCTTGGCTTCGGCGGCAGTCTCATCTCGGTCTTCGCCCGCCTTGGTGGGGGAATCTTCACCAAGGGAGCCGACGTCGGTGCCGACCTTGTTGGAAAGATCGAGGCAGGTATTCCCGAGGACGATCCGCGCAACCCAGCTGTTATTGCGGACAACGTTGGCGACAATGTCGGCGACTGCGCAGGTATGGCGGCAGACCTTTTCGAGACTTACGCAGTTACTGCGGTGGCCGTCATGCTGCTCGGCGTACTGACGTTCAACGAGGTCGACCAAGTAGCGATCTACCCATTGGTACTCGGTGGTGTTTCGATACTTGCATCGATAGTCGGCGCCCTCGCTGTCAGGTCGAAAAAGGGGAACGTAGAGGGAGCTTTATATATGGGCCTGATCGTTAGTGGGGTTCTGGCGGCGGCGGCCTTCTTCCCAATAACCGATTGGATGATGAGCACGATCTCGCCGAAGGATACGGCGGTGGCTGCGCCTACATCTTTGAAACTTTGGTTCTGCACGTTGATCGGCATCGGCGTAACAGCGTCGCTTTTCGTAATTACCGACTACTTCACATCGACCCGTTTCAACCCCGTGAAGTCGATAAGCAGGGCATCTGAGACAGGGCATGCGACAAATATAATTCAGGGCCTCGGGGTGTCGATGAAGTCAACAACACCTCCAGCGATAATTATTGCACTGGCAATCCTCGGGGCAAATGAGCTTGCAGGCATCTACGGAATCGCAGTTGCGGTTATGGCACAGCTCTCAATGACCGGGTTGATCGTTGCATTAGATGCGTTCGGGCCGATAACCGACAACGCCGGCGGAATTGCGGAGATGGCGAACTTGCCCGAGGAAGTACGGAAAGTCACCGACCCACTCGACGCGGTTGGCAATACGACAAAGGCGGTTACAAAGGGGTATGCGATCGGCTCTGCAGCACTGGCTGCGTTGGTGTTATTTGTTTCATGGCGGGACGAGCTGGCCTTGGAACTTGCCAAGAAGGGTGAGTCGCTTGCAAACTTCGGATTGGCTGAACCGGAAGTTCTGGTCGGTCTACTTGTCGGTGCGATGATGGTCTATATGTTTGCAGCACTGTCGATAAATGCGGTTGGCAAAGCAGGTGGAGAGGTCGTACAGGAAGTACGGAGGCAGTTCAGGGAGAAGCCAGGGATCATGGAGCGGACCGAGGAGCCCGACTATGCGCGTTGTGTGGATATCGTCACGCGTCGTGCACAGCACGAGATGATCCTGCCGGCACTTATCCCGATTGTGGTTCCGGTTGTCGTCGGACTTCTCTCGATCCAAGCGCTCGGTGGTCTTTTGATTGGCG
>SDBV01008058.1_pt1 | contig 14266 bp, 13 predicted proteins | sample 2277081 | NCBI WGS metagenome assembly SDBV01 (sample SAMN10402039, study PRJNA504765) | marine sediment metagenome | isolation source: marine sediment core GS10_PC15, 223 cmbsf | place: Arctic Ocean: Southern Knipovich Ridge | collected 2010
ATTTTACTAAGAATCATTTATATAATAATTAACTCAATATAATGCATCCTACATTTTATCCTTACGTAATTTACTTTACTACTTTAATTGTTGGACAGGATTATACTGCAGTTATACTTATTTCTATAATTTCTGCTATTGTAACTTTTTTCATTTTATACAGATTATTAATGATGTTAACTGGTAATTTTTTAGTAACCTTTATTACATTGATTTTTTTTACATTATCAGTTGGATTAATAATCTCATCTAATCGAATTTTAAAGGAATCTTTTCTAGTAATGATGCTTATAACTACAATTTATTTTTATGTCAAGGGTGTTAAATTTAATAATAATAAATCACTAGTTGCTGCATCTATTTTTGGAGGTTTATCAGCACTAACAGCAGACCATGCTATATTCTTATTTCCTGTATTTGTATTAACATATATATTCTTCAAAAATAAAAAATTAAATATAAAATATGTTATTTTACCTATTATAATAACAGGCCTAGTTTTTGGTTCTTGGATGTTTATTAAAACATACCAATATGCAACTAATGAGTATTATCCTGCAGGTCTTGAAGGGGCACCGGTAAGTACAAAAGATTTTGGCGTTATGCAGGTTTTGGATACGGTAGCTTTTGATGATTACGACCCTAACCACTTCAGGGGCATATCCCTTAGAGCAAGACATTACGCTTTCCAATTAGGCTATATGTTTAACATGTTTCCATTTTCCATACCCCAAGGCTTAAATTTTACCAGTATGGAATACTTATTATTTCCAAGGCATATTGCGTACATGGCCATTATTTATTTACCACTTGCCTTAATTGCCATTTTTGGTTTTTTTACTGTAATTAAGGAGTTTATTAAAAAAAAGAAAATATACAACAATGTTAACCTTTATATTCTGTTTTTATTTTTGATTTTTATTTTTCCTGTAATATATAGCCATGCTTCCCCAAGGTATATATTTACTGCGTATCTTTTCTTATTTTATTTCATTAGTTTTGGTTTTATTACATTATTCAGAAAAAGACTAATGTTAATTCGTTCCAAAATTGTTCCCATTACCATCATTTTACTTTTGATATTAATACCTTTTTGGTATTTTTATAATGATAATTTTGTGTTATTTAATAAGAAATTTGTCTACGCCCAGAACACTGGAGAATTTATAAATAACAATTTAGAGAAAGAAGGCGCGATTATGGCGCAATCAGGTTACGGGGCTAAATTAAATTATTTGACAGACAATAGGGTGCTGGGTTTGCCACCCAGATCAAAAGACTTATTACCACTTATAGATTATTATAATGTAAGCTATGTTGTTTATGGAAAATATTATACCTGGGATTGGTATTATTATAACCTTGAAGCAGTTGAATTTATTAGGAATCATCCTGAGAAGTTTGAATTAATTGCTGAGATTCCAGAATTAATTATACGTTATGGTAACCGCACTACAGATAGAATATATATTTACAAGGTAATAAATGAGGAAAATTGATTTTACAAGGGATTATTATAAAGGTTTAGTAGGAATATATCTTAACAAAATTCTAGATGAGGTAATGGAAACGAATATGGAATAAATACTAATAGATAAATTTTTATAATCTTGGGTTGGAACTCTTGTGGGCAATATGAAAAAATACAGTATTTCAGCATTTTTTCCGGTTTATAAAGATGAGGCTACAGTAAAATTAATGACTGACAGATTAAGAAAAGTTTTAGATGAATTAACAGATGATTACGAGATCATAATTGTTGATGATTGCAGTCCGGATAGAAGTGGTCAGATAGCAGATCAGTTAGCAAGAAGATATAAACATATTAAAGTGATCCATCATAAAAAAAACAGAGGTTATGGCGGCGCTTTAAAAAGCGGTTTTAAATCAGCGACAAAAGATTTAGTATTTTATACAGATGGTGATGCCCAGTATGATGTATTTGAGCTTAAAAAATTGATGAAATATATAGATGATTATGATTTTGTCACAGCTATAATGATAAAAAGAGCAGATAAATTTTATAGAATTTTGGTAAGTGACATTTATTATGGAACTATAAAACTATTGTTTGGAATAAAAATTAAGGACATAAGTGGAGATTTTAGATTATTTAGAAAAGAAGTGGTCGACAGTTTAAACTTAATCTCCAATAGTGGCACAATATGCCTGGAGATGGTTAAGAAAATACAGAATAGGAAATTCAGAACAAAGGAAGTTTATGTCCATCATTATCCAAGAAGAAGTGGAGAGTCTGCATATTTTAACCCAGTAGACATAGCAAAAACTTTCTGGGAATTAATACCCCTTTGGGGGGAATTAGTAATTAGGGATAAGATATTATGCAATAAAAAATCTACTTAAAATCTTTTGCTTATACTGGTGGATTTAAATAATTATTTTAAGTTGAGCCACCACTTGTTTTGTTTTGCCCAGTCTATTGTTTTTTTTATTCCGTCCCTTAAATCTGTTTTTGCCTCCCAATTTAGAATCCTTTTTGCTTTGCTCACATCAGGAACCCTTTTGGGAATATCCTCATACTTTCCGCCATAATACTTTGATGTATCAAAATTTTTCAAATTTATTTTGTCTTTTTCTCCAGTAAGTTCTATAATCATTTCAATTGCTTCCCTCATTGTAGTTTCCTTACTGTTGCCTATGTTGAATGCTTCTCCATCAGCTTTTTGTGTTTTATCTGCGAGTATCGTGCCTTCAACTATATCTTCCACAAAAGTAAAGCATCTTGTTTGATTACCGGAGTCATACAAAAGAGGTTCCTCGTTGCGAAGAACCTTGTAAATACTTTGTGAGATAACAAAATAGGGGGGCTGTTTAGGGCCATATGCATTAAAGAATCTTACAATCACAGTAGGCAATCCAAGATTCTTGTTCATTGCGAATATCATATGCTCGCACATTGCCTTGCTTGTACTATAGCTCCACCTGTCTATCCTTGTGCTGCCAACAACCCGGTCGTCATCTTCTGACCACGGCGTATTGGGATTTTTTCCAAAAATCTCGCTAGTACTTGTAAAGAGAATTTTTATTTCATTCTTGAGAGCCAATTCAAGTACATTCTTAGTCCCAATAACATTAACATCGACCACTTTAAGGGGATCTTTACAGTATTGCTTGACACCAACAACTGCGGACAGGTGATAGACAGTATCAATATCTTTAGTCATCACTTCTTTTAAAGAGTCTTTATTGGTCACATCACCTTTAATAAATTTATAATTTTTATTTTTTTCAAACTCTTGTAAGTTTTTGGCCTGACCACTGCTTAAGTTATCAAACACTATTACCTGATTGTCTTGCTCAAGTAATTTGTTAACAAGATGACTACCCACAAATCCACTTCCACCAGTCACAAGGTATTTCATTTTATTGCCTTCCTATCCCCTTATATATAAAACCAAGTTGTTTTATCTGCATTATTTCCTTCCTGCTAAATACATTTCTTCCATCAATTAAAGAACATTCTTTGTGTGTTAAATCCTTTAAAGTCTTAAGTGGAAAATTTTTGAATTCCTGATGTCCTGTAAAGAATGCAATGCAATCTGCATCTTTAATAGTTTCTTCAATAGAGGTTGATAAAGGTATACTTGTAACTGTCTTTGCATCTTTTTTATTAACCAATGGATCGTATATAGCTAATTTACATCCACTTTTTTCCAGTAATTTAATTGTATATTTTGTTGGAGTAAATCTACAATCTCCAGTATTGTTCTTGAAAGCTATGCCAAGAACAGCTACTTTTGAATTGCTTAATTCTTTATTTTGATGCTCAATTGAGGCTTTAACCAATTCATAAGTATAAATGGGCATGTAATCATTTATTTTTCTTGAAATGACTGGAGTTTTTAGGTCTAAATTATATTTTTTGCCCATGCTATGAACAAACCAAGGATCTTTTGTTAGGCAATAACCACCAACACCCATACTAGGCATCAGAATATTAACGTTGTAATTGACTTTAGGCAAAGTATTTGCTGCGTTAATAACTTCTAAGCTGTCTATACATGTTTTATCACATAACAAAGCTATTTCATTTCCCAGGGCTATGTTCAAATCTATCCATAAATTATCTGCTAATTTAGTCATTTCTGCTGTTCTAGGGTTTGAAACAATTATTGTATTAACACCTAAAACTAATTTCCAAAACTCAGAGGTTATATTTGAACTTTTTTCGTCAATACCTCCAATAACAATGGGTATTGATGTGAATTCTTTCATAGCTCCTCCTTCAGCTAACCTCTCTGGGCTAAATGCAAGGCCAAAGTCTTTGCCTGCTTTCAAACTTGATTTTTCCAAAGCAGGCTTTACTATTTCTTCTGTAGTGTAAGGGGGAATTGTACTTTTTAAAATCACTAAATGGCCTTTTTTAAGATACTTTGAAACAGATTCAGATGCAGAAATTATATGACTCATGTCAGGATCATAATTCTCTGATAATGGTGTACCTACTGTTATTATGATTATATCAACATCTTCTAAAGCTGAGAAATCAGATGATACCTTTAATTTTCCTGCATCAACTGTTTTCTTGATAAGTTCCTTTAAACCTGGCTCATTAATACTTATTGTGCCTTTACTAATTTCTTCAATAATCTCTGAGTTAGTGTCAATTCCAGTAACATTGATTCCTTTGTCAGCTAAAACAGCACCCATACAACTACCAATATAACCAAAACCTACTATGCCTACCGAAACCTTTTTCTCCTTAATTATATTTTCTATTTCTTTTGGACTTAATTCAAATATTCTGGCCATGTTCTTACCCTTATTTTGCTAATATTCTTCCTGTTTGTATCCGTACATAAAAATCCAGCTCCCTTTTTAATTATTTCCATTCTTTATTTGAGCATAGGCATAGTTAGATGTGTCCCGAATACCGAACTTTTTGTATTTTTGACTTGCCAATAATAATCTTTATAAATATGGTCAAATTCTACTAACTCTAGAAAATCCAAGTATTAAATTTGGAGGTTAATATGATCAAGTCTGAAAATAATATGAATACATATATTAATCGTATCATTGAATTAAGAAACAAAATTAATAATTCTCAGGAAAGCAAACAAATAGATGTCGAGCCAGTTGTCAATTGGCTGGAAAATAAACGCAAGATAATTCAAAGTGAAGTGAAGTTAGTCCCAATTCCTAGTTTAAAACAGTGGACTTATAATATGGATGAAGGCATTATCCAGCATAAGGAAGGCAAAGACCATTTTTTCACCATAGAAGGTGTTTCAATTAAGCGGGCAAAAGGACGTGAAGTAATTGAATGGGACCAACCCATATTTAATCAAAAAGAAGGCGGAATTTTGGTTATTTTGTGCCAAGAACGAGAGAATGACATCAAGTTTTTGCTGCAAGCCAAATTAGAGCCCGGTAATATTGGAATGCTACAACTAGCCCCAACCATACAAGCTACAAATAGTAATTTAAAACAGCATCATGGCGGCAAGAAGCCTAGATTTAGTGAATATTGGGAAAATCCGAATACGACTTTGATCTATAAGGCCTCACATAATGAAGAAGGCGGCAGATTTTGGAAAAAGAGCAATATTAACAGTTTAATCTTACTTGATAAAAACGAAAAGATTAACTTAGACGAAAATGATAATTATATTTGGGTCTCATTTTATGAATTAAAAAGGCTTATGCTATATGATAATATTGTAAATCCCTTTGTTAAAACAATAATCAGCCCATTATAATTTTTTTAAAATGAAAAAAAGCAGGAATTCAAAAATCAAGGTGCTTATTCTTGGGTATTCTTATATAGCACGCAAGGCTATTATCAATGCAATAGAAAATAGCCCTAATTTCATTTTAGCAGGAATTGCTTCAAATACTAATTATAAAGATATAGATCCTAAATATAGTCCTTGTGCATCTTATGATGAGGCAATTAATAGTATTGATTATGATGTTGTTTATATCTCTTTACATAACGGCGCCCATTATAAGTGGATTATAAAGAGTCTAGAAAACAAAAAACATGTAATATGTGACAAGCCAGCAGTTCTAAATGAGAAACAGGCTTTGAAATGTTATGAACTTGCTGGAGAAAATCTTTTGTTATTTGAAAGCATTGCATACCCCTATCATAACCAGCATATTATACTAAAAAAATACATTGAAAAAGAAAAAAATCCTTTACAAAAAATTACCGCTCATTTTGGTTTTCCGCCATTAAATAAAAATAATTTCCGAAATTTTGCTAAGTTTGGAGGAGGATGTTTGTATGACATTGGCCCGTATATGATTTCTTTAGGCCAATTATACTTTAATAAAAGAGCAAGAAGAATATACTGTAGTGCTTATACTCCAGAAGGTTTTGATGTGCCCACTTCGGCTTCTATTTTGGTCCATTACGGGATAAATGAAATTCTTGAAGGGCATTTTGGTTTTCAGTTAGAGTACAGGAACAATATCAACTTATGGGGACAAAATTTTAATTATTATGTCGATAGAGCATTTACAATTCCTCCAAATTTACCTAACGTTATCTTCCATAAAAAAAAGGATAAAATTATAAATATTCCAGTTCCAGCTTGTGATCAATTTTTAGAAATGTTTAATTTTTTTAACAAGTTACTGAAAGATGGAAAAACATATAAAAATTATAACAGAAAATTTTTAAATCAAGCTATACAACTAGATGCAATGATTAAATCTGCTCAGACTAAAAATTTTGAAATAATGGATTATGGAATGATAAAATGATACAAGTGTGGGATTATCTTGCCGAATATGAGGAAGAGAAGAAGCATATACATGAGGCTATAGAAAAGGTATTTAAATCTGGACGGCTTATACTCGGGGAAAGTGTAGCAAACTTTGAGCAAGAATTTGCGCATTACTGCAATTTAAAATATGGTGTTGGAGTAAATAGTGGTACTGATGCTTTGTTTATTGCACTAAAAACATTGGGTATTGGAGCTGGTGATGAAGTTATTACTGTCCCTAATACAGCAATACCAACGGTCTCAGCAATATGCGCTGCTGGTGCAACACCCAGATTTGTAGATGTTGGTCCGGAAACATTTTTAATAAATACAAACCAAATTGAAAAAAATATAACTAATAAGACTAAGTGCATTATGCCCGTACATCTTTATGGACAATGCTGTGATATGGACCATATACAGGATATTGTACAAAAACATAATTTGCATATAATTGAAGACTGCGCACAAAGTCATGGGGCACGCTGGAAGAATAAAATTGCCGGGTCAATGTCTACAATTGGAGCTTTCTCCTTCTATCCTACTAAGATACTGGGTACATATGGAGATGGCGGAATGGTAGTTACTAATTCTGAAGAATATGCAAAAAAGGCTAAAATGTTGCGTATGTATGGAATGGAGCCTAATGGAGAATATTATTCGTATATTCCAGGTTATAATAGCCGTCTAGATGAATTACACGCTGAAATTCTTCGATTTAAACTTACAAGGCTAGACCAATATATCAAAAAAAGACGGGCTATTGCTGCACGATATTGTGAGGGCCTAAAAGATACTTCTATTGTACTGCCTAAGACCCAAGAAAATTCTTTCCACTCTTATTACCTATTTGTGTGCAAACATAAGGATAGGGATGAAATTATAGAATATATGAAAAAATATGATATTATCCTTAATGTAAGTTACAAATACCCTATTCATTTGATGAAATCATACAGATACCTTGGTTATAAGGAAGGTGATTTTCCGGTTACAGAATTGATAGAAAATCAAATATTCTCTTTACCTATGTACCCAGGATTAACTGTTAAAGATCAGGATACAGTTATAGAAAGGTTAAAGCAATTTTTAGAATCTCATAATTAGTATTTTTATTAAGCTGTTGACCATATTCCAACAAGAACTCAAAGTCTTACTTCTGAATGTTCTCCTAATATAAGTTTATGGCCCTTTGGAAGTTTTTTATCAGATATAATTTTACAATTTTGACCTATGAGACTATCAACAATTTTCTCCTGAAAATTTATATTTGATTCTGCTAGGACTATGGATGATTCAATCTCACCTTCAATAAGCGTAACATTATCGCCAATTGATGTATAAGGACCAATGTAACTGTTAGGGCCGATTTTGCAATTGTTGCCAATGATAAGCGGTCCTCGTAAAAAGCAATTTTTTTTAACAATGGTGCCTTCTCCAATATTTACTTGACCTATGATCTGGCATGAGGAGTCAACTTGGCCCCTTATTTTCGGTTTGATTTTGGATAAAACCATCTGGTTTGCATGCAATACGGATTCAGCAGTACCTGTGTCATCCCACCACCCGTAGACAATATGATAAGAAACCTTTCCTTTTTTCTCTTTAATTAAAAGCTTAATAGCATCTGTCAATTGCAATTCGTTATTCCTGCCCTTGCTTATTCTTTTTATACAGTCAAATATAGACTTTTTGAATAAATATATACCAACAATTGCGAGGTTGCTTATTGGCTTCTTCGGCTTTTCCTCTACCCTAAGGACATGACCTTTACTATCGACAATAGCAACTCCAAAAGGATGCGCGTTTTTAACTCTGCAGAGCAATAGAATGTGTTCCATGCCAGAACCTTTAAAATCTTCTACAATTTTTTTAACACCTTCTTCTAAAATGTTGTCTCCGCAATAAACAATAAAATCTTCTCCATTAATAAAATCTTCAGCAATGCCCACTGCATGGGCCAAACCTCTAGGCGCGTCTTGCTCTATGTATGTTATTTTTATACCCCATCGTTCCCCATGACCTATAGTAGAAATCATTTGATTAATCCTTTCAGAAGTATAGCCTACAATTATTCCTATTTCTTTAATACCTGTTGCAACCATGTCCTCAATACCGTAAAATATAACTGGCTTATTTCCAATACGGACAAGTTGCTTTGGTCCTGTATGGCTTAATGGGCGGAGTCTTGTTCCAAGTCCTCCTGCGAGAATCAATCCTTTCATTACCTTGCACCCCAACTATATATTCAATAAATTTTTCTTTGAATATTATTGGAAAGTTTGTCCATTTATAAATATTCCTCATAAATTTTAAATAAGGTAGTTTTATTCCTATGCCTTATGAAAGTATTAATCACGGGTAGCAGAGGGGCATTAGGAAAGTCTTTGAGGAAAGTGTTTAAGGATGCTTTTTGTCCTACTCATGTGGAAATGGATATAACTGATGCTAAATCTGTAAATAAAGCTATTTTGAACTATAAGCCAGATGTGCTGATACATGCGGCAGCGCTGGTTGGCATAAGGGAGTGCGAGGAAAATAAGGAAAGGGCAGGGTTAACTAATGTTGAGGGAACACAAAAAATAGTTAATGCGCTAAAAGAGCTGAATAATAACTGCTATTTGGTCTATATGTCTACTGCATGTGTTTTTGCAGGAGAGAATGAAAAATTCTATACAGAGGATGATGTGCCTGCTCCGAAGAATTATTATTCTCTTACAAAGCTAGAGGGAGAAAAAGTGGTAAAGCAGTATGAGAATACCTGCATTATAAGAACTAATTTTGTGCCAAAAGAACAATGGAAATATTCTAAAGCATTTACAGACAGGTTTGGAACTTATTTATTTGCTGATGGTGTTGCTAAAGGCATATTTGAAGTTGTGGAAAAGAGAGAGAAAGGAATAATACATATTGTCGGGGACAAAAGAATGAGCATGTATGAATTGGCATTACTGGCTGGCTCAAAGAATGTGGGTAAAATAACATTAGATGAGTATGATGGCCCACCTCTTACAATTGATATGAGCCTTTCCACAAAGAGGTGGAAAAAGTACAAGATTAAATGAAAAATGAATTTTAAATAAAAAAGAAAATAATATAAACAAATCTAAATTTGTGAATGGAGATTCTTTATGTCAAGTGCAAAACAAAAGGTAACCGTAGTTATTCCTGCGTTTAATGAAGAAAAAACAATAAAAAGTATTATAGAGGGCGTAAAGCCTTTTTGTGATGAAATCCTCGTTGTCATAGCTAAGAAATCAAATGACAGAACTGAAGAGATTGTAAGTTCAATGGGGGTTAATTATATAAGGGATCAAGGATTTGGAAAAGGCGCTGGTATGAGCTTAGCAATATCAAAAATAAACAAGGAAAATCAAAGATTTTCAGGCTCAAAATCAAAGATTTTAAATAGCGGGGTAATTGTATTCATCGACGCTGATGGCTCACATATTTGTAAAGACATTCCAAAACTCGTAAGACCTCTATTAAAATCTAAAGCAGATATGGTAATAGCATCAAGATTTCTAGGTGGAAGTGAAGAGCTACATGGAAACTTTGACAAGTTTCTTAGAATGCTGGCTTCAATGATAATAGCTCAAATAATAAACTGGCGTTTTAAAACAGAGATAATGGATACCCAAAATGGATTCAGGGCAATAAAAGCAGATGTTGCTGAGAAGCTGAGTTTAACCTCAAAACATACTGAAATTGAAACAGAAATGTGCATGAAATGTTATAAGAAAGGCTTTAGAATCTTAGAAATTCCAAGTACGGAAAAAAAAAGAGAATTTGGAGAGTCCAATATCTCATTAACGAAACATGGCTTTAGATACATATGGGTAGTATTTAAAAATTTATTTTAAACATTAAACTTTTCTTTCCTAAGTATTGTTGCTAAATAAGCCAGTCCTATGGGCTATGTAATTAGAATTCTTTCTTATTGATGTTAGCAACAGAATATCAAGGTCGGACATTTTATACCCCCCAATGATATTGGAAAATGAATTCGTATAAGCTTTTTGGGTTTAAAGATAATAAATGATTGTATTCCACATAACAGTTTAAATTACATGAGCAATTTTTTGGTATTTTTAGTTTTTTGAATGATTCTATGGGAGTTAAAGTACCCTTTTTTTCTTCTTTTTTGAATAGACAAGGCCACACACTCCCATCTGGAAATATAGAACAAAAATATTTTCCGGCAAAACATTTCATTTTTTTTGTTTTTCCTTCATACCAATCTAAAGCAGAATTACTCATTATTAACTGGTGAGGATTCTCTTTTTTAAATTCCCTTAATATTTTTATGCCTTCTTTTAGTTCTTCTTGAGAAAGCATTAAATCATTTATCTTTTCTTTATTAAATTGATCACAATAAACTGGCATAATAACAATTTTGGAACCTAACTCTTTTGAAAGAGCTAATGTTTTTCTTAAATATTCCCAATTATTTTCCATGCTTTTCTTGTTAATAACAGAAGTAATCGCAACATTAATATTTTTTTGCTTTAACAATTTAATTGCTTCAATTGTAATATCATAAGAACCCCCCCTTCTCATCTCATTATGAAATTCTTTGGGCCCATCTAATGAAATATTTAGTAAATCTATTTTATTAAGCCAATCAATATTTTGTTTCACTAATGAACCATTTGTTGTCATTGCAACGTGCATATTTAATTTTTTAGCATATTCTACAAGTTCTTTCATATCTTTTCTTAGTAAAGGCTCACCCCCTGTAAAAGTCCAGGATACAGTTCCTGCTTTTGCAAAATCTTCTAATATAGCCTTTATTTCTTTGGTGGATAATTCCTTTGATTTTTGCGAATATAAGTTACAATATTTGCACCTAAAATTACACCTATAAGAACAATAATGTTGAACTTTTAGAGGTACCTTTATTCCTAATTTTCCTTTTATAATTCCTTGAATTGCTTTGATTATTACCATTTTTATTACTCTTGTGATTATTGTTCTATAAAATTATTTTACTAATTAGACTGTATATTTTTGCAGTATAAAGGCCCTTTCTTTATTTATCTTTCTTTATTCTTATCTCTTCTACCACCAGCATATCCTTATTTCAATAAAATTTATAAATTCACATAAGTTTGCGTTTATAAAAATGCAGAGTGTAATAAAATGGATGTCCTGATACTTCACCCATCAACATTTAGGAAGAGTTATGGAGAATATGCAGAAGCAGGGGGAAGAATACCTCCACTTGGAGTGTGCTTTATAGCCGCTGTTCTTGAAAAAAATAACATAGAAGTAGGAATTCTGGATGCTGACATTTTGGATTTAACATTTGAGCAGACTATAAAAGAAATTGAGGAGAAAAATCCCAAGATTTTAATGATTTCAATTGTTACAGCTACTTATGATGCTGTAGTGGAATTATCAAATACTCTAAAGAAGCGAAATCCAGCTCTCAAGATAATTGTTGGTGGCCCCCATTTAGCAACTTATCCAGAGAGCACAATGGAAAACAAATGCTTTTATCTTGGAGTCTTTGGAGAAGCAGAATATACAACATTGGAATTAGTTCAGCACATACTCCAGGGCAAGGATATTCATGGCATAAAGGGTATTGTCTATATGACAAAAGATGGTTTAATAAAAAACCCACATAGAGAACCGATACAGGATTTGGATGAACTTCCGATGCCTGCTTACCACCTTCTTCCTTCTATAGACCTATATCATCCGCAGATACATACGTATAGGTACAAACCAGTAGTTCCTATGATAACATCGCGTGGATGTCCGTATAGATGTATATTCTGCGACCAGGGTGTTTTTGGAAAGAGTTTTAGGTATACTAGCGGTAAGAAAATTGTAGACCAGATAGAAGAATTGCAGAAAAGATATGGCATAAGGGAAGTAACATTCCAAGATGATATATTTACATTCAACAAAAAAAGGGTTTATGATATGTGTGACGAAATTGAAAAAAGGAAATTAAAGATAGCTTGGAATTGCAGTTCAAGAGCTGATAAGCTTGATAGAGATTTACTCAAGCGCATGAAAAAGGCAGGATGCTGGATGGTTTCCATGGGCATTGAAAGTGGTAATCAGGAGATTCTGGATTTTATAAAAAAGGATGTGAAATTGGAGAAAATAAGGGAAGTCACAGACTGGGCATATAAAGAAGGCATTAAGGTAAAGGCATTTTTTCAGATTGGACATCCTAAAGAAACAAAGCAAACTATCGAGGATACAATAAATTTTGCTAAATCACTTAAAGTCTATTCTGCTGATTTTACAATCTCAACGCCATTCAAAGGGACTGAACTTTATGAGATTGCAAAAGACTATGGAACCTTCGATACAAGCAATAAATCTGAGTTTTCTAAGATGTTCCCTGTATTTACTCCAAAAGGCCTTACACAGAAATTTCTCTTGAAAAAGCAGAAAGAACTCTATAGAAGATATTATTTAAGACCAAAAAAGATATTGGAGTTTGCATTACTCATAAGGAGTTTTGATGATATTAAAAGGTATTGGTCAGGTGCGAAAATTTTATTGAAGTAGGGATATACCTGGCTGTTGTTGAGCTGTTCATCCGAGTTGTGTTATGGTTCATAATAATAAAAAAGGGGTGTATTTCTTCCAATATACTTATAAATAAATGAGAATCCCTATTATAGTTAAAATAGCGTAAAAATGATAAAACAATTTATGCTTGCCAGAAATATCATGGGATCTAATTTTAAGAGATTAAACTTCCCATATAAATTGACATTTATTGCTACATATAAATGCCAGTCAAGGTGTGTATATTGTAAAATTTGGGAAAGAAAACCAGCTGATGAGCTGAAATTAGATGAGATCCAAGCTTTCTTTAAGAAATCAAACAAGTTTTCCTGGGTTGACCTAACAGGGGGCGAAGTAACTTTAAGGAGTGATTTTGTAGATGTAGCAAATGCAATTATAACAAATTGTAAGGATCTATATCACCTGCATACACCAACTAACGGTCTTGCACCAGCACTTATAGAAAAGAAGATGAGGGAAATCATGGAATTAAAGCCCAATAAGTATGTAGTTACTGTAAGTTTAGATGGACCACGAGAACTCAATGATAAATTAAGGGGTGTTAAGGGTGATTTTGATAAGGTTATCGATACTGTAAAAAGATTAAGGCAGATTAATGATAAAAATTTTAAGGTTGTAATTGGTTTTACTTTATCCGCTTCTAACAAAGGAACATTCCAGCAGATGATTAACCAAGTAAGGGAAGAGATACCGGAAATTCAGACTGACGACTTCCATATGAATGTAGCCCATGTCTCTGGCCATTATTATGAAAATGTTGATACAAATGCTTTAAATGCAGATTTAAGGGAGGATGTAAGAAAGTATAGGAAAAGCAGAAAAAATAAGCTGACTCCGATTGGTTTTTTGGAAAATCAATACCTCAGGTTAGCGGATCAGTATTTGCAGACTGGAAAAACACCGCTTACATGCCAAGCTTTGGCTGGTTCTGTTTTTATTGACTCATTTGGCTATATTTACCCTTGCACAAT
>SDBV01008059.1_pt1 | contig 14265 bp, 39 predicted proteins | sample 2277081 | NCBI WGS metagenome assembly SDBV01 (sample SAMN10402039, study PRJNA504765) | marine sediment metagenome | isolation source: marine sediment core GS10_PC15, 223 cmbsf | place: Arctic Ocean: Southern Knipovich Ridge | collected 2010
GTTCCTGTTCCTATTGCTCCCTGACCTGTTGATTCATATGCTGGGTATGCCATTTTTTAAGTTTATTAAATACTAAAACCCCATCTCTATATAGGGTTTGTCGTAGTGAAAAGTAGAACTCTATTAGTCCTCGGTTATAGTCAATGCACCAATGGCAAACTCTAATGTTGTTCCTGTATTTACTAACCTTGAAGTATTCAAGGTAGAATGATATAAAGGATCACCAGCCGTTACTGCCGTCATAATTGTAATGTGTGTGATTGTTTCACTCCCTGATGTCGCTTCTGGAAACGTAATCAACGCTGTATTGTCAGTTAAGGGCCCTGCAATAGTCCATCCTGCTGCTCCTGTCCTTGATACTGCTTGTCGCGCATACGATCCAAACGTTGCTTCTGAACCAGCTGCTCCTGTTTCAGTTGGATCGGTTGTATATAGTCCAATGAATAAACTACCATCTCCTACTGAGTTTTGAAGTCCTGCTGTATCGCCGATATTAGCGATATCTGTGTTTTGAAAAATTAACCCTGCAATACTTGTTTCAAATGCATTTGTTTTACTTCCTGCCATAATTTATTGTTTTTAATTATTTATAATTGTTTTAATATCCGTTTAGCATCTAAATCATTTTTATTTGTTAATAGATGTTTATTTAATTTTACTTTTTTATTAACTATTCTTGTATTCATTAACTTATAGTTATTACACTTGGATTGATTTCTTAATGCTTTTCTTGAACTACCTTTAGTTGCTGTTTGTTTTCGTGCCATATTAATTAATTGTTAAAGGTTCAGTGATTGTACTAAAAGCCCCATCAGTAGTGGTGGTGGTTGTTAGTGGATCATATATTATTGTACCATCAAATGTTTTATAAACAAAAGGATAATCATTCCAAATCACTTTAGATATAATTGTAAATCCTTCATAATCTTTACACAACTTTTTTAATTCTTTAGTTGTTGCCTCTTCAATCTCAATTGTTTTGTTTACTGTGTCAATTTTATATTTCATAATATGTTAATTTAGTATTAGTTTACACGGGATAGATACAATAATAGTCAACCTTAACCGGGAATTCTGATACTATTCTACCTTATAATGTTTTATTTTTAGGCTTACAATGTTTACATTGACAATTTACACTGTGTCCAAATTCTACTATATCTTTCATATATTATATTATTTTAATTCTGCTTTAATCTATATTGATGATATGATTCTAATAAACTACACATTAAACCACCTGTACTTATATTTGTTTTAATTCTAAAAACTGAATCACATAAATAACGTTCACAATCTTTTCCTCTTAAATATCTAAACACATTTTCAGCTTCCATTTGTGTTTCTTTACATCTCAAAATCTCATTAAATGATTCTGATAAAATTCTCATTTCTTTTAATCTTTCGTCTACTTCTTTAGATGTTACTTTTAATATTTCTTCCATTAGTATGTTATTTTATTTCTGCTTTATCTCGTTGTACATCACTATACATTTTATTACTCGCCTGTAATGAAAACACATAACTATATTTCCAACGACCTACCTCGCTTGGTGTAATACCAAACTGCTCCGCTAATCTTATCTTTGACAGTGTATGATTAAATGGTCTTAACCTCTCTGCTGCATTTACCATCACTGACTTATCATCCGGTGTACCTGAAAAGGTGTTTACCTCTCTTTCAATTAGTTTTGTTATAAACTCCTGCAAGAAACGTTTAGCACGAAACAACTCAAATACAGACGTTGAGTAAAACTGCTGATCTGCCGACTGATTCATATCACCACGTAAATTATAACACAAACAGAATATATCTTTTAAATCATTGACATTAGGATTTGTAAAGACCTGCTTCATAACCTCGATCTCATCGTATGTCAGTTTTTTAACCAGGCAAACCTTACCGGCAAAACTATTAACGGCATCTAATGTGTCAATGAATATATCATATTTAGAACTGTCTTTTAAATATAAGTACTCCAATATCGTTATGTCATCTATGCTATACAATTGCTCTTGTGTGTTTACTTTTTTTCTTAAATGTCATTACCGCAAAATATCTCATTGCATCTATCCCGTGATTGAAAGCGTCAATAGGTTTATTAATTTTATTACCTTCCTTATCTGTCAACCATCTGTAATTACGTAACTCCTTAATTAAATTAGTTGAACGTTTGGTTATCAATATGTCTTTCTCTTGCAACAGCGTTATACCATACATAACAGAATCACGCCCTTTGGATGCTGCCTTTATTTTTATTCCGTAACGTCTTATCTCATCTATTGATTTAGGCTCCGCTGAATCCGCATATATAATTCTTATCGGATGTTGTTTAACCATACTGACTATTTCAGAATTCAACAGACCTTTTTGATAAATCAACTCATCGAATATTATTTTATCATTATGTTTATAACACGCTATTAATGTTGTCGGATCGTTTGAGTAACCAAAGTCCATTCCATAACCTAACAAACGTGCCGTGTCCGGTACAGCACTTATAGGCTTCCAATCCGAGAACACCACACCCTCTAAATTACCTATCAATCCAAGCCCATATACCCTGTACCAATTCTTCCAGAATGTTGATGTAGCACCTTTCTTCTTAGCTTTCAATATAAAATCCTTTGCTGCCTGTGGACAACCCTCATTGTCTTTGTATGTTAATATTAAAAAATCTACATCATCATCATTTATCAACTCTTCGTGAAACCAGAACTCAGCTGTAGGATTCCAATCTAAAAAAACACTACCTTTCGTTCTGCTTACCAACTGCGTATAAACATTAAATGGCATATTATTCGCCTCATTCATAACCAATCTATCACGCCTGGCACCTCTCAGCTTACTGTCATCATCCGCTCCAAAGAACTCCATATAACTACCATTCGAGAACGTATAAGTAAATGTAGTCCACTTCCAATGTTCAGGAATCCATCTACCCGTCTCAACCATTATCCTTTTGAAATCACGTACTGCACCACGTCTTAAATGCGGTACGGATTCAGCAACTATACTCGTTTCAGTCATCGGATGCTTAATAGCATAATCAATCTCAATAGGTATAATGCCGTCTGTCTTACCTGCCGATGTACCACCCTGCACTCCCTTAATGCGTCTCTTTAAACGCTTCATTTTGTTAATGGCGGTAGTCCTAATAAACGTCATTCTTCAGGGAATAATGGTTGCTCTGTCACAATAGTTAAGTCCTGTTCTGTCTTATCTTTCCATCCCATGTTTTTAAGTACAAATATACTTCCGGCTACATTAACTCCGTCCATTCTTTTCTCGTGATAATTCTCAATAACTGCGGTTGCCCTTTTTAATATGTACGAGAACTCATCTTTATCAATATAGTCATATATGCTTTGTCTACCACAAAAACCTAAGAATAATGCAAGTCCTGTTATTGTTGGAGATTCAGGGTGTCTAGTCCATTTTTTCACATCTGTTTTCTTACCTAGTATCATTTCTTCTTCAATAGTATATTCACCTTGTATATAAGTAAAATATTCACCTATCTTTTCAGATAAATCATTTGCATTATCGTATTTAGGAGGTTGTCCCCCTTTATTACCTAGTGCAAATTTATTTCCTACGTTATAGCTAGCCATTAGTTGTAAACGATAAAAGCCCTAACGATTTGTTAAGGCAGTTTTTATATAAATGTGATACTAGACTTTTGTGTGTATTTGGGGTTTTAAAAGATAAGTAATGGAACATCTATATAATTGACGCTCCAGGCATTCTATTTTAATTATTATTTTGGGTTTTAAAAACCTCTATTTTTGTTGTAATCTTATTAATTGTCTTGCATTTGCATTTAATCTCTCCATTAACATTTTCAAACTTTCCTAACATTCTCTTACAATTAACGCATCTGATTTCTTTCATTAGCAACGAAATTAAATAAAACAATTCTATTAAACAAATAAAGTTATGATTTTATTATCTTTGATTTATAATATTAGTCAATCCATGCACTGTTATTCCATTCACCTACAGAAATATTAGTTGATGGTATATCATAAAACTGCTTAATAGTTGCTATTTCCAACCATCTGTATTCATTTCCTATACAAATAGGTAAGAATAAAAATCGTTTAATAATTCTTGTTTTACCATCTTTTGGTAATTCTATTTCAGTCCATCTCATAATCTATTCTTTTGTTGTTAATTCTTTATTAGTTAAAGCAAAGTATAGGTTTTGGAGTTGGTGAATATATTTTAATTCTGTTTTTATACCATTTCCATTTCTAAAATGAAACGAAACGTCATAATACATTTCTGAAACATTTTTACCATCATAATCAACCGTTAAATCTTTTTGATAAAACACCCCATAGTCGTTTTTACAGTAAACAATATCTAACTCCATTTTCTTAAATATTTCTCTTTCTATTTTTATTTTCTCAAACCCGAACTTCAACAACCATTTTTCTGTTAGTGGGATAGGATAAATTTGATTAAGCCTCCATTTAAAAGTATATTCATCTTCTGTATTATCTAAAACAGATTTAATATAAACTCCTAATTTTTTAATTGTAACAATATTTAATAAACCACCATCATTATAATATTTTTCTGTTTGGCTCACCCAATTCCCTATTCTAAGTTCTGTTGTTTTCATTCGTAACGTGTAAGTATTAAAACATCATAATTATTTATAAGATGATGCCCATAATGTGTAAAATCACCTGTAATAATTTTTCTATGGGTATAGTTATTTTTACTGTCAATATTAGTTATATACGCATTAAAAAATCTGTTGACATCATAATAACCATAGGCAACCCCTTCCATTGTTGAAACACCATTATTTTGTCTTATGATATATACTCTATTCGGAAAATTATCATGGTTAGCAATTTCTTTGGAAGCCACATAATTAGCGTGTCCTTTTGCTAATTCAAATAATAACGCATCCGGTTTAACATCTTTCGTTCTATAGTGATTTATAAGTTTACCTATGTTAATATCATCTATTGACATTTCTAATGGTGGATAGGGTTTATAATCAGTTCTATAAACATCTACTTCATCTATCTGGCAACTTATAAATAATAATATGATAATTAAATATTTCATTGTGTTGTTTCTGTTAAATATCCTTTTAATTTTATATTAACTCTTGTGCCAGCTGAAACTGCTACATTAGCATCATATTTATATAAAAAGCTCTTTGAATGTAATGGTTCTTCAGTAGTTGAAAAAACACTAGCAACGATATGATTACTACCAGAAGTACATTCCAAAAAATTCACTGAATCAGGTAATTCTCCTTTCATAAATTTAAGTTGTTTATACCCTTTATAATCAGCTTCTATATCTCCTGCTTGCCAAAGAGAAAGATAAATAGGTGTTTCATCATCTAAATTATATATATCTCGTAAATGTTCTAAAAAATGAACATATTCTTTTCTACGTCTATCATCTTTATTCCAGATAGTTACCCAAAATTCAATGCCTGAATCTCCAGGCTTCATTTCTTTTAATTTCTCTTTAAATAATGCTGCAGTTTTTGTAAGTGTTAATCCATCTTTACAACCGTATTGCCAGTCTATATCAAATTTTCGTTTCATACTAATAATTTAAATTCTTCTGCGATACAATAAAAACCATAACCTCTGAAATCTTCTAGGAAAATAGTCTCTTTATCAAATCCTGATAAATATTCACCTGCCGGTGTAGCTTCTTTATAAATATTCCCTATCCTGAAACAATCCTGTGACTGTAAATAATCTGTTGGGAGATTTTTGATTTTTTTGAATTTTCTTCCCGTTAGTTTGTGATCTCTACGCATAGTTCTTGCGTGTCCTTTTAGTATTGTTCTTGATGTTAATTTAGTCATAATTCTATTTGTTTCTTAAAGTAAGCCATTGGTTTTATCTTTTAATTTATGTAATGCTTTTCCTAATCTTTTAACCGATTCGGCAGCCTTTCTGTATATTTAATTATTCATTGTTTAGTTAATTGCTTGATATTTTATTCCAAGCATCTATTATATTCTGTGGACCTCCCCCAATATTATTAACTTCTTTCCCACATTTACATTGCAAGTAATAAGGTGTTCTACTATACCCTATCCAATAATGACTTGGTTTGTGTCCACAGGAACATTTATTTAATTTATTTGTTTTTCGTTGTACTTGCATAATCTATAATTGTTTACTAATTAGTTGTTTAAATATTTTTGTGCGATTTTAGTTTCGATTTTTAGTCGTTTAAAACTTCTGCTGGTTTTTGTTTTTATGTGATTAGTCGAAGCTTTTAGAAGCTCTATAAATTGTTTTTTCATAATCTATATTTAATTATTCATTGTTTAGTTCGATTCATCTAACATTTTACAATATTCTTCTTCTGTATGATGACCTATTCCCCCACCAAAACTGCAATCGTGGTTTTCAATGACTTCAATTATATCATCTGTCATTTGGTCATACTCCTTTTCAGTAAATTCCTTTTGGCTATTTTTTGTAATTACGCCTTGAATACTAATGTGAATTTTTTTATCCATATTCTATATTTTAAAAAGTTCTTTGTCCTATTTTCAGAAGGATAATTTGCTCAACGCTTAAAACTACCTGCAATGCTGCAAGTTCGGATTTTACCGAAAACCCCACTCAATGGTATTTTAATCATAGCTCTACAATAAACAACAACCATCTGAATTGGTTTAATAAAGTAAGGCTATTTACAGCAATAAAGATTCATTATGCATACCTTTGTACCCTTATTCATTTATCTTCAAGCAAAGAACTTAGTTATTTAATACGTATGATGTTGTTCCCATAATTTTATTTATGCTAAGTTACAAAATTAATTTTTAGTTTAAAATTCTTCTGTTTGTTTCATAATAACCTATCTTTTGTTTAAAATTTTAAGTACATTATCATAGTCTGCTATTATTTTTCGATGTTTTATAGCATTATCCCAATTGCCAGTAGCAACATACTTTTTTTCAATTTGAGGATTTTTCTCAAAATGTTCAGCCCAATCAATATGTGTTTGCCTCATTTTACTAATATCTTTGATTGCTTTTTTTACATTCATAATAACCTATCTTTTGTTTTATTTTTTATGTATTAAATCATATTCATATATTTCTTTATCAATTTCATGCCACGACCTACCACAATTTCCGCAGGGATGCCCTCTCTTATAACGCCAAAAATGACCTTGATAATTTTTATTTTTTGGAACTCTACAATGTTTACAACCTTTCATTAATTAATTGTTTAATAATTATTTTTGTCCAGATTTGTCTTTTTATAACAGCCTTTATGCAATCTTCACATTGTTTTTCACATGGAGGATCAAACAAACCTAACCACGTTGTATTCGCACAATATTTTTTAGTTCTATTATCTACAAATCCAGTCATAATTTATCTTTTAACTGTTCATAAGTTGTGAATCGATCAAATATCAACGCTACTAATTTTTGCTTGTATCTGATTAAACACTTCGCTTTTAATGTTTCATTATCAACCCGTTCCTGTTTATTTAACTCCTTTTGTTCTGCTCTTATTTCTGTTACAGAATGTTTCCAGGCATCCTTTTTAAATTTATCCTCGACCTCTATTTTAAGCTCATCATAAAGGTAATTTCTATTTGCATTCAATTCGCCGGAAAACTTATAATTTGTAAACTCGTCTTTTATAGCGTCTCTAATGAGTTGCTTTTGCTCGTCAGGTGTTAGTGGTTGTTCAGGTGCTTTGCGTTGCCTGTATGCTCTTAATTTCTCGATCTTATAGGTTTTATATAAACTCATTACCCTACCCATAACAACTCGATTCAACTGCTGAAACAAGTCAATTTTTAATTCACCGTCTATTGCCAAATCAAAAGCCTTTGTAAACTCTTCCGGTGTAAACTCTTTGTTATCTGCTATAAATCTGATTACCTCAATATGATGAGATGTGTTTGACCTACCACTCACGCCAAGCTTTATTAAAAGCCCGTTTACAATGTTCTTAGCAATAGTTAGTCTGTCTGTATCAGAATACTCACGCATCTTTTTTGTGTCGCTAATAACAGCTAATTCAGGCTTTTTGTATGTTGTTAGGTTTGGCATAAATTATATCATTTTATTACAATTAGGACATTTAATCCATCTAATATTATTAATATGTTTTTTACCTTTCCCAAATAGTTTTATATCTTCCCAATTAAATGAATGGTTGCATAATAAACAAGTTAGTTCTAATGGTTTCATCTATTCTTTATTAGTTTTTTAAATATCTAATGCTTTATCTAAATTATTTATGCTATTCTATATCCAATATAATCACATTTTGAACAATGTATATTTTTTTGTGGTGGATTAGATGTTAAAGTAGTCATCGGGCTACTATCATATAGTTCTGCTTTACATTCAGGGCAAGCAATTCCATTAAGACGTGGATCATTATTGTTCATTTCCCAATGAAATTCCCTACTCATTGAATTATGCTCTGCTAAATTTTTAAGTTTTTTCATAATTCTAATGCTTTATTTAAGTTTTCTTCAGCTGTCGGTTGGTTTTTGTCTTTTGGGTTTTTATCCCAATTTATATTCAGTCTATAAAGTCTTGCCAACAGTATTTTCGGTTCCCAAATTATATCATTCTCAATTATTATTGAATTAAAATTTCCTACAAATACATTGTAATCTATAAAAGAATCTTTATTTTGCATTTCAAATAACTCAATTTTTTCAGGCTCTTTAATTTTTAAAAATTCGTAAGCTTCTTCTATATGTATTATTTTATCTTTTATTTTACTTTTCTCTATTCTACTCTCTTCTATATGCTTCGGGGTGGCTTTATAATCGTTTAAGCGAGGCTTAAGCGAGGCTTTCTGTTTAACCAATCCACCTTTACGCCCTGCTTCCGATAATTTACGCTTTCGCTCTGTAAAAGTTGTATATTGGTCGAGTAAAAAATCAATTATTATTTTACCGTTACTATCAACCTTTATGCAATTCTCTTCTATTAATTCATCAATTAATTTTTGATTATTATATCTTTTTAAAATTTGCTTAACATTTAATTCACATTCTTTCTGCCAATAAATACATTTAATAATTGAGAATAAACCTTGTGCCTCTAATGAACAAATCATTATATCTCCTGCTAAATATTCTGCTACTTCAAACTGATAATATGGTAATTCTTTACTCACTATCTATAATCTATAAAATTATCCCTTTTGCGACTGTTACAACTTTTACAAAGCGTCTGAAGATTTCCTATTTTATTTTCTCCTCCTCTTGATATTGGCACTATATGGTCTATTTCTAATTTATCTTTACTAGGACAGGCTAAACATTTATAATTATCTCTTTTAAAAATAAACTCCCTAATATTCTTTTTACCTATAAATTTTTGCGCTATTAATCTAGGCTCTTCAGCTTCCAGGTTTCTTATTTTAGTAAGATTATTATATTGATGTCCAAATATTTTTACTAATAAGTGATATTCATCTCCATTTAAATCCTTTGTTCTGCGTAAATGTGAAAGGCTATCCAATATTACGTTATAGCTTTCTTGTGTAAGATACGACAAACCATATCTATAATTAAATCCAAAATTAACACCCTCTATAATATTATAATATTTATCGTATTCTGTCATATAAAACGAATCCCTTTTTATTTTCAGCCATGATTAATTGATTAATGTTCCAAATCCATTACAAACTTCACACCCATTTCCTTGACAATTATAACAGGGCATTTCTTGTATTTTATTAAAAATTGATGGCTTACAATCACTACACTTTAATTCAATAGGTTGATACGTATTAAACTTTTTACCACAATCTTCACATTTCCTTTCGTAAATTTGAATACTCATAATTTAATCAATAAAAAACTCCCTACAAAGTAGCCCAGCAACAGGCATCCGATGTAAGGAGTATCTTTTAAACTCTTGTTTGTTGCTGTATTTAACCGCTAATTTACTAAATAATTTTAACATAATCTAATTTAATTTACACGTTCAAGTGTTGAACCATTTTCCATAATATACGCTGTGTAATCTTTATAAATCAATCTTGCACTGTCAAATATTACAATTGCCACAATCCCTTCAATACTTTTAATTTCAGGGTAATATTGCTTGATCTCTTTCTCCCATTCGGCTTCTGTCATATTAACAGGTGTCGCTAAACTGTAACGCCTTCCTAAAAATTCATTTAAAGGAGTACCATTCTTTTCTTTGTTAATTGTTCTTAATGTGTACATATCTGTATATATTTATGTATTGCCTACTCTATTAGCTTTTCGGCTTCCGCTTTAAAACATTCTTAATTGTGATTGATGTTCTTTTATAAAATTATACTATTTTTAATTTCATTACCATAAAGATCCCATCCTTCATATTCGTAATTAGGAAATAAATCGTTTCTATCTCTTGCAAATAATTCCAATTTAGTTGGATTTTCAAAAGAAACTTTTACAGCTTCATTTATTAACTCTCTAAAATGATGTGGTTTTTGTGAATGTTTACTAGCTTTGCATTGATAAAAGTTTGCTTTTTGCATTCTAAATGCCTTAACATTTCCTCGAACTCCAAGTACCAAATGTTCACATTGACCCCTGAACCAATATCCCATTCCTAAACTCATTATTTTTCTCCAAGTTAACATTGTTTTATATTTAAAACCCCATTCTGATATAACCTCTAAACATTCGGGTAAAAGAGGAACTGTCACCCATAAGAATAAAACTGCGTTTTCTTCAATGATATCCTTTATAGGCATTTTTTTAATATCCGCATTTGTCATTACATCATACTTCTTATTAGAACCGTGTTCAAAATTTCTACCTGTTTTATCTTGATAAGCCCAAGGCGGATCTGCATAGATGACATTATATTTAATTTTTATCATTTAGTTATCTTTTAGATTTAACAATTAAAATAATAAATAATAATATTCCGAATCCTATTACTGTGAGTATAAAAGGTGTCATAATTTTAGTTTTTGCTGTTTTAATGGTTGTGTAAATTGAAATGCCATTGCCTTTGCAATTCCTGGAAACGTTTTACTTCTTTCTTTGGTATTATCCCACGCTTTATAAATTGGTAATTTTGATTTTTTTCTCGTACCATCTTTTAATAATCCTCCGCGTGTACTATTGCTCGTAAAATGATAGAGAGGCTTAATAATATTTGTTGGTATTAACACTGGTAATCCTTTTAACCATAAACAAGTCCTTTTTTTAAAAGGGTCTCCAAATTGAAAAGGATTTATTATTTGATTGGGTTTTCTCCAAACTGTGTTTAAGATACCGGTAGGGTTTTCTATTGCAACTTTATTTATATTGCAATTATAAAGTTTTAAAACAAAATTAATAGCTATTTGCTGTCTCCCATCAGCCTGTTTTTGTTTCCATGTTGGGGCGCCGGCACCTGATAAGTGCGTACAAGGAGGAAAAAATAAACCAATATCCCATTTTTTTAATTCAATAGCTTTTAAAACATCCATTTTTAAATGCCATTCGGGATGACCTCCGCTACAATCTTTTAAATCACAACTATAAGCCTCATATCCTAATTTTCGTAATTCTATTGTAACCGCCTGGCTCTCTTCGCATCCTACTAATATTTTCATTTTACGAATTTGGATAATTTTTTAACTGATATAACACCCAACGCCGTTCAGAATTATGTTTCCAGGTACTGCTAATAGTCCAATGTTTTACGTGTCTTAAAATTCTGATATACTCCGATAGGCGTGTAATACTGTATTTTGTAATCGCTCCCCAGGAAGTTATTTTTCCGTGTATTAAAAGATGATCTTCTATTTGCTCAATCTGTGTTAGCTTTTTGTTCATAATTTAAAATTTTAAAATCAATACTATTAACTCCTTTTAATTGTTGTATTGCCCTTAATACATTTGATAATTGATTGTATTCAATCATAACATTTACGCTAATTTCATCGGGTGTTGTATTGCTTTCGCAAGGGCTTCTATTTTTATTTGATTTACAAGTTTGTTTTTTCATAATGTTACCTCAATATTAATTAATTCTATGTATTCTAAAAATTCAATATACTCTCTGATGCGGTCTATTTCTAAAAATAAGCGATAATATTCCCCTGTGGTTAAGCCTATTGATTCTTTGTAAAGGAATATGTCCAGTTGCTTTAGATAGTTCCGGAAATAGGCTATATTATAGTTTATTTCGTGCTTTTCGTGCTTTAGAGGTTGTTGATTTCTTGTTTATGGTTTAAATAAAGTATCTTTTCTACAACAGAAACAGTACCTTTAATTTGTCCATGCAACCAATATATATATTTATCTAAATCATTTTTTTTATCAGGTTCTTCATCCCACGGATAAGCCCTGTAATTATATTCTAAAACCATCTTTTTAGCTATCATATAATTTTTTATGATAGTTCCGTTGTTAAACATTTGACACTTCATACAACCACTCCAATAGGTAGGATTTCCCGAATTATCGACTGTTTCTATTGGTTCAATCTTGCCACCACACCCTGAACAAATAGGTCTATTATTGTCATTTATCATTTTTTGACAATGTTCTTTTGTGGTTTGATATTCTTTTATTTTTCCCATAATTCTAAGTTTTTTCAATTTTAATTCTTCTTTCTAATTCTTCTCCTAAAATAGTGTCAACCATATTGCTGAAAGTCCTGTTTTCTGTGATAGCCATTTTTTCAATTCCTATTGCAACGAATTTTCTTAACGTAACTGTTTTAATTCTTGTTGGTGTTTTCATAAGTTTTAAATTGTAAATTTAATTTATCTTTTATTTTATGGCAATTTCTGCCTCGTAATTTCATATTATCCAAATCCCAACATAACTCAGTTTTGCCCTCATTCTTACATTCCTGGACACTTTTATTATGTGAGCAGTCAACAGGTTTGCAATCGTTTTGCCGACACTTCTGACAAAAAACATATCCATACTCTTCTTTGCAATTAGAAATGAGCTGAATCTTTGCTTTACGGATATTTCTCTCTATCTGAGCTTGTGTAACTCTTGTACCGTCTGATAATAAATAAGTATTCATAATTTATCTATTTTTGCTTTCTAAACAATATCCGCTTCCGTTTGCGAGTCCTGTACTTTCCGAAAATATCATCATAATTCTTACAATTCCCTCTTCTCTAAGACGTTTTAAAATTATTCTAATTAACTCTTTATCAATCCCTGTTGTTTCTGAAATTCCATATAATGTACTTGCATATCCTATTTCTAAACCCTGTAAATCAACTAAAATTTCATCTTCTAAGTCCAACATCCATTTATCAAATCCTTGTTCTGTATTCATTCCGTTTTGATTATACCACCAATAGAAAAATCCAGTTGATATTCTTTTTATGTTTTCAAGTTTCATAATTTCCCGTCTTTAATTAATTGTATAAAGTCTGATAATTTTAAACTTTTGAGCCAGACCGTATTGTGTTCGCTTGTTTTACCGTTGTAAGTAACGAATGTCTTACGGTTTATTATTTCTATTTGGATTTTCATTCTTACTACACTATTTATGTATTGATTTTACACCCAGGAATTTCACCTGTTGAATTAATAGTTTGAATCAATGCTGACTTATCATTATCTGTTTTAGGAATGATATAATCGCAATCTTTACATTTTTTCTCTACTGATCCGAAATTTTTGAATTGGCACATAATATTTTAATTTTCATTCTTTAAATATTTGCAGTCCTAATAATAGTACAATAAATAATAAACATGACTGATCGAATGTAGGAGGTTCTTTTATACTTAAAATTCCCCATGCTATTAAAGTTAAAAATACTAATATTGTTATAAGTCTAATCGCTGTGTTTTTCATAACTTAATATATTCGTTCAAATACGTGCCATACAAAATTACCTATAAAACAAGTGCCTAAATAAATTCTATCTGTTTCATCATCTTCATAAACGGGATTTCCTGTTCCAAAAACTTCAAAATCTCTCATTTCATTTAATGCTGTTAGTGTATCAACTAAAGCCCATAAATAGATATTTTCTAATTGAGTTCCTATATATAATATTTCGGCATACTGAGGTAATTCAATCGTTTGTTTATCGACGATTTCTAATCTATATTTATATATTGTTTTCATAATTTTAAAAGGTTTTTTAATTTATTAATAGTTTCGTCCATTAAATCAATAATGGGTTTCATGTCGTATTTTTTATTTGCTTTCATAATACTTGTTTTACTGGTTTAAATTTTATATCCCAAAAGTTCTTACAACCGCCGTTATACCGAAATATCGTTATTTGATTTTCCCTTA
>SDBV01008060.1_pt1 | contig 14264 bp, 5 predicted proteins | sample 2277081 | NCBI WGS metagenome assembly SDBV01 (sample SAMN10402039, study PRJNA504765) | marine sediment metagenome | isolation source: marine sediment core GS10_PC15, 223 cmbsf | place: Arctic Ocean: Southern Knipovich Ridge | collected 2010
GGGTGGGTCTTTTGCATAGCTCTCACACCACTCTATCAGGGGACCATAGAAGATCTTTGCATTTTCAGGATGCGATCTGCCTTTAATGATTAAGAGTCCCTTTTCAGGATTAAACTCAATACTAGGTGTAGCTTCTGTTTCTCTTATGGATATCGGTTCCATGACGAACTGAAAATAATCTGCTGTCAACCTAAAAATATATAAAAATAATTACAGTTTAATGAGATCGTTATAATTATTTCATACCAATTGATCCGAAAAGGATATATATGAGCGGGAAAATGAATCAATCCGGCTGTCAATGAGGCTTCATCTGGAATGTAATCCCAGTAATATGTTCAAAGTTTTCTCCGGCTTCAAGAATGTCTTCATCATCTGATTCATAATGCCAGATTACCTCAACATCTTTGTGTAACTCCTTGATAACTTTAAGTCTCTTAATAATGTCAAGCAGTCCCTTCGAAGAACTGGTATCAAAATGCTCAAGATGTACATCCATAACAGTTTTTTCCTGGGGATTGTGTGCATACTCTTCGCACCATGCAATAAGCGGCTTGTAGAAAACCCTCGAGTCTTCCGGGTTTGACCTTCCCCGGATCTCCAGCATGCCTTGATCCGGATTGAAATCAATGCTGGGTGTCTTTGCCGTTGCCTGTATACTAACAGATTCCATGTTTATTTATTTAATGTTTTAGCTCCTCCCTATACGTAAATTTATGATTTAATCAGATTAATTCCTACACAATAATTCGAACCTTGCATTTGATAACCCGAAAAATCTTATCTTGTATTACGATAAACCACCTACTTAATACCACGAAGTTATGGCAAAAAAGAAAGCCAAAAAGAAAGTTATAAAGAAAAAGGACCTTAAAAAGAAGGACAAAAAGAAAAAGAGCCTGAAAAAGAAAGATCTAAAGAAAAAGGATCTGAAAAAGAAGCTGAGGAAGATAAAATCCAAAAAAAAGGATTCCATTAAAAAAACTTCAAAAAAGAAGATCAGTCAGCCCAAAGAAAGTATTGTGATGAAGACTGAAACGGCTGCTTCTCCAAAAGTATTAAATGATCACAGCTCAAATTACAACGTAAGCGAGGCTAATAAAATACTTCGCACCCTGAAAAACCCTGAAGCAGTTCATGCATTTACAAAGGGGGAAACAAGACTTACAGTTAACAGGGTTGTTGAGACTGTATTGAGACATTTTGAGAATTAGCAGGCCTGGGAATTCCACCAGGATTATTCAGGTTTATGTAACAGGGTAATGTCCCCGATAAGAACAGCCTTACTGCCATTGGAATACGTTACCTTTGCCTGCCATATATATACAGCCTCCACACATCTAACACTTCCACAATACCCATCCCAGCCCTGATTTACATCATTAGTCTCAAATACAAGTTCACCCCATCGATTGTATATTACGAGATTATATTCCATTACTCCATCATGAACCGGAAAGAAAATCTCATTTGATGGGTTATTTGGATTATAAACTCCACCGCCGGGTCCTGAGTTACTTGGCGAAAAAGCATTTGGGTATTCCAATACGCCTTTACCAATGACTTCAACGGCGTTCGGGAGAATCATATAGGTCTCACATCCATGGTCCGACCAGGCAGTCAGAGAAACATCGTAGATTCCAAGTTCGGAGTATAAATGAGCCGTATCTTTGGCTTCGTAGGTAGTACCATCACCAAAATCCCAAAGATATTTGCTGCCATATTTGGTGAAATTGAAAACTTTTGCAGGCTGGTCAGGAAGCATTACCAAGGATGGTTCAACGAGAAAATCAGGAACGGGAAGTACAAAGGACTGAATTTCATGGAATGCAAAATCCTCACCTCCCTCTCCTTTTACCGTTAATTTAACCTGGTAATAACCTGACTTATTAAATGTATACGTCGGCTCAAATGCCCTTGAAGTACCCCCATCATCAAAGTCCCATAAATACTCCGTACCATAAATTGAGTTATTCGTAAAAGATACCACCAGGGGTACACACCCAGTGTCAATATCCGGTTCAAAATCAGCAATCGGCAAGGGTGGAAAGATCTTGATCCAATGAATCACTGAATCCGAACATTGGCTGTTTGACACACTTAGCTTGATATTATATTCGCCCCAGTCTGTGTATGTATAAGATCCTGGGTCTTGTTGCGTTGAAGAATTTCCATCATCATAATCCCATATAAAATTCCAGGTACCAATATTGGTCTCATTTACGAGTGAGACTATCGCGCTTGGAAAGTACTGATAGATTGGATTATAGCTAAAGCGAGCTACAGGAGAGGGGAAAACTGTAATCTGCTTAATTATTGAATCTTCACATCCGTAATTCGAAAACCCCCTGAGTTCCACATTAAAGATCTTATCTGTCTGATCGTTGTTTACGTAGGTATGACTGGGTTCATCAACAAATGATGCAGTACCGTCACCAAAGTCCCAGGTATAGGTTGAAGATCTTAAAGAGCCATTTGTAAATGCTGATGTATATGGAGAACATCCAGCAGAGTCACGCTCAAAATCCACATCGACGCTTGGATAGACTGTAAGGTTCTGGATTATGTTATCGGAACATCCGAAGCTTGTTAAAACATCCAGCCGCAACTCAAACAGTTCCACATTGTTCAGGTCGTTACTATAGGAATGAGACACGGATTGTAAATCCGATACGGTAAATACAGGTGTGCCATCACCGTATGTCCAGTCATAACTCACACCGGCTTCCGATAAATTCTGAACGGTAATTACCAGGGGAGAACAATCTAAAGTTTTACTTACATCAAATTTTGCCTTGGGTGCCGGATGAACGGTAATCTGACTAAAGGCTGAATCCTTGCATAGATTATTGGAAATCGCGGTAAGCTTTACCTGAAATACAGAATCAAAATTAGTTTCATTAGTATAGGTATGAGTAGGATTTTCCAGAATGGAGGATGTATTATCACCAAATTCCCAACTATGATTCGCATCTCCAAATGAGGCATTGCTAAAATCTACATCCAGGGGTTGACATCCTTCTGTAATATTTATTAATCCGGCTATTATATCATGGTGGACTGAAACTTGTTTGGAGATGGAAGAAGTACAGCCCTGTGGACTGGTAACGGTAAGGTCTATAGGATAGTTGGCTGCACTAGATGTGCTGTTATTGAGAAATTGCCTGTTAATAGGATTAGTACTCGTTGTTAAAAGTGGTGTACCATCAAACGACCATGAATAGGTCTGCCCGTTAACAGAAGAGTTTGCGAAATTCACACTTGCAGGGGTACACTGATCCAGATAGTCAATTGCGAAATCAGCATTAACATAGGGATGTACAACTATGTCCATTGAGAAAGAATCAATGCAATCAATATTGGTAGCCCTGGTGTAAAGCCAGACTCTATATGTAGTATCAGCTGATCCAATATTTATAAATGTCTGAGAAGGATTGACAGATTGTGAGGAATTACCGTTGCCAAAGTCCCAGCTGTAAAAGGCTGCACCCTGCGATACGTTTGTAAAATTAACATCTAGAGGGTGGCATCCCAGTACCTGATTAGCTGTAAATCCAGTCATTATCTCCGGTTCTACAGTTATGGTCTTTTTAATTTCACTGTTGCAACCCGAGATATTCTCAGCTATGAGTTTGATTTCATAATCCTGCTGGTTGATATAACCAGTGTTTGTGTAACGATGTATGAATGCATCGGTATTCAGGGTTACCGTATCCGTTCCGTCTCCAAAATCCCATCTGTACTGATTAGCTTTAATAGATGAATTCTCCAGCAATACATCAAAGGGACTACAGCCGAGGGCTTCTGGCACAGTAAAATTTGCCACCAGTTGACCGTTTACAACTACGGGCAATGTATATACCTTAACGCATTCGCCATCGGAAGATTCAGTGGTCAGTGTAACCTGGTAGGTGGTATCTGTATTAGTGAAATTATTAAATACATGTGAAGGCGAGGGTTGCAAGGACGAGGCACCGTCCCCGAAGTCCCAATAATGCGTTGCCGGATTCAGAGATACATCAGTAAATTTCACAGCTAGGGGATGGCAACCTGAGTCTACATCCATTGTGAATTCGGCAGTCATCTCCGGATGAACCAGAATATTCCTTACCAGAATATCGGTGCATCCCTGGTCATTTTGAACGATTAACTCCATGGGATATGTCATGGCTGCACTCCCGGTATTTGAATAGGTATGAATATGAATATCAGAGCCCGTACTGGAAGTATCACCATCTCCGTAGTCCCAGAAATAATCATCGACCCCAAAAGATTGATTTTCAATGGTAACCGTAAAAGGATGGCATCCAACTATATCGTCAACGGTATAAGCTGCCTCAATGTACGGATGGATAAGGATATCCAGGTAGTTTGTGTCAGTGCATAATTCCGTGGAGGCAGCAACCATCATCACCCTGACAGTTGTATCGTAGTCCCTGTTGCTTCGCTCGTATTCATGAACCGGACTTGCCTCCGTTGAGCTTCCTCCATCCCCGAAATCCCAGAAATATGTGGCCGATCCAGTGGAACTATTCTGAAATGTTACATCAAAGGGTGAGCATCCCTCAGCTGAAGGTACTGCATTAAAGGAACCGGTCAATTCGGGATAAATGGTGAGATTCCTTGATAATGTATCAAAACAGCCTTCCTCGTTTTCCACTCTTAGTTTTACCTTATATGTAACCGGATCATTCGTGGTATTCGTAAATACTTTTGAGAGTATGGGACCAGCCGATGTTGAAGTATCGCCATCTCCAAAGTCCCAGTAATAGGAATCAGCCTGTATAGACTGATCGGTAATTGTTATCTGGTGTGGGCTGCATGCAATAGCTGTATCAAAAGCGAACTTGGCCTCAATATACGGTCGGACCGTAATTGTAAAGGATGAGGTATCCCTGCAATAATATGGTGAAATTGCAATAAGCCGTGTATTAAATACCAAGTTGTCAGGTCCAAATTCATTCCTGAAAATATGAGTGGGATTGGGATCAGTTGATGAAGATCCGTCGCCGAAGTCCCAATACCACCCGTCGGTATTTCCTGTGGAATTGTTAGCGAACTGGACCGCCAGTGGATGACAGCCGTCAGCATTGCCTCCTGGCAGTGAGAATCCTGAATTAATTTCGGGGAAAATGATGATGGTCTTTTTTAATATATCGGCGCATCCACTTGAATTTTTCACCAATAAGGTAATGGTATCGAAAGTGGGTACCGTATCCGTATTTATGTAATTATGGGGTATGGAAAATGGGGTTGGATAACCCGGTGGCTCCAGATAGGGCGTAGCCGGGTTCAGGTCATACCTTATCGGGGGGGAACCGTCTCCAAGGTCATACTGCCAATCGTAGACACCTGATGACTGGTCATTTATTGTAAGGTCCAGAGGAGCACAACCCGATGAATAATCCGTTATAAAATGCCCGATCACAGGTGATGAAACCTGCACAGTGAGCTTTATTGAATCTGTTTTACACGCCCCTCCTACTTCAACCCAATATTCATGAGGGCCCGAGGGAAGGTTTATGGCGGTTGGTGTATTGCTGGTGGCATCATCCAGGTAGGCATCCGGGGTCCATGTATATTCTGTCCCCCCAAATGCGAATAGCTGGACCGGATCTCCGTAGCATGCCCTGACCACTTCGGAGTTTGTTCCGGCTACATTGGCCCCAATTTTTAGTCCACCAAAATCAGAATAATACCCATAATATATACGCTGAGGATTCCCTGTAAACCCATTCATTATACCCAGGTGAAAGATCCCCCCGGAATTCTCGACAAGGTGCTGTCCAGTACTTAATTTACTGGAAGGAATGGAATTTGTGAACAATGCCATATAATTTCCGTTTCCGGGCATCAGCGTAAAATCATCTTTCCCAAATATTGTACCTCCAATACCAGTCTGCAGAACGCCGTCAATATAAAACTTATCCTCATTCCCCTGTTCCACGATAATGAAGAAATTAAATTTATTCTCCCTTGCCCTGGTAAATGCAAGCTGTGTATTCCCTGTACAGCCAATGGCAGGGACAAGGGCTCCGCCCCGGCCCTTATTATCCGATCCTACCTGGAAGACATACACCGGTTTGGACGGGCTATCTGTTGTAATTCTTGCGTATTTTCTGCCACCTGGAATCAAGTAGGTCTGTTGTTGTCCTGGTCCAAGGGGACCGAAAGAGGCCAGAAGTGCTCCGCTTTCGTCAATCACATCAAAGAATGTATTGGCAACGGTGGCAACAACATAAATAATGGTAGGTGAACCTGCATAGGGTACTATATAGTCATATCCCGTGATATTTACAGGCACGATCTGGTCTCCAACAACATCCTGTCCATTTGGATTGGCAAAGACGGCATCATCCTTAACACTCACAGCTATAGGGGCATCAGAAGTGATTTTTGTGCCTGCGAGCCGGTCGCCTATTGCACCGCTCAATCCAATAGGGAAAAGTGAAAAAGTCTCTCCCTGGTCTAGCGACACGACATGCGTACCTCCAGCACCAACATTCTGAACCGGGCTTCCATAACTGGCTGCTACTCCAGGGGGCAGGTCAAATGTTATTATCGTTGGACTCTGTGTGGCAACGACATCAATAGCTGAATATGCCTGGGGAACAAGTGGAAAAGTAAACGTTGAATTCTGAAAGGGAGTGTAGAATTCGGTTCCCAGGCCGTTGCTACCCTTCAGAGTCCACAGATCAGAACCTGCAGTATAATTAATCTCCCAGTATGCTGTGATCATATTGGTTGCTGTAATATGCAGTCCGAAATTATTGATCCCGTCAGCTGTCAGGGCTTTGTTTTCCAGGCCAGTGATGCCTGGTGAGGCAGCAACATCAATCATGTTGGACAGGTCAACAGCGGCAGAGGAATTGGCGGCTATGTTTACAATAATGTCTGTGAATGCAGGGTTGGCAGGCATGCTGACTGTTACCGTGGCATCGAGTTCCATGGTGGCAAGCCTCAATGTTCCGGGCGTACCTCCCGTATTCCCCCTGTGTGACAATTCAGGCACCACGAACCAGAATTCATCATCGATCTGGGAAAACGACTGGATAGATATCCCTACCAGTCCAATCATTAAAACGATTCGGATCAGGTATTTAACAGCGACTTTTTTATATTTAACCAATCTAGTCATGTAAACACCTCAAATCTTGTGATCGTTTTGTAAATTTAAAAGAAATTATACGGAAACAACGACAGATGGTTATCTCATATACTCTGGACACAAATTCTTGGATTAAAGTTGCCCTGCAACCTTAATTTCTTAATATTAGTCAAAGATATTAAGAACTGGTACTCTCAATAACGCCGTTATATTATGAAATATTTGAAAATAATTGTAGCTACTTCAATAATTATTATTCCCTTTTTATCAATACAGGCTCAGATAAAGTTATCCGAAGGTTTTGAGTCAGGCTCCCTACCATCAGGATGGACCGAGGAAAATCTATTGGGAGGGGAACCATGGAGGTACCGGAACGGTGGTCACAGCCCGAATGATAACAACTGGCTTGTCCCGCCCGATCAGACGGATATTACCCGCAATCCTCCTTCGGCCTATGAGGGTACCTACAATGCAATATTCTTCAAGCAGGGTGACGGGAATGAACGTACAAAGTTGGTTACTCCAGTAATGGTCCTCCTGGGAAGTTCCAGCGTCGAGTTAAGCTTTTACCTCTGTCAAATACCCTGGATATTTGAAGGTTCCGGTAACAATGATGCCTTGCGAGTGTATTACAAGGTTGCACAGGACAGTCCCTGGGTCCTGTTGCAGGAATATCTTGATCCTGTATATGATTGGGACCTGCAGTCACTGGTCCTTCCCAATCCCTCCGACGACTATTATGTGGCATTTGAGGGCCATACACGCTGGGGATTCGGTACCTGCATCGATAATGTAGTCATTGAGGACAAAGGTACAACCCCACTTTGGATAAAAGAATTGGAGTTTAATCAACCTGTCAATGAATATACACCTTCGGGGATCTCCAATCTGACACTTATGCGCATGGATTTCAAGGTGTTCGGGAATACCGACACAGCATGGCTGGAGAACGTTCAGTTTACCTCCCTGAATACATCCGACAGCGACATTCAGTCGGGTGGGGTTAAGCTGTACAGCACACTGAACCAGACGTTTAGTGCCGACAACCCATTGAGTACGCCGACTGATTTTAGCAGTGGGGTGGCCAGTTTCACAGGTCTTCATTACAGCATACCTAGGGGGCAGTCCTATGTCTGGCTTGCCCTGGATGTGGATCCCAACGCCATTCATGAGAATATCCTGGACGTGAAATTGGCTGCCAACAGCATATTGGCCAACGACACCCTATACCCGGCCAACGAGGTATCCCCGGTAGGTGATATCACGATTTATGAGACCAGGTATTCGGAGAATTTTGAAGGGACACATAACTGGGATCTGACCGGTGAATTCCAGGTCGGCAGCCCTGAGGGACTGGGAGGCACGCCTGGGAATCCTGATCCCACGGAAGCCTTCAGTGGCAGTAAAGTACTCGGAACCGACCTTTCAGGGATGGGAGACAACCATTACAAATATGAACCCAGCCTGGATGAAGGCTCTAGCTTCAAGGCCACTTCGCCTTCGATGGATGTGTTATATTATAAAAACCTGAATCTCTTCTTCCAGCGCCATCTGAATATTGAGGTATGGGATGGTGCCTCAATCAAGGTAAGCACAGATGGTGGGTCCACCTGGAATACGGTATGGATAAACACTGGATACATCAATGATTTCCGGTGGGGCAAGGAAATTCTTTCCATTCCGGACCAGTATGCAAGGACAGACCAGCTTAAGGTACGCTTCCAACTTGGTCCCACAAATGAGGATAATCACTATTCTGGTTGGAACATTGATGATGTTTACCTCACCGGCGAATTCATTGACAAGGATGTGGGCGTTTCCAGATGGGTATATCCCCTGAGCGGAAGCGGGCATTCGGCCTCAGATTCTGTAACCGTTGTGGTCAGGAATTACGGTGGAGCAGAAATTACTGTTCCTGTACCTGTTGGTTATTCTTTTGACGGAGGAATCAGCTGGGTAATTGACAATATCACTGACAACATTCCCATAGGCGATTCCGTGACATTCACATTTCCCACAAAAGTGGACTTGTCAATACCGGGATTGAGACCACTGGTTATCGCAAAAACAATGCTTCCGGGGGACCAGTTTACAGCAAATGATTCCGTTACGACTCAGGTCTATATTGTACCGACTCTTGATCCCCCACATGAGGAGGATTTTGAATCAAATGATGGGTACTGGCGGACTGCTGGGAACGACCTCTGGGAATATGGTGCCCCCGGTGGGAATGTGATCGATCACGCCTCCTCAGGATCCAAAAGCTGGGTCATCGGGCTTACCCAGCAATACGATGACTTGATCAGTCAGAACAAGACCATTTTTTCAGATGACTTTGAGACAGACAAAGGTTGGACCTTTGCCGGAGAGTTTGAAAGGGACATTCCCAGCAATCTCCATCCACCATATGCAGCTTTCATATCACCTGTAAAATGCATTGGAACGGACCTGACAGAGCACGGGGATTCCCTCTACAAGTACGAGAACGGTATTACAACTGGAACAGCTTACACAGCAACCTCTCCGGCCTTTGATGTTTCAAATTACACCAATTTATCTATTAATTATTTTAGCTATATCAATGTCCAGGCAGGGGATTCGGTTAAACTGGAAGTAAGCCCGGACAATGGTTCCAACTGGTATGAACTCTGGAAAAATTCAGGGGAGATCATGGATGTATTTTTTCAGCTCCAGGATATCAGCCTGCATGATTCGCTGAGTTCCTCCACTGCACTCCGTTTTCGCTTCTCCCTCTTTCATTCCTCGGCTTCCGGCCCTGTCTCCTACGGCATCAACATTGATAATTTCTCATTCTTCGGGGACCTAATCAGTACAAGTCCGGCAAATCTTACTTCTCCAAGTTACGATCTGACAGGAATTGACAAACCAATGTTTGAGGCACGGCTCTGGAAGGATACAGAAGCTGGTATTGACGGGGCAACCCTTCTTTATTCGCTCGATGATGGAGATACCTGGACAACAATATCCAACAGCTCCGGATTTGATTCATACTGGAATTGGTATACTGGCAGTTCGGTCAATTCACTTGGTGTGGATGGGTGGAGCGGGCAATCCGGAGGGTGGATGACGATCAGGCATCTGTTGCCACCTGCCGTAGTAAATCAAAAAAATGTGCAATTCATGCTGAAATTTGCTGCGGACAAAGTCAATAATAATTATGACGGTGTAGCTCTGGATGATGTACGGATAATGGAAGCCCCGGGGGATGTCGGTGTTACAACAATCCTGGCTCCGGTTTCAGACTGTGAATTGGGTCCCTCAGAAACCTTCACTCTCCGATTCGAAAACTTCGGAATCAGAGACCTTCAGTCCGGCGACTCGATAAAGGTCGGGTATCACATTGACAGGTCCGGAGAAATACAGACAACACAAGAAATCCTCATTCTTACCCAGGCATTTCCCGTCGGTGGTACTCTTGATATTGCTATGCAGACTGATTTAGATTTTGGAAAGGCTGGTGATTACCAGGTGGATGTATTTACCATCGAAGAAGACCCATACCTATATGGAGTAGTAGCCAATGATTCAATTTCCCAGGTGATCCAGGTTATGAAACCGGCGGTGGACCTCGGACCGGACATTTACACAGTGCTTCCAGACACGGTAGTACTTAATGCATACTCCGGAGTTATTGGAGAAGATTACCTCTGGCAGGATGGTACTACAACGGATTCTGTATTTGAAGTGAACATTGAAGGTATTTACTCTGTAAGAGTGGAAAACAGTCTGGGATGCATCGCAAAAGATACAATTCAGATAGTTAAGTTGGTTGCAGATGCTGGTGTTACGGCGATAATGGCACCAATATCCAGCTGTGAACTTGGAGCAGAGGTTTATCCGGCGATAATAATCACGAATTTCGGAACGGATACATTGATAATCGGCTATGAAATACCAGCTCGGTACCAGGTTGACGGGGGAACTGTGGTAGAGGAAACATTTTATATGACCGAAAAAGTTGAGCCAGACAGTTCGTTCACATATACTTTTGCTACTTCTGTTGATTTGTCGGCTGTAAAAACTTATTCTTTTAAAGCATATACAAGTCTGATCTATGATGAAACCTATAATAACGATACTCTCTCGACCAGTTTTGATGTCTTTGGATATACTTCTATAGATCTTGGTCCCGATACCTTAGTAAGGGAATACCAATACACTATTGATCCGGGCTCAGGGTACGACTCCTATCTCTGGCAGGACGGATCAACAAATCAGACCCTTCTGATTGATACAACGGGGACTTACAGGGTTACTGTAACCGAGGGTTCGAAATGTGCAAATTCAGATTCCGTAGTTATTACAATTGTTGTGCCGGATATAGCTCTGAACAATCTTAGTAATCCCTTTGATGCATGCGGACTATCATCATCTGAAAAACTGGAGTTCTATGTTGTAAACAGTGGGACCGATACTTTACTTACCAGTGATACCATACCTGTATCTTACCAAATCAATTCAGGTTCTCAGGTAAGTGATACGCTGTTTGTATATAGTAAAACTTTTCCTGGAGATTCAATCCTCTTTTCTTCTGCTCAGACCATTGATCTCAGCAACTCCGGCATATACCAATTTTCAGTTCAGGCAGACTATATTAATGACCTGGTACCTGGAAATAACAGCCTGGTCCAGTCGGTTGAAATCTTTGGTTACCCAAATGTTACCCTCGGGGGTGACAGGGTGGTAAATGCCCTGACATATACCCTTGACGCCGGAGCCGGTTTTATAAGCTACTTATGGCATGATGGTTCAACTGACCAGCAGTTCATTATCGAATATGACGAGCGGTCGCCTGATTCCTTATACTCGGTTACCGTTTCGGATGATAATGCATGTGAATCCCTTGATGAGATTTTGGTAACATTTGACATATGGGATGTCACAGTTGAATCGATAATTAGTCCCACTTCAGCCTGCAAACTTACAGATGAAGAGGTACTCCGGGTCCTGGTTCTGAACTCAGGGACAAGGACAATCGTAAATGAACAGCTGAAAATAATTGTTTCAGTCGATAAGGGGATCCCTGTTACGGGACAGAAAACACTGACTCTGCCTCTGGAGCCGGGAGATTCGCTTGAATTTGTATTTGGAAACAAATTCGATTTTTCCGGGGAGGGTGATCATACTTTGACAGCCTATTCCATTTACGCTAAGGATGCTGATCCGAACAATGATACTTTATCAGTCATTATCACTCATGTTGGATCGCCGGTAATTGATCTTGGTGGTACGGATGACAGCCTTGGGACTACCCTGCCCCATACTCTGGATGCCGGGGCTGATTTTGTTGTTTACCTCTGGAACGGAATTTCAGGAAACCGTACTTACAATGCAGATCGGTTTGGCTGGCATAGTCTCGAGGTCACTGATTTACTGGGCTGTACGGGCAAAGATTCAGTTTATCTCATGCTATCGACAGGTCTTGCTGATATCAGGCTGCCCGGTGAACTTAAGGTATACCCCATACCATCTGATAATATTCTTCACATAGAATACAGATCCGATAAGGTTGATCAGTTGTACCTTGAGATTTTCGATTCTAGGGGAGCAAAGATCCTTATTAAGGAATACCGTCAGACGGATCAGATTATGGAGTCCCTTGACGTAAGGGAGATGACACAAGGGATTTACTATCTGAAACTACGATCAGACAAAAAGCAGATAGTAAAACGGATTGTGATTGAGTAATAAGGCAGAAAAATAAAACCCCTGTGGACCGGGATCCTCAGGTACTAACAGCAATAAGCTGAGAATCAGCTCACGAAATCTAGATGGCTACCATCCGGAAAGGAAGTCCTGTGATCGCCTGATAATTTTCGCCTGCTTCAAGGATATCTTCATCATCATCCTCATAGAACCAGTTGACAATTATTTCCTTTTGTTCTTTATGCAAAGGATCGACCGCCTTAAAGAGTTCCAGGATACTTTTTGAAGAACTTGTATTAAAGTGCTCCAGGTGAACATTTATTGTTGTCTTTTCCGCAGGATTTTGCACATATTCATCTAACCAGGCTACAAGGGGCCTGTAAAAGTCCATCGTGTTTTCGGGATTTGATCTGCCCTTTATCTCGAGCAAACCCTGGCCAGAGTCAAACTCTATACTTGGTGTTTTTGGTGTTGCTTCACGAGAAATAGGTTCCATGGCAATTCTTTTATTATTCGGATACTAAAGATATGAATTATATTCCTAATTTCAATTATAACTTTTTAACCAGACATTGAAAAAGATTAATATACTCAAGTTAGTTTATGTTCTTTGAAAGTACAAATATTATCAAATATATATTCTTACATAACAGATAATCTGATTATTACCGACAACCAGGATTTTCAGAAATACAATAAGGTTGATTAAATGCCAATTTATGAAAGCATGGATTACGCGGAATTACTCAGTTGGGTGAATAACCCAGTTTCTGATGTATCCAAGTTGTTCAACCATTTCCCTGAATAATTGGTTTTCTGCTATGTTTTGAGTATTGATACCGGACAACTCCCTTGAGTCGGTCATTTCCATAAATATAAGTTTCAGGTCATTCATCATAGCCATAAAGCGATCACCCTCTTCCTGCTCACGAATTTGATCAAGAAGCAGGATCAGCTGATCGAGGGCCCTTTCCTGCTGAAATACCAGTAACATTACAGTCCAGTAATAATCACGTTCATGTTCCTCAGCATGAATTAGCAGGCTGCTTGTAAGGTGCAGTTTTTCTATGAATTCGCCAGTAGCAAACAGGGTATATAATCTAAGCAATTGCATACTGCTGTACTCATGCTCCATTTGTTCAGCAGCTTTAGAGAAATATTTAATCAGTGTGTCAGGATGTACCCCGGCCTGCCGGTAGCGATTGTACATACCGTGATCGTATAAATGAGTTGCACCAATTTTATCAGCCAGCTTTCTTGCCTTGCTGAGCTGCACATCGGCCATTTCGTTTTTATCATAGGCAATAAGGTAAACCAGGTCTACTGTATAAATACCAAGGTTAACTGCCGCTGCGGCCGAATCCAGGAGGTAAATGGAATCAAGTCCCGAGTTATTTATAAGGTCGGGCAGGAACTCAGCTCCTGTACTTTCAAGCAGTGAAATTATTGCAGAGGGATCTTTCAGACCGGGATTAACCGCATCGAGTCT
>SDBV01008061.1_pt1 | contig 14263 bp, 11 predicted proteins | sample 2277081 | NCBI WGS metagenome assembly SDBV01 (sample SAMN10402039, study PRJNA504765) | marine sediment metagenome | isolation source: marine sediment core GS10_PC15, 223 cmbsf | place: Arctic Ocean: Southern Knipovich Ridge | collected 2010
GACTCGGTTACGCGGAGGGTTTGCCATGGTCAGAGCCCTTCCCATACGCAGACACGGAATCAGCTAACTCTTAACAAGGAAACATACTTATGCTCATCATAGGGCAACGGAAAACCCAAATCAACCTTCGACTCCCGGCCGTCGCCGGAAGCCGTCTCGGCCCGTCGGCGCGCAAGTTCTATGGGGCTCACAAGTAAGCTCTCCGTTATGGGTCGTCGACCCGTCCGCACGCCTGCCTTGCCGGGCGTGCCGGCAATCCGGGACACTCGGGAAGTTCACTCGCCGGTCCGGGCCGTCAGCACCGACGCCGCGGCCGGGGGTCGGTGTCACCGCTCCCCACGCACCTCGAAAGCGTCACGGAGCCCGTCGCCCACGAAGTTCATCGCCAGCAGCGTAACCGACAACGCCACGCACGGAAACACCACCAGCCACCAGTCGCAACGCACCGGGTTGAGCATGCGGACGCCGTCGGCGGCCAGTGAGCCCCACGTGGCCTGGGGCGGCTGTACACCGACACCGAGGAAACTGAGGAATGACTCTTGCAGGATCGCCTGCGGCACCGTGAGCGTGCCAAACACGATGATCGGTCCGACCAGGTTGGGCAGCACGTGTCGCAGCAGAATCCGCCCGGTTGGCAGCCCCAGGGCCCGTGCGGCCTCGATAAAGGGCTGCTCGCGGAGGGAGAGCACCTGGCCACGGATGACGCGGGCCATCGTCAGCCAGCTCACCCCGCCGATCGCCAGCGTGAGCACGATGAATCGGGACCATTCGCTGTTGACGACGCGCCAACTCTCCAGCGCAGCACCGATCGAGACCGCAAACAGCATGACGAGCAACAGCGACGGGAGCGCGAAGAGCACGTCGACGGCACGCATCATCAGCTCGTCACAGCGCCCGCCGACATAGCCGGCAATCGCGCCGTAGGCCGTTCCGATAATGACGGCAATCCCGGCCGCCAGCAGGCCGAGCCCCAGCGAGATCGCTCCGCCGTAGAGCGTGCGCCCCAGCAACCCGCGGCCGAGCTCATCGGTGCCCAGCGGGTGCTGGATAGAGGGGGCCTGGCGGGCCTCATCGAGGCGCTGGGCGCGCATGGCCTGGGCGGACCACCCCAACGTAGCCGTGCAGGTGGCAAACATCGTAAACAAGAGCGCCGCGCTGACGACTGGGACGCGTTTGCGCCGAAAGCGGCTCCAGACGCTGGCATGGACGGCATTCATGGGCCGGCCGCTCCGACACGAATGCGCGGATCGAGGACGCCGTAGAGCAGGTCAACCAGCAGGTTGAAGATGGCCAGCAGAACGGCGTAGACCATCACCGTGGCCAGGATGAGGCTCTGGTCGCGGTTATTGATCGACTCGACCACGTGGGTGCCCATCCCGGGTACGGTGAAGATCTTCTCGACAATGAACGAGCCGGTGAAGATAGCCGCGGCGGCGGGACCGAGGTAGCTCAGTACGGGCAAGAGGGCGTTACGCAGCGCGTGGTCGAACAAGACGCGTGCTTCGCTGAGGCCTTTGGCGCGGGCGGTGCGGATGTAATCTTCGTTGTACGCATCGAGCAGGGCCGCGCGCAGGAGGCGCGCGATGTAGGCCGCGTAAGGCAGTGCGAGCGTTACGGCCGGCAGGATCGTCTGCGACGGTCGACCCCAGCCGCCGACGGGCAGCGCCCCCAGCCACAGCGCCACGACCATGAGCAACACCGCCCCGATGACGAAGGTGGGCAGCGAAATGCCGATGAGGCACAGCCCCACCGAGACGTGCTCCAGCCAGCGACCACGGAACGCCGCCGCGCAGGTTCCACCGGCGACGCCCAGCAGTATCGCGAGGCTCAGCGCCAACACCCCGAGTTGGATCGAAGTCGGCAGCGAGGAGCGCATAATCTCGACTACCGTCCAATCCTCGTACTGGTGGGCCGGCAGGTCGCGGTCCCAGATCAGCCGCTTTGGCCACGTCCAGAAGTAGCGCTGCCACCACGGCTGGTCATAGTTGTAGGCCACCCGCTTCTGCGCCAGCACTTCCGGCGGCAGGTCCTTCTCTCCGGACTCCAGCCCCTCGCCGGGCGCCGCCATGATCAGCAGCACCGCGCTGCCGTAAATCACAAGGAGGAGCAGCGGAAAAGCCAGCAATCGTCGCGCGGCATAGCGCAGCATGCGGTGGATTATCCGTTGGATCGCGGGCGTTCGCCATGGTGTGGCAGGCCGCGGGCATTCCCGACAGAAACCGTCGCCTTACGACCGGTGCGCCGTGGCGGCAGGCGAGTTCTCGGAACCTGGCGGCGCTGCGCGACGCCTGGGCGGGCCGTTGAGTTCACGAAACACGCGACGATCGGGCCGAAGGGCCGGCGGCCATTGTGAATTATGGGGCGTGGCTGCGTTTGCCGGCGGACCACGGAACGCCGCCAAACCGTTACCAAACGGTGGCCCCATGTGCACCGATGTTGTCAGAAGTAGACAGGGTTCCTGGTGTGGGGCGGGCCTGCCGCGCCCGGGCGGTCCGTTCTCGAAAGACGTCCATGGCAGTCATAGCGACCAGACACGATGAGCTGAAACAGGTCGTCCAGCGGATCGACGGCGTGTCGACGCTTCCGTCGGTGGCGGCCAAGATCATCAACACCGTGCGCGACCCGCGCTCCAGCGCGAAGGACTTGATGCGCGTCGTGGGTTCCGACCCCAGCCTCAGCGCCCGGGTCCTGCGCACGGTGAACTCGGCGGCGCACGGCCTCAGCGTGCCCATCACCAACCTGCATCATGCGATCACGTACCTGGGGTTCCGTCAGGTCCGGAACCTGGCCTTGACGGCATCCGTCAGCCGCATTTTCCAGGGCGGCGACGAGATCGGGCCCTACAGCCGCCTGGGGCTTTGGCGGCACATGGTCTCGGTCGCGATCGGCGCGCGCATGGTGGCGTGCCGGCTCGGTTTCTCCGAGTTTGAAGACGCGTTTCTCGCCGGGCTGATGCACGACATCGGCATCATCCTGGCGGACCAGCACGTGCACCCGCGGTTCGAGCAGGTGATCGGGCAGTTGCAGGTGGGCACGCCGTTGTGCGAAACGGAGCACGCGGTATTCGGATTCGATCACCAGGCGCTTGGCGAGCGGGTGGCCCAGACGTGGAAGTTTCCGTCCTTGCTGCTGGCGTCGATTGGCCGGCACCATCGTTCGCACCTGTGCCGAGATCCGGACGCCGCTCTCATTCAGTGCGTGGAGGTAGCCAACATCATCTGCACGCTGAAGGGGATCTCGTCGGTGGGCCTGAAGCTGGTGCAGCCCGAGGTGGCCGTGTTTCGGGCCCTGGGGATGGGGCCGCAGGACATCAGGGTTTTAGCCAACGACCTCGATGGCTGTCTCCGGCAACACGAACGCCTGTTTGAGATGTTATGACTGCGCCGGACAATGACATCCTGAACGCCATCGATGCGCTGTTCCAGGACGGGCCGGCGGACGTCGGAGACCGGCGCGTCCTGGCCAGCGTGTGCGCGGCCTGCCACCCGCTGGCGGTCCGGGCGGTCGCGATCCTCGACGCCCGCGGACACGTGATCGGGAGCTACGACGCCCAGCCCCGGAGAGCCCCCTGGGACTGGACTGCGCGCGGGGCGGAAATCCTTGCGGCCTTGGGCCAGGAAGAAGTAGTGGCACTGCCCGCGCACGACGACGGCGCGTCACTCCTGGGGGTGCGGCTGACCGCGCTGGACGATTCGACCGGCTGCCTGGCGCTGGCCACGCTGAAACCGGTGAATTCGGCACAGTGCCCTGAGCACTGGCGAAGAAGACTGGCGCTGGCCGGACGCCTGGCGTGGGCCGCGCTGGAGGCCGGGTGCGCGCGCGACGAAAACGCGGTGCGCGTCACGCATCTGGTCACGGAACAGCGGACGCTGCTGCGCGACCACGCACGGATCGTGGAGTCCAATCTGAACGAACGCGAAGCCGCGATGCGCGAGAAACGTGAGCTGATCGCGGCCCTGGAGGATCAGATCGCGCTGCGCACGCGTGACCTGCGGTCTGCGATGGAGGAAGCCGAGCAGGCCTCTCACCACAAATCGGAGTTCCTGGCCAACGTCAGCCACGAGATTCGCACCCCGATGACGGCCATCATCGGCTATTCGGACATCCTGTTGGAGTCGGGTCTGCGGGATCAGGGCCAGCGTGAGGCCGCGCAGACCATTCAGCGCAACGCGCAGCACCTCCTGCAACTGATCAACGATATCCTGGATCTCTCGAAAATCGAGGCGGGGCGTTTGACCGCCGAGCGGATCTCCTGTTCGCCGGCCGCCATTATCGCGGATGTCACGTCCCTGATGCGGGGCCGCGCGGATGAAAAGCACATCGCGCTGGACGTGGCGTTCGAGGGGCCGATACCCGCCACTATTTGCACGGACCCCACCCGCTTTCGACAGGTCCTCACCAACCTCGTCGGCAACGCGGTCAAGTTCACCGAGCAGGGCGGGGTGCGCATCATCGCCAAGCTCGCGTCCTCTGACCCCGCCAAGCCGCTGCTGCACGTGCGCGTGGAAGACACCGGAATCGGCATGACGCAGGCCGAGATTCAGAAGGTCTTCGAGCCGTTCGTGCAGGCCGACGATTCCACGACGCGCCGCTTCGGCGGAACGGGTCTGGGGTTGACGATCAGCCGCCACCTCGCGCGTCAGCTCGGCGGCGACCTGACGGCGCAGAGCCGGAAAGGCGCGGGCAGCATATTTCGCGTAACGATCAGCACCGGCCCCCTCGCGGGCGTGCCGATGGTCACGAGTCCGACCGAGCCGCGGCCGGCCGAGCCCGAGCCCCACGCCGATGGGCCCCACGTCGCCGATGGGCAAGCGTGCCTCGATTGTTCGATCCTGCTCGCCGAGGACGGCCCGGACAACCAGCGGCTCATTTCGTACCTCCTCAAGAAAGCGGGCGCGAACGTAACCGTGGTCGAGAATGGGAAGCTGGCCATGGACGCCGCCCTGGCCGCCGAGGCGAACCAAACGCCGTTCGACATAATCCTGATGGATATGCAGATGCCGGTGATGGACGGATACACGGCCACGACCGCGCTGCGGGATCGCGGATACAAGCGGCCGATCATCGCCCTCACGGCGCACGCGATGGCCCGCGACCGCGAACGGTGCCTGAATGCCGGGTGTGATGACTACGCCACCAAGCCGATCAATCGCGCCAAGCTCATCGAGGTCATCCGTCAGGCGCAGGCCGGCCGCCAGTCGCCGCGGTCCGCGGGCGAAGCCTCCACCACGCCCTAGCACCGCCGCGCACGGGCCCGCACAGGCCGCACAGAAAGCACTTCGCTCACCAACCTCCGGGCCCCATCCGTGTCAGCTCAGGTGCGGGGGAACTGTGCGGAATGCTCGTCTGTACGCATGAAGGGAGCTGCTTATGACCACGTCCGGGTTGTCCAGAATCGCATGTTTCGCCGGCTTCGCAGGTATCGTTGCCACGCTGGTGGCCACCACCGGCTGCCTGATCATCAGTGCGCGGGTGCCGGACGTGCACGTTCGACACTTGCCACCGGGTGATCCGCCCGTCGAGTGTGGCACGCCCGTGCGGCACAAGCCCTACGCCGCGGCGCTGGATCGCGTGCTCCGGCAGGAAGCGCGCGTGTCTCGGGAGCTGCGCAAGCGCGATTGGGAGGAAGTCGACGACGAACTGGCGGATTGGCAGAAGTACACGCGACGACTCGCGGGCGTAGCCGACACGTCGCACGATCCGGCGGTATTGCGCGCCCACTGCGCGACGCTGCACGCGCACGTCGAGACGATGCGCAGCGCCCAGCGGCATTGGGATGCGACGGTCATCGAGCAGGAGCTGGAGGAAGCCCGGCCGCTGCTGGATCGTATGAGCAGTGAATTCCCCCTGACCGAGCCGGTGGCCGCGCAGGCTGCCGGCCCGGCCGAATTCTGATCCGGCCGGCGCGCAGCCAACGCCGACTTTTTTCGCCCGTCGCGATCGCATACACTCCGGCCATGCGTGACCCGGCGCCGGCCATCGTGTTGCTTTCCGGGGGTCTGGACAGCGCGACGACGCTGGCCCTCGCGCGGGACGACGGCTTCGACCCGCTCGCGCTCAGCTTTTGGTACGGCCAGCGGCACGAAATCGAGCTGGAGGCCGCCCGGGCCGTGGCGCAGGCCGCCGGCGTACGTGAGCACCGAGTGGTCGAACTCGATCTGCGCGTGTTCGGGGGCTCGGCCTTGACGGCGGACATCGCCGTGCCGAAGGACCGCGACCTGGCGGCCGAAGACATCCCGATCACGTACGTGCCCGCCCGCAACACGATTTTCCTGGCCTTCGCGCTGGCTTTCGCCGAAGTGCGCGACGCCGCGGACATCTACATCGGCGTCAACGCGGTGGACTACAGCGGCTACCCGGACTGTCGGCCGGAATACATCGCCGCGTTCCAACGGATGGCCGGGCTGGCGACGCGGGTCGGTGTACAAGGCCGGCCGGTGCGCATCCGCACCCCGCTGATACACCTGTCGAAGGCCGAGATCATCCGCCGCGGACTGGCGCTCGGCGTGGACTATGGCCTGACCCGCAGTTGTTATGACCCGGACACGACGGGCCGGGCCTGCGGCCGGTGCGATAGCTGTCGACTGCGGCTGGCGGCATTCGAACAACTCGCGCGTGACGATCCGGCGCCCTATCAGCCGGCTGGCGATCCCTAGCCCGAATAATTCACCGCGGAGCCCGCCGAGATCGCAGAGAAGTGATGGAGAAGAACTTGGCGAAGCCGACGCGGCATGACAAGTGACACACGCTGTCAAAACGAAACGTGCGCGGGCTTCGCCGCAACTTCTTTTGCATCAACACTCTGTGTTCTCCGCGATCTCTGTGGTAAGAATAATCCGGGCTAGCGCCGGACTGTCAGGCGAGCGAAACGAGCGGTCGCTCGCGTGTGTCGGGGGCCGTGGTGGCCAGCTCCACCCAGAACGCGGCGCCCCGACCCGGCTTGCTCTCGACGCCGATCTCGCCCCCCAGCAGGTACGTCAGCTCCTTGGCGATCGCCAGCCCCAGGCCCGTGCCGTGGTGTTCGCGGGTCGCGGACTGATCGATCTGCCGGAACTTCTCGAAGATGATCTGCTGTTGGTCCGGCGCGATACCGGGGCCGCTGTCGCGCACCGTGACGCGCACATGCGTTTCATCCTGACGCTGGGCCCGGAGTGCCACGTCGCCGCCGTCCGGCGTGAACTTGATGGCGTTGGAGATGAGGTTGAAGAGCACTTGGCGCAGTTTGCCCGCGTCGGTAGACAGCGCCGGGAGCCCGTCGTCGATCTTCAGGGTCAGGTTGAGCTTCTTCCGATCCGCCAGCGGGCGCACGTGGTCGAGCAGAGTCTGACACAGGTTGCCCAGTTGGACGGACTCGATGCGCAGCTCCACCTTGCCGGCCTCGATCTTGGCCAGGTCCAGCAGGTCGTTGATGATTTCCAGCAGGATGCGGCCGGAGATCAGAATGTTCTCCGCGTAGCGCAGGTTCTTCGGGTTGCCCTCCTGCGCCGGCCCCTCGCGCAGCAGCTCCGCGAAGCCGATGATGCTGGTCAGCGGCGTGCGCAGCTCGTGGGAGACGTTGGCCAGGAATTCGGTCTTGACGCGATTGGCCTCATACAACGCCACGTTGGACTCGGCCATCTCGCCCAGCTTCTCGTCCAGCAGGCGATTGGCCCGCTTCAGCTCTTCCTGGGAAGCCCGCAGCCGTTCGAGCATCGTATTCAGATTGTCCGAGAGCTGCTCGAATTCATCCCCGGTCTGGATGGTCGAGCGGACCGCCAGATCGCCGTCCGAGACGCGCAGCGCCACCGAGCGCAACTCCTGGATCGGTCCCAGGATGAACCGCGCGGTGATCATGTAGAAGACCAGGATCGCGAAGATCCCGGCCAGGGCGCCCGCCGCCACGATGACCACGCGGTTGATCAACGACGACTGCCCGCCGCTCTCGGCCAGCACATCCACGACGATGATCCCGGCCAGTTGATTCTCGCGATAGGGCCGGGCGCTGCGGCCCTCGTCGTGACAGTCCAGGCAGCGCCTCGTCACCCAGACGGCGTGGGCGTATTGAAAGCGGCGGCCGGCTTCGCCCGGTGTGGTGCGGTAGTAAAACTCGTTGCTCGGGTGGCGACGGAGGACCGTCAAGGCCTCGCGGACGAATGGATCGACCGCGCCGGAGCGCCGCGCCGCGGCGGTGTCATCCGGCACGTCTTCCGTGCGCACAAACCGCGGCTGTCGCAACAGACGCTCCGGCCACATGCTGAAGTTCCCACCGTGCACGCCGCCCACCCCGCCGGTCAGGCCCTCTCCCGCCGGCATTACCAGTCGAAAATGGTTTTCGGCGATGTTCTGCGTGTCCCGGAAGGGCTGCTGAAGAACGAGTTCCTCCATGAACCACCAGGGCACCGCGAGCGCGGCGCCGATGATCAGCAGCACCGCCAATCCGAAGAGGATCCGGTACTTCGTGGCCAGTGAGATCCGCACCAGACGCATTGCACACATCCTGCTAACGGGAAAGGCGTCCGCGGCATTATAAGTCGAAACGGGCCGGGTTGCCGGGGGCCGCGGACCCGGTCGCGCGACGCGCGGCACGGCGTCGCGTGGAGACAATTCCAGACAATTGCCGCTCGAACCCGGCCCCGCGTATAGTGTGTCCCGCGACCCCACGGCGGGGTTGGCCGGCGGACGGGCGCCCACCCGGGCCGCGGCGGAATTCCAAGACAGCGATGCGTGCGCCGAGGATGGCATGAAATACGCGGGCTCGCGCCGAGAGGGTTCCAGGGGCCGGGGTGGTTCCCTGCGCGCGTGGGTGGCTGCGCCCAACGTGTCCCGCCGTCCGCGAACCACCGTCGCGCTGCTCGCCGTGTTCCTGTTCAGTGCCGGTTGCCAGCAGGTGGTGCGCCAGACGGACCGGGACGTAGCCCGACTGATTGAAGCCCGGCAGCGGGCGGTGCTCGGGCAGTCCGTTCCCGCGGACGTGGGCCACGCGGATCCGCTGCCCCGACCCGGCCCGTCCGCGTATGAGCGAAATCCCCACCCCACCGCGACCGCCGTGCCGGAGGCGTTTGCCGTGCCCGCGACGCAGCCGACCGTGGCACCCGAAGTGCTGCCCGCGGTTCCGCCGGAGGCACCGCCGGACCAGGTCTTCACCCTGACGCGCGCACTGGCCTATGCCCAGCGGTATCGGCGTGAATACCAGACCGCCAAGGAGGAGCTGTATCTGGTCGCGCTGGCGCTTACGCTCGAGCGGCATTTGTGGACGCCCATCTTCGCGGCCGAGCTCCAGACCGTGTACGGGAATTTCGGCGAGGCCCAGGACTTTGACCAGGCGATGCGCTTCGTCGCGGACATGTCCGTTTCGCAGCGGCTGCCGTACGGCGGTGAATTCACGGCCGGCGCGATCGCCACGTTGATTCGGGATGTGAAGCAGACCATCACGGCGGCCGAGGGGAGCACGCTTTCGCTGGGTCTGAACATCCCGTTTCTGCGCGGCGCCGGTCACGTGGCGCGGGAGAACCTGATCCAGCTCGAGCGCGAGCTGACCTACGCGGTGCGCGAATTCGAGCGTTTTCGCCGACGGCAGCTCATGCTGGTGGCCCAGGCCTACTTCGACCTCTTGCGGGTCAAGCAGCAAGTGATTGACAGCGAGGAGAGTCTCAAGCGCGCCAAGTGGGACCTGGCGCGGGCGGAGCATATCGAGGAGACGCGTGTGGGGGACCCGTTGGATACGATGCGCGCCGAGCAACGCAAACTGGCGGCTGAAAACAGCCTGGTCCGCGCCCGCGAAGCGTTCCGGGCCCAGGCCGACCAGTTCAAGTTGACGATCGGCAGGCCCGTGGAAGAGCCGCTGGGCATGTACGATCTGGAAGACATCGAGACGATCGAGCGCGAGGTGGCCGCGGGGGGGTACCCGCTGTTGCGCCGCCCGCGGGCCGTCGACGATGAGCAGCAGGCGATCAACGTGGCCCTGGCGCGCCGCTTCGACGTGCTGACCGCGCAGGACCGCATTGATGATCAGCGGCGCCAGGTCGAGGTCAGCCGCAACGCCATGCTCCCCGACCTGGACTGGAGTTCAGCGCTCAAGTTCGATACGGACCCAAACCACTACAGCATCGGGGCCCATCACTTCGACCGCGCCAATTGGCAGACCGAGGTCGTGCTTTCGCTGCCGCTGGAACGGACGGCGGAACGGAACGAGTTGCGCCGCGCGTTGATCCAGGTCCGCCGGGCGCAGCGCTCGGCCCAGGAAGTGGCGGAGCAGATCCGCGCCGACGTGCGCAGCGCCGTAAACCAGCTCCTGCTGCAGGAGACGACGCTGCGCATTCAGCGGCGCAACCTGGTAGTGACCGAGCGGCAGGCGGAGTTTGCCGATATTCAGTTCGGGGACGGCAAAATCAGCAACCGCGACAAGATCGAGGCGGAGGCGGCGCTGCTGGACGCCCAGAACGCATTGAACCAGGCCAAGACCAGGCGTTGGGTGGCCATCCTGGAGTTCCGCCTGGCCACGGAAACACTGCGGATCGACGAGGAGGGTCAGCAACGGCCGGACGGCGACCTGGTGACGCCATAGCGCGGCACTCCGCTCACGCCAGGGGCTATGGCGTGGCCGCGGGAGTAACGGGCGCGTTTTCCGCGAGCAGCCGCTCGAATCTCCACTTCAGCTCACCGTCGAGCACGCGGATCTGGCCGGTCTGACGCGCCTTCTCAAACATCTCGGTCACCAGCCGGTTCATCTCCCGCGGCACGACCCGGTCAAGCAACTCCTGCTCCACCTGGTGGCGGACGTCCTCGAAACGCACCCCCGCCGACGAGATCCGACGCTCGAGTTGGAGGATGTGCCACCAACGGCCGACCAGGATCGGCTTGGTCACTTCGCCCACCTTCTTGAGCGCGAACGCCGCGTCGCGTAATAGCCGCGAAACGCTCTCGTCGTTGAATGCAAACGGTTCGAGCAGGCCGCCGCGCGGCGCGGTCTCGTTGTTCTGGCTGACGGCGCGGGCCACGTCGGCGAAGGCCACGTCCTGGTCCAGTTGATTCAGGGCCTCGTGCAGGCCTTCGACGCCCGCCACCTGAATGTGGCGCACCTGCACCTTTTCACCATGGATGCGGGCGAATTCCTCGCGGAGCGTGGACTCCGTGACCTGCACGTCGCGCTCCACGAGCTTCCGCAGATGGGCGTTGCGCTCCATGGCGATCACGAACTCCGCCAGCGTGATGCCCTTTTGCTGCAGCAGCATGGTTAGCGACTGGCGTTTTTCCCGGTCATTCAGCGCGGATCCACGGGCATCGACTTCGGGCGCGATCTTCGCCAGCGCCCGCTCGAATTCGCGCTCCGTGTCCGTCTGTGTAATGCGGATGTCCCGGCGCTGCGTCTCCGTCTTGGCGAGTTCCAGAATGATGAGCTGCTGCATGATCTCCAGCCCGTGGGCGTCCATCAGCACCTCGATCAACCGCTGTTTGCTGATGGGCCGGCCGTTGACAATCGCGACGGCGTCCCCGTCGCCGGCCCGGGCCGCCGGCGGCAGCCCCGGCGCGAGCGCCAGGGCCATGAAAACCGTTACACTCATCCCCACATAGCGAGGGGTCCTCCGCATGATTCGCCTCCTGGTGCCAAGCGATTCGTCATGGCGTACGCCGGCCGTCGGCCGCGCATGTCCCCGGAGCACCCAATCCGCAAGATCAGGCTATAACGGCGCCAACGGCGCTCGATCCGCGCGGGAGATCACCGGTCGCAAACCGCGCACGCGTTGGGTCAAGAAACACCGCAGCAGGTCCAGGACCGGCCGCTCACTCGCGTAGTGTCCCAGATGGACGGCGGTGATGTCGCGGCGCTGCAATTCGAGCGCGTCATGGTGCTTGAATTCTCCGGTCAGCACCAGCGATTCCGGGTCGCGAAAGGAACGCACGCCGAACGCGCCCGCCGCCGCCGTCACCGACCGGAAGCGGCGTTTCAAGTTCCCCACGACGGTGGCACACGACAGATCCACATGGTCGCGGAGCCTGGCGACCAGGGCCGTGCCCCGCGCCGGCCGGCGCAGCACACCGACGCGCCCCATTCCGACCGCGCCCCGTCCGACCGGCTCGTGGAGCGGGTACACGTCAAAGGCCGGCTCCTCGTAGGAGTGCGCCGCGTACAGCGCCCGTACCACCGGCCCGAGCCGCGCGCGGGGCGCCACCATTTCCAGCCGGATTTCATCCACGTGTTCGAGCACCTGTTTGCGGCCCGCGGTCGGGCGGGTCGTCTCGTCGCCGCGAAAAGTCCCACGCCCGGCCAGTTCATAACTGCATTCGGAATAATGCCCGATCACGCCGGCTCCTGCGTTCGATAGTGCTTTTCGCAGTTCCGCGACCTCCGCGGGCGGCACGAACACGACGAGCTTGTATTGCCCGTCTTCGCGCGCCGCCGGCTCCAGGGGATATCGCTCGGCGAGGTCGAAGACATCGAGCAGAATGTCGTTCGTCCCGCCCGGGGCCGCGTCGAGGGCCGTGTGCAGCGCGACGATCGACATGCGCGCCGCGAGCAGGTCGGGCAGCAGGCTGGTCGGACCAGCCGCGTCCGCCGTCACCGCGCGGATACCCTTGAAGATCGGCGGGTGATACACGACGAGCACGTTGGTGCTCTTGCGCAGCGCCTCGCGGGCGACCGCGTCGGTCAAGTCGATCGCGAGCAGCGCCCGCGTTGCCGGCCACTCGGGTCGCCCGGCCAGCAGACCCACGTTGTCCCAGTCGGCCGCCAGCTCGCACGGGGCCAGGTCGGTCAAGGCCGCCGTCACGTCCGCGACCGTCGGTGACGCCCCACCCGCCGTCGTGCGGCGCCGCGTGCTATTCATTCCCGCTCTCCCGATCGATCAGCTCGCCGTACGCCACGGCCAGTTTCCGCGTGGTTTCGCCGGGATTCTCGTTGCCGACCGGCTCGCGTCCGACGTGCACCACCGGCACGATCTCCATCATGCTGTTCGTGAGGAACACTTCTTCCGACGCCATCACGTCGCCCAGCGTGAGCGGCTTCTCCCGCACCGGGATGTCGAGCTCGACCGCCAACTCGATCACCGCGGCCCGCGTGATGCCCGGCAACACCGGCGTGTCCAGCGGCGGCGTCAGCAAACACTCGTTACGCACCACAAAAACCGAACTGATCGCCCCCTCCGCCAGATAATCCGCCGGCGTGAACCACAAGGCCTCAAAGGCCGACTGGGCGTGGGCCGCCCGCAGCGACGCCAGGCGCGCGAAATAGCTCGTCGTCTTGTGCCCCACCGTCGGATCCGAGGCGTGCTGGCGACAGCCTGAGACCACCACTGTCACGCCCTGGGCGTAGTGCTCGTCCGGATATCGTTCGCCCGGCGTGGCCGTGGCGACGATCGTTAGCTCCGGCGTGTCGGCCGCGCTGGCGTGCAGTGAGCCGGTCGTCACCGTCAGCCGGACGCGGGTGTCCGCGCTGCCGGCGGCCAAAAGCACTTGCCGCACGTTCTCAGCCAGGTCCTCCGCCTCGGGCAACACGGTCCAGCCGAGGGCGCGGGCCGAGCTGGTCAACCGGTCCAGGTGTTGCTGGAGCCGAAACACGTGCCCGTCGTAGGCCCGCATGGTCTCGAACAGCCCGATGCCCTGCATGAAGCCGGCATCAAAGACACTGATGCGGGCCTCTTCGGCCGGCATCAGCGTTCCGTTCAGGCTAACCCAGTGCCGCAACACGCTCTCCCTGCGACGATTCCGCCCGGGCCGGCCGGCGCCGCACGGCCGGCAAGCTGTGGCCCGGGACTCCCAATCCAGCCAGGATGCCGCGCGCTTTGGCCAGCGTCTCTTCGTACTCCGCGGTCGGATCCGAGTCCGCCACGATGCCGCCGCCGACGTACAGTGTGGCCGCTTTTTGGCGCAACTGCAAAGTGCGAATTGCCACGTTGAACGTCATCTGCCCGTCCAGCCCGAGCACACCGATCGCCCCGGTGTACGCTCCGCGGGCCACCGGCTCCAGCTCGTCAATGATCTCGATCGCGCGGATCTTCGGCACGCCGCTGACCGACCCGGCCGGGAAGCAAGCCGCCAGGGCGTCGATCGCGTCGCATCCCGGCGCCAGGCGGCCAACGATGTCGGCAACGGTGTGATACACGGACGGGTGCGCCTCGATCCGCCGCGGGTGGGTTACCCGCACGCTTCCGAAGCGACAGACCCGACCCAGATCGTTGCGATGCAGATCAACGATCATCGTCAGTTCCGCCGCCTCCTTCGCGCAGCCGAGCAGCTCCCGACGATAGATCTCGTTTCGGGCCGCGTCGCTGGATCGTGGCCGTGTGCC
>SDBV01008062.1_pt1 | contig 14261 bp, 14 predicted proteins | sample 2277081 | NCBI WGS metagenome assembly SDBV01 (sample SAMN10402039, study PRJNA504765) | marine sediment metagenome | isolation source: marine sediment core GS10_PC15, 223 cmbsf | place: Arctic Ocean: Southern Knipovich Ridge | collected 2010
AATAGAGAAGTTGATATTGTTGTTTGCGCTCTTAGAAGCTCAAATGAGCTTAAAGTTTTTGAGATTGATCCGAAAACAAGGAAGCTAATTGACATAACAACAAAAGATAAGATTTTAACAAAATTTCCTATAAACACCTATGGAGTCTGTCTTTATAAAAGAAAAGATGATGGAGAAATATTTGCTTTTGTAAGTGCAAAAAAAAGAGATGATATTCATCAGATTCAGCTAAGAGATGATAATAGAGGAAGAGTCAAAGGTGTTTTGATTAGATCTTTTGGAAAAAAAGATCAAAAAAGTTATGTCGAAGGAATGATAGCAGATGATGAGCTGGGATATTTATATTGCTCAGATGAAAAAAAAGGTATTTTAAAGTATTTAGCAAATCCTAAACTCAAAGATAATGCTCTATTATCGAGATTTGCATTAGATGATGATATAAGAGGTGATAGAGAGGGGTTAGGGTTATATAAAAAAGATCTTAAAAGTGGATATTTAATTTTATCTTCTCAGGGCAATTCAGAATTTAAGATATATGATAGAGAAGGTAATAATACCTTTTTAAAAACAGTGAAACCTCTAGGTGTAAAACATACTGATGGTATTGCTGTTACAAGCGTATCTATTCCACCTAAATTTTTAAAAGGTATCATTGCTTGTCACAGTGGGAAAAAGCATTTTGTGTTTTATGATTGGCAAGAGTTTTTTGATAGCTCTATTGATAAAAAATAAATCTTTTATTGAATCTATTTTAATTTCAATATATATAAAATCTTAAATATACTTTGATTAAAGAGGCTTTATAATGAAAATATTATCAAAACTTTTTCAAAGCTGTTTATTGATTTTTCTTATGCTTTTTAGCTCTTTGTTTGCTTGCACTGATTTTATACTTGATTACGGATCTAAAAATGTTGTGGTCGGAAGATCAATGGAGTTTGGTAGTAATTTAGAATCTCAAATAGTGATATTTCCGAAAAATGAAAAAAGAGTTTCTAAAATAAAAAATAGAAATGGGCTTTCTTGGACTTCTAAATATGCATATATCGCAGTGACGAGTTTCAAAACAGATTTAGTAGCTGATGGCATGAATGAAAAAGGCTTATCTATTGGAACCCTTTGGTTTACAGATGTGAAATATCCAAAAATTCCAACAAATGCTAGATCTAAGACAATTGCGCTAGAAGATCTGAGCAATTGGATACTCGGATCCTTTACAAATATTTCTGAGGTAAAAAAAGGTCTTCAAAAGATATATATTTGGGCTCATGTTTTCAAAGCTTTAAAAGAAATTCCTCCTATTCATTTTGCTTTGCATGATCAATCTGGAAAAAGCCTGGTTATTGAGTTTGTTGATGGAAAAATGAATCTCATTGATAATGAGGTTGGAGTATTGACTAATAACCCAGCATTTGATTGGCATGTTACTAATCTTAGTAACTATATCAATCTTAGTGCAATAAATAAAGGCAAAGTTGTTTTTGATGGCACCGCTATTAATCCAGTAGGACAAGGAAGTGGTCTTTTAGGTCTTCCAGGGGATTGGACTCCACCTTCTAGATTTGTGAAAATTGCAATTTTAAAAAACTTTGTGAAAACTCCTAAGAGAGTTGAAGAGAATATTAACTTAGCTTTTCATCTTTTGAATACTGTTGATATCCCATATGGAGTAGTGAGATCAAAAGATGGTAAAGAATTTGATCATACCCAGTGGATTGTGGTCAAAGATTTAGTGAATAAAAAACTATCATATAGAACCTATAAAGATTTAAATATACATACGATAGATCTGATGGAAGAAATTTCCAAACTAAATTCTAAGAAAAAAATAATTCCGATGGTTGGGGCTATTTAAGTTAAAAAATTATCTAAGGTTGCTGCAAATATCTAGAATACTTATTATAAGTATTGATTAGATCTTCATAGGATAAATTATTTTATGAGTATTAAAGAAAATTCTAAGATTGCACTTCAGTCTATTAAAGAAGAGATTGCCAATAGCATTACTCATGGTATTGGTGGCTTATTGAGTATTGTCGCTTTTATTTTTCTGCTTTACCATTCAATCACCAAAGGATCTGCTAGACATATCGTTAGTTGCACTATTTTTGGCAGCACGTTGATAATTTTATATGTTATCTCGACCCTTTATCACGCCATTACTCATATCAAAGCAAAAAAAGTTTTGAGAAGATTAGATCATATTAGTATTTATCTTTTGATTTTTGGAACCTACTTACCTCTAACCCTAGTTGTTTTAAAAGGACCTTTTGGCTGGTCTTTATTTGGCGTTGAGTGCGCTCTTTGCGTTTTTGGAATAACCTTTAAGGCTATTTTTGGGCCTAAATTTGAAATCTTGTCAGTTCTGTTTTATCTTCTTATGGGATGTGGAACTCTAATTGCCATTAAACCTATCTATTCAGCTATTTCTCTGAAGGGACTTATGTATGTTCTATATGGGGGGATTTTTTATGTCTTAGGGATTTTATTTTTTATGGGAGATAAAAAAGTCCCATACTTTCATGCTATTTGGCATCTATTTGTTCTAGCTGGTAGCTCTTTTCACTTTTTTATGGTTATGCTTTTTGTGATCCCTTTTACAATTTAAAGTTATTTTTTTACAAAATTGTCATATAAGAATTGATTGAGAAATATCTAGTATATAGGTATTATTTATATCTATTTTAATTTTTTTTAAGGTTAATTATGCTTGGTCCTGATCCTAATTATCCATATCCATTTGAGAAGCTCTCATATGAGTTGGAAAATTTAAAAAGAACAGTTTTTTTAAAGAATGTAGTTACAAGAGATAATATTGAAGTTGGAGACTATACCTATTTTGATGATCCAAAAGGAGCTGATGATTTTGAGAATAAAAATGTGTTATATCACTATCCTTTTTCGAAGGAAAAATTGATATTTGGTAAATTTTGTATGGTAGCAACTGATGTTAAATTTATTATGTCGGGGGCTAATCACAAGATAGATGGGTTTTCAACCTATCCTTTTGCCATTTTTGGCTTGGGCTGGGAAAAAGAGATGGATATTACAAAAATAGCTTCAAAGGGAGATACTATTTGTGAAAATGATATTTGGTTTGGATATGGTTCAACTATAATGCCAGGTATAAAAATTGGAAGTGGAGCAATAATAGGAGCTATGGCAGTTGTTACAAAAGATGTTCCAGCCTATTCAATAGTAGCTGGTAATCCTGCAAAAATTATAAGACAAAGATTTGATGATAAAACGATTGAAGCTCTTTTGAAGATAAAATGGTGGGATTGGGATATAAAAAAGATCACTCAAAATATTAAACATATTATACGGGCAGATTTAGAAAAATTAAAAAATGCTAAAAAGTCATAAGGGGATTTTGATGGAAAAAGAAAAAATTATTTGTTTAGAGACAACTCAAGGAACGATTGAGATTAAGATTTGGCCAAAGATCGCGCCAAAAGCTTGCGAAAACTTTATAAAACTCGTTGAAAAGCATTACTATGATAAGATTGTTTTTCATCGTATTATCAAAGACTTTATGATTCAGACAGGCGATCCTACAGGCACAGGCACTGGTGGGGAGTCTATTTGGAAAAAACCATTTGAAGATGAAGTCTCTGCAGAGGTGGCTTTTGATAAGCCTGGCCTTCTCGCTATGGCAAATTCAGGACCTACGACAAATGGTTCTCAGTTTTTCATAACAACGGTTGCGACACCATGGTTAAATATGAAACATACAATTTTTGGTGAAGTTATAAATGGGTATGATGTTGTAAAAAAACTAGAGGCTGTAACAACTGGTGTCTCTGATCGTCCAGATGAAGAGCAAAAAATTATAAAGGCTTATGTTAAAAAAGATTAATTAAAATATTTGAGGGGTAAATCAATGAAAAAATTATTTTTATTTTTAGGTATTTTATCAGCGTTTATTTTCACAAAAGTAGTAGCTGACGATATTATTTCCTTAGAGACAACACAAGGAACTATTAAAATAAAATTATGGCCTGAGATCGCACCTAAAGCATGCGAAAATTTTATGAAATTAGTTGAAACTAAATATTATGATGGAATTGTCTTTCATAGAGTTATTAAAAATTTTATGATTCAAACAGGCGACCCAACAGGAACAGGAACTGGGGGAAAATCTATTTGGAATAAAAATTTTGAAGATGAAGTCTCGGCAAATGTTTCTTTTAATAAAGCTGGTCTTCTTGCGATGGCAAATGCAGGACCAAATACTAATGGCTCTCAGTTTTTTATAACTACAAAAATGACGCCCTGGTTGAATATGAAACATACAATTTTTGGTGAAGTTATAGAAGGATATGATGTTGTTACAAAAATAGAAAATGTGAAAACATCAATTTATAATAGTAAACCAGAAATAGATGAAAAAATAGTTAAGGCTTATATTAAGTCTGATAGTTAAAAGGCTTTAGTACTCTTTTAAAGGCTTTTTTAGACTGAAAATACGATAGGATAAGGCCATAGTTAGTAATTGGGATATCAGAGTTTTTAAGATCTGTTAATCTGCTTTGCATTTGTTGTTTATCTAACATACATCCTCCGCAGTGGATGATGAGTTTATAATCTGATAAGTTATATGATGCAAAATCTCGACCAAAGGCATGATCTATTTTAATATTGTTTTTCCCAAAGTGGTTATTTATTTTGTTGGGTATTTGAAAGGTACCGATATCTTCTTTGATTCTGTTGTGGTTACAGGCTTCAGCAATTAAAACTTTATCATTTTTCTTAAGTTTATCGAAAGCTTCGGTGCCTTTAATAAAAAAAGATAGATCGCCTTTTTGATGAGCCATAATAACTGAGAACGTAGTTATTTCTACTAAGGGTTGCCCTTTATCATCTAAAGTCCAAGGATGAATAATATCCATCGCTTGAGAATCGGTAATTAGAAGCTTTAGATTATTTTTAGTTTTTAATGTAAAAATATTTAAAAATTTTTTAAATCTTAAAAATTCTTGTTTTTGAACATCTTTATCTTTAGATCTCGCTTTTTTTAAATCCATACGATAGGCGAAGGTCGCTATAAATCTTCTAATTAAATATTCTTGAACAAAACTTTGGGGCTTGAGAAGTCTTTTTTCGGGGGTTTCTTCGTCCATGGGGATATTTAAAAAAACGATGTCATCTTTTTTTAAAAAAGGAAAAAGCAAATTTTCTTTTTTTGATGGAGAAAAGTTTTTTAAGATGAAATTTATTAACTCATCTTTAGCATTTTTATCTGATAGATCTAGATGTATTTTAGGGATGGATAAATCTTTAGATATTTTTTGGTTTTTTTTGTTTCTAAAATTGTTATAAATTAGGAGACAAGATTTTTCATATTTTTTACAAAGATCAATTATCTCAAGATTTTCATCGAAAGAATCATTGGGATCGATAACTAGTAAAATAAGATCTGACTGTTTTAAACAGGCGATAGTTTTTTGTCTTTTTTTTAGCCCGAGCTCTGTTTTTTCATCTATCCCTGCAGTATCAAAAAGTTTTATGGGACCCAAGGTATGGATTTCCATTAAAGAGACTTTAATATCTGTTGTGGTGCCGTACGTTGAATCAACAATAGATGTTACTTGCTGAGTTATTAGATTCATCAAGGTGGATTTACCAGCATTGACTTTGCCAAAAATACCGATGTTAGTTCTTTGAATCATTTTTTTGTCCTTCTATAAAAATGCTTGGAATCTCCCCAATTGTTTTGGCCCATCTCTTTTTTGATAGATTTTAATCTCCCTGTTATACAATTAAAACATTTTTCTTTGGTATCTTCAACGCAAGGTTTATCAGGATAGATAAGGTAGTTTTTTCTAAGATCGGTGGGAGTCACAATTGGCATTAAGATATTAGCGCCAGCGAGCAGCGCTTTTTCTCTGCCTTGCTTATCAAAAACTTGTAAAGCGGTAGTAGCTGCAATATTTACATCTTTTAAAACCAGTCTTGAAAGTGCTACCATTTTTAGGCTTAAAGTAAAATTATCTTTCAAAATTGGAGGGCTTTTATATAGGGGTGTTTTTGGATGAGGAACATATGGACCCATCCCGAGCATATCAACATCAAAATCTTTAAAAAATAGGATGTCGTTTGCTAGATCTTCATAGGTTTGAAAAGGCAAACCTATCATGACTCCAGTTCCGACTTGATAACCTAAAGATTTTAGATTTTCTAAGGCATTTAATCTATTTTGAAAGCTATGGTTTTTATCGTTGGGGTGAAGCTTTTTATATAATTTTTCATTAGAGGTTTCTATTCTAAGTAAATAGCGATGTCCTCCAGCTTTAAAAAGTTCTTTTAAAGATTCTTTAGGAAGTTCACCAAGGCTCAAGGTCATGCCTAGATTATACTTTTTTTTGATGGTAGAAATAATATTTATTAAGAATTCTAATCTTTTATCTGTGGTGAGCTCGCCTGATTGTAAAACAATCGAGCCATAGCCCATATCTGAGCAGAATTTCGCACACTTTAAAATGTCTTCTTTTGTCATCTGATAGCGATCTATTTTTAGATCTTTTCTAAGACCGCAGTAGCAGCAGTTTTTTTCACAGATATTAGAAAATTCAATAATCCCTCTAAAATGGATTTTGTTTTGATAAAGCTTTTCTGTTAAAGCGTTAGCTTTTGAAAAAAGCTTGTTTATCTCACCTTTAGAGGTAGTTGATAAATAGTGAATTATCTTTTTTTTAGATATAGACATCTCTAGTATTATTCATTACTTTTTCTAATGCAGATTTTAAAAATTTCTTTTTCGATGCATTCGTAATTGATTTAGATTCATCTTCTATTAATTTCCAACCTGCCATTTTAGTTTTTTCATCAGCATAGTCAAGCAAGTATTCTGCAAAGGTTAAAAGAGCGTTTGGGTGACACAAATTGTGAATTTCACCTTTTTTAGCAATATCCATAAAGTTTTTGCCTGTTCTATTTGATCTATAACAAGCTGTACACCAAGAAGGTATAAACCCTAGCTTAATAAGCTCATAAATAACTTCATTAGTAGCTCTATTATCACTTAGAGAAAATTGAGATGAATCCGTATTGTGTTTTTTAGAATAGCCTCCTATATCTGTTTTAGAACCTGCTGAGATTTGAGAAACACCAAGATTTAAAAGTTCTTTTCTGATATCTGGATTTTCTCTAGTTGAAAGAATTATACCAGTATATGGTACGGCTATTCTTAAAATTGCAGTTAGCTTTTTAAAATCTAAATCATCTACTGCATATGGTGGATTTTCAGAGCAAGGAGCGTTAGCAGCTTTTTTTATTCTTGGAACAGAAATTGTATGAGGTCCAATTGAGAATTTATTATCCAAAAATCTTGCGTGCGTCAAAAGAGATAAAACTTCAAAACGATAATCATAAAGACCTAAAAGAGCGCCGATACCAACATCATCCATCCCAGCATCTAGTGCTCTTGTCATAGTCTCTAATCGCCAATTATAATTAGATTTGGGACCAAAGGGATGCATTTTTTTATAGGTTTCTCTGTGATAGGTCTCTTGAAACAATATATATGTTCCTACATGGTTCGTAGCTTTTAATTTTTTGAAATCATCTATTCCAATCGCAGGTATTTCGACATTTATTCTTCTAATAGCTCCATGGGGAAGGGTTTTAACATTTGCGGCTATTTTTATATGTCTTATAAAATCATCAATTGTATATTTTGGATGGTCTCCCATCAACATCACAAGTCTTTTATGACCTTGCCTTTGAAGGGCTTCCACTTCTTGGATCAGCTCTTCATCGGTTAAAATTTTCCTCTCTAAAGATGTGTTTTGAGCTCTAAATCCACAATATAAACAAGAAGCTGCGCAATAGTTCGATACATATAGTGGTGCAAATAATACGATTCTATTACCATAGATCCTCTCTTTGATATGTAGAGCCGTTTTAAAGAGTCTATTGGTGAGATTTTCATTTTTCGAATCTATATTTAATAGAGTTGCAACATCCTCTAGGGTTAGGTTTTGTTCGAATTCAGAAGAGGGTTTTGTCGCCTTTTCTTTAGCTTTAGATAAAATCTCATCGATTCTATCAGAAGATAATGAAGCTTTTTTAGTTTTTTCTAAAAGGTTGTGAATTTTTGTTTCATCTATCATGATTTTCAAGGATTTATTTTAAAAAGGTGTATTAGAATATTGCAATAGAACAATTAAAAAAAGAAATCATTTAAAAAAATAAATAAGCATTTGAATTTACACCTATAAATTTCTAATATTTAGAAACATAAGATCTTTGTAGACTTAAATTTTATATGGGTGATATATCTACCTATAGATAGACAAATTATAAAAAATGAAAAAGTATTTTTTGCACGATTTTATTTTAACGAATTATCTGACAATTTTATACATTGTTTTCGTAATAGGCGTTTTGATCATTCTGCATTTGATATTTTCAACAGCCTATAGAAAAATTCATCCCAAGTTTGTAGAGAGTAAAAGAGTCTGGGATGATGCCTTGATAGCCGCTATTTATAGGCCTCTTATCACTGCAGTGTGGTTAGTAGGTTTAAGTTATATCATTCCAATAGCAGGATCCATTTTTGTTAAAGATGCTAAGAAATTCGAGTTTATCGATCATATAAAACAACTTGGAATTGTAGTTTTGTTTTTATGGTTTTTTATTATTTTTATAAGACATATCGAAAAAAATCTTTTCAATATGGCTATGAGTCCTAAAAAAAAGGTCGATAAAACCTCTATTAGAGCGATAGCCCAAATACTAAGACTGGCGACTATTATTGTTGCTGCTCTTGTTCTACTTCAAGTCTTTGGAATACCCATCTCGGGCATTGTTGCTTTAGGTGGTGCTTCTGGTATCGTAATTGGTTTTGCATCTAAAGATATGTTCACGAATTTTTTCGGCGGGTTAATGATCTTTTTAGATCGTCCATTTGCTATTGGCGATTGGATAAGATCTCCAGATAGAGAAATCGAAGGTACTGTTGAATATATCGGCTGGAGACTTACCCGTATTAGAACCTTTGATAAAAGACCACTTTTTGTTCCAAATGGGATATTTATGTCTATAGCTGTAGAAAATCCATCTAGAATGCAAAACAGAAGAATAAAAACTATCATTAGTCTTAGATATGAAGATAGCTTTAAGATCGGCTCTATCTTAAAAGATGTAGAAGATATGCTTAAAAATCATCCAGATATAGATACTTCTAAAACCCTTTTCGTTCATCTTAATAATTTTGCTCCATCAGGTTTAGAATTCATGGTCTATACCTACACTAAAACTACAAAATGGGTACCATTTAGAAGGATTCAGCAAGATGTGTTTTTGAAAATAATAGAAATTATTAAAAAACATGATGCTCAGTGTGCATATCCTGCAATGAGTGTTCATTTTGCTGGTAATGATCCTTTCAGAAAAAAATAAATTGAATTTATTTAATTTGTATAAAAAGAATTTATTTTTTGCATAATATATCGAAATATCGTAACATAACGATATATCTAAAAGGTAAAATAATTATGTTAGATAGAAAAGCTTATTTAAAGGCTTGTGAATGCCTTAGAACAATCGCTCATCCGGATAGATTGAAGATGATACAGATTTTATTGAAAAAAGAGAGTCAGGTTAAAGAGTTGGCTAAAATATGTAATATTAGACCTAACGTAGCCTCAGAACATTTAACAATTATGAAAGATAGAGATCTGCTTGAAGCAACAAGAATTGGTAGAGACGTATTTTATAAAATTAAAGAAAAAGCTTTATCTAATATTTTTAAGTGTATTGAAAAAAGATTTTCTAAATAAAGAAGGATAGATATGAAAAAATATTTAACACAAAGTAGATGGTCGCCATATGTTGTAGGGGCTTTAATCGGGATTCTTTCATGGATGATTTTTTATTTTATGAGTGAAAAAATTGGTACTACAATGACTATTCAAAAAATTATGGGAATGATTATTGGCAGTTTTTCAAAAACTCATATTTTAAATTCCAAGTATTATATGCAATATTTTGAAGAAGGTATTGTAAAGTGGCAAATGGCATTTGTTATTAGTATTTTTTTAGGATCATATGTTGCATCGAAGCTTTCAAAAGAAAGACGAGTAGAACATGTACCAGAGATTTGGAAAAAGAATTTTGGTCCTCAAAGATGGAAGCGATATCTTGGAGCTTTTATAGGCGGAAACTTGCTTATTTTTGGGGCTAGATTTGCTGATGGATGTACATCTGGTCATGCTATAACAGGGGGGCTTCAGTTAGCTGTCTCGGGCTGGCTGTTTATAATGTTTCTTTTTATTTTTGGAATAGCAACCTCTTTATTAATTTATAAAAAATCATAAGGAATAAAATTATGTTTGGATTTTCTTTTTTTGATAATATTTTGACTTTAATCTATGGTAGCATCGCCGGCTTTCTTTTTGGGTTTTTACTTAGAAAAGCTAAGGTTACTAGATTTGATGTAATTGTAAAACAATTGCTTTTGAAAGACTTTACAGTTATGAAAGTGATTTTTACAGCAATCATTGTAGGAAGTATTGGCATTTATACAATGCTAGGTTTTAATTTGATAGGGCTATCGATATCTGATGCGACTCAAGGCGCTGTAATAATTGGGGGTTCGATATTCGGAATTGGGATGGCTATTATGGGGTACTGTCCAGGTACTGGAATTGCAGCTTTAGCCGATGGGTCTAGAGACATGTTTTTTGGATTAATAGGAATGCTAACAGGGGCAGCTATATTTGCTGAGGCTTATCCTTATATAACCAAATACATGAAGCTTACAGATAATTCAGCTATGCAAACTTTAGCCTCGATTACAAAAATATCGCCTTGGTTTTTTATAGTAGTTCTTACGCTCTTTGCGATAAGCTTTTTTTATTTTTTAGATAAAAAATTTAAAAAGCCAACATATGAATAGTTTAGTTGAGCTTCAAAAGACTTATTTTTCAAGCTCCAAAGCTTTTTTAAATGTTTCTATAAGATTATCGCCAGTGAATAGTTTGGCTTTTTCACTTTTTAAAAATAAGTTAATATTGTCTAAATAGGTTTGATAATCATCTTCACTCATCGTTTTTAAATAAACGTAGAGCTCATTATAGCTTTTGAATTTTCTTTTATCGATAAAGCAATTATCAGGGATATAGTCTGTTATATTATCAGCGCCTAGATAGATTGGAATAGTCCCTGTATGAAAACAATCAAAGATTTTTTCAGATATATAACCTTTAACATCTTTTGAGTTTTCATAACAAATTGCGAATTTGTATTCACTAAGGGTTTTGATCTTATCTGGAATAGACCCTTTGTAAGATGAAAATTCTTCTTTTTTCCAGCCGATACCATAAAGATCAAAATCAGATGGTGCGAATTCTTCAAAGTATTTTATGGCATTTCTTCTTTCCGTATAAAGTTCACAGGGATGATCAGATGATTTGTCAGAAGTAATCTGTGTGCAAAACTTTTTATTTTCAAATGAAGGAGTATCTTCAATCATTTTTTTTGCATCAGGATAATAGAATTTAAAAAGTTTTTTATTATCGATTAGAGCATCATTGAAAGTAAAAATTTTTGAAAAATAACGATAAAAACTTTTATCGTGATTCTCTTTAATAGTAGTTGGAGGTTCCCATACAAATAAGATCAATTTTTTTTGTGGAAGTCTTTTTATTTTTCTGAATTTAGATTTGTGGATATCAAAGACAACGAAGTATTTAGCATTTTTTAAATTCTTAAAAGAGTTTGTTTCAATAACCTTATAGCCGCTTTTTTCAATTATCGTAGCTAAATTAAAAAAACCATGTCCATCTGAGCCAAATAAGCTTTTATGGTAACCTGATATGAAATAAATCGTGTCTTCTTTAATTTTTGATAAGGAATAAAAATAAAGACTGAATAAAGAACAAATAACAATTATTGCTATCAGAATATTTTTTTTCATAAAAAATTCCTTAAATTTTATCAGTTATTTTACAAAATTATTAAAAAAATATTAATTTTTTTTTATCAAAAAAATCATTTTTTATTTATGATCAAAATTTGGTAGCTAACTTTTATAAAGCTGGTATATATGAATAAAGCTTTTTGGTTTTTATTGCTTCTTCTTTTTTTTGGAGTTTCGAGTTTAAGAGCAAACACAGATGTCTCATTTGAAAAATCCGATCAGAATAGTAAAGTGCTAGTTAATAAATTACGTGCTTTGATTTTTCAAAATAAGTATTTGCCCATAAAACCCTCTCAAGACAGTTCAATAGTTATCGATGGGGTAGATATTCCCAAAGAGAAGAAATTTATTGAGAAAATGAATCGATTTATAGGCAAACCTATAACAATTGAGAAACTTCAAGAGATAAAAACATTTGTCGTAAATTACTTTAGAGATCATGGATATTCTTTAGTAGGAGTACATATTCCGGCTGGACAAGATATTACTGATGGAGATATTCACGTTATTATTCAAGTTGCAAAACTTGGAGAAATTAATGTTGAGGGTGGAAAGTATTTTTCTGATGAAAAAATTAAAAATCAAATCCGGATAAAAACTGGTGAGGATATTCTCTCAGATAAAATTGCTCAGGATTTAGAGTGGTTAAATGATAATCCCTTTAGACGAGTTAGTGCGATCTATATACCATCTGATAATTTAAATCGGACCGATATACTATTTCAAGTTGAAGATAAATTCCCCCTAAGGGTTTATGCAGGATATGAAAATAATTCATATGCTGTTGCTGGCAGTTCTAGATTTTTAGCCGGTTTTAATGCTGGTAATATTTTTAAAACGGATCAACAATTAAATGCCCAGTTTATATCAGCTTTAGAGCCTCGTAGATGGTGGGGATTTTCTGGCAATTATATAATCCCTCTTCCTTGGAGAAATATTTTAAAATTTATTGGAAGTTATTCAAGAGCGCTATCAGATGAAGAAGAATTTAGATTAATAACAGGCAGTGGTTGGACTGCTGCCGGTAGATATGAAATTCCACTCCCTATTATTTATGGCCTAAGCCATGATTTTGTTTTAGGAATTGATTTTAAAAGAACTAATAACTTTTTGACCTTTGCAGATAACTTGATTTACAATCGTTCAATCGATGTTTTTCAGTTTCTTTTCAAATATCAAGGAACTAAAGATGATCGATGGGGAATAACGTCTTTTGAACTCTCCTTATATTATAGTCCAGGCGGAATTACAGCTTTTAATAATACAAGTAATTTCCAAGTAGAAAGACCAGGTGCCAAATCAGATTATGTATATAGTGAATTGGATATTGAAAGACTAACGAAATTGCCTTGGGATTTATCTTGGGTTACGAACTTTTTAGGACAACTGTCTTTTTCGAAATTACTACTTAGCGAGCAGCTAGCGATAGGTGGTAATTTTACCGTTAGAGGTTTTATGGAAAATGATGTTTCAGGGGATAGTGGCATTTTATTTAAAAATGAAATTAGATCGCCTAAAATTCATTTTCAAAAGAAAAAAATGGAGAGAGAGCTGCAATTTTTAGGCTTTGTAGATTTTGGTTATGTATCAGATGTTGACCCAAATATTGTTGACAAAAGTAGCGCAGCCCTATTATCTATAGGACCAGGGCTTAGATATCATTTGGCGACTTATATTACGATTCGTTTTGATTATGGTTTTCAAATCTTTAGGGTCAAAGATAGAGTTTTCCAAGAAACTGAAGGATCAAGGGGGCATTTAAGTGTTATTGCATCATATTAAAATCAAAATAACTTTTTCTTTTTTGGTCACTTTTTGCTTGTTTCAAGCAAATGCAAATCCCAAAATAGACAAAGTAATCTCTGGGCAAGTAGAGTTCCAAAAAGAAAACAAAAATTTAACTATCCATCAAAGATCTGATAGAGCAATTATTGATTGGATAGACTTTTCTATTAAGGAAAATGAAACAACCCACATTCAAGCTCTAAAAGATGATTTTGCTATACTTAACAGGGTAAGCACATCTCATCCTTCTAAAATCTTTGGAAAACTTACTTCAAATGCAAATGTTTATCTGATAAACCAAAATGGAATATTAATCGGTAAAAATGCTCTTATCGATACAAATAAATTAACCTTATCAACTCTAGATATTGGTAATGCAGCATTTTTAAATGCTGATGATCTTCATTTTGAAACTCAAAGATTGGAGAAAATTGTTAATAAAGGAAAGATTCATGCTTTAGATGATATTATTATCCTAGCTCCAAAAATCAAAAATCTAAATGAGATAGTTTCAAAAAATGGCTCTGTTAATCTTCTTGGAGCAAGCTAT
>SDBV01008063.1_pt1 | contig 14259 bp, 10 predicted proteins | sample 2277081 | NCBI WGS metagenome assembly SDBV01 (sample SAMN10402039, study PRJNA504765) | marine sediment metagenome | isolation source: marine sediment core GS10_PC15, 223 cmbsf | place: Arctic Ocean: Southern Knipovich Ridge | collected 2010
TTAGAACAATTAATACTGGCGGTGTTTCATTTAAATCGGTTAAAGCTTTTAATACTAATTTAAAATAATTAGCTGACTCAGCAAATCTTTCTGGGTCTTGTGTATCAATGACATAAAGAATAAGATCAGCGTCACTAAAATACAGCTCTGGCTTATTGAAGTAAAACTTTTCTCTATATTGTACCTGACCCCCAAGATCCCACGAAATCAGCCCATAGCCGAAGAAGTCTAATTTTTCTCTTTGTACACCTCGTGTAGGTAGTAAATCTTTAATTATTGAGAATTTATCTTGCAAGACAGCTAAGATCGATGTTTTTCCACCATTATCAAGACCGATCATTAAAATTTTCTTATGGGCTTTTATTTGTTCTTTTACTGCTTTTTCAAGAACCTTAGCTATTTTACACCACTTAGTAACTATCTGAGGTAAAATACCTGAAATTTCAGGAGGGTTATCGGCGAGGTTTGCGAGGTCTTGTATTGTTTTTATGTTATTTTCTCTCAGTGTATCGCTACTAATTTTATCGATTCCGATAAGCGTATCTGGTTTAAATTCCATTACTTCTTCAATTTCACTGATAATCACATTGCTTTTAAAAAAGTCCTTTATTTTATTATCCTTAATTTTTTCTGACATCAGATTTTTCTTCTTTTTTTTTTTCCTTATGATATTTTAGATATCTTCCTTAAAAAAAGTTATATTAATTAAATAGAAAAACTAAAAAATAAAACCTTTTTATTTTTTCTAAATATGATAATTATTTTTAAATATATCTATACTGAAAAACATTAAAATAAATTCATCATGAATTTATTAATTTGATAAGATAATAAGAATTTTTAATTTCTATATCTATAATAATAAGCTTTATTTTTACTAAAAAGATAATTAATGTAGAAAAAATAAAAATAAAAATTTATAATTTAATTTATATCGGTTTAATTAATTTGACAGAACGTATAGCTGAGAATGTCGTAATTTGCTTAGATACGTCGAGATCAATGTATCGGACGGAACTAAAACCTAATAGATTGTATTGTTGCATAAATGCTATAAAAACGTTAATCAAGCAGAGATTAATAGCAGACAGTAGCACCGCATTCGCAATAGTTGAATTTTCCGATAATTCAAAAAGAATATCAGAATTTACAAGCATCTCAGATAATCTTAATATCGCTTTAGATTCCATCAAGATCGGAGGGTCCTCTGCGTTAGGAGTTGGTTTAGCAACTTCAATCAAACTTGTCATTGATGAGTTAAGAAAAATAATGGCTAAAATCCCTAGAATTCTCATTATTTCTGACGGTAATTATACAAAAACCGCGGTTGATCCCTTAAAGATGGCGCGACTCGCTCAAGGATTAAATATCAAAATTGATGCTTTCAGAATAGGAGAAATTTCTCAATTAAATATTTTAAAAAAGCTCTGTGATTTAACTCGAGGGAAGTATTATTTTATAAATGGTGAACAAGCTTTGTTTAAGGCAGCTCAAGATTTTGCTGACGGTAATATTAAAATGGGTATTGGTATGGAATCTCTGGTTGAAAAACCTGAGTTTCTTAGAAAAATTGCCGCTAATCTTTTGAGGGTTCAAGATTTAACTAAGGATCAAGAATTGCATTTGAAGCAATTGAGAGGAGAAGCCGATTATAAAAAATGCTCTGTTTGTTTTCAGGAGAATGATCCTATTACTAAAGGGTCTTTTTTCCTCACAGGAAGATATTGCCCAAATTGTCAGGCCTCCTTTCACGTGACTTGTTTATCAGAATGGGCCGCTTCCCAAAAAGAAGATAAACTAATTCAATCCGGAACAGTTAGATGTCCTCATTGTTTTTATTTATTAAAAATCCCGACAGAGGTTTCTCAAGTGCGAAAATTACGTTTATTAGCTGGAATTCAATCACATAAGCTTATTAATCCTAAAGAAACAGAAATTGTCCCCTCTGAACTTTTTAATATTGCAGATTTGGGTGATGAGGCGATGTATAATTCATGTCCGGTTTGTAATTACATTTTTGAGGAAAATCAACAAGTCGTGAAGTGCGGAAATTTTGAATGTGAAGCTTTATATCACTTAGAGTGTTTTAAAAAATTAGAGAACGGTCATTGTAAGAACTGCGGTGTGAAATTACATCTTTATTAAATTAGGTTATAACGATAGCATATTATACTTATTTTATGTAAAAGTGATTATTCAATTTAAAAATATAATTAAATTTAACTAAATTAAAGATGCATGAAATTACCCCATTTGTATATGGTGATATAAAACTAGGTAGAGGAAATTTTGATTTACCACCTGTTCTTATTGGAACAATTTTTTATTCAGGTCAAACAATTATCGACAGAAGTGATAAAGAAGAATTTAATGTCGAAAAAGCTAAAAAGCGCATTGATACTCAAAAAACCTTAGCAAAAAAATTTAATATTCCTGATTTAATTGAGATTTCAGCTGATACACCTAAAGCTATGATAAAATATCTCGATTTTTACCTTGAATATTATAATCCTCCATTTGTGCTTGGAGGAACTTTTGAGGCCAGGATTGCTGGAATCGAATATCTTAAAGAGAGGGGTATCGATTCACAAGATTATATTTATAACACAATTTCAAATCTTAAAAATAAAAAAGAACTTGAAGTTATTAAGGAAAATAAAATTGATTCTATTGTAGTTTTAATCCTTGGTTCAGAAAATATGACATCGACTCAAAGATACAATTATATTACTAAAAAGAACCAACCCAATAATGTTAGTATAATTGACGGTTTAAAAAACCTGGGGGTAGATAAAATCTGGATTGATGGTGGTGTAACAAGTTTAGAAAGCTTAGCACATATTTTGGAGACTCAGCAGTTAATAAGCTCTTCTTTAGCTCTTCCAGTTGGTACTGCACCTAACTTATTTCTGTTTAAATTCTCTTCTCCTCGATTAAATATTAAATTTCATACAAAATTTCGTAAAGCAAGTATAATTTTCATAGCCTCGTGGTATTCAAATTTCATTTTCTATGGTGCAATTGAAGATGCTAAGGAATCTTTTGCATCTGCTTACCAATCATTTGAATTTAAGAAGATATGTAAAGAAAAAAATATTAAACTTTTTGATAGGCTCTAAAATAATTTATACAAATAAAAAAAAAGCAAGTAAAATTTAAGTTCTTAATTAACCTTAAATAATATATATTTAAACATGTTTGTTCTTGTATTTATATGATTAATAGTCAGGATCGAGATCAAAAAGAATTAGAAGCTATACAACTTATAGACTTAGCAGAGACCGCAGCTGACAAAGGACAGGGAGAAGAAGCGATAAATTTCTATGAAAGGGCGGCTCAAATTTATTTGGAAATCGGCAGCTATATGAAATTAGATGAATTGTATATAAGAATTGCTGAAATTATCTCTCGATTTAGGAATCATATTCAATCAATTTACCGGTTAAATTCTATAATTAGAAAGACAGAAGAATTAAAATTATTTGAAGTTTCTGCTAAATTACTTATTCAATTGGGAAACATTTCGTTTAAGATAAAAGATTGGGAGACCGCAGGAGAATGCTGGCAAAAAGCTTCTGATTATTTATATGAGGTTGATCCGGACGAATATGATAATCCTTCTTCAGTTCTCCTCTTAAAGGCAGGTCAAGCCTTCGAACGTTCAAGCATAAAAAAAGACTTAGGTAAGCGGTTGATACTTAAAGCAGTAATGAAAATAAATAAATTTGATGAACTTTACGAAATAGAAGAAAAACGAGCGAATCATTTAATGACAAATAGAGAATTTAAAGCCGCCGCAAATAAATTTTACGATATCGCCACATATTTTAGAAAAGCCCTTGATAATTTAGGAGAGATTTTCGACGAGGATGTAACAAAAGAGACAGTACTTAATGCCAAGGCTAGATTCATTCATTTTATTGCTGAATATGAAGCAATTGCAGCTTTTTGCTTGAAAATTTCGGAAAATCAAGCCTACAACGAAGAAATTAAAGAACTTGGGAATGGTTCGATTGAATTGTTTAAAAAGGCAATAAATTTACTTAAGGATTATCTATTTTCAGTAAAGTCTAATTTTGACAAAGAAGTACTATTAAGAATAACATTTGATACTATGCTATTAGCGAGTGTTCAGGACATGCTTGATGTTAAAGAAATACACGCTATTGATTTTTTGCTCAAAAATATTGATAAAAACAAGAAATTGATTAAAAAATTAAAAAATTCACCTTACTTTAAAATTACTGCAAGCATTGAAAAAATAGGTCTTATAGAATCACTTAAAAAACTCCAAAAAACACATTTGGGCCATTTTGAGGAGATTAAGAATACCCTTATATCTTTTAGGGCTCTATAATTTTTAGTTCGTTCATGTATCGGTGTTTTAAAATTGTTTTTAAATTGATGTATGTAGAATCAACAAGTATTTAAATTACTTTACTTTAAATTATTTTAATTAATTTTTTCTTTTTTTATTCTCTTATAGATTTTTACTATTTAAGTGAGTATTAACAAAAAATTTAAATCGAAAGTTGGAAGAAAACGATGAAAATATTATATATAAATCCTCCTAAGATTGATTCTGGTATGGATTTTGTTATTAAGGGCGCACCTTTAAGCTTGATTTCGATAGCAGGAGCAGTTCCTGACCATGATGCTGAATTATTCGATTTTAAAGTTGATAAATATCAAGAAAAAAGATTTCGTCGATCTCTAAACCGATATGATATAGTTGCCATGACTAGTATGACTCCACAAATTTATCAAGCATTTGGAGTTGCCGAAATGGCTAAAGAACATGGTTGCATTACAATTATGGGGGGATATCAACCCACCTTGGCACCAAAATTTGTTGCACAACATCCAGCAGTAGATTATACGGTTCGTGGAGAAGGAGAAAATACATTTCGTGAGTTAATTGATTTTCTTGATAATAATAAAAATCATGTGGACTTAAAGGATATAGATGGAGTATCATATAAAAATAAAAATGGTGAAGTTTACCACAATAAGGAAAGATTATTGGAACGAAATTTAGATAATTTGCCAATGCCAAGACGTGATCTCTTAAAAGGAAAATTATATTCTTATATTGGTACAAAAACTCAACAAGTTGAAACTTCACGAGGTTGTCCTCATAATTGTAAATTTTGCTGCATTATAAAAATGTGGAGCGATTCTACAAATCGTATGAGGTATCGTACGAAGAGTATAAAGCGAATTATGCGAGAAGTTTATGAAGTAGATTTGAAAAATAATTTTATATTTTTCTGCGAAGACAACTTCACTATCAATGTAAAAAGAACAAAAAAAATATGCGAGACTATTATACGTTCTGGAATCAATAATAAAATACATTTCAGTTGCCAGTCTAGAATTGACACTCTTTACAAGAATCCATGGTTAATTAAACTTATGCATAAAGCTGGATTTAGACAGGTTTTCCTAGGTATTGAATCAGTTCACCAACAAAGTTTAGATGCTATGAATAAAAAAAATCTAACTCCAGCTATGGCAAGAAAAGTAATAGGAATGTTACGAAATGAAGGTATATCTATTTTTGGAGGAATGATTATTGGATTTCCAGGTGAAACTAAGACAATGGTTCGCCAAAATATTCAATATGCAAAATCTCTCAATCTGGATATCGTCCAATTTACACCTATCACAGCTTTTCCCGGTACGAGTTTCTACGATGAGATGAAATCTAAAGGCATGGTAAAGACTAACAATTATAAGTATTACAATTTATTTTACCCGATGATGCGTACAGACGAATTATCTTTTGTTGATATGTGGAAATTAGTGGCCGAAGCTTATGCAGCTTTTTATCTCACTGGAGATTGGATAATAGACAGAGGGAAAGAATATTTAAATCCTTTAAGTAAATTTAATTGGATGCTTAAAAGTATCTTTCGTTTAATTAAACAAGGAATTAGAGGTGGATATAGCATGTTTCATGATCAAGGAATTTCTCACTTCATAATTTCAGATGAGCTAAAACAAATTATGGCTCAAGCCAAAATTGAAGAAACAAATAATAAATTTAAACATGAAATAAAACCTCAACCATTAATACAACCACAAGAAAAAGCCCAACCACAAGAAAAAGCTATTCCATCTACATGACAGTAAAATCTAAGAAAGTTTAAAGTCGCTAATTCTAAAATTTTTTTATTTTATCCTTATTTTACCCAAATTGTAAAATTTCGTGTAATCATTAATTTTTTTTGTATTTTTATTAATCCCTTGATAAGTTAAAACTGAATATTTAACTAAATCACCCGGGACCTTTTATATAAATAAAGCTAAACATATAATCTAATAGTGTAAATTTGGTCCAAATTTAAAAAATGAGTTCAGGCGTAGTTAAAAATAGTTATCAAAGATTTCCAAAGACAGATCTTCATACTCGAACACTGTTCAATTTAGGGATAAATAGTGGTCAAAAGCGTAAGTTTCATTTTATTTCTGAACTCATTTTGTTGTTATTCGCACATAAGAATTCTCATGACTCTTATAAAAATATTTCCAATCTCATAAATTTATCATTAGAAACTCATAATGAAAATTATACAAATATCCTATTCTCAAGTAATAGCACAGGCTTTCTTAATTACGCTAAAATTGGTTTCAATAATTTTGTGAATCAAAAAAAAAAATACACAATCAATAAAAACACATATCTTTTAATGCTTAATAGAGTTCGTTCGATTTTGAATAGTTGTACTGATATGACAAATGACCAGAAATTTGATTATTACAGTATAGAAAGATATTTTATGAAATTATATTTAAGAGAATGCTTAAAAAAAAATTTAACTGATTTCTAATAATTATTTTGAAAATAACTCCATAAGTTTAAAAATAATTGAATTAGTAAAATAAAAAATTAAAGTTAAGTAAAAATTATAATAAATTAAGCCAATTAGAATCATTATTATACTTCTCATACTCAGCAACATTCCCAAAATCTCCGCAAAAGACATTTTCTTTAATTTTTACTGTTCTGAACTTCCAATTTCTCTCTTTAATTCCCGTACGCAAGGCTACAGGGACTTCAATTTCCCCCCTGTTTGATGGTTTTTGCATCTTTAGTAATTCAAAAACTTCCTTGGATAATATATACAAGCCAGTATTGTTAAGATTTGTACTTGATGTACCTTTAATGGGTTTTTCAATAATATCAGAACAATAATTTCCTTCACAATAAATAGCTGCTCCTTTAAATGGGTCATCAACATGGTTTACAACCATTATAAAATCATCATGTTCATTTTGAAATACATTATAAACTTCTTTGTAAATTCTATAAGCAACTAATGTATCTCCCCATGATAAAAAAAAATGTTGTTCATTTATCAAATCCTCACACAATAATAACGCACCTCCAGTCCCATTTAATTCTCGTTGTTCTACGTATTCAATATTTATCCCCCATCCTTTACTTCTATCTTGAAAATAATCAATAATTTGCTCCTTTAGGTACCCCACCACTAGTATAAAATCTTTAATTCCAGCAAAATTGATCCCTTCAATAATATATTCTAATAATGGCTTTCCGTGAACTGGAATCATTGTTTTTTGATATGTGTCTGTATATGGTTTCATTCGTTTTCCATATCCTGCACATAGAATAACCGCTTTCAATAAATTTCTACTCAATTTTTATGTTTAATTAAAAAATAAATTGTCATCCAAAATTTAGTTTCACATGTAAAATTAATAATTAAAAATATCAAAAATCCAAGATCTTCCACCCGCAGCTTTGATGGCTTTAGCTACATCTTTTTGTTTTCCGGGGCATATTGTCAACATACAACCACCCCCTCCCGCACCCATTTGTTTGGCTCCTAAAGCACCTGCATTTTTTGATGCCTCACACAACTTTAATATTTTCTCAGTAGTAGCTTTTAAAATAATTTCTTGTTCTTGTTGTTTATTCATTAACTCTCCTAATTTCTTGAAATCACTTCGTAATAACGCTTGTTTTCCTTCACATACACCTTCTTCAATGACTTTAAAAGCATTTAAGGTTTTTGGATCTTTCTCTTGTATTTGTTGCTTAATCCTATTCAATACTAGGCCAGCTTTCCTCTCTTCCATAGAATCACCCACTACAATTGGTAATTCCCTAATATCTAATTTTTCGACTCTAGGATTTTCATCTGTATAGATAAAAGTTACACCTCCATAGGCAATGCTATATTGGTCCATTCTTCCACATTGAATTCCCAAATCATGATTCTCTCCTAAATAAGAAAGTTCTGCGATTTCAGAATTTTGAAGGTTTAAACTAAAAGCCTCATTTAGGGCTCTGAGAAATCCAACTGATATGGCTGCTGAGGTAGATAACCCACATCCTATAGGTATCTTAGAATTTACTTCCATTAAAAATCCACTATCAATTCTATCTCTTAATCGCTCAAATAGGACACTCCAATAACAAAGATCATTGTTTTGAGGTGGAGATTCATTTAATTTAAATTTTGTCCTTTCTTTAGTATTATGGCTGTAAAATTCAACTAAACCATCTGCCATAGCCGTGTAATTAATTTCCATCATTAGGTTAATTGCCATGGCAATAACAGGTTTGCCTAATAAATCAACCTTGTCTCCAAGTATGCAAATGCGACCCGGAATTTTAATAGAAACTTTATTTTTCATATAATTTTTTTCTCAAGTATCAAAATTAGTTAATATAATCTATTATATTAATTTAAATTATCCTCTAAATTTATTGCTTTTTTACCAAGATTGCTCAGCAAAGCGCATGGCTATTTGTTAATTTGAAGAGATCTGTTATTGAATTATTCCATCTAAGGTAACGCAACATCTCGAATTTTATTTCCATCTAGAGTCAATGAATTCTATATTCTTGGAGGGAAAATTTTCAATAAAGTGATTTTCAAAAATATATTTCATCCATCCTTTTATTATTATAAATTGGCTAGGAATTTCCAACGAATTAAATACCTAATGCCATGCTAAACGCATGAAAATATAAATTATGAATTTAACTAATAAATTTAATTCCCAATATTAGTTTTCTAAATAAGACTATCAATATAGTCTGATCTGCCAAATTTTCACCTGGATTTTAAAGATATTAAATTTTAAAATTTGATTGTTAACTTATCATACTTTAATTTACTAATTTTTCTAACTCCATGTCGACCAGAACAATATTCGCAAATAATTAAACCAGCATTATCAAGTTTCTTAATCTGGGCTGAAATATTGGCCTCCGTCATGTTTAAAGATGATGCAATTTTACTTACATCCATGGGCTCTATACGGATTTGTCGGAGAATATTTCTTCTCGTTGGACTAGATAAAGCTTTAACTATCTCTTCTACTTTATCATCAGACTCTATTGTGATAGTTTCTAAATCATTTAGTAGATTAACTTCCAAAATAGATCTATCGGTTATTTCCATGACATATTATACCTAAAATTTTATTTACTTTAACAAAGTAGTAATGTTAAAACACACATTTAAAAATTTTTAGTAATTCGTTTGTAAACTTTTAGTGCAAATGAATTAATAATATTCATTTGTAATAATATGACTGCAAAATCTCTATTCAATTGTCACTATTTCCAACGCCCTACTCGCATTATAAGCCACGTTCTATATTGCCCCCTATTCTTAAACAAATAGACTTTTAAGCCATTTTTCCCATAGAATAGGTTTATATAATCAAATAAACATTTAAATAAATAATTAATCATTTATACTTTCCATTTCATTTTTACATAAAAAATAAGCAAGATAAATACTAAATTTAAAGATATTATGTGCTTATTTCTTAAATTAAACCATATTTTGAATCATATTTCAAACCTAACTGTAAATTGATAAATAGTTAGTATGTAATAAAAATTTGTCGATGAATTAGTAAATTTAACGGCTAAATCTCTTTAAATTTAAATTTATTTGATAGATTAATTCTAAATACAATAATGTTAAATTAAAAATACATAATAATTCCATGATGAAACGTATTCATTGTCTTAAAATTGTTGTTTGTTAACTTATATCCTTTGAATAATCTTCTAATAACTTATTTTCTCGTTCTTTTTTTCATATATAATCAATTTCCTATAGAATTAATAACGTTAATTTTGAAAATCATGTTATAATATTCTGTTTATAATAATTTAGATTGATTCATAGATATATGAGCAATTAGCGTTTGAAAAATGTTAAAAATGGCTGATTCTTTGTTTAGTAAAAAACTATCATTTAAATTCAATTGTCACTTTTGTATTAATATGTATTAATTGAATACAAAAATTACATAAAAAATGTCTAAAATGAGTAGTTTAGAAAATAAAGAGAAGAAAGTCTTAACAGTAAGAATAGATATGGAACTAGATGAAATTTTATCTACCATTAAAGAAAAAAAAGGAGTAACTAAGGCAATACTTATCAGGAATTATTTGGAGATGGCTAAATATATAATACTAGATAATAATTCTATTAAATCGTTAAGTAATCGTGATTTTATTGTAATTAAACGAAGTTTTTTTAAGAAATTGATAGAAAATTCTGAAGAATTAGAACAAATAGCTTTAGGCGAGAAGTTAGGAAGATTTATTAATGATATTGCCACAATAAAAGGAAAAGAATTGGATATCGAATATAAAATGGAACTTTGTCAGCACCTAGGTTTTTTTGTTAAATTCTTTGATTCTGAGGGTTATTTATTAATAACAAAAAAATTTGGTCCGAAAAAATTTGTGGAAGCTTTTATTTGGTATATAATTAAGAATAAGGGATTTAATACACAATTTATTGATAGTGAAATAGAAAAAAGCAGTAAAATTAGAGGACAATACAAGAAAGATATAAATCCCCTTGAAAGATCAACTTCGCATTATGCTTTTGGATTTGCTAAAATGAAAAAATAAAACATAATATTACCTAGTTAATTATAAAAAAAAAGAAGATCATCATGAATTTTGTTAAAATATAGCTCTCTCGATTTAGAACCTATCCAAAAACATAAAAACTATATTGGGAAACGGATTAAAAGAGGATTGTTTAAAGGCTCGAATTACCTTCTCAATGCGGATGTAAATGGAGCATTAAATATTCTTAGAAAAGTAGTCGGAGATGATTTTATTCAAAATCTATCCGATAGAGGCTACTGATTTTAGCCTGTGCGAATAAGGGATCTGTTCCAAACTTCACATGAACAATTTTTATTAAAATCTGTTAATATTTCTTAACATTTTTAATAATTTTGATAACCTAACTTAGTATTTATCTATAATTTCCTTCAATCCTAAAAGTGGAACTATAGTTTTACTGGGTCTAAACAATATTTCATAGTTTAACTCATATAAAGCTCTTTGAATAGTGAAATAGTTAATTAATATTATGTTTGGTTTAAGAATTTTTAAAAACCTTGCCATTAATTTGGCTTCCCATATATTAAGTACATTTAAAATAATTTCTAAAACCTTTTTTTTACCAATGGCAGCTTTTCTAAAAAATATACCATACAGAATCTCTTCAGCCACTTCAAATTTCTCTCGTTGAATAATATTTCTTTCTATGAAACTTAATAAAGTATTAAATTTGATATAACTTAATGATCTTAAAAATGAAGCTATGTCTTTCTCAATAGGGAATTTTCCTTTCTTCTCTTCAAATGTAAGCTGAGGGTCGCCCTCAAAATCTATAAAACAGAACTGATAATGATCGTTAATCTTATTATATAGAATTTGCTCCATATGTAAATCTTGGTGGACCGGTTGTATCTTGATTCTATCGTCCTTAAACTCAATACGGAATTTTTCGATGATATCTTTAATATCAATTAATATGGAATTTATTTTAGGCAAATGATAAAAATTGTTCTCAGTGTTTTGACTAATATTATTTCTTAAGGTTAAAATCATTGAATTAAGGTTTTCTGTATATTTTTGAAGATAATTATCGCTCTGAACAGCCTCTAAATTGTAATTTTTATCACTTGGTAAAATTAGAGACTTATGTAATTTGTTTATTGAAGCACCAATTTCTTCAGAAACTTTTAAGGTTTCGACAAAATACTTATTAATAAAAGTTGAAATTTCGTCCTTGTCATCAAGTCCGCTATAAACTTTATCAATATTCTTAAAGACGTCATTGACCATTTCATTTACTTCTTTCCAGTAGATATTGCCTAAATTTCCAGTACTATCTACATTTTCATAAATCCCTAATGTCTCTACTCCTTTAATTTTTATAGTTCCGTATATTTTAGGAGCATTTGGATATTTATTTTTCACTAAAATTTTTAAAATTGATGGTTCTATAATTTCTTTATATTCCTTATACGACTTCATGACATAAGACATAGGCTCCTTTCCTGAAATCTTTTTGTTGATAACACTTAGTTTGAATAATAAATTGGTTGTATTTCCCATTCCTAGTTGCTCGAGTGAAAGCTCATATCTCTCAGGATATAACCCCGTTTCTATTAAATTCTGAACTTTCTCCATATTAATCTCATCTTCGAATTGTTCAGTATAGAGAGTTAGATCTAATAAGAGTGAGGGAAATTTTTCAGTGATTTTCTTTTCAAATAGTAAATTTTTCCAGAAAAATAGACAATATTCTGCTTCAACAAGATTAAGCGTAAAGATTTTGTCAATATTATCAATATTCAGAACCAACTTTTTACTAAATGTATTTTCTGTTAATTTTATTATATTATCTCTCTGCTTTTCACTTAGTTCGAGAATCTCTTGAATTTTCCTATAATAAATGAGAGGAAGAAAATAAGATTTTAAATATCCTGTAGTTTCTATGTCAATAACTGTAAAAAAAATTCTCTCGGAAATAATCTCAAAATATGAAAATGAAACCTCGAATTCCAAGTTAGATAATGAAAATTTATCCCCGAACCATCGTCGTGAAAGCAACCACCCTTTGAATTCATTAGAATTAAAAACACTTTTCAATAAATTTTTATCTAAGTTATGTAACATTATTACCATTTAATAGGAGTTTTATATTAATATTTTGTTATTGTATGCAAATAATTATTGTTTTTATAAGTTATAGAACTTATCTGATTTTGTTATAAATATAGTGAAAAATATCATCCTTAAGTTTTTTAGATTTTCATTTAAAGAATTCTTTGAGGTTTTTTACAACATAATTAAAAATCATTGATTCTTAATTTTTTTAGTATATTCAAATAAAAGAAGATTTTTCTAATGATTGAAAAAACTATAAATTTACCAATAGTATTTCATTTCCATCAACCGGTTGATAATTTCAGTTTCGTCTTCGAAGACTGCTATAGAAAGGCATATAATCCCTTAATTGACAATTTATTTAAATATCCTGAAGTAAAGGTAACTCTTCATTTCTCGGGAAATTTATTGGAGTGGCTTTTAGAAAAAAAACCTGAATTCATAGAAAAATTAAAAATAATGGCCAATAGGGGTCAATTAGAATTAATTGGTGGAGGGTATTATGAGCCTATTTTCGCGATTATTCCTTATCGAGATAAAATTGCCCAAATGAAAAAATTGTCTATGCTTATTAAAAAAGAATTTGGTCTTGATGTAAACGGTGCATGGTTGTCAGAAAGAGTGTGGGAGCCGAATTATCCTTCTTTTTTGAACGATGTAGGATTAAAATACATTATAGTTGATGATAATCACCTAAGATCTTCAGGATTAACTGAAGAAGATACTTTTTATACGTACATTACTGAAGATGAAGGTAAGACTTTAACAATATTCCCGATTAACGAACAACTGAGATATTTAACACCATGGAAGCCAACCTATTATAGTATAGACTATTTAAAAGAAGTAGCTGATGAAAAAGGCGACAAAATGGCACTTCTAATATCCGATGCCGAAAAAATGGGAGTATGGGGATCTACACACGAATTTTGTTATGTTGAGGGGAAGGGTCATTGGGATGGTGATGGAGGTAAACCTTTTATACCATCTTTTTTGGAACAAATTATTAATAATAAATGGATTAAATCCATTACACTTTCGGAATACATGGAAAATTATCCCGCTAGGGGTTTGGTATATATACCGACAGCGAGTTATGATAAGATGGAAGAATGGGTTTTGCCAACTGATATAAGAAAAAGTTTTAAAAAAATTAGAAAAAAACTGAAAGATAATGAAAAAAAGCAGATGACTTATCAATTTTTAAAAGGAGGCTTCTGGCGCTATTTTCTTGTAAAATATCCCGAATCAAATAATATGCATAAGAAAATGCTTTATGT
>SDBV01008064.1_pt1 | contig 14259 bp, 7 predicted proteins | sample 2277081 | NCBI WGS metagenome assembly SDBV01 (sample SAMN10402039, study PRJNA504765) | marine sediment metagenome | isolation source: marine sediment core GS10_PC15, 223 cmbsf | place: Arctic Ocean: Southern Knipovich Ridge | collected 2010
CCCGATTCTGTATGAAATGAAAGTTCGCCTTGTTTGGTCGTACTAAGCGTGGCTTTGCATAGTGTGCAGCCGGGCAACCTGTCGCTGATCTGCTGATTCAACGCTCTCACAGCCAATCGCGTCTCTACCTGGAAGGGATCTCCCGAGTTGGAGAGCGTAGACGTGGATGGTTCTGACTGCCACAGGGAAGCCAGATAATTCGCTGCTGAAGATAGTACTTGAGTCATAATTTTTCCTCTTTATTTATTGGTTACGTGGCCTGGAGTCTTTAGGTAGAATTCAGGAGTTTTTCCATAACTATTATCGTAATACGGCTTATGCTCCTGTGTACAAACATGTACGCGCTTGGCGAATGCGCCAGGCATATCAAATAGTTCTAAGGGTGACATATCTTTAATCATCTGAAGCGCCGTCATCCCCGCCGCCCAAACATCTGTTTTTTCTGCATCATAAAGGCCTCCCTCTCTGGAGGCTTGTAGACGCTCTGGAGAAAAATAGCGATTATCTCCAATGGTCTCCCAGGACATTTGAGCACTCCCTCTCTCTGCTTCTTCTTCGGAGGCTCTTATGTTCTCTTCGCCTTTCACCTTTTTAGAGGTGACGTATTCCTGATCTTCTATCCGTTGGGCCACCTTAATGGTTCCAAAGTTTCCTCTCCCGAGGACATATGTGAATTTTTTCTCACCTTCGGGAAGGACAATCAGATGACCTGTTTGCTCATAGGCCTCTATTGTCTCCTCTTTTGCAATTTTACTCAGTTGGTAGTACTGCCTGCCAATTTCTGTATGACCTTTCTTTTTTACTGGTTTCATCACAAAGCTATCATGAACGATGTAGTTAAGAAAAGACTAGGACATTCAACTCTTTGCGTCAATTTTTTTTCTGATCGTGCAGTTTTGCAGACCTGACCCCGATGAATGTGCAGGTCGGTTAAAGAACAAACACAGAGGCATAGAGAATAAAGAGAAAAAAATAAATTTTTTTTCTCTTTTTTCTCTTTTTTCTCTGTGCCTCTGTGTTTTATTTTCACCCCTCCTTCCCTCCTTCCCTCTTTTTCTCTCCTTGCCTCTTTACCCGTAAATCAGGTATTCTTGTCTCTTGATAATAATTTTAGGAGAGATATTTTGCGCCTCAAAAAAATTAAATTTTTAGGCTTCAAATCCTTTGCAGATAAGACTTCACTCCTATTTCACCCGGGGATTACCGCTATTGTTGGCCCGAATGGATGTGGGAAATCGAATATTTCTGATGGATTTCGTTGGGTTTTAGGGGAACAATCCCCAAAATCTATGCGTGGAAATAGGATGCCTGATGTCATTTTTGCGGGGACTTCAAAGCGAAAACCTCTTAATTTTGCGGAGGTTTCGCTCACTTTAACGGATATTGATGGGAAGCTCCCGACTGAATATGAGGAGGTTACAGTGACTCGGAGGCTCCACAGGAGTGGTGAGTCCGATTACCTCCTAAACAACCGTCCAGTGCGCTTAAAAGACGTCCACAACCTATTTCTGGACTCAGGGATGGGAAAAAATGCTTTTTCTATCTTCGAACAGGGCAAAATTGAGCAGGTGATCAATTTATCTCCCCTAGAGAGGCGATATATTTTTGAGGAGGCAGCGGGGATTTTACGCTTTCTACAACGAAAAAGGGAGGCTTTACGCCGTTTAGAGCAGACAGAGCAAAATATTGAGAGGGTGCGCGATATCCACCAGGAGGTCGAAAAACAGATTATCGTTCTTGAAGAGCAGGCGGAAAAAGCGAAGATTTATAAGGAAAATAAGGAATTGCTGGAAGTCCTGGAAATAGGCCTTTTTGTCGCTAAATGGGAGAATTTCCAGAAGAAGGGAGACTCGACGCGTTTGAAGGCTGAGGAGAAAAAGGGGCAAATTGAGGAGCTCAATAGGGCGATTGAGAGGAGAGGCATAGATCGACAGAATGGCAACATCGGATTGATCGAGGCGCAGAAAGAACTTCAGACCAAAAGGGAAGCTGTTTTTCAGACGCGGAGTGATAAGGAAATAAAAACCAAGGATTGGCTAGCAAGTGATGAACGCTTGAAAGAGATGATGCTTAAAGAGCAGCAGTGGCGGAAAGAGCTCGATGAGATGATCGAAAAGCGGAAAATGCGGCGGGTCGAATCGGAAAGAACATTAGCACAGCAGCGAGAGGTCGAAGAGGAGGTCACCGGATTAGATGGCCTTCGCAGGGTCCAGCAAGAGAAAGTCCATGCCATAGAGCTTGAAGTGGGAAGCATCCGCGATCAGCAGCATGAAGCGCAACATGATCTGTTGAAACTTCTTCAAGTTGAGAAGCAGGTTGAGAGTGAGTTGAAGCAAACGACATTACGCATAGAACATAACAACGATCGCAAAGTTCGCATTCGTGAGCATCAAGAGGTCCTTACTAAGCATGTTGAGGAATTAACAAACGCCATCGAAGGAAAAAAACAAGAGATCGAAGAAGTTGCGAAGCAGATCGATGCATACAAAGAGCAGTTTTCCTCGTTGGAAGAGCAGATTGAAGTGCAGACACAAAAGATCCAGGAGACCCAGGAAAGACTCGACTCCATTTACCAGGAGCGAGCAGAATTTAAAGCGAGAAAGAATGTTTTGGTTCGCCTCAAAGATGAGATGGAAGGGTTTTCTGCGGGAACAAAACAGTTGTTGCAAGAGTCAGAAGATCCTAGGAGTCCTTTGTACAACAAAATAAAAGGGCTTTACGAGTCTCTTTCACCAGAACAGGGTGCTGAGATGGCACTATCTGTTGTAATGAAGCCTTATACTCAAACGTTGGTGGTGCAAACTAAAGATGATTATCATGCAGTCCTCAACTTTGCTCGAGAACAAAACATTAAAGATTTCTCATTGATCTGCACTGGAAGCTTAGCCGAGGAGGGCAATCCTTCCTCTCGCATCACAGATCAGGAGACTCTTTTCTCTCACATCAGTGAGAATCTCTTAGCCAAGCATTTTCTAAAGAATGTCTATCTTGCAAAAAGCGTTGATGAAGGCACTACTCTAACCGAGAGACATCCTGGTGTTGAAATTTGGACCGATGATTCTGCCTACATCGATCGCCATCAGGTCCTCTTCTATCCCTCCGAAGGAGAAAATAACGTTTTTCTTCGCGAAGCGGAGCTAAAAATTCTTGAAAAGAAAATTGCAGAGAGTGAAGTCAAACGTTCTAATCTGGAAGAAGAGCTTAAGGGATGTGTACAGCAGCGAGGGCAGATTCAGTCGCAAAAGAATGAATTAGACCAAACCCTTCGTCAGAGTGAAATGAAGCTTATCGAACAAAAGTATGTCCTTCAGCGAATGGAAACCGATCTTGACAAAACCAAAATGGAGATCGGAAAAGAACAAACTGAGGAGACTTCCTTGGACCAAGCTTGTGCCGAGCTTAAAAATGCTATGGCCGAAAGCAACAACAAGCACGCCTCGGCGAAGGCGCGTGCCGATGAAGTGCAGAAGCTGGTCGATACCCTTAACCGGCAGCTCGAGGAGCAGGTGGCAGCGCTAAAAGTTGAGCAGTTGACCATGCAAGAAAAGGAAAGTGTCTACCTGAAGATGGTCGAAGAAAAGCGGAAAATCGCCCATCAGCTCAACGTTTTTGAAGTCAAAGATTTGGAAAGCCTACAGCAGGAGAACCGCCTCGAAGAGGAGATCAAAAGCATCAACGAACATCAGTCGCAGCTCAAGTTGAATCGTGTGGAATATGAACAACAACTGACCGTGATTGAAAAACAACTCGAACAGGTGCAAGAAGATTGCAAAGAGCTTGAAGATGTCGTTTCACAACGTCGCAATGAAATCGATCAGATTGATGAGGACATCATAAATAAGAGGAACGAACTCAAACAAAAGGAAGGGGAGCAGTACGAGTTGGGCATCCAAGGTGCTCAGATAGACTCCTCCCGCCACGCTCTCGAACAGGAGCTGCAAGAGCGGTTTCATCTCCCCGTTGAAGAGGCGCGCGCAAAAAATATTGTTTTAGAACAAACGATGGAAAAAACAGAACGGAAGATTCGCTCCTTACGTCGAGATGTTGAATCTGCAGGCGACATCAATATGACTTCCATCGAAGAGTTTGATAAGCACAAGGAGCGCTATGAGTTTTTAAATCAGCAGATCGATGACCTCACGATTTCTAAAGAAGAACTCGTAGCTATCATCACTCAGCTCGACACCGAAAGTCGCAAAATTTTCAAGGAAACATTCGAGCAGATTCAACAGAACTTCAAGAAAAATTTCCAAATTCTCTTTTCCGGTGGTGAAGCAGACCTGCAATTTACCGAAACAGCAGATATCCTCGAAGCAGGCATTGAAATTGTTGCTAAACCCCCCGGAAAGAAGATGCAGTCGATAAGTCTGCTCTCCGGAGGGGAGAAATGCCTCACAGCAGTGGCTCTACTCTTTGCTATCTTCGAGGTCAAACCCGCCCCATTCTGTATCCTCGACGAAATTGACGCCCCTCTCGATGACACGAATGTCGAAAGATTCTTAAATGTGGTGAAACAGTTTACCGATAAATGTCAGTTTATCATCATCACCCACAACAAACGCACGATGGCCATAGCCGATGTGCTGTATGGAGTTTCCATGCAGGAAAAAGGGGTCTCTAAACTCCTTTCTCTCGAATTCTCCAAGGACGCCACTCCCGAGCCCGCACTCGTGTAACCCTAATTTTTACAGGATTAGGTACGATAGACAGGATAAAAAAAACACCCTGTGTAATCATCTGTGGAAATAAACGCGTCATTCCTCTATAATAGGTAGCTATTATTTTATCACTCCATAATTTGAAAAAGGGGTTTCTTATGATTGTCGGTATTCCCAAGGAAATTAAAGAATATGAATTTCGTGTAGGAGCCACACCCTCCATGGTTCGTGCCCTGGTGGAATCAGGACACCAGGTTCTCGTGGAAAAAAATGCGGGAGAGGCAATTGGATTTACTAATGAAATGTACCAATTTCACGGAGCAAGAGTTGTCGAAACCGCTGCGGATGTCTACAAAAGCGAGATGATTATCAAGGTAAAAGAGCCTCAAGAGAGTGAGTTCAAATATCTGTATGAGGGGCAGATCCTATTTTGCTATCTCCACTTGGCGCCAGACCCCATTCAAACAAAACGTCTCATCGAAAGCAAAGTCGTCGCCATCGCCTACGAAACGGTGACAGATTCTAAAGGGCAGCTGCCGCTTCTCGTTCCAATGAGTGAAATTGCCGGAAGGATTGCGATACAAGCTGGTGCTGTTTCTTTGCAAATGAACAATGGGGGAAAAGGACGGCTGCTCGGTGGCGTGCCAGGAGTTTTCCCCTCTAACGTTGTGGTGATAGGCGGCGGAGTCGTTGGTACGGAAGCGGCGCGCATGGCTATGGGATTAGGGGCGAACGTAACGATTTTAGACAAAAATATCGATCGCCTGCGTGTTCTTGACGCACAGTATGGTCCAACGTTGAAAACTTTGTATTCAACCCCTACAGAAATAGAAACAGTGCTCAAGTGGGCAGACCTCGTCGTTGGTGCAGTCCTCATCCCCGGGAAAACAGCACCGAAATTGATCACCCGTGATATGCTCAAAACGATGACTCCTGGTTCGGTGATTGTTGATGTCGCAATTGATCAAGGGGGATGTGCCGAAACATCTAGACCGACAACACATGGAGATCCCACATTCGTGGAAGAAGGGGTTCTACACTATTGTGTGGCAAACATGCCTGGAGCCTGCGCAAGAACATCAACACAGGCCTTAACCAATGCAACCATGGACTATGCTTTAGAAATTGCAAACAAAGGCTACCGACAGGCGCTTTGGGAAAATGTGGGACTGCGCAATGGACTGAATGTATGCCTTGGGAAAGTGACCAATGAATCGGTCGCTCACGACTTGGGATATGCTTATGTCACAACAGAAAAAACTCTATAAAACAAATGCACAGTGGCCCCATGGTGTCTTTACCGGAATTCTTAACCCCTTTCAGAGAAGAAGCGGAAGCCTATTTGTCGCGAGGGACTTTTGGAGATATTGAGTTCTCAGGAGGCACCTATCAAGTGCAGATGACAGATCTTCACAGTAATGAGGAGGTTTGGGCTTTTCTACAATTTGACGGCAAAGTAAGAGTAAGGGACAGATTTTGCTCCTATGAAGAAGTGGAAGAGGTGTCCGCATGCCCCCACCTTGCTGCAGCATATTTGCGAATTTTCAGTGGAACAGAAACGCCTCTTCATATCCGTTTCCAACACTCCCTATGGAATCAACTCTGCCAGTTATTTCTAGATGAATGGGGAGATGACCCCAAGATCATTGCCGAGGTCGGTGATGGATCATTTGTCCTGCGAACACCAGAGAGCCAAGAAGCCTTCATCGCAAAAGGGATCACCCCCCAAGGTAAAGAAATGCTGCAAGATCTTTTTCTTGAAAGGCGTGAGGAAACAGAGGAAACGTCGTTAAAATTTTCGAACCTCTCTCAAGAAGAAATCACACTGTGGCGGCAAGGAAGGCCAAGTCATCAGCTGCGTTATGAGCTCTCCTTTTGGAATGATCTAGCAAAACGGCTCATGCTTCTCCAAGATAAAGGGGAGAAGTATCAAATCTCTTTCACCTATACTCCAAAAAAAATCCCTCAACAGATTCACATACAATTTGCAGAGATAGAAATTGCCTTTACCCTTTCTGAAGGTGATCTAGCAGCAATCATTCCAACCCTTTCCACCGTTGAATCGCCTCTCCCTGTACACCTATCACAAGAGGATACTATTCAAAGGATCACCTATGATGTGGATTCCGGAGAATTTAGGGTAGAACCGAAAAAAATCCCCCCCGAGAAAAGAGAGAAACTCGAAAAAAAGGGGATCCCCCTCAGAAGTTGGTGGTATCTTCCCAATGACGGCTTTTATACCAGCATGGAACATCCCCTGTTAAAAAAATCGGTTTTGAAAGGAAAAGAGATTGGACAGGCCTTGGATGACCACTTCGCCCTTATCAAATCAAAACTCACGGAAACACCCATTCACGAAAAACCCATTGAGGTTTCCTATTCCATCCATTTCGATCCTGATTGGAATCTTCACGTTAGCACCTGCCTTTTCAAACCTGGTGATCTCAGTCAATACCATTCCCGCTTTTTTGGAGATTGGGTCTATCTCGACAGAAAGGGGATCTACCCCATAGAAGGCGTTGTCTTCGACACAGCAGAGCTTGTCGTTCCTAGCGATGAGGTTGGCAACTTTGTCGTGCAGCATCGCCTCTGGCTAAATACCCAGGAGGGCTTTACCATCCACATCACCGGCGTGGAAACAAAACTCACCTACGAAATGACCGAGGAAGATTGTTTGCTTTTCACGCGAAAAGCGATGATTGAGGAAGAACCTGAAAAAACCAAAGACTTCGGCCCTTGGGTATATATTGCGGGTCAAGGTTTCTTTTCAAAAGTAAGCGTGAACGCCGGAGTCCACATTCGCAGTGGAGTTACGATAAAACCCGAGCAGATCCCTTTATTTATTCGGATGTACCTTGACGAGCTGCAGCTCGTTCCGGGATTTTTTAGCGATAAATGTCCCGTCTCGAAGATGGGCCTCCACATTGGAGTTGTCAAAGAACAAACTGTTTCCATCACGCCAGAAAATGAATTGTATCCCGAATATCCGAAAGGAATGGTCAAGTTTTTTGAAGAGTATTCCTATGTCGAGGGGGAAGGGTTTTACCACCTACCCCCAGAGATTCTCATGCCCATACGTTTTCGGCAGAAAATAGATCTTCACAAAGAGGACCTTCCCCATTTTTTCTCTTATGAGATGGATCAGCTTCGTGAGTATGCGATTTCTATAGATTCCCGGCTAGAATCTCCTAAAAAACTAAATCTTATAGCAGATACGTTATCTCTTGAAAGCGAGGGATACCTATTAAAATTGCGTTATGAGTCGGAACGAGGCTCCACAAAATGTTCCGACGTGTGGACGGCGATCAGTAAAAAGGAAAGGTACCTGTTCTCAGAAGCAGGCCTTGTCGACCTCGAAGACATTCGCTTCAAATGGCTAAAAGAGATCAACAAGCAGCAGCTTGACCGGCGGAACAACATGCTAACTCTTTCAACTGTAGAGCTGTTACGTTTGAATGCTTTCGATGAAATTTATGTCCTTGAAGGGAAAAACTGCCTAAAAGAGCTCACAGAATTTCGTATACCTGAAGAACCTAACATCTCCGCACTAAAAAGCCACCTCCGCCCCTATCAAGAGATGGGAGTAAAGTGGCTTTGGTTTCTTTACCACCACAACCTGTCAGGATTGCTTTGTGATGATATGGGTTTAGGGAAAACACACCAAACAATGGCACTCATTGCTGCAGTGATGAGCCTCCAAAAAGAGAAAAAACATTTTCTCGTCGTTTGTCCCACCTCCGTGATCTACCACTGGGAAGAAAAAATCCAAGAGTTCCTACCTTCCGCACGTGTATGCACCTTCCATGGAAGCAACCGCAGCATGAAAGATTTTCACGAAGATTACGACATTCTATTGACCTCGTACGGCATCTGGCGTAATGAAAATGCGCTCCTCAAAGAGGTCTCCTTTGAAGTTGCCATCTTCGATGAAATCCAAGCGGCAAAAAATCAAAAAAGTCGCATACACACCTCTCTTCTTAATGTCAAAGCACGTATGCGGATTGGACTCACCGGAACGCCTATAGAAAATCGATTGCAAGAGCTTAAAGCACTCTTCGATATCATCCTCCCCAGCTTCATGCCCACCGAAACAGAATTCCGACGGTTTTTTGTGCTCCCCATAGAAAAACAGGGGAGCCAAGAAAGAAAACAACTTCTATCCCGATTTGTTAAACCGTTCCTCCTTCGCAGAAAAAAGGAAGACGTCCTCCTCGACCTGCCAGAGAAAACAGAAGAGGTCACCCACTGCGAACTTTCCATGGACCAACGCGTCCTATATACCGATGTGCTGCATAAGGTGAGGCAGGGTATTTTTAGAGAGATAGAAAACCCCAGCATTCCAATACCCTATATCCATATATTTAGCGCATTATCAAGCCTAAAACAGATCTGCAACCACCCCGCCGCCTACCTGAAAAATCCTGCAGCATATAAAGATTACAACTCCGGAAAATGGAACCTCTTCGTGGAACTTTTGAGCGAAGCCCTGGAAAGCAAACAAAAAGTCGTTATCTTCTCCCAATATCTCGCAATGCTAGATATCCTAGAAATGTATCTTCAGGAAAACTGCATAGGATTCTCCACCATTCGTGGCTCTACCGTCGATCGCGGAAAACAAGTTCGCCGCTTCAATCAAGACCCGACTTGTGAGGTTTTTCTCGGATCCCTCCAAGCCGCCGGCCTTGGAATCGACCTCACAGCGGCATCCGTAGTGATCCACTACGACAGATGGTGGAACGCAGCAAAAGAAGACCAAGCTACCGACCGCGTCCACAGGATCGGACAAACCCGCGGGGTCCAGGTTTTTAAACTGGTGACAAAAGGAACTTTTGAGGAGAGAATCGACCAGATGATCCTCCAAAAAGGGAAACTCCTGGAAGAGGTCATCGGCGTCGACGACCACCGCTTCATGAAACATTTCGACCGCAACGAAATCTTCCAGCTCCTCGCCGATGTAGCCGAGAGCTAGAGTGGCTTAGAGGGATTAAACGCAAAGGCGCAAAGGAAAAAAAGAATTTTTCTTTGCGTCTTTGCGCCTTTGCGTTTAATCCCTCTACACCTTTCTGGCCTTCTTTCCTCGTAACTGGAAGAGGACGGGCACGCCCGTAAAGCGGTAGGTTTCACGGAATTGATTGTAGAGGTATTTCTGATAGCTGTCGGCCATGAGATCGGGATGGTTGATGAACATCACGAACTTTGGGGGCTGTACCCCAATCTGTGCCATGTAATAGACGCGAAGTCTTTTTCCTCGCACCATCGGAGGATGGGTTTTCTGCATGGCGGTTTCAATAAACTTGTTCAGGGCAGGGGTGGCAATGCGCTGAAGCGAGGACGCATGAGTCTCCTGGATCAGAGGAAAGATCTTTTCCACATGGCGTCCTGTCTTTGCAGAAATAATGATCTTTGGGCAATGCTTCAGAAAAGGAACCTCTTCCTCCACGTTTCTAAGGCAATGTTCCATGCGGAAGCCTTTTACGAGATCCCACTTGTTGAAGAGTAATATACACCCTTTGCCCGTTCGTTCAATCATCCGCGCAATTCGTTTTTCTTGTGTCGTCAGCCCTTGCTGGGAATCGAGCATCAAGAGGCAGATGTCTGACCGCTCAATGGCACGCTCCGTTCGAATGGCAGCAAATTTATCGACCACTTCATGCTCTGCATGCTTGCGTCGAATTCCTGCGGTGTCGATGAGTGTTAAACGATCAGAGTTGTGTGTGACGGTCACATCGATACTATCCCGTGTTGTGCCAGGAATAGGGCTGACGATACACCTGTCTTCGTCTAAGAGGTAATTAATCAAAGAAGACTTACCAACATTCGTCCGTCCCACGATGGCAATACGGACCCCTTGCTGTTCCTCTTCCTGTTCATTTTCACGTGAAATGGAAGAAAAAGCTGCCTCCAAAAGTTCCGCAATTTGCCAGTTTTGCGCCGCAGAAACAGCGATTATTTTTTCAATGCCTAACCCATGAAAATTGTGGATGAGAGGTTCGTCTTTAAGGTTGTCGATCTTATTGACTGCTAAACATACAGGCTTCTTGGTGTTGTGCAGAACCTTCGCTACTTCACTATCGAGGTCAGTGATGCCTGTATGCGCATCAACGACCATAACGATCGTGTCTGCTTCCTCAATAGCGATTTCGGCCTGCCTGCAGATGAGTTCATTAAACATCGCCTGCGAGCGGGGGTTGATCCCGCCAGTGTCGACAACCTCGAAAGGCAGCCCAAAACAGTCGGCTTCAGCATACAGGCGATCCCGTGTTACGCCTTCCATTTCGTCAACGATGGCAATGCGTTTTTTGCATATGCGGTTAAATAGTGCAGACTTTCCGACGTTTGGACGTCCTACGACCGCTAATTTGAGTTTTTTAGTCATTTTCCTACTATTTTTAGGGTTGGCTTGGCAAAGCATCACATATATTAACTAAATCCAGGAAAAAAATAAATAATAATTTGTAATTAAGAGGTAAATAAAAAATCTTGAGGCAGAAATGGTTTTTTCTTTATCATTAGTTTTGTAGTGGGAAGCCTGTACCCCCATACCATAAAATTTTTTATGTAATATTTTTTTTAGATTTGTTTTATGAATTTGCATCACTATTTTGAAGACATCTCCTTCTTCCCCTTCAAAAAAGAGATTAAAGGATATTCCCTGCGATGTTTGCATAAAGACCTGACAGCTGGGATCTCCGTGGCTTTGATCTCACTACCACATGCTATGGCATGTGCGCTTGTATTGGGTCTTCCTCTGTCAACAGGGATTTTTGCAGCTATATTTTCCTGTATGATAGCTGCGCTTTTTGGTTCCTCACGACACCTGGTTAACGGCCCTAGCAATGCTATCGCCATTTTAATCCAATACGGCACAGCAGAAATCCTTTATCACTATTACCGGCATTTAGTGGGAATAGAACGGGAGCTGGTCGCGTTTCAAATTATGACGCAGATCACGCTACTCGCCGGGTTGATGCATCTTCTCATTGCCAGCTTCAAACTGGGAAGATTGACGCAATTTGTGAGCTATTCCGTTGTTCTTGGATATGTGGTTGGAGCTGCTGCAGCGATAGTGATCAGTCAGTTATTCGTCTTTATGGGCATTCCCGATGTGGAAGGGGGGCAATCCCTTTGGGCGAAGGGGTTAAACTTTTTAAGCCATCTGAATGAAATACATTGGACTACGTTGACGATAGGTCTCGGAAGTTTAACCTTGCTCGTGGGACTAAAACGTTGGGATCGGAGATTTCCCGCGGCTCTTATTACCTTTGTCGTCGTGACAGCGGGACTGTATCTTAGCAAGAAATTTTTAGGTGGAGAAGTTCACAACGTACTTCTGGTAGGGGATGCAGGGGAATTGTCGAAGCTCATTCCACAGTTTGCTATTCCCTATTTCGACTTAAGAATTATGAGCGGACTTCTCCCCTTAGCTTTTGCTGTAGCGCTGTTAAGTGTCCTGGAAACAATCGCTGTTACTAAATCCATAGCCTCTTATTCGGGACAGAGGCTGTTCATCAACCAAGAGATTTTAGGGTTATGTTTGGGAAATCTCACATCAGCACTCTTCGGGGCGATGCCTGTGTCTGGAAGCACCACCCGAACGCTTTTGAATTATGAGGGGGGAGCGCAAACACGCTTTGCAGCGGTGTTTGGAGCTATATTGGTAGGATTGGTCGTTTATGTTTTCGGTGGTTCTGTTACGCATGTTCCTTTGGCAACGTTGTCGGCAATATTATTTGTAACCGCGGGCAGTCTCATCAAAAAGAAACAGTTGCTTTTGTGTTTAAAAGCGACAAAATCTGACGCTTTTGTCTTCTTGGTGACGTTCCTGTCCTGTATTTTCTTTAGCATAGAAGTCGCTTTCTATATCGGAGTTTGTCTTTCTATTACCCTCTATCTAAAAAAAGCGGCAATACCTCAAGTGCTGCAGTATATCGTTGATGAATCGGGACACATAAAAAGTCTCGAATTTTGCGCCAAAGAGGAGATCACAAAAATTCGTTTCATCAAAGTGAAAGGGGAGTTGTTTTTTGGGGCGGCAGACCTGTTTCAAACGACACTGAAATCTATCGCCGAAGATGACACAGATACACGTGTGATCATTCTGCAGCTAAAGAATGCGCGAGATATCGATGCCACAGCATGTCTTGCTCTGCAACAACTTTATGATTATGTCGAAAGCTCCGGCCGCCATCTGATTATTTCCGGGATCACATACACCATCTGGACCGTGATGAGCAACTCCGGACTCGTACAGCTGATCGGAAAAGAAAATCTTTTTGTGATCGATGACCGCAACCCCACCCGTTACTTCCAAAGAGCGATCGCCAGAGCGCAACGCTTAGTTGCTGAGTCCGAAGAAGAAGACACCGTAGAGGCGGAGGTCCAAGAAAAAGTTCCTGGGGAGACGTTGGAAGCAGTACCCGAAGGTTCCACGACGTAACGACTAAAGGATAGGAAATTCGAACATCAAGTTTTTCTACCCACGAAGTGGGTGCTGGAAAATATTGACAAGATTATTTCCACAAATATTTTTCATCAAAAGTTATTCCATGCTTATTTAGCAATGCGATAAACTCTTCTTTAAAATCACTTTTTTTATGGTGAGTCTCTTGATTTTGAATATAAGTAATCACAGCATTGGAATTTGAAGGACTAACGCTAAATGCACCATATCCTTTTTGCCAGGCAAAAGATTTGGTTTCAGGAAAAGTTTGAGACATCCAGTTATTAGTGCTAACTTTAGCGTTACGCACGATTTCAGAAATTGTTACATTTGGAGGGATGGAAACCAAAGCATGTATATGATCTGGCATGCCTCCAACTTGAACGGGGTGGCATTTTAGAGATCGGAATGTTCCACCCATGTATCTGTAAAGCCGATCCTGATATGACTTAATGATGAAGGGACAACGATTTTTTGTTGACCAAACAAGGTGATAAAGAAGCATGTGATAGGTATGTGACATTTATTCCCCTTTCCTGCACCCACTTCGTGGGTGCGATTTTTATAACTATCCGATACCCCGACCTACGTGTCTCGGTCGCAAGCTCCCTCGTACTTGGTCGGGGCTACTATCCTAAACCCACTTCGTGGGAAATTGTTTGTCGCCAAACAATGCGGTAAGTTTACGAAAAAAAATTTACACAAAACTTAAATTTTTGGCAACTGACAATTTAAAATTTTAGCGGGAATTGGAAGTAGGTGTCAGTATCAGGCCTGGCATCTATTTTTTCCAGCACCCACTTCGTGGGTGCGATTTTTATAACTATCCGATACCCCGACCTGCGTGTCTCGGTCGCAAGCTCCCTCGCACTTGGTCGGGGCTACTATCCTAAACCCACTTCGTGGGAAATTGTTTGTTGCCAAGCAATGCGGTAAGTGGAAGCACCTATTACTTTCTAAGATTGAACGCTTAAAATTAATCAGAAATCGCAACTTGTTTTTCTACCCACGAAGTGGGTTTGGGATAGTAGCCCCGACCAAGTGCAAGGGAGCTTGCGACCGAGACACGTAGGTCGGGGTAACAGATAGTTATAAGGATCGCACCCATTTCGTGGGTGCTGGAAAATACGGAGCGACCTGAATAGTTACATTTTGTCTAGG
>SDBV01008065.1_pt1 | contig 14259 bp, 11 predicted proteins | sample 2277081 | NCBI WGS metagenome assembly SDBV01 (sample SAMN10402039, study PRJNA504765) | marine sediment metagenome | isolation source: marine sediment core GS10_PC15, 223 cmbsf | place: Arctic Ocean: Southern Knipovich Ridge | collected 2010
ACATAGTATCTACGTATACCCTAAGCCCCAGGGGGTGGGGTGTGGGGGAGGGGTTGTGGCACATACATAAACACATGAAAAAGGATGACATATATATAATGGCTACAAGAAATACACTAACACAGAAGCAAGAGAACTTCGCTAATCTTTTATACCAGGGTCTGACCCAGCGCAAGGCGTGGGGTGGGGCGGGGTTCTCTACTAAATACTCTGTGGAGCGTATTGACTCAAATGCTTGCACCTTGGCTAATACAATGAAGATTAAATACAGGCTTGAAGAACTGCGGCAGGCTGTTAAGTCCCAACTCATTATAGACCAGACCAGGCGAAAGGAAATTCTCACTGAAATAGCTTTGGGAGACTTAACAGATTATACCAGTTGCGGGCCGGACAGAGACATAATCAATGTGGGACCAGAGTCTAAGAATACTAAGGCATTACAGGAAGTCACTAGCCACACGGAGTATGATGGGGATGGGGCTAAGCCTGCCGTAGTCACTAAGATTAAGCTCAAGGATTCGGTTAAGGCGATAGACCTGCTCAACAAGATGGACGGGCTGTATGATGACAAGGTAGGCGGAAACACGGTCAATATTATAGCCGAGAAGGTATTTATAGATGCAAGAGGGAAGCTCGAAGATGCACTCAATCGCCTTGCTACCAGAGCGGGAGCGTAAAGAGTTCGTTGACAATCTAACGGACGAGCAGGCAGCCGTTATAAACTACGACTGGGAGCAGTGGGCGCGGGGTAAGCAGCTACCGCCGGATAGTGATTGGTATATATGGCTGATGTTATCGGGGAGGGGTTGTGGGAAGACGCGGACAGGTGCTGAGCTGGTCAGGAAGTGGGCTAAAGACGGATACAGTCCTATTGCTCTGGTAGGGCAGACAAAGGCGGATGTCAGGGACACGATGGTTGAGATAGGTGATAGCTCTATATTAAAGATAAGCCCGCCGTGGTTCACTCCACAGTACGAGCCATCTAAGCGCAGGTTGACATGGCCGAACGGTGTACAGGCTATAATCTATTCAGGGGATGAGCCCGATCAGTTAAGGGGTCCACAGCACCAGAAGGCATGGTGTGATGAGCTGGCTAAGTTCATGTATCCTCAAAGGACATGGGATAACCTCTTGCTGGGCTTAAGGACGGGTGACAAGCCTCAGTGTGTGGTTACTACTACGCCCAGGCCTATCAAATTATTAAAGGATATGGTTGCTGACTCAAGGGTGGCTGTTACTAGGGGGCATACGCTAGAAAATAAAGAGAATCTAGCCCCTGATTTCTTAGCGTATATTATCGCGAAGTATGAAGGGACAAAACTAGGCAGGCAGGAGTTGGCTGGTGAACTTTTAACATCAACCGAGGGGCTGGTCTATGATGCGTTTGACTCGGAGATGTGTATTATACCCAGGCGGGCGATACCCCAGGACTGGCCTAGATACTTCGGTATGGACTTCGGCAGAGTGAACACAGCGGCCCTGTGGTATGCGCTAGAGCCTGCCACTGGCTTTCTGTATCTATACCGTACCTACAGGAAGAAGGCATCGGTTGTTGAGCATATCAAGAACTTCAAACAGTTATGCGAGGGGGAGGTTATCCAGCGCAAGGTAGGGGGTAATCATCAGGAGCAAGAGGCGCGAGACGGGTATTCACTGGGGGGTTGGCATCTAGCCGAACCGGTATTAAGCAATGAAAGATTAGAGAGGATAGCACGGGTCAACTCACTCCATGCCCAGAACAGGATATATGTCTTCAATGACCTGGCTGATTATATAGACGAGAAGACATCCATGAGCTACGAGGTGGACAAGAATGAGGAGATGGGGGAGAAGATACACAATGAGCCCACCTATCATCTCATGTCGGCTGAGAGCTACATAGTGAGTGAGTTTGCGCCGATAACAGTAGAGACCAGTGAACTTATTACTGAACGAGACAACAGGTTCTAGGAGAGGCCATGGCAGATTTAAAACAGGCAGTTAAAGATTTCGAAACCGAACACAGCACACTCATTGCCAGGCAGAAGGGTGATGAGGACCTTCTTTATCTTGATAAGTATATCATGAGGGACTCGAAGGATAAGGAAGTCCCTGATATTATCAATGTCACATTAAACAGGCCAGCAGTATTCGCGGCGAACATCATCTCTGCTTTAGGTTCGACCAGTCAGCAGAGGGTAGTAGAGAGTGACGAAGAGAAGTTTGATACTACCTATGTCGAAGACTTTCAGGAGGCTGCCTTCGCTTCAGCAAATGCCAAGCTACGAAGGCAGGGCAGACCGCAGTTAAACCCGTTCTTTGATACAGGATTCAGTATAAGGGGCAGGTCAGCCGCTAGGGTTGTATTCCAGGAGATTGATGGGGTGCTTGATACAGAGATTATCCCGTGGGATACGAGGGGGGATTATGTCTCTTACGCCATGGGGTCTGACGGGTTGAAGTGGGCAGGGTATAAGACAAAGCGCAAGAAGGATGCTATCGAGGCACAGTACGGGGAAGAGCTATCTCACTTTAACGTATCCATCATTGGGAAGGGAGGCGAGGTACAGGATATATGGGATACCGAGCACAACGAGGTTTGGGTTGAAAATAAGAAGATAATTGAGCAACCACATGACTTTGGTTTCACCCCTGTCTGTATACAGATAGTTTCGTTAGGTTACGGGACTATACTTCTGGGACCTAACAGTATAAAGAACGAAGGGGAGTCTATATTCTTTCTTATCCGTACTGTTATACCAGAGTATAACAGGCTTGCCAGTATAATGCAGACCCTTAATCTGGTATCTGTTAAGCCCCCGATGCAGGAAGCGGTCAAGGAGAAGGGGAGGTTAGCCAAGGCACGGAAGCATAAAGATATTACAGGTGCGGGAACATCAAATACGGTTGATACGCCTGGGGCGATAAGCAAGATTGATTTTGGAGATGCGCAGCGGTCGGCTACGTTAGCCAGTGGTATGTTTGATGATGCCATAGGCGAGGGGAGTTTATCGTCTGCTGATTTAGGCAGGATAGGTTCACCGCCTGCGTCTGGTATAAGAGCCATCATAGCGGGCGAGAACAGAGACCAGATAGTCATGCCGAGGTTAGATGCCAAGGCTCTACTCAATGAGCAGATAGCTGAGATGTTTACCCGGCAGGTTATTCAGATTGGCGGGAGTGTTAAGCTGGGGGCACCTGGGCATAAGAGGACATTCGAGGTAAGCAAGCTAGATGGCGAATACCAAACCACCTACAAATACACAGCCAAGTCACCGATAACGGATGCTGGGCTTTACTCACTAGCTGCTGCTGCTGGAAGCGGTTTATCTGATAAGTACAAAAGGGAGAACATATACCAGCTCGATGACCCTGAAGGGGAAGAAAGGCAACTTGCTATAGAAGCAGCAAGAAGATTAAGTCCTGCTATCCAGCTTGATTATACTATCAGGCAGCTTCTTGAGGCAGGTGAAGATTGGTGGGCTGAGTTGTTATCAGCCGAGATGGGTGTAAATCTCCAGCAGATGCTGGCTGGCGAGACGGCACAGCAACCTAAGCCTGAGAAGAAAGACGAGCCGACACAGGTGTTAAGTCTGTTCGGTGGTGGAGGTGGGGGGACACCAAGACAAGCAGGGGAGAGTGAGTAATGGCAATTAAATTCATCCTTGAAGAACATGAAAAGAGAATGCGGGAGATATTAGTTCCACCTGTCCAGCCCAATAATCTAGCTGATTCATTAAGGGATAGATTAAAAAGGCGGACTATCGCACCGCTACCAAAGCTACCAAGATTACCAAGGAGCAATAATGTCTAATGTAGAGTGTGCGTTAAAGGAAAAGTGTTTCGATGCCCAGGGCGAGAAGTGCCAGTCGTGTAGGCATAACGAACGGTTTTCATATTATCCTTATTGGGACATAGACTCCACAACAATCACCACCGAGTTCGAAAGTTATTCTTACGCAGGGCTAACAGGAGTATAAGATAGTATGGTTCAAGAAGCTGTAGCAAAAGCTGTATTAAAAAGACGGGGTAAGCGTAAGCCTAGAGCACCAGTCCTACCCCCTATAGAGCCAGAGGTTCAGCCACCTCCAGAAGAAGAGCCTGTAACACCTTCTCTTACTGAGAAACTCAGGCTCCAACCTACGGCGAAACTTCCCCCTGAACTGCCACCGATAGAGGAAGATGAGGATATACTATTCAGGGAGCAGGAAGAATTACTAGCCCCATTTGACCGGGTATTTCCCGATATTGATATACCTGCGATGTTTGAGAGTATGGATATTACACCTGCTTCAGACAGGGCTGGGGTTATACTTGCGCAACAGGCGCAGGACGACTTCATAAATACTATACAGGCAGCAGGCAGGACACCCGATACCGAGTCTATCCTGATGCAGTTAGGTTTAGAGGAGGAGGATATTGGGGTGTTCTTTCCTGTAGTTGCTCCCCCTAAGATTGCGGGTTCTCCGACTGTGGCGACTGGATTTGAGCCTGGCTTCTTAGGTATACCTGGGATTATTAAGTTAGCCCAAAAGGGGGCTGAATTACTCCGTAGATTTTTTGAGCGACCGTTTGCTGCTACTATCCTTGAACCCATCTTTGAACGGGAGAAGTTTGAGGAGATAATTAGCAGGGAGAGGGCAGAGTTTGCTAGAGAGCAGGGGATAGACCTGGCTCAAAGGGGCGATGAGTTTGAGGAATTATCAAAACAGGTGTTTGTTGACCCCACTATCCTGAAACTTTGGGGCGAGACACCTTTTGGCGAGATACCTAATGCTGTCCCGTTCTATGCCGCCGATGAACTGGAAGAGGGTGGCGCGCTGATGAAGCTCTATGAGGAGGGGGATTATCCCAAGTTCCTGAGAGGGGCAACGGAGATAGGTGTCAGTCTGCCGTTTTATCTACTGGCGTGGCAGGGTTTTGCTGCTACTGGGGCAGGGCAGGCAGTAAATCAAGGACTTAATAAGGCGTTTCAGTGGTTATTCCAAAAGCCAATCGCTGCTGCTACATTGAGGAGAACTGGCTTTACCCCTCAGCAAATCAACGCATATCAGGAAATGGTAACTGCTACCGAAAAGGGCACGGAGGCGGGTGCGTGGCAGGGGCTATTCAAGAATGACACTGTTCGCCGAGAGGTTGTTAAGAATACCATCAAGATGAGCGAGGTGAATGTTGACGCTGCGGCAGCCTACTTCAGCGCCTTCAGCAAACAAGACCCGCAGTTTACCAAGATAATTAATGACTATCTTGGAAGAGCATCTATCCTTAAACTCCCTGGAGCACCTGGGGCTTCGGCGGGAATAAAGACATTCCAGCAAAATATGGGTTTGACTCCAGCCCCGGTAGCTGGAGGATTGGCAGGGAAATTGCCCTCCCTTCCTATAACTCCGCAGAACTGGGCGATAATGGCTATGCCCGATAAGGTGAACTTGGTTAAGTCACTAGGTTTATCTGGGCAGGTAGTCTCCAAAGCGTGGGAGGCACTATCAGAAGCGGAGAGGGCTGTCTTATCCCAACCTCCAGTAGCAGAAGTTCCTGAAGCTGTGCCTGAAGCTACATTATCACTAGAAGAAATATCTAAATATGAAACACGGATACCATTAGATTTAATTCGGAAAGACGAAAAGGAAACCCTAGCAAGGCTAACCAAAGAAATTGAGAAAGATGGAATAACGGAACCCATTACCATAAGAGTTAGAGAAGATGGCTCCCGTATAGTCTGGGACGGAATACACAGGCTAATAGTGGCACAGGATTTAGGAATAAAGAATGTCCCCGTTAAGTTTATAGGTGAAGAAGTTACTAAACCCCCAGCAGTCGCCCCAGAAGCCGTGAGAGCACCAACAGAAGCCGTTGCACCTGAGATAGCACCTACGACTCCAACGGCGGAAGTAACACCCCCTGTAACAGAGGTTAAACCAACGGAGGAAATTAAACCTCTACCTCCAGAAAAACCAGTTACACCAGTAGAGGTATCCCCACTTCCACCCGCGGGTAGTGCTACCAAGAAGGTGTTTAGCAGAATACAGACTGACCCCGCTGAACCCAGCGTAAGGGAAAAGATTAGAAAGGGCTTCCATAACTTCCAAGTCAAGATGGTGGATGACCTTTATGCCATCAAGAAGTTTACAGAGGAAGCTACGAAGGGTGGGGTTAATTTATCCATTGAAGAAGACCCCTATATGCTGGCTCGTCTGCTTAAAGGCGTAACCAGTAAGTCTACCGTGTTCCTTGAGACGGGGACATTTGGCAAGAAGTTCTGGAAGATGGAGCAGGGTAAGGCTGTCCCCGATCTCACTGGTGAATCCCTTGAGAATATCTTAAAGGAAGTCCACGACCCGACTCAGTGGCGGGACTTCTCGACCTATCTGGTAGCCAGACGGACAATCCAGCTATCGGCCAGAGACATAGAAACTGGTATTGATGTAGCCGATGCCCAAGCAACTGTCACGGAACTTGAGGCAAAGTATAAAAACTTTCCCAGACTGGCTGAACGGACATACAAGTATCAGGATAACCTGCTGGTCTATGCTCAGGAGATGGGGTTACTAAGCAAGGGCTTACTTGCGCGACTCCGTAAGTTTGGGGATTATGTCCCGTTCTATAGGGTATTTAACGAACTACAGTCAAAGGGATTTATGGGTAAGAAGATGGCTAATATTTCATCGCCCATAAAGAGGATTAAAGGCTCTGAAAAAGAGATAATCAACCCGCTTGAGAGTATAGTCAAAAATACCTACACACTTATCAACGCTGCCGATAGAAACCAAATCGGTATTGCGATGGCTAACTTGGTAGACCAGAACCCCGAAATAGCTGAACTCTTTGAGCGGGTTAAGACTCCGATGGCTAGGGTGGCAAGGGTAGACGCGAAAGAGTTGGGCGTTGACATAGAGGGATTATCAGATGAGGATGCTAATTCAGTAGTTGATATATTTAGGCCATCATTCTTCGTGAGCGGTGATGAGGTAACTGTCCTTCTTGACGGGAAGAAGGCTTACTTTAAGGTTGACCCCGATGTGAGAGATGCCCTCCTGACTTTAGACCAAGAAAACATAGGGATGATTGGAAAGTTTCTTGGCCTACCCGCTAAATGGCTAAGGGCAGGAGCTACTCTAAGCCCTGACTTTATGGTGAGGAATCCCGCCAGAGACCAGCTTACTGCCTTCGCTTATTCAAATTATGGCTTTCTTCCAGGTGTTGACTTTATGCGGGGGGTAGCCAGTATCATAGCAAAGGATTCCGACTATACGCTATTTAGGCAATCCGGGGCGGAACACTCTATGATGGTCTCGATGGATAGGCAGTATCTAAGTAAGACATTCAAGGAAATTGTTGAAACCAAGAAGTTTAAGGATTATGTGAAACACCCGTTAGAGTTATTCCAGATAGGCAGCGAGTTGGGGGAGAAGGCTACCAGACTCGGCGAGTTTAAGGGGGGTATAAGAAGAGGGGCACAGCCACTTGAGGCTGGTTTCTCAGCCAGAAGCGTGTCATTAGACTTTGCCCAAGCTGGAACTACTGCTCGTGCGATTAACAGGCTTATCGCCTTCTTTAATGCCAATATTCGTGGCTGGGGCAGGATGTCTAGTTCTTTTAGAGAGCACCCCACAAGAACAGCTTTTAAGGTCTTTGTGGGTATCACATTACCCTCAATCCTGCTTTACTTAGCTAATCGTGATGACCCGCGTTGGAAGGAAATACCCCAATGGCAGAAGGACTTATTCTGGATTGTAATGACGGAAGACCAAATATTCAGAATACCGAAGCCATTTGAACTCGGTATTATCTTCGGCTCTATGCCTGAAAGATTCTTGGAGTATTTGGATAATAAAGACCCCAAGATGCTTGAGGAAGTTATGCTCAATATGGCGGAGGCTGGAAGCCCAGGGTATATCCCGACTGCTCTTCTGCCCATAATTGAGAACCTTGCCGATTACAGTTTCTTCAGGGGTAGGGCTATCGTTCCCGCAAGCAGGCAGCAACTACCCCCTGAACTTCAATATACAAGGTGGACGGGTGAGTTCTCAAAGAAAGTAGGAGAACTACTAAACCTGTCACCCGCAAAGGTTGACAACCTAATAAACGGCTGGACGGGTGGATTGGGAAGATACGCCACAGATATATTAAGCAAAATACTGGTAGGCACTGGTATAAGTCCTAATATACCTGAACCTTCACCTACACTAGCTGATACACCAGTAATCAAAGCCTTTGTTGTCCGCAACCCCTTTGGCTCGTCAGGCGAATCTGTAACTACATTCTATGAAACACTAGCAGAGTACACGTCTGGGGAGAGGTTCCTAAAAGAGATGCTGTCTCTGGGGGAGATTGAGCGGTTTGAGGAATTTAAGGCATCGCACCCTGAGCTCCTGTTCTTCCACGACTTCGAGAATGAGGTAGCTTACTCCGCTTCTGCCAGATATTTAAGAAGGGTGGCTAGGGACTTAGCCGAGATACGGAAGAAGGAAGATGAGATTTTTAAGTCCAAAACTATGACTGCAGGCGAAAAACGAACACTGATAGACCAGCTAGATAAGGTCAGGTTCGAGGTGGCTCGCAGGGCTATGGACTTATTCCCTGGTGAGGTCCCGCCCATATTGGAAAAACAGTTATCGGAATCCGATAATAGATTAGGTGAACTCCTTGAGGAGAAGACCCCATTATCCCTAGATAAACCGAAGTTCTTTAATACGCAGAAGTTAAGTACCGACTATGGCCGTCTCTTAGAGGCGGTGCCTCCAGAAGATATTATAGATAAAAAGGGTGTACCTCCAACAGTCAAGGCTTGGTATGAAAAGGAGCAAAGTGAGGTCACTCAATTATCACTAGTTAATACTCCGATATACAGGGTAGATACGGACAAGGAGCTTGCCCTTTTAACCAAACGCCAGAAGGAATTATATGGGGACTACAATGCCGCCGAGGACAAGGATGAGTTTCTTGAGGGGCACCCTGGGTTAAAGGTTAATCCCAGAAACGAATGGTTAAGGGCTAATCCGATAGATAATGCTAGATTAGCACTATGGGGGCAAGCCAAGATATTGACGCAGACGGCCTACGATGAGGTACAGAGGCTAGTAAAGGAATTGGACATACCCAACAATGCTATCCCTGCTTTTACCCTACCTCCTGAAGGTTCGGTGAAAAACTACTTTAAGTATCTTGAGGCAGTGGACGAGTTCAGTGCGAACGCTTGGGAGACACAGCTTATCATAGCCCAAGACGAAGAGCTCAGAACATTCCTTAATAGAGAGCCGATAGATACCCCGATACCAGCGCTTGAGTTGAAGATTAAATGGCGGGGCAAAGAGGATACCCCTGAAGCCCAAGATGATATGAGGCGGATAGAAGCTATTGAGAAGGGAAGCAATGAGGAACCGACAATAGAGAAGTTTGTTACAGGATGGGTTGAAAGAGGCAAAGAAATTGATGAGTTTAGTGCTGGCAGTTCACAGGCTAAAGTCTTCCTACTGGACACTAGAAACTCTGAGTCGCCTTACTTTGGATTATTTGATTGGGCGCTGGCGCAGGGGCTACTTAAAGATGATGGCGGTGATTGGAACGAACCTGTATTACGCATTGATGTGGAGATGGACAAACTGACTGAGGATTCTGACGCATGGCGAACCCTTGACTACAAAAAGGAAGCCCTTTCCGTTGAAGGCTTTCCCGTTGACCTTACTGATACCTATGTTGATTGGTATATGACTCCCAGAAAAGACTATGAGGATGACTGGTTTTTACAGGATAACCCTGAGTTTCATCAGGCATTGGTTGATACAGGGATATGGAAGGAACTGAGAGACTTCAGTAAAGTGCCGACCCGAGAAGTCAACACGCTGTATGTTACTTATCAGGGGCTTCCGCTGGGTCAAACCAGGTTAGATTATCGGGCGCAGCACCTTAACTTGGAGGCTTGGCTGGTTTCGGCATTAGATTATAAGCCACTAGGCGATAGGGGGGATAAGGTGGGGGATAAGGCGGATGATAAGGATGGTTCATCACGACTTGACCAACTATCCGCAGATATAGCTGAGACTTTAGAACGGTTAGAAAAACTACAATAAAATAAATAAGGAGAAAAACTAAATCATGGACGGAACTGAAGAACGCAAGGACACTTCCCAAGGTGGGGACTCTTCGAGCGAACAGACGGAAACTTCAGAAACACCCCAAACTTATACTAAGGAGTCAGAAGCAAAGGCGATAGAAGATGCCCTGTCTGCTGCCGGCCGGGGGGCCAAGACCATCACAGATTTGAAGGCTGAGGCAAAGGAAATCCTGGAGACTGCCCAGGGCGTTCGGGTAAAAGTAAAGGAAGAACGCGACCTGTGGCAGAACCATAGGGACGAGGCAGACCGAGAGGCTGTCAAGGAAGACCCTGCAGCACTAAAGTCGGTGCAGGAAAGACAGAGACAGGCAAGGAAGGCTACCGAACTTACCGAACGGACGCAGGAACTGGACGCGAAAGAGGCGAAGCAGAAGGAGAAACTTGAGAAGGCTGATAAGATTGAGGCAAAAGCAAGAGCCTCGGAGATAGCCACCAAGCACAATGTTGATGCTGAGTCTCTTACCAAGTTCACGGATGGCTCACGGGAGGCGATGGAGGAACTAGCCCAGAAGCTACCTACTTTAGGTGAGAAGAAAAAGCCCTTGAAGACTGACTCCAGTACGACGGAAGGGGGAGGCGCAAGTCCCAAAACAGGCAAAGCTAAGATGAGGTCTGGTTGGGACGCAATACATAAAACTTAAAAGGAGGAATAAATTATGGCTATAGTAGGCCATTTCGAAAGTTTAGCAGAAGCACGGAAGCTGGTTCGAAGCGAACTGCTTGCGGGTGTCGTTCAGGAGACCTATGAAACGGGGCAAATGTTGGGGTTACTCCCAGTTACGGTTATAAATTCCAAATCACTTCTCTATAACAGGGAGAGCACCCTACCTTCAGGGGCTTTTTACGACATTCACGAGCAGATACCTTGGACAGCCGATGTGAACTTTACGCAGGTCGAAGCAATACTGCGCACCATAGCCCGGCAGGATATCCTGGATGCATTTATGATGGATACCTATAAGACTCCCAACGACTACAGAACCATAATACTGTCTTCACTCCAAAAGGGCGTAATGAGAACCCTTGAGGACAAGTTTTTATACGGTAATAATGGTTCTGATTCGGCGGAGTTCGATGGTATCGGTCGTATGCTCCCTGCGGATATTGCGGGTGGTGAGACGTTTGCAGCGGCTAACCCACAGGCTTATGACATGGGAGGTTCTGCCACCCCTGTTACTCTGAAGGTTATGCGTGAACTGATTGACCAGGTAAGACCCAGACCGAGTATCCTTTTGATGACTCGGACGATGCGGAATACTCTTAGTGCTGTCGCTTATGAGAAGGGCATTGTTTTATCCAGTGCTACTTCCAGCGGCACAACTCATACACCAGCCGACATTGGCAAAAGGGTAGACTTCTTTGATGGAGTGCCTGTTGTTATCTCAGATTTCCTACTGGATGAAACCGATAATACGGTTGACAAAGACCCAGGGAACGACAGTGGCATTTCAAGTATCTGGGCTATCCGATTCGGCTCAATCATTGATGGAGGTCTCAGTCTCTGCACAGGTGGAAACACAGGCGGGATGAACTTCTTTAAGATGGTGGAACTGGACGACTTGGAAGACTACGATGCTGGGGGTATCAGGCTGGTTGCCTATGCTTGTCTGGCACAGGGTAGTTCAAAAGCTACGGCAGTCATCCACAGTATTGATGAGGATGGCGTCATAGTAGGCTAAAGCTGAGCCATAATCAGTAATAGGAGGCCCAGGGGTGAGCCTAAACAAATCACCCCTAAATAAAGACCTGATGGGGGTAGGTCTCTAATAGGCCCCCAACGTACTAAGTAATGGAGGTGAACAGTACAATGGCTGTAAAATTTACTAGAGACACGCACAAAGTAATCAACAGGGATGGGTGGAGTGTGTGGTTGCCCCAGAGGTGCATAGCAAGTCTAGCTAATCTTGCTGAACCCGACATCTACGCACAGAGTGGAACACAGTTGTATCCTATGGGAGCAAAACTTGAGTTTGCCGATGGTCGGCTTTTCCGATATGGCAAGTTCGGTGAAACCAATACCACTATTCCACTGGCTAGGATGGTGTGTAACGGTAATCTTGTTCCTGGTTCGGCAGCTACCAATGGTTATGAGGGTTCATTAGATGCTACGAGTGATGTTGCCGTAGGTAGCACGACCCTGATAATGAACGATACAACGGATAGAGCAGAGAACGCCTACGAAGATGGGATGCTCACAGTGTTTCCTAGTGGACATATCTGTGCCTACCGCATAGCTGGTAGTGAGGCTGCTGCTACCGTAGACGATGTTACCATCTACCTTTCCGACAACAAGGGTTTGCAGACTGTATTGGTTGTTAACTCAACTGGTATAACTGCCTACCCGTCCATCTACAGTAATCTTGTGCAGCCCAGTAACGCAAGTAGTGGCTATGACTACACAACAGCAATGGGGGCTTACCTTGGTGACACCATGACTAGCGGTTCCTTCGGATGGATTCAGAGAAGGGGTCGTTGCTGGGTTACTCCAACAGCCTTCTTCGGTGATAGCACGCTAGAAAGAATGGCTCAGATGCACTCTGACGGCACGATTGCTTTGAAGGCTGCGGATGCCACTCATACCGTTGGCTACTTAACACAAATGACTATTAGTGGCTACGGTGACGCCATGATATGGCTGACGCTGGAATAAGGAGGATAAAATGGGAAAGAAAACTAAAGTAGAAAAAGGCACATTTCCTGATGGGCATCCTTCTACTGGCAAAAACCTAGATGGAACGCCGCACAAGAAAAAGTAGAATGAGAGGGAGGGGGTGGCTTCCCACCCCCTCCCCAAAGGGAGGAGGAAAATGGCAAACGATGGAATAATAATATCAAGTTATTTAATGTGGGAAGGTGATGAGTAATGCCACATAAACACAAGAAAAAGGGTAAGAAATAATGGCTCTATACGAGTATACCTGTCCTCAATGTAAAAAGAAGTTTGAGGAGTTGAGGGGTATGGAACAAGGCGACAATACTAAATGCCCTGAGTGCGGTAGCAAAGCCGAGAGGGTTATGTCTGTTCCATCTGATTACCCCCACATCCCTCACTTCAGCCGTAAGGATGGCGAGGGCTTTACATCAGGGTATGCCAGAAGTAATGATGAGTTAGCAGAAATGGGGGATGCGAGATGACAACTAAACTATGTCCGTTTTGTAAAAAGGAACGACCAGCAAGGGGCTTTCACTTCCATACCAAAGCCTGTAGCAAGAAGCACGACCCGCTCCGGGCGAGGTATGCCTTACAGATTGAAAATATGTCCCCTGCGCACGCCGAAAGGTTCTTGAGAAAAGCCAGGGAAACAATAGGGGCGCCGATATGCCAGCAGTAAGTGAAGACCAGAGGAGAGCGGCGGGGTTAGCGTTATCGGCTAAAAGAGGTAATACGCCCGTATCCGAACTTAGGGGTGCGGCTAAAGATATGTTTGACTCCATGACCGAAGCGGAATTGGAGGAACTGGCGCGTAAGCCAAAATCAAGAAGAATAACCTGAAAAAGAAGGAGGTATTCAAATGACAGTATTACAAGTAGCTAGAACAGCAGGCAGGTGGACAGGATTGTCCTCAGACACTAAACCTACAAAGGCCTCATTCCCAGGTGAGGTTGGTAACGGCTCTACCTTTTTTGAAACGGATACTGGGGAACTTTACTTTACGGCAGACGGGACTACTTGGGTGTTAAAGGGTTTCAGTGGGGCGGTAAGGGAAGTTACTGATACTCAGGCAGTCGCCGCGGCAGACAACTATGGGATTAATGACGTACTATGTAGTAGCGCCTCCACGGGCGTTGTTTGGAATTTCGCAGATGTGGTCTCCCGTAACGGGGGTAATGGGTATATTACAAAGGCTCAAATAACCTGTGAAACTACGGCACAGGCACATAGGCTAACACTTCTCCTTTTTGACGCAACCCCAACCAGCGAACTAAGAGATAATGTAACTAATACAGGGCCATCTGACACTGATAGGCCTAACTACCTTGGCAAGATATCTTTCCCAGCCCTTGAGTCATTAGGGGCAGGGAATTCCGATACCTTGGCCATTCCCTCATCCCCCACTTCGGGCATACCGTTTGCCTTTACTTGTGCGTCTGCTGATGTTGACCTGTATGGCATACTAGTTACCAGAGATGCCTTTACCAATGAAACGGTGGATGATGATTATGTG